>Ga0265339_10003669_pt1 | contig 10714 bp, 4 predicted proteins | sample 4CB219metaG_FD_202085 | JGI IMG/M metagenome (GOLD analysis project Ga0265339, IMG submission 202085) | Rhizosphere microbial communities from Carex aquatilis grown in University of Washington, Seatle, WA, United States - 4-CB2-19 metaG | ecosystem: Host-associated > Plants > Roots > Rhizosphere...
CGAACCTGCTCGCCAAGCGGCTGCGCGAGCTCGAGGCGGGCGGCCTCGTCGCGCGCCGCGACGCCGCGGGCGTCGCGGCCTACGAGCTCACGGAGCGCGGCGCGGCGCTCGAGCCCGTCGTGCTCGAGCTCGGGCGCTGGGGCTGGCCGCTGCTCGAGAAGCCGCGCCCGGGCGATCGCGTCGACCTGGCGCTGGGGCTCATCTCGCTCAAGCGGCGCTACGCGGGCGGCGTCAAGCTGACCGTCGGGCTGAAGGCGGGCCCGCGCGCCTTCGCGCTCCTGTTCGGTGCCAAGGGCCTCGTCGTGCGCGACCGCGCCGCCGAGAACCCCGACGTCACGATCACGGGCGACGAGCGCGCGCTGCGCGCGCTGCTGATCCTGGGGCACGACGCCTCGAAGCTGCGGGCCTCGGGCGCGATCTCCGTCGAGGGCGCGCCCCGCGACTGGGCGCGCCTCGTCGCCGCGCTCGGCCTCAGCGCAGGGTGACGCGCACGGTGTGCGCGACGCCGTCGCCCAGGTCGACGCGCAGCTGCCAGACGCCCGCCGACAGGGCGTGATCGTCCATGACCAGGTCGTACTCGCGGACCAGCAGCAGCGGCAGGCCGACGAACACGAAGTTGTTGCCCACGGTGGGCGGCAGCCCGGCGGCGGGCTGCTCGGGGCCGACGTGGCCCGTGGCGTCGACCTTGGCGAGGTAAAGCTTCGCCGGCAGGTCGAAGACGTTGAGGCTCCCGTCGGCGAGCGCGAAGCGCACGAGGATCGGCAGCGGCCGGAAGAACACCGAGGTCCCGTTGTTGTTGATGGGCGGCAGGAAGCCGCCGAACGAGACGAGCACGCGGACGTGGAACGTGCCCGTGGCGATGTTGCCCGAGGCGTCCTTGGCCGTGCAGTTGACGGGCGTGTCGCCGAGCGGGAAGACGCCGCCCGACGCCGGCGCGCACGAGACGGACGGGTGCGGGTCGCTGTCGTCGGTGGCGGTCACGGCGTACGAGACGCGCGCGCCGGCGCGGCTCGTCGCGGGGACCGTGATCGTGCCGGGCAGCTTGAGCACGGGCGGCGTCGAGTCGCCGACATTGACGGTGAAGCTCGACTGCGGCGAGGTGTTGCCGTGCCGGTCCGTCGCGGTGCAGGTCACGACCGTCTTGCCCACGGGAAAGAACGAGCCCGAGGGGTGCGCGCCGCAGTTGATCGGGATGACGTGCCCGTCGACGAGATCGTCCGAGCAGGTGGCGAAGGTCACCGCGCCGCCGCCCGGGCCGGCCGCGAGGACGCGGAGGTCCGGCAGCGGGCAGAGCGTGGGCGGCGTCGTGTCGACCACGGTGACGTTGAACATCCCGGAACCCGGGGTGCCGGCGCCGTCCATGGCCGTGCACGTCACCTGCGTCGTCTCGTCGAGCGAGAAGAGCGCGGGTGACGAGGGCGTGCACTCGACGGGCACCGGACCGCTCACGGCGTCGATCGCCGAGGCGTCCCACGAAACGAGCGCGCCCATGGGGCCCTGTGCCTCGGCCGTGATGTCCGCCGGCACGGTGACGATGGGCGGCCCGTCGACGACGTCGACGGCGAAGCCGCCGATGTTGACGGCGTTCGTCGCGGGATCGATGGCCGTGCACAGCACGAGCGTCACGCCCACCTTGAAGAGCGAGCCCGAGCGCGGCACGCAGTTGAGGGTCGCGGGCGCGCCCGCGACCGTGAACGCCGACGCGTCGTAGTTGACGACCGTCCCGTTGGGACCAGCCGCGGGCACCTGGATGGGGCCGGGCAGCTGCAGCGTCGGCAGGTTGCCGTCGGCCGTCGTGATGCCCACGAGCGTGTCGTCGGACGGGCAGCCCTCCTGCCAGCCGCCGCCCGCGCGCGAGTCGGCGACCTGCGAGATCAGCATCTGATGCCAGCCCGGCGCCAGATCGAACGACAGGCTCCAGTTGCCGTTGTCGTCGGCGCGCGTCGTCCACACGCGCCGGCCCACGCGGATGTTGACGTCGGCGTTCGGCAGCGCGCAGTCGGGGCCGTTCTGCGTGTTCTGCGGGTTGCAGTTGCCCTCGCCGAACTTCAGCGTGCCCCCCGCCTGCACGAAGGTCTGGCCGCGGAACGGGAACTGGAGCCGCGGCGGCGGCACGTCGATCTCGATGCGGCTGGTCGGCGTGTCGGCCAGGCTCGCGAAGGCGCGGAAGTGCGCGGCGACCTGGTCCGGCGTGAGAGTCGGATCGGGGTCGGGCGCCTGGAAGAAGTAGACGAGGTGCTTGCCCGTGCCGAGGAACGTCGACGCCTGGAAGCTGTACGAGCCGTCGGCGTTCTGCGTCTGCGAGATGCTCGCGTCGCGCGCCACGTTGCGCATCGCGGGGTGCCCCGTCTCCTCGAACACGCGCAGCCTGCCGAACGCGGCCTCGGAGTAGGGGACGGTGCCCTTCGCCTGGACCACGCCCGGATCGGGCGGCGCGTTCGGCGTGCAGTCGATCTGCGCGCCCGTGCGCGGGAACGTGACGGTGGGCGGGCGGATGCCGACGCTCACGAACACCGGCGCGCTGCCGCCCGGGATGGGCTGCACGCACGTCCCCGCGTGCGTGAAGACCAGCTTGTGCCAGCCCTTCGTCGGGTCGGCGGAGCCGTCGCTGAGCGTGACCTGGCCGCTGATGACGCCGGCGCCGTCGGCGCCGACCGCGAGGGGCGTGGCCGTTCCCCCGCCGACGTCGCAGACGTTGAGGGCGCCGGGCGTGGCCGTGCCGGTGACCGCGAAGGTGTTGTCCGCCGGGTTCGGGCTCGCCGTGGGATCGCGCGGCGACGTGATGATCGGCGCGGGCGGCGAGGCGGGCGCGGCCTCGGCGACCGTGACGTCCCACTTGACCACGGCGCTGTCGGCGCAGAAGGCCGCGGGCGGCGACGCGCAGGACGCGCCCGGATAGTTCCGCTGCTGCAGATCGAGCGTGTAGCTCCCGTAGCCGGCGAAGGTCACGTCGCCCGAGAAGGCGCCGCCTGCCGACACGGGGATGACCACGTTCGTCCCCGTGCCCTCGATGTGCGCGAGGATCGAGCCGCCCTGGAGGCCGCCGATGCCCGCGAGCGTGATCGTGGGGCCTCCGGCGCCGTAGACCTGCTGCCCGAAGCGCGGCGAGACGAGCACGGGCGGAGCGGGCACGCCGGCCACCGGATCATCGGGCGCGGCGAGGACCGGCACGACGGGCAGGCCGTTCGGGCCGACGGGCGGCGCGAGCGTGAGGTCGGGCGTCGAGCCCGCGGCGAGCGGCGTGTCGAGGTCGGGCTTCGTGCCGCCGTTCTTCGTCGCGAACGACATGACGTTGAGACCGGCGCCGCGGTTGCTCGGCGGCCCCGGCGGGATCAGCGACGTCGCCGGCACGATCTGCCGCGCCTGCAGCGGGCTCGACCAGACGAGCTGCACGGTGGCGTCGGCCGGGCCCGTCACGACGCCGAGGTGGATCGGGTAGTGGACGCCCGCCTGCAGCGCGACCGGCTTGCTCACGCGCTGCCGCGTCGACGGCGTGGGGACGGGCGAGTTGCAGGTGAGCCCGCAGAGGGTGCTCACCTCGGCGATGCACTTCGCGTCCCACTCCGGCTCCGTCGAGTAGTACGAGAGGTAGCCGCCGTCGCAGCAGAACGGATCCTTCGCGCAGATCTGATCGACGCACGGATCGCACGCCGCCTCGGTCGTCGTCGAGGCCGCGAGCTTGGGGCCGAGCGCGCAGATGTCGTGCGAGCAGCTCGGCGCGAGGGGCGGCCCCGCCGGCACGGGCGGCAGGATGGACACGCCGCCGATCTGGAGATCGCCGTCGCCGGCCGCGACGACCGTGAAGTTGTACGTGTCCGTGTAGAGCGGCACGACCTCGCCGTCCCAGGTCGTCGACCAGCTCGGGGGGGCGATGCCGGAGGGCGGCATGACCGTCGTCGTCGAGTCGACGCCCGGATCGACGCGCGCGACCGAGACGCCGGCGTAGAGGCCCTGATAGTAGGTCGCGAGCAGGCCCGCGCCGGCCGTCGGCGCCACCTTGTGGAGCGCCGCCGCGGGGATCGCCGTCTGGCCGACGGCGCCGGGCGGCTGCCAGGTCAGGCCGGGGACGGTCCCGTCGAGGGGCGTGGAGGCCTGGAAGCGATCCCAGCGGAAGCTGTACGTCGCCCCTGCTTGCAGGACGATGCTGCCCGAGGTCGGGCCGGGTCCGTCCCACCAGTCGACGAGCTTCTGCCCGTTGACGAACACGCGGCTCGGCTGCACGCCCGCGCTGAAGACGTAGGTGCCCGACGACGGCGCCTCGATCCAGCCCGTCGTGACCTCCGCGAAGGCGCGGCCGTCGGCGGCGGCCGAGGCGTCGGCGGGCGCGCACGCCTCGGCGGCGCCGGCGCACGAGTCGTCCCAGCTCGTCGTGCAGCACGAGCCGAGCCCGTTCTTCGCGCAGACGGCCGCGGCGCAGGTGCTGCACGAGGCGTCGAGCGCATCACCTGCGACGTGCTCGCTGTGCCCGCACGTCGGCACGTGGACGATGCCGTTGCGCAGGAGCGCCGGCGGCGCCGCCGGCCCGTCGGTGGTCGCGGTGTCGAGCGCGTAGACGTAGACGTCGCCCGACGTGCCGTTGGGCAGATCGAAGGAGAAGCCGTGCAGCGCCGTGGAGCGGCCCGGCCCGTCGCAGGCGGCGCTGACCTCGTAGGCGAGCGGCGTCGTGAGCGCGAGGTCGGCGTAGGTCTGGCCGAGCAGCGTGCCGCCCTTGTCGGCGGGCGCGCCGCCGTAGACCGCGATCGGCACGGCCATGCCGGGCCACTCGGGATCGCACGACCACCCCGTCAGGGTCACCGCCGTGCCGCCCGTGCTCACGCCCATGACGCCCTCGACGGCGCCGCCGGGTGAAAGGAGGTACTTCTGCGGCGCGGGCGCGGGGCCCAAAGGATTGATGGGATCGGACGGCCACGAGCGGCCGACCGGCCACAGCGGCCCGCCGCCGCCCTCGACGTCCTGGCACGAGATGAGGCGCTGCGAGGTGCACGTCGCGTTCCACACGGGCTGCGGCAGCGACGGGTCCTGACTGCAGCACTCGGGGTGGTGGCGGCAGACCGCCGTCGTGCACGGGCTGCAGTCCCAGGCCAGCGCCTCGCCCTGCACGTCCTCGTGGTGCGTGCAGTAGTTGGGCGAGAAGACCTCGATGCGCGGCGTGTTCGTGAGCGGGTCGGCCCAGCGGCCGTCCTCGAAGTGGTCGCGCTCGAGCCGATCGATGTCGGCGAAGCTCGCGCACGCGTTCTCGGGCGAGAGGTCGCGCCAGCGCGTCCGCTGCAGCGCCGAGGCCTTGAGCGACGGATCGGACGCCAGCGGATCGAACGAGACGAAGTACTCCTGCGCGAGCATCCACAGCGAGTCCTGGTCGTCCGCGTTCCACGGGTTCTGGATGGAGTTCGGCCAGATGAACTGGCGCGTGTCGAAGAGATCGACGAGCGTGCCGTTCTTGGTGAAGCTCTGGCGGTCCTGGCAGTAGCCGGCGCGCGCCGCGAGCTTGCACGAGTCGTAGAACGGCTTGAAGGCGAACTCCTTCTCGACCCAGTCCTGGATCGTGTCGTCGAAGAACCACGTCGTGTCGGTGCGCCACGGGCGGTAGCCCCAGATGCGCGCGCACTTCGCCGCGACGCCCGTCGCCGTGCAGGCCAGCACGAACTGGCTCGGGTTCGACGGATCCTCGGCCAGCGCCATGGCCGTGTTGCCGCCCGTCGCGTCGTGGAAGGGGCAGAGCGACGCCCACTGGCCGCTCCACTTGTGGAAGAAGAAGACCTCGTAGAGCGTGACGTCGTCGTTGTCCTGGCTCGACGCGCGGTGCAGGAGGTTCGGCGCGGGATCGGGCTGCTCGGCGGCGATGTAGATGTCGAGGTCGCCGGCCGGCGCGCCCGCGGGATCGACGAGGTGCGCGACGCCGTAGTGGCCCACGGCCGACCCGCCGCCGACGGAGATGTAGCTGCCGGCGCCCGTGCTCATGGTCGGGCCCGCCGTGAGCTCGACCGCGACGGGGCCGCTGTCGGAGGTCGTGCCGTGGATCTCGACGGAGCCGATGTCGACGCCCTTGAGGTCGGCGGCGACGAGATCCGTGCCGAGGAGCGCCACGCCCTGTGGCGAGATGCCCTGCGGGGAGATGCCCTGGGGCGAGATGCCCTGCGGGGAGATGCCCTGTGGCGAGATGCCTTGTGGCGAGATGCCTTGCGGGGAGATGCCCTGTGGCGAGATGCCCTGCGGGGAGATGCCCTGTGGCGAGATGCCTTGCGGGGAGATGCCCTGGGGCGAGATGCCTTGCGGCGAGATGCCGCCGACGGCGACGGCGGGTAGCAAGATCAGCAGGAGGGCGAGCCCCCGGGTCGGAAAGGACGCTCGGTCGCTTCGCACTCTATTTCGCGTTCTCGACATGGCTTTCCCCCTCAAGCGATGCGCACACACGAATCCCAGTCGTAATGTCGCGGAACCCGGCCGGGACGGAGTTTCGATTGGTCAAACGGCAGGTGACGGAGTTGAAAAAGTAGGCGCCGCCGCGGATGACGGTCTCGGCGGGGCGCAGCGCGGAGCTCGTCAGCTCGAAGACGTTGCCCGCGAGATCGTCGAGGCCGAACGGGCTGCGCGACACCGGGTGCGAGCCCACCGCGTCGGGGCCGTAGGCGGAGTCGAGGCGCCCGTAGGTGACGTCGAAGTTCGCGTCCTGCGGCCGCAGGCCGTCGCCGTGCGGGTAGACGCGGTCGTCGGCGCCGCGCGCCGCGCGCTCCCACTCGAGCTCGCTGCAGAGCCGCGCGCCGTGGACGCCCTTCGCCTCGCCGAGCCACTTGAAGTAGGCCTCGGCGTCGGCGACGCCCACGGCGACGACGGGGAACTGCGACCAGTCCTGCTGCGCCTTCGCGGTGCGGCCCGCGTAGACGAAGGGCTCGCCCGTGTGGGCGACGTAGCGCTTCGACGACTGCTGGAAGGTCAGCTGCCAGTCGCTGCCGCCGAGCTCGCGCAGGCGCAGAGAGCCGCGAATCGAGGTCGAGACATCGGGCACGTGGCGCGCGCGCTCCGCGGCGGGCAGCGCGCCGAGGAAGGCGATCCAGTCGGCGTACGTCGTCTCGTGCTTGGCGATGAGGTAGGGGCCCGTCGTGCGGCGGTGGATCGGGACGGTGTCGAGGAACCCCGTCCGGAGCCGCTCGTCGGCGTCCCCGAACCAGAACGCGCCGGCGGGCACGTAGGTGAAGTCCGGCGGCACGCGCTCGGCCGCCGGGACGACGACGTCGATCGCCGTGCGCTGGCCGGCGTCGATCTCGAACGGCACGAGGGTCTCGGCGAGCCCGGGCCCGCGCAGCATCAGCCGGTACGAGCCGGGGGCGAGCGACGTCTCGCCGGCGCGCGGCGGGTCCACGGCGCGCGCCATGCGGAGGTCGGTCGAGCGATCGGACTCGTACCGCTCGAGCGAGATCGCCGCGGACGCGGGGTGGACCTGGAGGACGAGCGTGCCCGCACGCTGGAGCGCCGCGCGGCGCGCGCCCGAGGGATCGTTGCGCGCCAGCGCGCCGTCGAGCGCCTCGAGCCGATCGGGCATGCGCAGCTCGCGCGCGAGGCCCAGGTGCTCGACGAGGACGTCGGCGAGGCGGTTGCGCACGGGGGCGCGCGAGGTGTCGAGCACGAGCGCCGTCTCGAAGGCCCGCTCGGCCTGGAGGTAACCGTCGTCGGCGCCCGGGGCCTGGGCCTGCACCTGGCGCCAGAGCGACTCGCCGCGATCGGGATCCTGCGCGTCGAACGCCTCGAAGGCCCAGCGTCGCAGCTCGCGGATCTTCTCGGCGCCGGCGCGCGCCGCCGCGACGTGCCCCTCGGCCTCGTCGATGGCGGCGGCGATGCGGCGCTCGACCTCGGCGCGGCGCCGCGCCACGACCTGGCGCGCGACGAGCGCGCTCGCGAGGGCCACGCCGGCGATCGCCACGGCCACGAGCCGCCGGCGGCCCCTGATCGCCGGATCGTCCTCGAGCGCGGCGATGAGCGCCGTCATCGACGGGTAGCGCGCCTCGCGCTTGATGGCGAGGCCGCGCATGACCGCGCGCCGCACCCACGCCGGCACGTCGCGGTCCTTGGGCAGCGCGCGGAAGTTTCCGCCCGTGACGCTGACCGAGAGCGACAGCAGCGTGTCGCCCTCGAAGGGCCGCTGGCCGTACAGCGCCTCGTAGAGCGCGACGCAGAAGCTGAACTGGTCCGTGCGCTCGTCGGTCGGCTCGCCGAGGAACTGCTCGGGCGCCATGTACGCGGGCGTGCCCATGAGGGCGCCCGTGCGCGTGAGCTTGTCGAGCTTGTCCGACGGGCTCGTGTCGACGCCGGTCTCGGCGTTGGGGTCGTAGCGCGGGGGAGGGTGCGGGTCCTCGCGCGGCGCTTCGACGTCGGACATCGCGCGCCCGAGATCGATCGTGCCCCCGCCGTTCTTGCTCTCGGCGTCGGCGGCCTCGATGTTGCGCGCGAGGCCGAAATCGACGACGCGCGCGCGCCCCTCCTTGTCCAGCAGCACGTTGTCCGGCTTGAAGTCTCGGTGGACGAGGCCCTCGGCGTGCGCGGCCGCGAGCCCGCGGCCCGCCTGATTGAAGACAGCGACGATCTCCCGCCAGGTGCGCGTCTTCGCCTCGAGCCACGCGTGCAGCGTGCCGCCCGCGAGGAACTCGGTCGCGAGGAACACGCGATCGTCCTCGGCGACGCCGACGTCGTGCACGGCGGCGACGTTCGGGTGCTGCAGGCGCGCCATCGCCTTCGCCTCGCGCATCATGCGCGCGCGGGCGAGCGGCGCAGCGCCCGCGCCGATGCCGCGCAGGAGCTTGAGCGCGATTTTTCGGTCGAGCTGCGGATCGTACGCGCCGTAGACGACGCCCATGGCGCCGGCGCCGATGCGTTCCAGAATCACGTAACGTCCGACGTGCGCGCCGATGCCGAGGTCGGGCTCGCGCGCCTCGACCGGGCCTTCGACTCGGTTGCCCCGCACGTGTCCCCCCTGGAGTGGCGGAGTTGGTTCCCGCATAGTAAACGCCGCCGCCTCCGCCTATTCCCGCTCGATGGACGGCGACGCTACACGCACCGCCGCGGGCGTTCAACGACCCCCGGAACGCGCGGTGCAAATGGCGGCGCGGCGAGTCGAGGCGCTCTACTTGGGCTTGTTCGAGCGACGGAAGAAGCCGCGCGAGGGGGCGGGCTCGGGCGGCGGCGGTGCGTCCGTCGTGAGCGCCGTGATCACCTCGGCCGCCGACTGAAAGCGGCCTGACGGTTCGCGCTCGAGGCATCGAAGGAGCGCCCGTTCCCAGCGGACGTCGAGGTCGGGGACCAGCAGGCGGGGCGACGGCACGGCCTCGCGGAGGCGCTTGATGGCCATGACGGTGATCGAGCTGCCCGTGAAGGGCAGCTGGCCGGTCACCATCTCGTACAGCACGTTGCCGAGGGCGTAGACGTCGGTCGCGCGCGTGATGGGGGTCTTGCCGGTGACCACCTGCTCGGGCGCCATGTAGAGCGGCGTGCCGACGGCCTCGCCCGTGACGGTGATGGATTGCTCGTCGAGGGCGTAGGTGCGCGCCAGGCCGAAATCGGTGATGACGGCGCGCGTGCCGCCCGTCTCGTCGACGAGCATGATGTTGCCCGGCTTGAAGTCGCGGTGGATGACGCCGGCGGCGTGCGCGGCCTCGAGGCCGTCGGCCAGCTGGCGCGCGAGCGGCAGCGCCTCTTCGGTGCGGAAGCGTCCGCGCGCGTCGATGCGGTGGGAGAGCGGCTCGCCGCGCAGGAGCTCCATCGTGATGAAGACGAGCGGCTTGCCGTCGGGCAGCTCGTGTCGGCCGACGTCGAAGACGCGGCACACGTTGCGGTGGGTGACCTTGCGCGCGAGCTGGATCTCGCGCCGGAACCGCTCGATCGAGACGGGGTCGTCGACGCCCTCGCGCAGCGTCTTGAGCGCGACCGGCTCGCCGATCGTCTCGTCGAAGGCCTCGTAGACCTCGCCGACGGCGCCCATGCCGATGAGGCGCGCGATCCGGTAGCGCGCGGCCACGAGCGTGCCGTCCGCGAGGCGCTGGTCGAACGGGTCGTGCCCGCCGCCGCGCCCGCCGCCCGACGGGGGCCGTTCGTTCGTCTTGCTGCCCGCCATGAGACTGCTGCCGCGTCAACGATGCGCGCGAGGGGGCGGTGCTGTCAAACGTTGCCGGACGCGGTACCTTCTGTCGCGACTCGTCCGCGCGGCCGGGGACCCGAAACAGTGCCAGTTCAAGATCGACGCTGAACCCAACGGACGCCGATGCTCACCTTCCCTCCCAACCCGAAACACGAGGCCGACCGAGGCCTGCTCTGCCTCGTCTTCTCTTTCGCTGCCCTCCTGGCGCCCTCCTGCGCGACGGGGCCTCGCGCCTTCGGTCCGCGCGCGCCGCGCTACCGCGTCACGATTCAATGAGGGCTCGATGCGCGTGACGGTCCGCAGCGCGAGGGAATCGGACGCCGCGACCGTCGCGGCCGCGGAGTGGTCGACCGCGGCGACGCCGGGGCTCCTGGTTCAACGCCCGGGCGAGATCCCCGTCGCGGCTTTCACCGCAAAGATCGCGGACCTTGGCCGCCTCGGCTCGTACTGGGTCGCGGAGGAAGCCGGTGCGCTCGTCGGACACGCGTTCTTGGAGCCGATGCCGATGGCGGGCAACGCGCACGTGTTCATTCTCGGCATCGTCGTTCACCCCGGCCGGACGGGGCGTGGCGTCGGCACGGCGCTGATGGA
>Ga0265339_10003672_pt1 | contig 10711 bp, 6 predicted proteins | sample 4CB219metaG_FD_202085 | JGI IMG/M metagenome (GOLD analysis project Ga0265339, IMG submission 202085) | Rhizosphere microbial communities from Carex aquatilis grown in University of Washington, Seatle, WA, United States - 4-CB2-19 metaG | ecosystem: Host-associated > Plants > Roots > Rhizosphere...
ACCTTCGGCATGGTGCGCACCGAGGTGCATTGCCGCCGCTGCGGCGGACATCTCGGCCACGTTTTCGACGACGGGCCAAAGCCTACCGGCTTGCGCTATTGCATGGACGGCCTGGCGCTGGTGTTTCACGCCACGAGCCCCTCGACCTGATCGCCGGAACTGCCCGGCAATTGTTGCCTGCCCGGCAATTGTGCCCCGGTCATCCGACCGGGGCATTTTCATTCAAGCGCCTGATATGACGGCATTTTCCATATTGGCATAGGGCTTGCGACGGTCTCCCCGGATTGCGGTTGCGGCTGTTCGCCGGCCGAGGAATCGAACGTGGAGACAATGTTATGGGTATCTTCGACGCGCTCAACACATCCGTGGCCGGTTTGCAGGCGCAATCTTTCGCGCTGCAGAACATTTCCGGCAACATCGCGAACGCCTCAACAGTCGGCTACAAGGGCATCGACACCAGTTTCGAGGATCTCATTCCGGACTCCACCACGCCGGACAAGCAGGTCGCCGCCAGCGTGACGGCCTACGCGCAGGCCACTATCACCACCCAGGGCACCGTTTCCAACTCGACGGTCGCCACCAACATGGCGATCAACGGCGACGGTTTCTTCTCGGTGCAGATGCCGACGTCGACAGTCGACAACCAGCCCGTGTTCAGCGGCGCGACCGACTATACGAGACGCGGCGACTTTCAGGTCAACGACAACGGCAACCTGGTCAACGGCGCCGGCTACTATCTGATGGGCGTCACGGTCGATCCCAAGACCGGAAACCCGACCGGCAACACTCCCACGGTTTTGCAATTCCAGAACAATTTCATCCCGGCCCAGGCGACCACGGCCGTTCAGTACGCGGCGAACCTTCCGACCCAGCCGACGACGCAGGCGAGCGCCTCGGCGCCCACAGGCTCGATCACCGCTGTGGGCGGCCTCAACCCCGCGGACTTTGGCGCCAATCCACTGCCGTCGGGCACATCCTTCACGGCTTACAGCAACAACACCGCCGTCGGAAGCGCCGAAGACAGCAACCTCACGACGGCGACGCCGATTAATGCCAACACGGCTTTGTCGGGCGGCACGAACACCAACTCCTTGACTACCGGTTTTGCGGCTGGCGATAGCATTACGGTGGACGGCACGGTGATCTCCTTCGTCAACACCGGCACGAATCTCGCCAATAATGAGATCGATATCACCGACAACGTCGGTACGCTGTTGCAGGACATCGATCAGATCACGGGCACGACGATCCCGTCGTCCGTCGATGCCACCGGCAAAATCACCCTGAACACCGGCACGGCGCAGGACCTGACGGTCGCGACCTCGAATGCCGGCGCGCTGGCCGCGCTCGGCTTTACCAGCACTACCGCCAGCGCCAATCGCACGGCCAACACTACGATCGGCACCGGCGCTGTCTCCGCAAACGACCTGACCACGTTCACCAACGAGTCCATCAGCGGCGGCGCGGTGACCGCGTACACCGCGTCGGGCACGCCGGTGAACGTGCAATTGCGCTGGGCCAAGACCGACAGCGCATCGCTGGGGGCCGGGCACCAGGACACCTGGGAACTGTTCTACCAGACCAACACCACCGCGACGGGTACGCAGACCGCGTGGACCAACGTCGGCACGAACTTCGTCTTCAATTCCAATGGGGCGCTGGTTTCGCCCAGCGGTACCGGGATCACGATTCCCGGCGTGACCGTCGACGGGCAAACGCTGGGCAACCTGTCACTCAATCTCTCTTCGGGCGCGTTGACGCAATATGCGAGCACGAGCGGTTCTGCGACCATCAACATGATCTCGCAGAACGGCTATCCCGCCGGACAGCTCCAGTCGATCGCGATCAACAACAATGGCATCGTGGTCGGAACCTTCTCCAACGGGCAGAACATCGATCTCGCCGCGGTCACGCTGTCGCATTTCAACGGCACCAACTACCTCAAGGCGCTCAATGGCGGCGCCTATCAGGCCACCGACCAGTCGGGGCCGGCGATCATCGGCGCCTCCGGCACGATCAGCGGCTCGTCGCTGGAAGGATCGAACACCGACATCGCCGACGAATTCACCAAGCTGATCGTGACGCAACAGGCCTATTCGGCGAACACCAAGATCATCACCACGGCCAACGACATGGTTCAGGACCTTCTCAACGTGCTGCGCTGATTTCGGCCGGCGCGGCTTTGCATGATGTAGCTCAAGACAGGCAATTGAAATGGGTTTGAGTTCGGCCCTTGCCACTGCGATGTCCGGGTTGAGTACCAACCAGGCGGCGCTTTCGATCATTTCGTCGAATATCGCCAATGCGCAGACGCCCGGGTACGTCACGCAGAATGCGAACCAGGTCGAGGTCGCCAGCGGCACTTACGGCTCGAGCGTCCAGACCTCCGGCGTCAACCGCGAGCTCGACCTGTTCGTGCAGAACCAGTTGCGCACGGAAACCTCGGGTGCGGGCTACGCCAACCAGATGGCCAACATCCTCGGCCAGCTGCAGAGCGTCTACGGCACCCCCGGCGGCGACGGAACGCTGGAAACCGCGTTCAGCAACTTCACCACCGCGCTGCAGTCGTTGTCGTCGAATCCGGGCGATCAATCCGCGCAGGGCGTCGCGCTGTCGGCGGCGCAGACGCTGACCGCACAGCTGAACTCGACCACGCAGGGCATCCAGACGCTGCGCACCAACGTTGATCAGGACATCGGCAATTCGGCCACCCAGGCCAACGCCGATATGAACCAGATCGCGCAGATCAATACCCAGCTTCAGGGAATAAGTTCGACCGATCCGAGGGCCGCGACGCTGGAGGATCAGCGCGACAACGCCATCAGCGACCTGTCGAAGCTGGTGGACGTTCGCGTCACGACCGATTCGTCGAACCAGGTGAACATATTCACCAATAGCGGTGTGCAGCTGGTCGGAGCCGGGCTCGCGTCCCAATTCGTCTACAGCTCGCAGGGCGCGCTGGGCGCAACGTCGCTGTACAACTCCGATCCGTCCAAATCCGGCGTCAGCTCGCTGAGCATCAAGATGCCCAATGGCGCCTCCATCGACGTGGTGGCAAACAACGTGCTCAGTTCGGGCCAGATGGCCGCCGACCTGAAGCTGCGCGACCAGACCCTGGTGCAGGCGCAGACCCAGGTCGATCAGATGGCCGCGACCCTGGCTTCCTCGGCGTCCGACCAGACCACAGCCGGCACCACGGTCGCAGGACCGCCGTCCGGTTTCGACGTCAGCACCGCGAACATGTCGCCGGGCAATACCATCAACCTGACCTATACCAACACCGCGACCAATACCCAGCAGCAGATCACGCTCGTCAACGTGACCGATCCGGCGGCCCTGCCGCTGCAAAACGCCGCCAATGCCAACCCGCTCATGGTCGGAGTCGATTTCTCGTCCGGCATGGCATCGGTGGTGTCGCAGTTGAACACGGCACTCGGCTCCAGGGGCTTGCAGTTCTCCAATCCGTCCGGTTCCACGCTGGAGGTGGTGGGATCGGCCGCGGCGACGGTCAATGCGGCGTCGACGGCGACCACGACGACGTCGCTGACCAGCGGAAGCCCGCAGCTGCCGCTGTTCACCGACGCAAACTCGCTCTACACCGGCGCGATCACGGGGAGCGGCTCGCAGATGACCGGCCTTGCCGGCCGCATCCAGGTCAATCCGGCGGTGGTCGCCGACCCGTCCGCGCTCAGCGACTACACCACCTCCACTGCGGCCGGCGACAACACGCGATCGGATTTCCTGTTCACGCAGCTGACGTCGGCGACTTACAGCTATTCGCCGCAGACCGGACTGGGCTCGGCGGCGCAGCCGTTCAAGGGCACCATCACCAATTATCTGCAGCAGTTCATCACCCAGCAGGGCAACGCGTCCACGCTGGCGACGCAGTTGCAGCAGGGCCAGAGCGTCGTGGTCTCCACGCTGCAGCAGAAATTCGACTCGACCGCCCAGGTCAACATCGACACTGAAATGGCGAACCTGATCCAGGTGCAGAATACCTATGCCGCCAATGCCCACGTCATGGCGGTGGTGCAAAGCATGATGCAGAGCCTGCTGCAGGCTCAACTGTAAGGGCGTTCAAATGTCGATCAACAGCATCAACTACAGTACATCCCTGCTGGGCCAGTCGGTCCAGAACATCAACAACCAGCTTTCGAACCTGTCGACCCAGCTCTCCAGCGGCGTCAAATCCACCAACTATGCCGGGATGGGCATCGACGAGGGTTTTGCAGTCGCGGCGCGCGGGCAGCTCGCCAACATCTCGGCGTTCACCGACACCATGACCAACGTCACCACCACCATCAACGCGGCCAACGCCGCGCTGCAGTCGCTGTCGGACACCGCAAACCAGGTGCAGGCCGCCGCGTCCGTGTCGCCGCCGACCCTGACCGCCAGCGGTCAGACCGTCGGCCAGCAGACCGCGGCTTCCGAACTGTCCTCGATCGTGGGCATCCTGAACACGCAGGTCGGCAACCGCTACATCTTTTCCGGCAGCGCGATCAACACGCCGTCCGTGGTTTCGGCTGATTCCATGTTGAACGGCACCGCCAACCAGGCCGGGCTCAAGCAGGTGATCGCCGAACGGCAGCAGGCCGATCTCGGCACCAACGGACTTGGCCGCCTGGTGATTTCCTCGCCAACGACGACGTCGGTGCAGGTCGCCGAAGATGTCGCAGGCTCGCCGTTCGGGCTCAAGCTGAACTCGGTATCGTCGACGCTGACCAATGCCACGGTGACCGGTCCTTCGGGCTCGCCGTCCGGTGTCTCCGTCGATTTCAGCGGCGGCAATCCCAACCCGGGCGACCAGATCACCTTCACCTTCAACGAGCCGGACGGCACGACCGATTCCATTCAGTTGACGGCAACCAACACCTCGCCGGCGCCCGCCGGCAGCTTCACCATCGATCCGACGTCGACAACGAATACGGCCGCCAACTTCAACACCGCGCTGACCAGCGCGATCCAGACGCTGGCCAACACCTCGCTGGTGGCGGCATCGGCGGTGGCGGCGGGGAACGACTTCTTCAACAGCAACACCGCGATCGGCAGCGCGGTCAACGACCAGACGGCCACGCCGATCTCGGGCACCACCGCGCTGTCGGGCACCGGCAGCGCGCTCACCAGCGGCTTTTCGGCCGGGGACACCATCACCGTCAACGGTCAAACCCTCACATTCGTCGCCTCGGGCGCGACCGGCAACAACCAGATCAACGTCACCGACAACGTGCAGACGCTGCTGTCCAAGATCGACGCGCTCAGCGGCACCTCGACGCCCTCGACCGTCAGCGGCGGCGTGATCACGCTCAACACCAGTGGTAACTCGACCCTGTCGGTCTCGAGTTCGAATGCGAATGCGCTCGCAGCGCTCGGCTTTTCCGGCGGCTCGGTGAGCACGGTCGAGCCGCTGCGGGTGTCCGGTTCGCCCCCGGGCTCGGCGACCGCGCTCACGAACGGTTCAGCCAACACCGTCGAGTGGTACACCGGCAACTCGGGGCCGGGTTCGGCGCGCGCCTCCTCGACCGTGCGCGTCGATTCCTCGCAGACCGTGCAGTTCGGCGCGCAGGCCGACGAGCAGGCGATCCGCCAGGCGGTTCAGCAGATCGCGGTCTTTGCCGCCGTCACCATCTCCCCGACGGGCACCAATTCCAGCGGGCAGATCACGGCGCTCAGCCAGCGCATCGCGAACAACCTCTTGCCGCAGACCGGCCAGCAGCAGATTTCGGATATCCAGACCGACTTTGCCACTGCCCAGACCACGATGCAGGATGTCCAGGCGCGCCAGACCCAGACCCAGAACGCGCTGCAGAACCTGATCTCCAACACCGAGGGCATCGACCAGAACCAGGTGGCAAGCGAGATTCTGCAACTGCAGAACAACCTGGAGGCGTCCTACCAGACCACGGCGATGCTCTCGCAACTGAGCCTGGTCAAATACCTGCCGCTGTCCTGACCGGCGGCCGCCGTTAGGTTTTCATTAACCATGTCCATTTACGGTTTGTTGGCAACTGCGGACCGCCGCCCGCAGTTTTATCCCGTTCTTGCTGGAAAGCGCTCCGTTGTCGGTGAAGTGGAAGAGGGCGTCCGAGCCGAAACCGAACCTGCACCGCATGCAGCAGCGCGCCTTCGGTTATTTCCAGCAAGGCGATCTCGACCGGGCAGAACGATTTTGCAGCGAGATCCTCGGCTATCGACCCGACGATTTCGACGCGTTGCATCTGCTCGGACTGGTCTATTCCCGGTGGCAGCGATTGCCCGAGGCGATGCATTTTTTCGCCGCGGCGATCAAGACAAACCCGTGCTCCGCGGACGCGCTATCGAACTTTGGCCTGGTGCTGCATGCGAGTGGCAGCTACGCAGAGGCGATTTCCAGCTATGGCCATGCTCTGAACCTCGCGCCGGGCAATTCGGAGATTCTCTTCAATCTCGGCAATGCCTGTCTCGAGCTCGGCCGCTTGACCGACGCCCTGGCCAGTTATGACGCCGCATTGGCAGCCCGGCCCGACCATGTCGGCGCGCTTGTCAACAGGGGCAACACGCTGCTTCGGCTGAACGAGCCGGTCGCCGCGCTCGCAAGTTACGATCGTGCGCTGGTTACGATGCCGCATCATCCGCAGATCCTGACCAATCGCGGACACGCGCTGCGCCGGCTCGACCGCGTCGACGAGGCGCTGGTCGTCTTGAAGCGCGCGGTCGATTCAGGCCCCGAATTTGCGGAAGCCCATTTCGAAGCCGCCATGGCGCGCTTGACGCTTGGCGATTTCGATACCGGCTGGGCGGAATATGAATGGCGCTGGAAGACCGGCGTGTTTGCGCGTCACCGCAAGCCCTTTCGGTCGGGCCTGTGGCTGGGTGAACAGCCGGTCGGCGGAAAAACCATCCTGCTTCATGCCGAGCAGGGATTCGGCGACACCATCCAGTTCATCCGCTATGCCCCGTTGCTGGCGCAACAGGGGGCGAGGGTGGTCTGCGAAGTGCAGCCGGAGTTGAAGTCCCTCCTGTCTCAACTCGAAGGCGTCGAGGTGATCGCCGCCGGCGAGCCGCTGCCGCGTTTCGACCTGCATTGTCCGCTGCTCAGCCTGCCACTGGCGTTCCAAACACGCGCCGACACAATTCCGACTGCTGCGCCGTATCTGGCCGCGTCAGGCGAACGTCAGCATGATTGGCGCGGGCGGCTGCCGACGGGACGTCCTCTGGTTGGTTTCGTCTGGTCCGGTTCGCCATCGCATAAGAACGATGCCAACCGCTCGATCCCGCTCGCGCGTCTGACCGGGCTGTTCGAAGGCGACTGTTTCCACGCTGTCAGCCTGCAGCGCGAGATGCGCAGCGCCGACGCCGAGGTCATGCGGGATTTGCCGAACCTCGCTCATCTTGGTCCCGATCTGCGCGATTTTGCCGACGCCGCTGCGGTGATCGGCTCGCTCGATATCGTCGTCTCCGTCGATACCGCCGTCGCCCATCTGGCGGGAGCGATGGGTAAACCGGTGCTGGTCCTCCTGCCATATGCCGCGGATTTCCGCTGGATGAGAGGCCGCGAGGACAGCCCCTGGTATCCGACCGCCAGACTGCTCCGGCAGACGGCTTTTGGCGATTGGGACCGCGCGATCCACCGCCTCGATGAGGAGCTCCGACGCCTGCGTTAGTTCATGTGGCGTCCGGTGTATCCCGGAAGGCCTCGTTAGGTTTTCGTTAACTGCGTCTATTTACTGTTTGGTCAGAAATGCGGCAGTCGTCTTCCGAGATGACGCTCCGGAGCCGATGATGAACGATCGAATCCACCTCGTGGTTGCTACGCCGTGCTTCGGTGGGCAGGTGTCCAGCATCTACGCCAGCTCGCTTTTTGCGCTACAGCGGGCGCTGCGAGGCAAATCCAACGCCGAACTCACCGTTCACATGCGCGACGGCGACGCGCTGATCACCCGTGCCCGCGCCAACCTGGTCACGCTGTTTCTCGACGATCTCACTGCGACACACCTTTTGTTCGTGGACGCGGATATCGGTTTTGTGCCCGAGCAGGTGTTCCGGCTGATCGAATCCGGCGCCGACGTGGTGGCCGGCGTCTATCCGATCAAGCGGGTAAATTGGGACAAGGCGAAGCGGGCGCTGGAGGCCAACCGGCCGAATCTGAAGGCCGCCTCGCTCGATTACGTGCTTGAGATCGACGATCCCGATCATGTGGTGGTCGTCAACGGATTTACCCGCGTGCGCTATGCCGGCACCGGATTCCTGATGATCAGGCGCCACGTCCTGGAAAGGATGTGCGCGCATCCGGACTACGCATCCCTGCAGTTCTTCCGCGAGCATTCGCACGACGCGCTCGCGGGAAGCCCGAACCGGTTTGCATTGTTCGAATGCATGATCGAACCCTCGACCGGCACCTATCTCAGCGAGGATTTTGCGTTCTGCAAGCGCTGGACCGATATCGGCGGCGAAATCTGGGCGGACCTCCACAGCCGTCTCGATCACGTCGGCCCGTCGGTATTCTACGGCGATGTCGCGTCGCAATTTGCGGCGGCGCCGCCTGCGGCGGATGCCGCATGAAAGCCTGCAGATGACGCCGGCCGTCCCCAGATTGCCAACGGCCGAAGCCTTCGACCTGCAGCCATCGCAATTCCCTGCGCGCGGACTGCGCGATCTGTTCCGTCCGCTCAATGAACTCCTGGCCTGCGGCGGCGATCCCCGGCTCGCGCTCGATCTGGCGCGCGGCGTCAACGCGTATGGCTGCGGGCCGAGACCTTCGCCGCAAACCCTGAGCTTCGCCTCGAGCACCGCATCGGCGATCTCGAAGCGTGCCTACGAGCGCGCCGGCGCCGCCCGCGAGGAGTTGATGCACGCGGCGATTACGACCGGCCTGGAAGAGGCGTTCGATGCGCGAATGGAGGAGATGCGCGAGGAGCTGAAGGCCTGTCTGCGGCTCGCGCCGGGGGAGGTGGACATCGTTTTCTCTCCATCTGGGACGGACGCGCAGCTTCACGCGCTGTTTCTTGCGCGCTCCCTGCTCGGACCCGCGCTCACGACGATCGTCGTCGGCGCGGACCAGACCGGGAGCGGAACTGCCTATACGGCGCGCGGGCGACATTTCGCCGCCGTGACGGCGAGCGAACGCGAAGTTCGCCTGGATGGGCCGATTACCGGCTTGTCCTGCGACAGCATTGCGCTGCCGCTGATCGATCGGGCGCCGGACATCAGGATGCGGGCGGACGCCGACCTGGCCGTGCTTGAAGCCGTCGAAGCCGCAGTCGAGGGTGGCGCCGGCGTGCTGTTGCAGATCATGGATTCATCCAAGCTCGGCTGGCGCGCGCCGAGCCAGGCGTGCCTCGACGAGATTGCCCGGCGATGGCCCAACCGGGTGCGCATCGTCGTCGATGCGTGCCAGATGCGTCTCGGCCGCCGGCGTCTGAAGGCCTATCTCGATCACGGCTACATGGTGATGATCACGGGGTCCAAGTATTTCGGCGGCCCCGCCTTCAGCGGCGCACTGCTGGTGCCTGCCGCACTGTCGCGGTGGGTCGATCGGAACGCGGACGTCGCCCCCGGACTTCTGAATTACACCAGTCGCAGCGATTGGCCGAAGGGCCTCAGGAGGCTGCGCAATCGCTTCCAGCTTCGAATTAGCCTGGGGCAGTGGCTGCGCTGGGAGGCCGCGCTCGATGAGATCGAAGCCTATTACCGCGTGCCGGATGCGTTCCGCTCGCACGCATTGAGAGAGCTGCGGGAGGGGATCGAGAGTCTCATCATGCTCTCGCCCTCGCTCGGCCCGATCGGGTCCGCGAGCGAAACGCTTGCCGCCGAAGACCAGGAGTTCGCGCACCCGACGATCTTTCCGTTCACCATCAGGCGGCGGGAACGCCCGCTTTCGGTCGGGGAGTGCCGGGCCGTCTATCATGCCCTGGCCCGCGACATCAGCGAGGCGATCGGCGGCAGCGACGCCGATCGCGCGATTGCCGCAGGTCATTGCCTGGTCGGCCAGCCGGTCCGCATCGAAAGGCAGGACGAAGAGGCCGTCGGGGTCCTGCGCCTCTGCGTCGGCGCGCGCCTCGTCACCGAAGCATGGTCGCCTGACGCAGAGCTTGCCCGGCAAAATCTGGAGCGCGAGCTCGATCGCATCGCGTGTGTCATTGCAAAGATCGAGCTGCTGCTTGCGTGCAATACGGAATTGGCGAGGTTCGCGCATGGAGTCTAGGTTGCTGGAGCTGTCCGAGGCTGCGCGCGCGGGATGTGCGGATCGCATCGGCATGGCCAAACTCGCGAAGATGGCGTTCGATGGAAAGAACCTTCGCCCGATGTGGCGCGACCTGATCGCGAAGCTGCTCGACGGCAGCGCGGATGCGGGGGAGGGGCTCGACCTCTCCTTGATTGCGCAGTTGCTCGGCGACAAGAAAGCGGGACTTGCCATCCAGCACGAAGTCCTCGTTTCGCATCAATTGTTCCGTTCGCCCTGTGCGTCGAAGCATCCGCGCCTGCGCGTGCTGGCGCTGGCGGCGGCGACCGATATGGGCAGCAATACGCCGATCGAGTTTCTGCTCGAGGAATCCGGCATCGAGCTGATGATGCTGTACGTGATTCCCGAAGCCGAATTGCCGGCGCCGCTGCCCGATCATGACATCGCGATCGTGATTGCATCCGATTCCGAGGACTGTCGGGAGGCGCTGTGCAAGATCGAGCTCGCGGCGCCGCGCTGGCCGCGGCCGCTGCTCAATCCGCCCGGATTGGT
>Ga0265339_10003674_pt1 | contig 10709 bp, 9 predicted proteins | sample 4CB219metaG_FD_202085 | JGI IMG/M metagenome (GOLD analysis project Ga0265339, IMG submission 202085) | Rhizosphere microbial communities from Carex aquatilis grown in University of Washington, Seatle, WA, United States - 4-CB2-19 metaG | ecosystem: Host-associated > Plants > Roots > Rhizosphere...
TCAGGCGTTGTCGCGGGTTTACCTGTGGAGTCGGGCGGGCCGGATTCAGCGGGCAGAGTGGTGGAACTTGCCGGAGCCGATGCGGACGGCGGAGCCACAGGCGGCTGAATTGGCGCCATCGGATTGGCAGGCTGCGCCAGGGAAGGCGGCAAGGGTATTACCGGCAGGTTCAGTGACTGCACGGTTGAGGGGTCATCGCGCAGCTTGAAATAAAGTACGCCGGCGGTGGGATGCGGGACAGTGATCTGCGCGCCGGTAAAGTCGGGCGGAACTTCTGTCGCGTTGCCGAAATCCTGTGCCGGCGCGATGGAGTCGATCAGGAAGAGGTTGCTCCCGGTTAGGACGCAGGGTTTGAGAGGGGAGCGAGGGCAGCGGAGATCCTTGAATCCCGGCAGACGAACAAGGGTGCCGAGTGCCATCCAATCGCCGGCCACCCCGTCTGCGGAGATGACGCGGGCGCGCAGCGGCCCGAAGGCCGACGAGCCAAAGCGGGCCAGAGGCTCGACGGTTCCCAGAGCGGTACGGGCGTCCTCCAGCATAAGGCTGCCGTCAGAGAGGGACAGCATGGTGTGGAAACTGCCGTCGGCGGCCGCCACCTCCACGTCCTCGTTCCGGGGGAAATTCTGCGGGACAACGGATTTGAGGAAGAAGACCAGGCGCGAGGAGAGAGGCAGGTCGTCTGGGCTGCCGAGATGGACGGGCGATGGTCCGGAGACGCCGTCGTCCTGCGTGCCTTTATTGAGCAGCGTGACCTGAGGCCGCGGCGGGTTGATGGTGACAGGAACCGTGAGTTCGCGGCCGTCGCGGAGCGAAACATTGGCGGTGATCTCGGCGCCTGGTTCGAGGCCGGAGGTGGAGTTGGCGGTGCTCATGGCGAGCTCATCGAAATCCTGGACGCGTTTCAGCCCATCGGGCGTCCATGAGATGCCCTTGAAGCGCGCTTTCGCCACCTCGTCAAGCCGAGTGCCTTTCAGGGTCGCGGTACGGTCGCCGACGCTGAGCGTAAGGTGATCGAATGACGCGGCTTCAGCGTAAGCGTTGAGGCTGAGAGCATCGGGCTGGCGAACGCCGTACTGATGAATGTGGAGGGAAACCGTGCCCGGCTGGGCGCTTTTCATTGGAACTGAAACGACCAGCGTGTCCGGCTTGGGAGATTCCCAGGCGAGGGTGTTTCCCGACATGTCGAGGGCGGAGACGCAGAGGGTGCTGTCTCCCTGGATGTGGAGCTTGTCTTCGCGGCCGATGATGAGCGCGGACTGGTCATCGGTGGCGATATCCCATTTTTGTGGCCCGGCGGAGAGCAGGCGATAGCTCGGGCCTTCCCAGTCGTCGAAGCCCCATTTGCCGTGGACGATGCCGGTCAGCAAGCCAGGTGGCAGATCGGGCAACGCGTCTTTCAGGACCAGGCCGCCTTTGGAGGGATCGGCGGTGAGAGGCAGGTCATATGGGCCATGAGAAGTGTCGATGTGGAGCGCCAGATTGTGAGCAAGACCCGCGGCGAAAACCAGGGGCGCGCCCTCGGCGGAGAAGATGAGGCCCGGCTTCTGCGCGCAGGCCGTCTCAGAAGGGTTGATGGGGTGCAGCGGCGGAGGCCGGAAGGGTCCAACCGGCGGAAGAGCGATGACCACGACGGATTTGGGATCGCGGAAAGAAGGCGGAACGCTGAGGCGGAGATTGAGGGTGTCCTGCGCGGGAAGGGCGAGGGCGGGGATGTATTGAAAGTGCGCGGTGTGCAGAGAAGAGAGGATCTTGGCGGTATCGACGATGGCGCCAATATAGGGGCTGTACATTCCTCCGCCGCCCAGGGCGGAGTAGCTGAGCTGGTTCATCAGGTCCCCGGCGGAGCCATTGGCCAACTGCGTAACAAGGGACTGGGTATTGGCGTCGTCGAGGACCATGCCCTCGGAGTGCTGGGTGAGGCAGGGAGCCTGCTGGTCAGTGGGCTTGTCGAAGCACTGCTTATCGAGCTTGATGCCGAGGGAGCGAGCGGAGAGTTCCGCCTTTTCCTTAAGGGTTTCAGGGTCGGTCTGGCCGGTGATGCGGACCTGGGCGAGGTAGGCTTCAAGGCGCATGCGATCCCAGCTGGCGGCCTGCAGGTCCTGGGTGGCGCGGACGAAGGCGCCGGGGCGGTCGTGGACGGCCTTGCGGAGGGTGCTGAAATCGCCGCCGGTTTCCGGGGCGAGGAAGATAAGGGCCTGCTGGGCTTCCTGGGGGACGGTGACGAAGACGCCTTCCTCACGGGCGGAGCGGGTCCAGGTTTCGACGCGGGTGAACCAATCGAGGGGTGGTGGATTGGTGGCGCCGCGGAGGAAAGCGACTACGAGAACGAAATGAGCGGACTGGCTTTCAGGCAAGTCGGGGTGAATCCAAAGGCGATCGCCAGGAAGAAGATTGGCCACCTGACTGATAGGAAGAGTGATATCGCCTCGTTTAACGTGGACATCCACCTTGGGACCAGCCAGGTCAAAGGCGGGACTATCGGCCAGGAGGGGTGCAGATATGCAAAAGAGCCCCAGAAGAAGCAGCGGCAAACCTCGACGCATGGGTCCATTTTACGGGAACCGAGACGGAGTCCAACTTTCGGGGCAGAGGAATTTAGAGTGCAAGCACAGAAAGATCGTATACAATGCCGCTTTAGGATAGTTTCTTTCAATTTTCTGTAAAGGTAAATCGTTTCCGGGTGCCAGGGGGGGTCATTCAGACACTGGACGGCTCGGCAGCAGCGGTAAGCAAGAAGACCGTGGAGCCATAGAACCCGGGGGATGCTGCGGTCATCCAGTCATTATCAGTAGTTATTCCGCGAGGGCGCGGTGTGCCGTGCTTCGAGGATCGCCGCCCGGCGATTATGGAGGCGTCACTCTGTTAAAGGCTAAGTAGTTGCGTTCCAGGGGAGATGGAAAGTATGAAGTCCACAAGAACTGCACCAGCAGGCATAGATGTCAGCAATCTATCGATTCCGGATGCGGAAGAGATTATCGAAGAGGCTTTGGCGGAGCTTTCGTTTTCGCAGGATCCCGGCATGGCGCGAGCCTTGCAGTTTCTGGCGCCTCCAGGCTACCAGGCAATCGTGGAGTTATGCAGCGAAAACGGGCGCAGCAAGCGGCGCAATGCAACCGCGGACGCGTGGTCGCCGGAAGAGGACGAAGTCCGGATTTATTTTGAGCGGATGGATGGGGAAGAACCTGCGGTTGCGCGCGCGACGCGAGCAGTGCCGCGGGCGATAGCTGATCACGTCTACGACGACGATGGAGTGCCGGAGTCGCCGCTGGTGGCCGACATGGATGCGCGGGTGAAGGAGTTGTGCAGCGCGCTGGCAGAGGCAGAGCGGGGTGGTCACGCATTCATCGCACTGAAGTGGTTCCGCGATTCGTTTCTGCCGAGAAAATCGTACCGGTGGAACCAGAATCCGGAGACGCGGCAGGCGGTGCTGGCAGAGGCAATCCAGCGTGGCGTGGTGCTGACCAGCAAGATTGCGAATCCGAAGACGCCCGCCTATCCAACCACCACCATCCGGTTGAATCGCGCAGAGGCGGGGATTCCCGAGGAGGCGCAGCGCTTCCATCCTATCGCTGTGCATGGGGAGAGTTTGACCGCAGTCCTCGAAGAGGAACGGGGTGTTCTGTGAGCTGCTATTTTCTGGAGGCTACGGCGTTCGCCAAGCTCTTTGTGCGCGAGGTGGGAACGGACGAACTGATACGCCTGCTGGAAAGCATTGAGGATAACCGGAAGCTGATTGCGGCGTCGACGCCATTGGAAGTGTATGCGGCGATCCGGCGGCGGGAACGCAGCGGGGCCATCAGCAGGGAAGACGCCCGGGCGGCGCTGGAGATACTGCGCCTGGAGGCGGCGCGAACGGTGCAGGAGCCGCTGAACCCGGCGGTGCTGGAGTGCGCGCGGCAACTGCTGGACCGGACCACGCTGCGCTGGCCGGACGCGCTGCAACTAGGCGCGGCGCTGGTGGCGCGGGACATGTTCCAGGGGACGCCGATCATCTTTATTTCTGCCTCAAAGACACTTCTGGACGCGGCGCGGTTGGAAGGGCTGGAGACGATTAATCCGGTGGAAGCCGCTGAGCCGGTGAAGGAACCGGTACGGGAAGCGGAACCGGTGTAGCGGCCGCACGTTTTCCCGTATAACTCCAGAACAATCGAAAAGAGATCAATAGCTGAACGATTCGGCGCAAGGCGTTATTCGCGGCGGAATTGGTTTGCCTGGTCGAATTCGTCGCGCAGAACCGGCGTGCGCAGATTCTCGCGGATAAGTGCGAGTCGCTGTTCGAGGGCGTGAAGGGCGCGCTCGATGGGCTCGGTATTGGTAAGTGCTATGTCGCGCCACATTGAGAAAGGGCTTGCCCCGAGGCGCGTCATCTCGCGCAGTGCGCGTCCGCCGACATCCTTGAGCTCGGGTGCGTCGCCGATTTCTTCCTGAAGCAGCGCACCGAGAGCCGTGGCTGTGAACTGGGGCAGGTGGCTGACCCAGGCAACCATCTCGTCGTGGCGCGCGGGATCGATGTCGGTGGTGCGGGAGCCCATGGAGACGACGAGCTTGCGCCAGGCGGTGACGAGCTCTGCGCCGCGCGGAGAGCGCTGCCATGCAGGGTCATCGGTGAATAGCCAGACGGCGTTGCGAAAGAGATTAGCGTCGGCAAGCTCGGCGCCGCCGCGCTCCTTGCCCGCCATGGGGTGGCCGGGAAGAAAGGCGGGGCGTTGAGGCGTGTTGTAGTAGCGCGCGGCCTGGGCGACGATCTGGGCCTTGGTGCTGCCGACGTCGGTGACGAGCTGGTGGGGTGTGAGGACGGGAGCCAGTTGGGCCATCAGGTCAAGCGTGGCGTAGATGGGGACGCAGATGAGGGTGATGTCGCATGAGCGTGCGGCATCGAGGGGGTTGGCGGCGATGGAGTCTATCGCGCCCATTTCCAGGGCTGTTTGTGCGCCTTCCAATCCGCGATTCCAGCCGATAATTGAGCCGGGGAAAGCAGCGGCGCGGAGAGCCAGACCCACTGAAGTGCCCAGCAGGCCGGTGCCGAGGATTGCAATGCGCTGGATCATGCGTAGCATCAGTGTAAGCGCACGCGATCATGATCGCAGCGGCGAAGATGATGTACAACAACTCTGGAAACGGCCCGTCATGATGGAGAAGACTGCGGAAAAGAGCTTTCGGGCGTTGCTGGAGCCGGATGGGACACGGCTGAGGTGGACCATTGCGCGGATTCCGTTCGACATCAAGAAGGCATGGCCGGAACGGCGGGGGCTGCGGGTGCGCGGAACTATTAACAGGTTCGCGTTCCGCACGTCGCTGTTTCCCGATCCGCGCGGCGCGGGACATATTCTGCTGGTGAACAAAAAGATGCAGACGGGCGCAGGCGCGCGGCCGGGGGAGCGGGCGGCGATTGTGCTGGAGCCGGACCTGGAAGAGCGCGAAACGCTGCTGCCCGAAGAGCTGGTGCGGCTGCTGCGCGAAGTTGCTGGCCTGCGGCGATGGTTTGACAGTATGACGCCGTCGCGCCGGCGGGAGATCGGGAAGTATGTTGCCGATCCGAAGTCGGCGGCGTCGCGGCAGAAACGCGCGGAAGAGATGGCGGAACGGCTGGCGCTGACGATGGAGGGAGAAGCCGATCCGCCGCCGATTTTGCGCGCGGCATTCCAACGGCAGCCGCTGGCGGAGGCGGGGTGGCGCGCGCTGACGCCGACGCAGCGACGCAATCATCTGCTGGGCATCTTTTACTACCGCACCGCGGAAGCGCGGGAGAAGCGGGCGCAGGCGGCGATTGCGGACGCATTGAAGTGCGCCAGACGTGCGCGTGGGGCAGTGAATTGTAACGAAATGTAAAGTAAAGAATTGTAAAGTGAGACGTTTTCCTGTCCGGGCGAGAGAGGGTTTGGAGTCTAATGATTCTTGATGGCCACACTCGCCGTACAGTCGATCTTCAGCCGCAATGCGGCCGCCCTGGAGCAGGAAGCGGTGCGGCAGGAAAATCTCTCAATCGCCGCGGGGCTGAAGCAACAGGAGCCGGGACTGCTGAATCAGTTGATTGTGCGCTACCAGCACCGGCTGCTGCGGTACCTGATGTTTCTTACCAGCAATCGCGAGCTTGCCGAGGATTTGTTTCAGGAAGTGTGGATGCGCGTACTGCTGCGCGGCGGCCAGTTCAACGGCAAATCGCGGTTCGACACGTGGCTCTTCACCATCGCGCGCAACTTGGTGATCGACTTCCGGCGCAAGCGCACCCTGGCCAGCCTGGATGAGTTGGTGGAAGGGGCCAGCGAGGACGATCGCGCCATGAGCTTCGAGATCGCCGACGAACAGCCGACGCCATTCGATCATCTTTCCAGCGTGGAGGATCGCGCGCGCGTGGCTGAGGCCTTGCTGACCCTGGACACGGTTTATCGCGAGGTGCTGGTGCTGCGCTTTCATGAAGACATGTCTCTGCAGGAGATTGCGACGGTAACCCGCGCGCCGCTCTCGACAGTCAAATCGCGCCTCTATCGCGGGTTGGCGGCCATCAAGCCCTGGTTGGAAGCCGCCGAGGTTCCGGCGGGGGTTGCGGGATGACAGCCAACGTCGGCAAGCCGGCCGATGGCGATTCTGGTTCGCCGGCCGAGCTGGCCGCGCAACTGGGCGATGCCAACCGGGACCGCAGAGTAGCAAGCGACACCCGCCGCGTGGTGATGGCCTCAATGGGCGTGCTGAAGGACCAGAAGGCCAGCCGCAATCGCAGCCGGTCACTGGCCCTGGCGGCCACACTGGTGCTGCTGCTGATCCTTGGGCCACTGGTGTGGATAGCCGTGGATCATTTCTTCGCCGGCGGCCGCATGGGCGAGCTCACCACCGAGCTCACGCTGTGGGCCTGCATCCTGTGCCCGGCGCTGCTGGCCGCGGCGCTGGTGGCGGGGTGGCTGAGAAATAGATAGTTGTCCGGCTACAGTTAATAGCTGCTGGCTACTAGCTTCTAGCTACTTACTCTGAGCTATTAGCTCTTAGTTTTTATCCGATCTTACAAAGGCATGATTCCCTCAATTATGATGTGCTTCGCTACTTTGAGGAGCGGAGCGCCAGCTGGCCCTCCCAGCGCGCGACTACGGCGGCGGCCATGCCGTTGCCGACTACGTTCATGGCGCTGCGGCCCATGTCCATGAGGGTGTCAACGCCGAGCAGGACGAGGATGGCGGCGGTGGGAATATGCAACTGCGCGGCTGAGCCCATGAGCACCACGAGCGTGGCGCGAGGCACGCCGGCCACGCCCTTGCTGGTGAGCATGAGGGTGAACAGCATGACCAGTTGCTCGCCTACGCTGAGGTGAATCCCCGAGGCCTGCGCCGCGAAGATTGCGGCCATGGTGAGGTAAAGGCTGGAGCCGGTCATGTTGAAGCTGTAGCCGAGCGGGACGACGAAGGAGACGATCCAGCGCGGCACGCCGAACTCCTCCATGCGTTCCATGGCGAGGGGCAGCGCGGCTTCAGAGCTGGTTGTGGCGAAGGCGATGGCGGCGGGTTCAGCGATGGCGGCGGCAAAGCGCGCGGGCGAGATGCGAGCGAACGCCAGAATGGGCGCGAGCACCAGCAAGACGAAGATGGCGACGGTGCCGTAATAGGTGCCTACCAGCTTGAGCAGCGGCAGGATCATGCTGATGCCGGTGCTGCCGATGGTGTAGGCCATGGCCGCGCCGGCGGCAAGAGGCGCAATGTACATGATGATCCTGGTCATCTTGAACATGGCGTCAGTGAGCGACTGAAGCACCTTGACCAAGGGCTCGCGTTTGGGTTCAGGCAGCATGGCCAGCGCGGCGCCGAAGAGCAGTGAAAACACGGCGACCTGGAGGATCTGATTTTGCGCGACGGCCAGGGCGATGTTTTCCGGAAAGATGTTGAGCAGAATTTGCTGCCAGGTTTCAGGGCGAGTTGCGGGGGCGGCGATCCCCGACGCCGGCAACATTACACCAACCCCGGCGCGCGTAAGGTCAATGGCGACGAGGCCGAGAAGCAGGCCGAGGGTGGTGACGACCTCAAAGAAGACGATGGATTTGAGGGCGACGCGACCGACGCCCTTTAGCTGGTTGTGGCCGGCGATGCCGGTGACGATGCCGCCGAAGATGAGCGGCGCGACGATCATGCGCACGAGGCGGAGAAACAGGTCGCCGATGACGCGGAGTTGTGAGGCGAAGTGGGGCGCGTCCAGGCCGAGAATTGCTCCGACGATCATGGCATAGAACGTCCACACCAAGAGGGAGCGGCGCTGCCACGCAACCGGAATGAAGAGGGCGAGCCCGATCCAGCGCAGCGCCTGGGCCTCGGGTGCGGCGCCAGGCCGGATGCTGAGCGCGGCACCCGCCGCCAGAAGAATCACGGCCGCGGCGACACAGGCGCGAAGAGCGCGGCTGACGCCACTCTTGCGCGGCATGGATTGGGACTCTTGGCTCAAGCTCTCAATTATCCTATGCCTATGCCGCAAATCGCCTTCCTGGAATGCTCCCGCTGCCACGCCCATCATGATTCCGCAACCCCGCAGACCGTCTGCGCGTCCTGCGCCGGCTCGCTCTACGTGCGTTACGACCTGAGCGCGGCCAGGGGCGCGGCGATGCGGGACACGATTGGAGCTACCGCGGACGACAAGCGCTGGAGCGGAATGTGGCGCTACCGCCAGGTGCTGCCCGACGTGGAGCCCGTGACACTGGGCGAGGGCTGGACGCCGATGCTCCCGAGCCGGAGGCATGCGAACGCGTGGCTCAAGGAAGAAGGCGCGAACCCCACCGGCACGTTCAAGGCGCGCGGGCTGGCGTTGGCCGTGACCATGGCGCGCCATTACGGGCTGAAGAAGCTGGCCGCACCCACTGCAGGCAACGCCGGCGGCGCTCTGGCGGCATACGCAGCGGCGGCCGGGATTGAAGCGCACATCTTTATGCCGCGCGACACACCCAAGGCCAACCAGGTGGAGTGCCGCGCGTATGGCGCGCACGTGACGCTGGTGGACGGGCTCATTTCCGACTGCGGACGCATGGTGGCGGAGCGCAAAGACGCCGAGGGATGGTTCGATATTTCCACGCTCAAGGAGCCCTTCCGCGTGGAGGGCAAGAAGACCATGGGCTACGAGCTGGTGGAGCAACTCGGCTGGACCTATCCCGATGCCGTCTTCTACCCCACCGGCGGCGGCGTGGGCATGATTGGAATGTGGAAGGCGTTTGAGGAGATGGAGCAACTGGGGTGGGTGACGGGCAAGCGCCCGAAGATGATCGCTATCCAGGCGGCGGGCTGCGCGCCGGTGGTGAGGGCGTTTGAGGCGGGCGAGAAGGCGAGCTTGATGTGGCAGGATGCGCACACGCAGGCCTCAGGGCTGCGCGTGCCCAAGCCGTACGGCGACTACCTCATCCTGGAAATTGTTCGCGCCTCAGGCGGCACGGCGGTGGCCGTCAGCGACGACGCTATTTTTGTTTCGCTGCGCGACTGGGCCGCTCACGAGGGTTTTCTGCTCTCGCCCGAGGGCGCGGCAGCCACCGCCGCATATGACCACCTGCTGAGCACTGGTTACTTCACGGCCAACGATCGCGTTGTCCTATTCAACACTGGATCGGGCAACAAATATACCGACGTTATTGGCGCACGGCTATAAGGTTCGTCCCACGGCTCCCGCGATCAGCCGCAACTCGTCCATGAGCGTGTCGAACTGATCGGGATAAAGCGTCTGCGCAGCGTCGCTGGTGGCCTTGTCGGCGTTGGGGTGGACTTCGATGATCACGCCGTCGGCCCCGGCTGCCACGGCGGCGCGCGCCATCGGGGCAACCATGTCGCGGCGGCCGGTGCCATGCGAGGGGTCGCCGACAATGGGCAGGTGCGAGAGCTTCTTCACGATAGGGATGGCGGAAATGTCCATGGTGTTGCGCGTGGATGTCTCATAAGTGCGGATGCCGCGCTCGCAGAGGATGACATCGTAGTTGCCGCCAGAGAGGATGTACTCGGCGGAGAGCAGGAGTTCCTCGATGGTGGCGGCGATGCCGCGCTTGAGCAGGACGGGCTTGCGGACCTGACCGAGCTCGCGCAGCAAGTTGAAGTTCTGCATGTTGCGGGCGCCCACCTGGAGGAGATCGACGTAGGGGAGCATGAGCTCGATCTGGGCAATCTCCATGACCTCGCTGACTACAAGCAGGCCGTGAGCATCGGCGGCTTCGCGCATGAACTCGAGGCCGGGGATACCGAGGCCCTGAAATGAGTAAGGTGAGGAGCGGGGCTTGAAGGCGCCGCCGCGGAGGAAAGTGCCTCCGGCGCCGCGGACGCGGCGGGCCGTCTCGAAGATCTGGTCACGATTCTCGATCGAGCATGGTCCGCCCATGGCGACCACCTGGTTGCCGCCGACGGTGACGCCGTTGCGGAATTCGATGATGGTGCCTTCCGGGCGGAAGCCGCGGCCGGCGAGTTTATAGGGCGAGCTGATGCGATGCACGTGCATGACTCCGGGCATGATCTCGAACTTGGCAAGTTCGAGGGATGAGGTTTGGCCGACAGCGGCGAGGATGGTCTGCATCTGGCCGGTGGTGCGATGGACTTCGACTCCGGCCTCTGTGAGCGCTTCAATGACGGCGTCGATCTGTTCTTCGGTGGCTCTTTCCTGCATGGCGACAATCATGGCTTCTTCTCAATCTCCGGGGTCTGTGTGCCCGTGGCGGGGCCCGTGCCGGCAGCCGGTGCGGCGCCGGATTCGCGGGCGTGTCTCTCTGAGGC
>Ga0265339_10003676_pt1 | contig 10705 bp, 10 predicted proteins | sample 4CB219metaG_FD_202085 | JGI IMG/M metagenome (GOLD analysis project Ga0265339, IMG submission 202085) | Rhizosphere microbial communities from Carex aquatilis grown in University of Washington, Seatle, WA, United States - 4-CB2-19 metaG | ecosystem: Host-associated > Plants > Roots >...
AGACCCGGCTGACGCCGGCCGACGATCGTACCATGCTGTTTCGCTACGGCATCGGCGGAGACCGAAGCTATCGCCTGTGGCGCACCGTGACGCCTGCGGCGCTGCCTGAGGGCGCGAGGCGGCGCCGCATTGATCCGCAGCGGTTGCGCCAGGAACTGGCAGCGGCGCGCGGCGCGGGCGCCAGCGGGCTCCATGAGGTCAAATCCGGCAGCGAGCGGCTCAACGAGGAGCGCCGCGCCGCGGAGGCTGTCGCGCAGGCGTTGCGCCACGCCGGCGTTGCGGCACGACCCATCTCGATCCGCGTGCAGCGCGAGCCGTTCTCGAGCCGCGGCGCGCGTGCCGAGGCGTTCGCGCCGGAAACGCGCTTCGCAAAGAAGCAATTGTGGCACGCAGAGATCACCTTTGCCGAGCCGGTATCCGGCCCGCTGGTGATTGGCGATGGCCGTTATCTCGGTCTCGGCTTGATGGTGCCGCAGCGCGACACTCTGCTCGAAACCGCCGTCTTTGTCGTGCCGGCGGAGGCTGACATCGCCGCGGCCGATGGCCCGGCGCTGGCGGAAGCCGCGCGGCGTGCACTGATGGCGCTGTCGCGGGATGCCAAAGGCGAGGTGCCTTTGTTGTTCCACGGTCACGAGAAGGATGGTCGGCCGGCGGCGTCCGGGCGGCATGAGCACATCTTCATCGCAGCCGACGACAGCAACGGCGACGGCATCATCGATAGGCTGATCGTTGCCGCGCCGTGGATGTGCGATCGCTCGCGCAAGCCGAAACCGGACGATCGCTGGACGTTCGATGCCGTCGTGTCGAAGCTGGAAACGCTGCATGCCGGGCGCCTCGGCGTCCTCGCGCTCGGTCGGCCGGCGCCGTTGCCGCCATCGGATGCGCTGTACGGTCCCGCGCGCGTGTGGGAAAGCCGCACGCCCTATCGCGCGACGCGCCACGCCGGCCGCCGCAAGGATGCGACGGATGCGCTCAAGCGCGATGTGTCCGCCGAATGCAGCCGGCGCGGCCTGCCGTTGCCGGCCGATGTCGAAATTCTGGACGTCGAAGGTGTGCCCAACGGTGGCGGCCTCAAGGCCCGCGTCCGGCTCCGCTTCGCGACCGCAGTCGAGGGGCCGCTGCTGTTGGGTAAGGATAGCCATCGAGGGGGCGGATTTTTTGCTAGCGCATAGAATGAATTTGACAAAGTTGGTTTAGGAAATCACTCTCAGAAAAGATCGATTCGGTGAGTCGATCTTGGAGCGGGCGAGGCGGCCGATGGTCACAAAAAGCGAGATTGACCATCGGCTGTATCAAACCGTTCCAATCAACCTCATTGAAGCATTCTCTGCGCAAGCAAAGGGAGTAACGAAAATTAAATTTCCGCGGCATTACAGCCGCGGCCTCATTGAAACGGGGTGGTGAAATTACCGCTCCCTTCACGCCGTCTCGTCGCGGCCTACTTTAATCAGCGACTCCGCTGGAATGCCCAGGCCCTCATGCAGGCGGCGTACCATGGCGAGCGTCAGCGGGCGCTTGCGGGAAAGCACTTCGTAGACGCGATTACGGCTGCCGATGAAGGGAATGAGATCCCTTGGAGCAAGACCCTGTTGCTCCATGTGGTACTTGATCGCCTCGACCGCGTCGGGAAGATCGAGCGGATAGTGCTTCGCCTCCCAGGCCTCCACCAGCATCACCAGCACGTCGAGGCGGTCGCCTTCGGGAGTGCGGCGCTTTGCCGTCATCAGGCTTTCGATCTCTTTCAGGACGCGCCTGTAATCCCGCTGTGACTTAATGGGCGTAACTTGCATCTCTTCTCCATCTCGCCTTCGAAAGACCAGCTCCGAATTTCGTGTTGAAATCTCGCTGGTCTGCCGAAACCGTTTTTCTCATACGCTCTGGGCATCAATCCGATCGTATTGTGCATGCGTGCCGACGAACCGGACATAAACCACACGATACGGATAGTTGATCCACACGACGATCCGATATTTGTTGCCGGCGATATTGAACACCACGCGGCCGTCGCGCAGGACGCTGGCTGATCGGATGTCCTGCTTGACGTCCGCGGGGGTCGACCAGTCGGCTGCCTTGACCTGCCGAACCCACGTCATTAGCGGATCATGGGCGTCGGCATAGTCCGGGCCTTGCGAAAGAAATGCCTTGATCGTGCTGACAGCGATAATTCTCACTTTGAAAGTATAGCATAGTCCCATCTTGGGACCAATCCTTCCCGGGTTGTTTTCCTGCCGGTGCTGGCTCGATCTCTCGCGCCGGTTGTGCTTAGAATAGGTTTTCCTTGGGGCTTGTTGCGTATGTCCGACCCCGCTTCCGCGCCGGTTTCGGCGCCACCCACCCAGCTTTCGGCGCCACCCACCCAGCTTTCCCTGGAATTGCTGGCACCGCCGGCCACCGCTGAGACGCCGCTGGTGCCGGTTCGCATGGTCAACGAGTTCGTCTACTGTCCGCGCCTTGCCTTCCTCGAATGGGTCGACAGCGAATGGGCGGACTCCGGCGACACGGAAGAGGGCCGCCGTGCCCATGTGCGGGTCGATTCCGGCGGCGGCAAGTTGCCGGCGCCCGATACGGTCGAAGACCGGCCGGATTTTGCTGCCCGTTCGGTCACGTTGGCCTCCGATCGTCTCGGCATCATTGCGAAGATGGACTTGATCGAGGGCGAGGACGGAACGGTTACGCCAGTCGATACCAAAAAAGGCAAGCGCCCCCATGTCGCCGAAGGCGCCTATGAACCTGAACGTGTTCAAGTCTGTGCGCAGGCGCTGATCCTAGAGGACGCTGGATACAAGGTCGACGAAGGCGCGATCTGGTATGGCGGGTCGCGGGAGCGGGTGCGCATCGCGCTTGACGACGAATTGCGTGCGCGCACGCGAGCGGCGGTCTCCGACCTGCGGCTCGCCGCCGCCTCCGGACGCATGCCGCCGCCGCTGGTCGACAGCCCGAAATGCACACGATGCTCGCTTGCCGGGATCTGTCTGCCGGACGAGGTGACGTTTTTCCGCCGCGGGCTCGCGCCGCGCCCGCTCAATCCATCGGCCGATACGGCCCTTCCGCTCTACGTGCAGGAGCCGGGCGCGCGCATCGGCAAGTCCGGCGAATTGCTCGTCGTCGAGACCGAAGCAGGCAAGACCGAAGTGCCGCTCGGCGAGGTTTCCGAACTGGTGCTGCATGGGCCGGTTTCGCTGTCGACACCGGCGCTCGGCGCGCTGCTGCGCGAGGAGGTGCCGGTGATCTATGCCTCGACTGGCGGGTGGGTGCTCGGCCACACGGTCTCGACCGGCAACCGCAACGTCGCGGTGCGGATTGCGCAATACCGCGCGGCCTTCGACGAACGGCGTTGCCTTGCCTTTGCCCGCAGCCTCGTCGTCGCCAAGATCAAGAACAGTCGCGTGTTCCTGCGCCGCAACTTTAAGGCTGGCGACGAAGCCGAGCGTGATGGGGCACTTGAAGCGCTGGCGCGGATGGCGGACCGTGCGGCGCACGCACCAAGCGAAGCCGAACTGCTTGGCATGGAGGGTGAGGCCGCCGCCCGCTATTTCCGGCTGTTCTCGGCCATGTTCGGTGAGACCGCGCGCGACTTTCCTGCTTTCGCCTTCGACAAACGGAGTCGGCGGCCGCCCGCCGATCCCGTCAATGCCATGCTGTCGTTCGGCTACGCGCTATTGACCCGTACCTGGCTGACGACGCTGTCCGCGGTTGGGCTGGATCCCTACCTCGGCTTCTACCACAAGCCGCGGTTCGGCCGGCCGGCGCTCGCGCTCGACATGATCGAGCCGTTCCGTCCCATACTTGCGGATTCCACCGTTATCCAGACGATCAACAACGGGGAGGTAAAGGCCGAAGGTTTTGTCGCCGCAGGCCCGGCCATCAACTTGAAGCCAAATGCCAGACGCGCCTTCATTGCAGCTTATGAGCGGCGGCTTGACCAGGAGGTGACGCATCCGGTGTTCGGTTATCGCGTCTCGATGCGCCGGCTGCTTGAGGTGCAGGCAAGGCTTTTGGTCCGCTATCTCGACGGGGAAATCGATGAGTATCCGCACTATCTCGTAAGGTGAGGGCGATGGTCGAGGAGCGACTCTATATCGTGACCTACGATATTTCCAATGAGAAGCGCTGGCGCCGCGTCTTCAAGATCATGCGTGGTTACGGCCGCTGGCTGCAGTTGTCGGTATTCCAATGTCGTCTGACCGCCCGTCGCCGCGCCGAATTGGCGCGCCGCCTGGAGGAGGTGATCCATGGCCGCGATGACCATGTGCTGATCCTCGATCTTGGCCCGGCCGATAAGGTGGATCCGCGAGTCGAGAGCCTGGGCAAGACATTTGAATCGGTGCAGCGGACGGCGATCGTCATTTGAAACCGATGCCCGGTCCACGGTGCTCAGCCTAACGTTTGCAGAAGATCGCTCAAGAAACGTCGAATATCACGAGATGGAATCGATTGGATCGTGATAAGATTAAAGGTGGAATATAGGGCATGTGACGGCTCTATGCCGCCGACGGGCGAGGGCTGAGATGGTAGTAGCCACTGCGGCAGCTCTCGCAGCCCAGAAAATTGATCTGATTCAGTGGGTTGTTTGACATGGTGAAGCAATGTAGAAGGAGGACCGTCATGACTGGGCGGACCGAATTGTCAGTGCTCGCGTTTGGCGTCAAAATATGAGCTGTCTGCGTGACTTGCAGACGGGCCGTTCTTCGCGGCGTTTTCGCCGCGACCTCATTGAAGCGGTGCACGCGAGATGGTGCGCGAGCTTGCGATGTCGGAGTTCTTCGCGGCGTTTTCGCCGCGACCTCATTGAAGCCGGCATCGTTGTGATCCAGGGCAAGGTGGTTGCCAAGCCGGGTTCTTCGCGGCGTTTTCGCCGCGACCTCATTGAAGCGGGTCTGTGTGATGGCAGGCTCAAGAAAGGGCGAAAAAACGTTCTTCGCGGCGTTTTCGCCGCGACCTCATTGAAGCCCGAAGGCCCGCCTGAAGGCCTACGTCGCCGCAGGCTGTTCTTCGCGGCGTTTTCGCCGCGACCTCATTGAAGCCCGAATGCAAGCAGATCGCCCGCGCCGTGACCGCCGCGCTGTTCTTCGCGGCGTTTTCGCCGCGACCTCATTGAAGCCAACATAAATTCTACCCACATATGGATGAAGCAATAGAGGCAGTTCTTCGCGGCGTTTTCGCCGCGACCTCATTGAAGCGAGTTCAAGATTGCGCCGTGGGGCTACAGGTTTTCGGGCGTTCTTCGCGGCGTTTTCGCCGCGACCTCATTGAAGCGACCAGTACCTCAACGTCGGCGGGGCGGGGCAATGGGGTTCTTCGCGGCGTTTTCGCCGCGACCTCATTGAAGCCCTACAACAACGGCATCCCAGTTCTCGGCGTCGCATTGGCATCGTTCTTCGCGGCGTTTTCGCCGCGACCTCATTGAAGCCTCTCGTCCACCGAAATCTGATCCAGCATAGCGCCCTCCCGTTCTTCGCGGCGTTTTCGCCGCGACCTCATTGAAGCACGATATAATAGCCGAACAACGATGCAACAGCCGCGCGCGTTCTTCGCGGCGTTTTCGCCGCGACCTCATTGAAGCGCTTTTTCCTCGTCGCCGTCCTATTTTGGCTCGCGACGTTCTTCGCGGCGTTTTCGCCGCGACCTCATTGAAGCCTTGCGAGCCGCCGACATACCCGGCCTCGACGAGCCGTGTTCTTCGCGGCGTTTTCGCCGCGACCTCATTGAAGCTCGTCCTTGCGGTTGGTCCGTCGCGGTTTCCCGCCGACGTTCTTCGCGGCGTTTTCGCCGCGACCTCATTGAAACGGCGCGCTAATGTGTCTCGGTGGCGCCTATCCGCTCGGGACGTTCGCCGGCTGTTGATCTGACGACAATTCGCTTTGCCGCCCTCCAGATGCGCCGCCGCAAGATATCATCTTCAAAATCGATGCTAGCATGAATGGCGATGACAGCCGCAGACGGGTCATTTGTTCATCTCGACGGGACAATCTATATCGAATTTCGGATACAGGAAGGCTGAGGAGCTCGCTCCAGTCTCGAATGAAGGTGTAATTTTCGAAGCGATCCAAACTCCGGCCGAGCGAATGCTTGGCGGGTTTGAGCGATTGTTGCAGAGGAAGATCAATCGGCGCTTGGATGCAGTACTGCACGCCCAATTGGTACTGCGGCGCAGTACCGGAAGGGTAAAAGGCCCGCCGAATCGGGACCGCTGCGGAAGACTGGGATTGAAGTAACCATTTGAAAGAAGAGGAGAGCGCTGGAACTCGACAATATCGGAATCTTTGTCGGCCCGAAAATCGCGTAGACGGACTCACGTTTGGAGTGCTAACAAAATCAACATGTTAGCGGATCGATTTTCGATTGCTTCCATGATGGGATGGGGCCGACCTTCTGAAAAATTGAGGTCCAGTCAGCACTTAGCGACTGTCAAAAATGTAGCGCAGTACCGTTTGCAGTATCTCCAAATTTTTTTGCGTAGGATCGCGAAGCCGAGCGCGATTTGGTGTGCATCCTGTCACCGCGTCGTAGAAGCGCGTACTACGCTAAATTACGCTGTCTTGCGCGTTCACCCGCAACCGGCATTTTCTGGCTGCTCTCGGCCTTTGCCGATCCGGCTAGGCGCGCATCTATATAGCCAATCAATATCGATCGTTCCGCCAAGAACCTCGATTGCCCTTGCAAGGTGACCCCAGTCCACACGTCGCGTCGTCTGCTGAAAATAGCGGCCCGTTTTTGCAAGTTTGTCGAGCCTACGCCAAGTCCATCCGCGGATTGCCGCCTGCTCACGAACGGTATCGATCGGAGGAATGCCAAGCGCATAAGGTTTTCTTGGTCCACGGACGAGGCGAATATGCCTAGCCTTGCTGGTGATCTGATGCGACCTGAACCTAGGGAATGCCGCAACAACCTCCCCACACGTTGCACCGCGCAGATACAATGCCCGGAGTTTTGTCACTTCAGAGTTGGTCCAGACATGACGCCGGGTCACGACGCCGAGTGTTCTGGCGCGATTTCTGATCGCATAATATGAGCGCAATCGAAGGCGGCGCTGCATCCCTGCATAGTCGGGATACAATGTTAAAATAATTCGATCTTCGCGCTCTGACCACCTCTTACCGCTGCTTGCTCGTCTGCGGAAATATCTCCTCATTTAGCATTTCCAGTTCACAGCCAATTGTCCATCGAGCAACGCAACGGCTTTGCTGATTTTCCTCCAGTCGTTTTGGGTGGGCTGCCGAAGAAAGTAATTGCCCGTAGCGGAGAGGAGGGCCAGATCGCGCATGGTGAGTTTGGATGTGAAGGCTTGATCTCTGACATCATTGACCTGCCACTGAGTATTTCCTCCAGAGGGAGTTAGAGTCCGGCCTGACGAAGGACGGACAGATGAAGCGAGCAAGGTTCACGGAAGAGCAGATTATCGCTGTGTTGAAGGAGCATGAGGCCGGGGCGAAGACGGCCGACCTGGCTCGCAAGCACGGGATATCCGAGGCGACGATCTACAACTGGAAGGCCAAATTCGGTGGCATGGATGTCTCCGAGGCGAAGCGGTTGAAGGCGCTGGAGGAGGAGAACGCGAAGCTGAAGAAGCTGCTGGCCGAGCAGATGCTGGATGCGGCTGCGCTACGCGAGCTTCTTTCAAAAAAAAAGTAGGGCCCGCCGCCAAACGCGCCGCGGTGGCGCATCTGGAGGCCGAGATGGGCCTGTCGGAGCGGCGGGCCTGTTCGATCGTGGGCGCAGATCGGAAGATGATCCGCTACTGCTCTCGCCGACCACCGGATATCGGGCTCCGCGCCCGGTTGCGGGAGTTGGCCAATGAACGCCGCCGGTTCGGCTATCGTCGGCTGTTCGTGCTGCTGCGGCGGGAGGGCGAGCCGTCCGGGATCAACCGGATCCACCGGCTCTATCGGGAGGAAGGGCTCACCGTCCGCAAGCGTCGGGCCCGCCGCAAGGCGACAGGCACCCGGGCACCGATTCTGGTGGAAGCAAAGCCGAACGCACGCTGGTGGCTGGACTTCGTCTACGACCAGTTCGCCAACGGACGGCGCTTCCGCGTCCTCAACATCGTCGACGATGTCACCAAGGAATGCCTGGGCGCGATCCCGGACACGTCGATCTCCGGACGGCGGGTGGCTCGGGAACTGACGATGATCGTCGAGCGGCGCGGCAAGCCGGGCTCGATCGTCTCGGACAATGGCACCGAGTTCACCTGCAATGCCATGCTGGCCTGGTGCAAGGACACCGGCATCGACTGGCACTTCATCGCGCCAGGCAAGCCAATCCAGAATGCCTTCGTCGAGAGCTTCAACGGGCGCATGCGCGATGAGTTGCTCAACGAGACCCTGTTCTTCGATCTCGACGACGCCAGGACAAAGATTGCGGCGTGGGTCGCCGACTACAATGGTGACCGTCCGCACTCGTCGCTGAAATACCTCACCCCGGCGGCCTACGCCGCCACATTCACCGCAACGGGCGATCGGCTGCGCAACCCCGACCAGCTCCGCCGATCGCCCGTTGCTCCACCCGCGCCACTTGGCGTACAAAACCCCCAGACTCTAACCGCCGCTGGATGAAAGTTCGGTGGCAGGTCATCATCATACGGCTTGAGGTCATAGCTTTTGGGCGGTGCCCGCGGGCGACGCCAACCGCTATAACGGGCTTTTCTCCATATCTGCCTCTTCGTCTTGCCGGGAAGCAGTGCTAGGATTTCATGCATTGGCTGTCTTTGGCGGTATGGAGCTTTCATGCGCTTCAGTTCATCTTCCGACCAGACTCGTCGCGACCGCGTTATTCGCAATCGAAAAGCTTTGCTTCTGATGGCATTGAGGCTTCGGTTGGGTAGGGCGGCACAAGCCTTGCGATAGTCGGGGTAGAAGCGGCGCAGATGTTTGACCTCGGCCGCTGTCCATAGTTTTTGCCCGGAAAGCGTTCTCCCGGACCTCGCCATGTGTCGGCGCAGGTGCTCGGCAGAGCGGGCACCGGCAACGAGCCAACTTAAGCGGGAACGCCCACGGCGGCGTGTTAGCGCGAGACCGATCGGCATGCCTTGCCCTCACAACAAAGCCGCAGCTTATCCAGGGCCGATTTCGCTACGATGACGTTCGCGCAACTGCTGTGGATATAAAATCAACGCTGGCCGTGCAAAAGGCACCCGCTTGACATGGTAGAAATCCGAGACAGCAAATCGCACGAGCGTTTCAGACGCCAGTGCGTCTGGTCTTCTACGGAACGCCTGAGAGGCGGATGGTGAGGAGGGAGTGGCCAGCAAAGCTGAGGCTATCACGGATGCTCGTTTCCCACCCACCGAGGGGTCGCGCGCCGATCTCGCGGGTTCTCGGCGGAGGCCTTGAATATCGGTCGATGTCGGAAGCGGATCTTGGCAGCACGTCGGCTGCTTCCTCGATAGTCGCCTTAATAATCGGAAGCGGGAGATCGCATCGCCATAGACAGGTGCTAGGCGGGTAGCGCCGGTCACATCATCATAGATCACGCAGAAGTTCTTGAGGTGAGCGTCGTCGTTAGTCATTCATTCTTGGTCAATGAATCGACCGTGTTTAGCCAGCGCGGGGATTAGGGTACTGTCGGCATAACTGCAGCCCGTCGACAATATCGGTTTCTGCCCTGCTTTCTTGGCTTCCTCTGGATGGTGGCCTTCCCCAATATCGAGGCGAGCCAACATGGGCGCGTAACCTGCTTCCCATGCTCGCGCGGAAGGGAAACTATTGCGCAGGCTCGAAAGGATGGCCATGCCCGCATGATCGAGGTCGCCCCAAAAGGCTGCGTTGACGTCGGTGTCGCTGTAGAAGACCGCATCGAAAGCCTCTATTTCAGTCGCACTTGAGACAGCGTCCAGACAATAGAACACTCTAGATCCAGATGATTTTCGCATGCGTCCCGCCGTCCCCATGAATCCGCCAGAGTATATCAGGGCAGCGCCCGCGTATGGCGAGTGTCGGCCGTGCAGCAGGGCCTCTTTGGCGTCGCGGATGGCACGCTCGAACGACGTCTTGTTCTCGACGAACAGTATCCAGGAAAAGGCTCCCGCAAAATAGATGTTCAGATGAATTGGTTGCGACGGGTAGGGACATTCCGCCAGTCCGAGTAGAGCCGCGATGAGATCGGAGCGGTTGTCGAGGATTTTCGATAGTCCCCAAAAGGTCCGGCTCGATACCTCGCGCAGATACAGCGTTTCGCCGCTATCAAAAAGTGCGCGGATCGAGATGAGGCGACGGAACACGTCGGTCGCGGATCTTCCTGGAACGGAGACCGGCACATCCAGGATAGCCGCCTTGACGGAGCTATCGAGGTCGCTCGAGCGGACCAGAGCGCGCCATTCTTCCGAGTATTTCACGCCTGGCCGCGGGCGGCCGTAGAACGTGCGAAGGCGGTCCTCGTTGGCTGGGGTGGTCGCGATCTCGAAGACCGGCTGGCGATCCTCGCGCGAACCGTGGCGGGCCGTGCGCCGGTACGCAAGCGTTCCGATCCCGGCGTCGGCTAGCACATCGAGCACATGCCATGCGATCTCTCGGTCCGCGTTGGTCTCCGCCCCGAATATTTCGGGCGCGGTCTTTCGATCGATCGGGATCCTGACGGCGTTGGTCCTGTCTTCCGGTAGCGACCTGTCCAGCCGATCGAGCGCGCTGCTGAGAACGCGCCTTGCGAGCGGATCGGCGAGGGCGGTCTCGGGACTCATTCTGCCGCTTCGCCTATATCCGTCTTGAATGGA
>Ga0265339_10003678_pt1 | contig 10701 bp, 6 predicted proteins | sample 4CB219metaG_FD_202085 | JGI IMG/M metagenome (GOLD analysis project Ga0265339, IMG submission 202085) | Rhizosphere microbial communities from Carex aquatilis grown in University of Washington, Seatle, WA, United States - 4-CB2-19 metaG | ecosystem: Host-associated > Plants > Roots > Rhizosphere...
CATCAGCATGCCTCCGCTCGCGACGTTTCCCTTGCTGGCGAGGCCCAGTCAGATCTACAAACACACCAACGCGGACTCTCTCTTAGCTCGGGCCAGTTTTGGTCCTACAAACGGGGTCCACTTCAGGAGTCCTTCCCATCGAGGACACCAAGACTGGAGCCGTTGTGATCGCTGGTGCATCTCACTAGCATCATGGCGATTGCTCCAACGATTGTCGTTCTCTTCGGGGGCGCGGGAGATTTGGCGTGGCGAAAGCTCATCCCATCCTTGTTCGATCTCTACCGCGATGGCCGAATGCCCAAGCAATTTGTGATTCTCGCCGTGGATCGGGTCACCTTTCGGGATCGCGATTTGCGTGAACATTTTCTCGGCGGCGTCACGCAATTTGCACGCAACAAGAAGGTGACAAGGAGTGACTGGAGTAACTTCGCCCGGCACGTGAGCTACCACCAGGGAGATTTTCAAGACTCCGCCACCTATGCCAGCTTGGAGGAGGTGGCCGCGGAGACGGAGAAGTCCTGGAGAGCCAAGGCGGGTCGCATTTTCCACCTGGCGACCCCGCCCGAGATGGTCAGCATCATTCCCAAGCGGCTCGCCGAGGCCGCCGCCCACCGAGATCGGTCGCACGATCGTATCGTAGTCGAGAAACCACTCGGTCACGATTTGGATTCGGCACGCGAGATGAGTCGGACGCTGAGACAAAGCTTCGACGAATCGCAGATCTTCCGCATCGACCACTACCTCGGCAAGGAGACCGTACAAAACATCCTGGCCTTCCGTTTCGCCAATCCGCTTTTCGAGCCAATCTGGGATCGACGTTACGTCGATTACGTGACCATTACGGTGGCCGAAGAGGTCGGCGTCGGCCACCGCGGCGGCTACTACGAGAACGCCGGGGCTCTGCGCGACATGGTGCAAAACCACCTGATGCAACTGCTCTGCTTGGTGGCGATGGAGCCGATGGTTTCCTTCGATGCCGACGAGATCCGGAACAAGAAAGTCGACGTCCTGCACGCCATCCGTCCCATCGCCCGTGCCGGGATCGAGCGCTTCGCCGTTCGCGGACAGTACGGTCGAGGCAAGGTCCAGAACAAGCAGGTACGCGGCTACCGGGGTGAGGATGGGGTTTCTCGGCATTCGACAACCGAGACCTTCGCCGCGCTGAAGTTGTTCGTCGACAACTGGCGCTGGCAGGGCGTGCCCTTCTACCTGCGTACGGGCAAATGCCTGGCGCGGCAGCTTTCCGAGGTTGCCATCCAATTTCGCTCCGTGCCCCATGAGTCGTTTCCACTCGAGGCCAACCGAGCTTGGTCGCCGTCACGACTGATCCTGTCCATCCAGCCTGACGAAGGCATCGAGCTGGAATTTCAAGCCAAGTACCCAGGCCCCGACGTTCTGCTGCGACCGGTGGCGATGCGCTTCTCGTATCGGGAGAGCTTCGAGGTCCCTTCGCCGGATGCCTACGAGACCCTGCTGTGGGACGTGATGAACAACGATCCGACCCTGTTCATGCGCGCTGACCAAATCGAGGCGGCGTGGCAGGTGCTGATGCCCGTGCTCGACGCGTGGGCGGCGTCGCCTCCCCACAGGTTTCCCAATTACGCTGCCGGCTCGTGCGGCCCCAAGGCCGCCGACGAGTTGCTGGCGCGTGCGGGACATGCCTGGAGGCCGATCGCGTGAGGAAGGGCGTGCGATCCAGCGTTAAGGCGTGCTGACCACCTTGAGCATTCGGCGATTACTGGCCAACCACCAACAACGTGATGCTATTCGCGGCCACCGACAAGCCGCTGATCGCGCCCGCTGAGATGGTGGCGTTAGCAGCGGCTGCGGGAGCCGCGCCGTTTACGCTTTGATACACCTTCGCGGTCGCGCCGGCGGTGAAGTTGTTGAGGGTGACCGTCATGTTGGATTGGGCGGAGGTCCCCGTGTTAACGACCATGATCCACAGCGTCTTGGGATTGCTCGAGGAATCGGTCGCCGCATACACGTGAACGCCGGAATACGAGCTGGCCGCACCTACCGACACGTCGCCGAACTTGCCGCCCGAGCCGTCGTAGTTGCGGAACATCGCGAAGGCATTGTAGGCGTAACTGTGTGCGTAGTTGCCCTTGGAATCCTTGGGCACGAGAGAGGTCCAGTACGCAGCCGCACGGACACCGAGCACGCCAAAGGTCCCGAGGTAGTCGGCCTCGAGCGCGGCGGCGGCCGGGTCCGAAGTGTCGTTCGCGACGTTGTACTCGCTGACACAGATGGCGGTGCCCGGATAGGTCGAATTGATCCAGCCTTGAAAGTGCGAGAACGTGTTCGTCCACATCTGTTGTGCGGTGCCGGGGTAGTGGGTGTCGAGACAGTCGAAGATACGCCGGTGGTTGGTGTCCTCGTACTGCTTCCCCTTGGCCATCATCGCCATCGCGTACGACTTGTCGACCGTGTACGGGATGGCCATTCCGTTGCCCCACGTTCCGACGCCGCACTCGGTTTGCATCAAGTTGATCATGTCGTCCGGGTTCATGACGGACAGGAACAGCACCTGCGCGGTCGGATCCCCATTCTTGATAGCCGCCGCATAGGCGATCGAACGATTGATGATGTCGTCGTTCGGGGACACGCCCGCCTCATTGCCCGAGGCGATCTTCACCGAGTAGTCCATGCAGTTGGTGCCCGGGGGATAGAGCGATGGGTAGATGTCCTGGCGCAGGCCCTGCCAATTGTCGGGCTCGTTGTCGAGCTGGTAGTACTTCAGACCGCCATTCGCAGCCGTCCCAAACGTCGACACGAAATGGGCCACCCAGTCGCCCATGAAACTGGTGTCGAGATTGCTCGACCCCTTGTCGACCAGGATGGATTCCTGCGCGCCGATGGCTTTGCAACACGTCGCCGACGAGAGCAGGCCCCCGTCGGGAAGCTGCGGATAATTGCAGAAGCTGAGATTTTGACCGAGCTGCGCGCTGTAGGTGCTGTCGGACGTGGTGGCGACATTGGCCAGCCATCCGGTGATAGGAATCGTCATCAGGATATTGAGACCTCGGGACTTACTCGTTTTCACGAACGTGTCGGTCCCGCTCCCGCTCCCCGCGTAGTTGGCGCAATTCCAGTCGCCGCCCGAGTTGTCGATGTCCTTCTGCCAGTTGTAGGTCGTCTCGGAGTCGCCTCCCCAGCGATCGAGCGTGGCGACCTTGTAGGAATCGTCGGCACTGTCGGTCGCGAAGGCGACGCCGTAGAGATCCGGAGAAATCGGGGTGAGCTGCGAATGCACATCGACCACGATGCCCGAGCCGCTCTTGGTCTGACAGATGCCGTTCGCGCTACAAAGCTGCGTGGGCGGACAGCCGCCGCACGTGCCGTTGCAACCATCGCTTCCACACGTCTTATTGGCGCACGCTGGTGTGCAGGTCGCCCCGCTCGTCCCGGTGGAGCCCCCAGAAGCGGTTTGTCCCCCGCTGCTGGTCGCGCCACCCAAAGCAGTCCAACCTCCGGTGCTCGTTGTGCCGCCGGTCCCGCTGACGCCGCCGCTGCTCGTGGCGCCGCCGTTGCTCGTGGCGCCGCCGTTGCTCGTGGCGCCGCCGCTTTGGCTGCCGCCCGACCCATGCGATGCGCCCCCAGCACCGCCGTCCGATGACGACGACGTAACGCAGCCAGAAATGCCAACGGTCGCCGCGAGGGCGACCACCGAGAGAGAGAGCAGGTACTTCACGATCATACTAAACGCGTCCCAGCCCCGAATGGGAAGATTCCATCGTCAGCCGGGCCGCAACCCTTGAGTACGGCCACGGTGAAGTTTTGGTCAATCGGGCCGACATGACTCGGGTTTCGGCGTGGCCAGACTTCGCCCGTGAACGTTCGCGACGGCCGCGAACGGCTCGATGAGCCCGGGCGTGAGCGCGAGAAACAACAGCAGCGTGCGTATCCGGGCGATGGCATACGGCCGGCGCCCCACCGGCCGTACGTGCCAGCCAAGTCGCTGTTCGATGAGGACGGCGGCGCCATGGCCGAAAAAGCACCACAGAACACAAAGACACGGCAGCGCGACGACGCGAAGCGGACCCGCGCCGAGCACAGCCAAGACGTGCATCGTTCCCGAGGCAGCAAAGGCGGCGACGAGGCCCAACGTCGGACGTCCCCTGCGCGCGAGCGGCCGATAGAAGCCCGTCGCCAGAGTGGTCTGCACCATCCGGTTCCAGCGCCGTCCCCAGAATTCGCCGAGCGACGTCGAACGAAAAGGATCGTCCAGCAGCCCGGCCACCGGGCGACCGAGGAGCTGCGCGATGCCGACGATCAAGCCATGCATGCCCGCAGCGCCCACCGCAATCTCGAGCACCACCAGTTGGTCGTCGAGGACGTGCCCGATTTGCGATGTTTGCCACAGGCGCCATCCGTTGCCAAGAACGAGCAACACCACGCACGACGCGATTCCGGCGCATCCGCCCAGGACAACGAGTACGGGTCGGCGGGTTTGCCGCGTACTTGGCTGAAGAATGCCGGCCGGTGTAATCAGCTGGAGAACGATCGCCTTGACGCTAGCCTCGGCCAATCCGTGGCTTCGAGCCACAGCGACCGCGCGCAGACCGAGATAGCCGACGAGCAGCCCGAGGATGAGCTGCGCCGGTCCGGGGCCCGACGCGAAAAGCGGAAGAGCGCACATCGCCGTCAAAGTGCCGGCTCGGAGCGCGAAACGAAGTCGGCGATCGAGCAAGCGGCCCGCACGCGTGTAGGCGACGCCCAGCCCGACGGCGACGGGAAGCAGCAAAAAGGAAAGCGGAAACGCAAGCATCGAGGTTGCACTGTACTTGTCGGCGCCCTCGCCCGACAAGGCCGAGCCAACATCGGTCGGCGGCGCCGAGGACCGGCGCTCACATTCGCGGAGGCGCCTCGATGCCGAGGAGACTGAGCCCCTGGGCGAGCACGCGCGCCGCCACCGCGCAGAGAGCGAGGCGCGACGCCCGGACCGGCCCATCGGCTGTCAACACCGGACAATCCTCGTAGAAACGAGTCAACGTGGAAGCCACGTCGTAGAGGTACTGGCAGATGCGATGCGGATGCAAGCTTTCGCTGGTGCGGTCGACGATGCCGGGGAGCTGGACCAACTCGAGCGCCAGCAGCTTCTCGGCTGGAGCCGCGAAAGCAAACGTCACCGAAGCGCCAAGACCACCGTCCGCGTCCGCCTTGCGCAAGATCGAGCACAAGCGTGCGTGCGCGTACATGAGGTAAGGGGCCGTGTTGCCCTCGAAGGCCAACATACGATTCCAATCGAACACGTAGTCCTTGAGACGATCATTCGAAAGATCGGCATACTTGATGGCGCCGATGCCCACGGCGCGCGCCACCTCGAACATGGTGGGCGCGTCGAGATCGCGGGCCTTTTCTTGCACGGTTCGGACCGCCCGCTCGCAGGCTTCGTCCAGCAGCGAAGCCAAGCGAATGGTCTCGCCCGCCCTCGTCTTGAACATCTTTTTGTCGGGACCAAGCACCGAGCCGAAGGCCACGTGCTCGAGCCGCACATCGGCGCCGACCCAACCCGCCAGCCGCGCCACCGCAAAGACCATGGCGAGATGTTGGGTCTGCGGCGAGCCGATGACGTAGATAAGGCGCTTGGCGCCGAGGCGCTGCAGCCTGTGCCGAATCGCCGCGAGATCCGTGGTGGCATAGCCATAGCCGCCGCCCTGCTTCCGCAAGATCAAGGGCACGGGCTCGCCGTCGCGGCCCGAGAAGCCAGGCGGGAAGACGCAAATGGCGCCCTCGCTCTCCCGAGCCAGTCCCTTGGCCTGCAGCTCGGCGACGATGCCAGCCAGATCGGCGTTGTAGGTGCTTTCGCCGGCGACGTGCTCGGGCCCCAAGGTGACGCCGAGACGTTTGTAGATCGCGTCCATGTGCTCGATGGAGACGTCCACCACCTTGCGCCAGAGCGCCAAGGTCTCGGCGTCCCCGCCCTGCAGGAGCACCACCCGATGGCGGGCGCGATCCGCAAAGGCAGGATCGCTGTCGAATTTGGCGCGCGCCGCCTGGTAGAAAGCGACGAGCTCCCGCAAGCTGGACTCTCCGCCCGCTGCCTGCTCGTCGAGCAAATGCTCGATCAGCATGCCAAAGGGCGTGCCCCAATCACCAATGTGATTCTGTCGGATCACCTGATGGCCCTGCCACGACAGCACGCGGGCCAAGGCATCACCGATGATGGTGCTGCGGATGTGTCCGACGTGCATTTCTTTGGCGACGTTGGGCGCCGAGTAGTCGATGACCACGTTGAGGGGTCGCACCGCCACCGGCACACCGAAGCGATCGTCCGCGGACATGCGCGCGAGCGCCGCGGTCAAGAACGCATCCGCCAACGTGATGTTCAAGAAGCCCGGGCCCGACACCTCGACGCGTGCCACCACGTCGTCAACCGCGAGCTTCTCCGCCACCGCCGCCGCCACCTCACGGGGCGGGCGCCCGACACGCCGCCCGAGTGCCAGCGCAACGTCCGCCTGGTAGTCGGCGTGTACGGACCGATGCAAGGCCGGATCGGCAGCCTCGGCCTCGGGAAAAGCGGCCTGGACAGCTGCCAGCACGCGCGCGCGCAATGGCGTCAACGGATCGACGGAAAGGAAGCTCATCGTCCGATTCTCCTACCAGATCTGTGTCCGAATACCTCAATCATATCGAGAGCGTCGCATTGGCGAGCAAGAGTCCCAGATGTCCTTCTTCGCAGCAGTCGTAAGAGCAGCAGCCGAAAACGCTATTTCTCCATTTTTAGCGTGCCTCGACCTGCGGAATCGAGTATTGCTTTGCCGAATCGAGTATTGCTTGGGACGAAAGAAGAAAATTATGAGTCGGCACTTTCCCACCACGGCGATGATCCTTGTTCTCTGTGCGCTCGCCGGTCGTGCCGAAGCGGCCAAGAAGACCTCCGGGCGAGATGCCCTGGAGAACTCGGCCAGAAAAGCTTGCATCATGGGGGACTATCAGAAAGGCTCGGAAATACTCAGTGATCTCTTCATCGAAACCAAGGATATAACTTACGTCTATAACCAGGCCCGATGTCTGGAGCAGAATCATCGCTGGGAAGAGGCACTCGACCGCTTCCTTGAGTACCACCGCAAGATGCCAGGCGTCGACGAGAAGGAAAAGAGCGAGGTCGAGCAGCACATCGCCGAATGCAAGAGCCATCTTCAGGAACAGTCCACGATTGCACCCCCGTCCGTCGTGCCGGCCTCCCCTGCCCCTGCAGTCGAACCTGCGGCCCCTGTAGTTGCTCAGGCGGTCGTTCCAGTTTCCACGGCGGAACGTACCGGTGGTGCGGGCTTGCGAATCTCGGGCATTGCCGTGGGAGTCGTGGGGATCGCGGCCATCGCCACGGGCGTGGTACTCGCCACGAAGACCCGTGCGCTGAGTGACGAGCTCAACAAGACGTACAATCGGGACAAGGCAGCAACGCGCGACTCGTATGAGACCTGGGGTTGGGTCAGCTATGGCGTGGGGGCAGCAGCCCTGGTCACTGGCACCGCGCTATACATTTGGGGGTGGCGAGCTGAAAGCCCCGAGCCGGAGGCAGCCGCCCTGTCGGTCCTTCCTATTCTTGGCCCCGGTACGGGCGGGGTACTCTTGCGAGGAGCTTATTAGTGACGACGCGAAGACATCGAGCCTCCTTCCCGGGATCTACCGGGATTTCCCTTGTGGCTGTGGCGGCAGTGACGATCGTGGGCTGCTTTGGTCACCCATCGACCAACGTTGCCACCCTGACCTGCCAACAAGATGTGGACTGTCCGTCGACCTATGCGTGCAAGGTGAAGGGTGTTCCTGGTGGCTGCTGCAAGCCGGGTGATTCGATCTGTGGTCGAACCCAAGATGGAGCGGCACCAACCGGTGGGGTGCTTTCAATCCCGGATGGCGCGCTGGATGGACCGCTGGGTGCGGGCGGCAATGCGCCACTTGGCTCGGGTGGCGACGCGCCAGCTGGTGGTTCCGGGGGTAGCGTGCTCCTCGACGGTTCCAGCGGAGCCGGAGGCGCGCCTTCCACACCGGACGCGCCCATCTCAAGCGACGCCCCCGACGCGCCGGCAACGTTGCCTAACGGTTCACCCTGCATTTCCAACGACCAGTGCAGCAACGACCTGTGCGTCGACGGTCATTGTTGCGACGGCAAGTGCGATGGAAACTGCGAGTCCTGCGTGACTGGAACCTGCAGCTACACCTCGACGCCCCGCAAGGCTTGCAACGGCACCGGCAAGTGCGGTGGAACCTGCGACAAAGCAAACACCAAAACCTGTACGTACCCGGATAGCTCGACAGTTTGCGCGGCGCAGAGCTGCTCCAGCGGTCAGCGTACCAACAAGTCCTTGTGCGATGGTCAGGGTAACTGTCCAGTTCAGACGCCCACCCCTTGCGACAGTAATCAGTGTTTAGCCGACAACAGTGACTGTTCCGGCACTTGCTCCGCGGCGTCCTGCGGTGCGAGCAAGTACTGCACCGGCTCGACTTGCGCTCCACTGAAAAAACAGGGAGACGCCTGCGCGGACAAATCGGAGTGCTCTACGGGCAATTGTGTGGACGGATATTGTTGTGAGAGCGCCTGCACGGGAACGTGCACGTCGTGTGCAGTAACCCACGGGAAGTGCACCAACACCACCGCCCCGCGAACTGGCAAGACGTGCGGTGGAACGGCCCCTTGCAATGGCTCTTGCAACGGCTCGAGCCCAGACTGTGCGGCGGCGAGCACCACGACCCCGTGTGGCTCCGCGACCTGTCTCAGCTCCACGCAGCTCCAGCTCGCCGGGACCTGCACGAGCCAAGGAACCTGCTCGCAGAGCACCCAGACCTGTGCAGTCTGCCTCTCGACCACGAATGCGTGCGCCGATTGCACACCAGGGGATAAGAAGTGCAGCGCCACCACCGGCGGCGTGCCTCAAAAATGCGATACCAGCGGACACTGGGTGAACGACACCGCGTGCGGAAACGGCCAAGTCTGCTCCGGCGCAGGTAACTGCGTCTGCCAGTCGGGCTGGACGAACTGCGGACGCAGCGGCAACACTTGCTACAACAGCTCCAACGACTCCGCTAACTGTGGCTCTATTTCTGGCTGCCAGGACTGCACAGCGAACGGCAAGACGTGCTCCGCGGGGCTTTGTGCCTGTTCAGGCACCACCCCGGATGCCTGCGGAACTGGCTGCACCAATTTCAGCACGGACAGGTCCAACTGCGGTTCCTGTGGCCACGCGTGCCCTGCTGCTCAAAACTGCAACGGCAGCGGCGTGTGTAGTTGCCAGGGCAACCAGCAGTTGTGCGGCGCCAGTTGCATCGATGTCCTCGGTAGCGATATCAAGAACTGCGGCAGCTGTGGGCACCAGTGTTCTCCCAATCAGTACTGTACGGTTGGGTCCTGTCAGTGCAACGCCACTCCCATCAAATGCGGGACCGCTAATGTCTGCGGCACCTGGAGCTTTGAGTCCAACACGACGGAAGGTTGGTATTTGTTTCCGTCGGACAATACCCGAATCTTACCCTCCACCTTCGGGCCGAGCACGAAACAGGCACACTCGGGGACCCATTCTCTCGCGTTTCAAGTCACCAGCGACGCCAACAGCAGCGCGACGCTGGCAGTCCCGGTATGCTCGTCCGGTACGGCCACAGTGAATACCATCACCCTGTGGGTCTATTTGGACGGCGGGCCATCCACGGCGCCAGAGAACGTGACCAGTGGGAGTCTCGGAGATCAAGGGGGGAACGACTTTACTAGCCCGAGTGCTTGGACCGTGGGCTCTTGGATGCAGATAGGCGGCGTTCTCGGGCAGACAGAGTCGGGAGCCACCTTTACGTTGAATCTCGGAATTTGGGACCCGAGCTGGTCCGGCTGGGTCTATATCGACGATGTCGTCATGAAGTGATGACCGCCTTGCTGCGGAGGGAGCAATTTCGGCTCTTGGCAGCAAGCGCGGCCTCGATGAACGTCGGACGTCGTCCGGTCGTTGTCCGCCGGTGTGCCGCAACTGCTAACAAGAAGTCATAGGTCTTCGCTCGCAGCCCCGACAAGCGCAGGTGCCCTACCGGTAGTAACATCTCGGGACATGGCATCACGAAAGAAGATTGCTGGGGTATTCACGGCCTGCGTGCTCGCGCTAGGCGGTTGTGGAGGGAGTAACACGGCCACTGGCCGTGATGGAGCAGCTGGCACCGGCGAGGCGACCGGCACCGGCGGCGCGACGGATACCGGCGGGGTGATCGGCACGGGCGCGACTGGCACCGGCGGCGTGACTGGCATTAGCGGAGCCATCGGCAATGGCGGTGCGCCTAGCACTGGCGGGGTGACTCTCACCGGCGGCACGCCCGGCACCGGCGGCGCGATCGGCACCGGCGGCGCGATCGGCACCGGCAGTGCGCCTAGCACTGGCGGGGTGACTCGCACCGGCGGCGCGCCCGGCACCGGCGGCGTGATCGGCACCGGCGGTGCGATCAGCACTGGCGGGGTGACTCGCACCGGCGGCGCGCCCAGCACTGGCGGTGCCCTCGGCGCTGGCGGTGCGCCTGGCACCGGCGGTACGAGTAAGGGGAGCGGCGGAGGAGGTGGCGGGACCGGACCCGGCCCGGTTGCTGGCTCGGTGCTCTTCTTCTCCGACCTGACGAGCGGGCCCAATCAGGGCGGGCAGAGCGACAAGGGTGCGTTCGTGACCATCTGGGGCAACGGATTCGGCAGCAGCCAAGGGACTTCCACCGTGACGATCGGTGGTGGCG
>Ga0265339_10003680_pt1 | contig 10696 bp, 8 predicted proteins | sample 4CB219metaG_FD_202085 | JGI IMG/M metagenome (GOLD analysis project Ga0265339, IMG submission 202085) | Rhizosphere microbial communities from Carex aquatilis grown in University of Washington, Seatle, WA, United States - 4-CB2-19 metaG | ecosystem: Host-associated > Plants > Roots > Rhizosphere...
CGGTTCGGCGCTGGGACAGGTTAACAAGGACAAGTCCATCCACGCAGGCGAAATATGCATGATCGCCATCTGCGTGTTCATGGTGATTTACTACTTCCTCAACGGCCTACTGGCAGACTTCGCCCTGGTGCTGAACATCCTGTTCATCATCGGCGGAATGAGCCTGCTGGACGCCTCGTTCACCCTGCCGGGCATCGCGGGTATCATCCTGACGATCGGCATGGCCGTGGACGCCAACGTGCTTATCAACGAGCGTCTGCGTGAGGAGCAGGAGCGAGGCCTGCCTATCCGCACCGCCGTGAAGAACGCCTACGACCGTGCGTTCAGCGCGATCTTCGACTCCCACTTTACCGTGCTGGTAACGTGCTTGATCCTGGGCTGGGTAGGCACCGAGGAAGTCCGAGGCTTCGCTATCTCACTGGGCCTGGGCATCGTGATCAACCTGTTCACGGCCGTCTGGGTCACCCGCTGGTGCCTGCAGACCATCCTCTCGCCGCACATGCCGACGTGGCTGCACTGGCTGCACAAGGGCAAGTTCCGCATGCTGCCCTTCCTGAAGGTGCCCCACATCGACTGGGTAGGCAAGCGGTACTACTTCTGGGCCTTCTCGCTGTTCTGCTCGGTGATCGGCATCGTAGCGATTTGTGTCCAGGGCAGTAACCTGTGGGGCATCGAGTTCTCGGCAGGCACGCAGGCGACGCTGGTGTTCAAGTCCGACGCGATGCTCGACGGCAAGCTGCTGGACGATAACCTGGTGGGCCAGAAGTTCAAGAAGGCGGCTGAAGAGCTTTACGCCAGCGGCAAGGATCCCAAGTTCAAGCAGATTTCGGAGTCCCCGCGTGTCGAAAGCGTTCTGGACGCCGATGCGGCAGAGGCCTTCCTTACCCACTTTGATGTCAATCATGACGGCAAGGTGACGCTGGCGGAGTTCCTCGACAGCAAGGTTCACGAACCGGGCAACCAGACGTTCTTCCAGGCCCTTGATGCCAACAATGACAAGACCTTGGACAAGGATGAGCTGGCCAAGCTGCAAGAACACCCCGTTGCCTATCGCGTCAATACGACCGAGCAGAATGTCGGCGTCATCAAGGAAGTTGCCAAGAAGGCTTTTGGCAACGAGATGGTCAACCGCCAGAAGCTGACGTACGACTTTGCCAAGAGCAACAGCAAGTGGACATCGGAATTGGGCGTGAACCTGGCCTCCGACGGCCTGACGCAGATTAACGCCGGTACGCTGGAGCAGAATCCCAAGCTGGCGGATATCGCCAACTTCAACGGCGGCGTGCTGATGGTGCTTGAGAATGTCGAGCCGGCCATCACTCAGCCGGAATTCGTCGGACGCCTCAAGGAGATGCAGGTCCAGGCCGATGCGGTATCGGCCGTGGCTATGAACATGCACCAGGTGGTTGGCTTGGGCAAGCCCGAGGATGGCCGTTACAAGGCTTTCGCGGTGATGGCCCGCCAGTCCGAGGGCCCGATGACGGGCAATGAACAAGCGTGGAAGGGCTTCGCCAATAGTGAAAAGAATCTCGTCGAGACCGTGCTGGATCGCGACGATTCGATCATGGCGATCAACTTCGATAAGCAGATCGCCGGCGAAACCGCGCAGTTGGCCCTGGTGGCCGTTGTCCTAAGTTGGCTGGCGATTACCGGGTACCTGTGGTTCCGGTTCGGCTCGGCCAGTTGGGGCCTGGCCGCCGTGGTCTGCCTGATCCACGACTCGCTGATGGTTGTTGGCTTTGTGGCCATGTCCGAGTGGATCTCGGGCACCAGCATCGGCAAGATGCTGCTGGTGGGCTCGTACAAGCTGGACCTGACGATCGTGGCGGCAGTGCTGACGGTCGTTGGCTACTCGGTTAACGACACGATCGTGATCTTCGACCGTATCCGCGAGAACCGCGGCAAGCTCAAGACGGTCAGTCCGCAGATCATCAACCTGTCGATCAACCAGACCATGACGCGAACGATCCTGACGACGTTCACCGTGCTCCTGGTGGTCGCGATCATGTACGCCCTGGCCGGCGAGAGTATCCGCGGGTTCAACTACTCGCTGCTGATTGGCTGCTTCTTCGGCTGCTACTCGACGGTCGCGGTGGCCGCGCCGTTGCTGCTGGGACTCAAGGCGATGGTCAGTCGCAAGACCGTCACCGCCGAGATTGTCCAGCCGACGATCCCGTCGCCCGCCGCCGGCACGCAGATGGGCAAGTAGCCCAGAGGACAATCAGGTTCACGTAAATTACAGGTGGCGGATCATGTTGATCCGCCACCTGTCTTAGTGTGGAATGCGGAATGCGGAGTGCGGAATCTCTGCGGTCAATGTCTATGAGAACTGGCATTAAAAGTTCACGTGCTATATTCACCTCCAATTGCTCTTGGACCAGTGATTCCGCATTCCGCATTCCGCATTCCGCATTTCTGTTGTTCGCTGTTCTCGCCGGTTGTGCCAGCAGCCACAACACCGAGTTGCCAGGGCTGCATGTGGTGCCGTTGGCGGTGCAGCAGGCGCAGGCGTATCCAGAGACCGCGACTCACAAGTTTGTTTCGCTGACCGACTTCGAGGACATCCCCGCCGGGGCCGTGCGGCAGGTCGAACAGTTTTCCTTCAGCCAGGATCACGCCAGTTGTTCGCGACGGCTGGTCGTTAACAACACTCGCACCGGCAGCGGGGCGATGGAGGTGGTCCTGCCCGCCAAGGTGCAGTTGATCTACCAGATCCCAGATATACACGACTTCAGCGGGTATACCTTACTGTCGATGTCCGTCTACTGCCCTCAGGTCCGCGACGACCTGCGTGTGACGATCCAGACCGACGCATCAGGTTGGACCAGCCCGCCGACACTGCTTCAGAGCGGCTGGAACACCGTCCTGCTGGACATCCGCCGCCTGGCCAAGCTCAGCGACTTCGATATCCACGGCGTGCGCCAACTCCGCCTGGAGTTCGTCGACGCCGCCGAGCCGGTCACGTTCAACCTCGACGACATAATGCTCATCGATAATATGCGGACCTTGCCCGCGCCTGCTGGCCTGCAGCTTCGAAAAGAGGCCCTGGACTACCGACTGAAGCTCCCCGGCCACGATCGTCCCCTGGTACTGACCCAGGCCGAGGACGGCCTGTGGCGATGGGGCGACGACCAGCCGCTGCTATGCCTTGCCCGCGCGGGCGAGGAACTATCCGACTCGCCGCTTGAGCGCCTGGCGGCCATGGGCGCCCGCCGCGTCGGCAGCGTGGAAGTCCTCGAAAGCAACGCTCTCCGCGTGCGGCTGGCCAATACGTGGTATTTCCCCTCGCGGGCCGGGCAGTGGATTTCGCTCGCCGTGCGACGAATCCGCTGGGAGCACACCATCTACGCCGACGGCCGCGTCATCACCTTCCTTGAGTTCAACAATTCCGGAGGCGAGGAGATCAAGGCGATGCGGATAAGCCTGCGCGAGCCAATGGCCGTCGCGGGCAAGGAGATGGTGCAGGAACTGGTGCTGCCCAAGCTGTCCGAGGATATAGGACGGTGGAATTATCTGTCGGTGGGCGGCGTCGATGGCCGGCTGACGCTGCAGCGGAATTATCTTTCGCCGCCGCGGCTGAAGATGACGCTGGCGGCGCCGGCGTTGGCGGCGGGCGACCTGGACCGTGACGGGTTCGACGAGTCGCAGGGCTGCTACTATCTCAAGGCCAAGGCCGGCCATTGCCGCTTTACACTCACCCCGGCCGTGGAGGGAGTGCAGGATCCGGTCTTCCGCGTGCAGGGCAGTTGGAAAGAGCCCCCCAGCGTGACCTGCGACGGTGTGGCCATCAAGGACGTCCTGCGCCTGGATGACGGCAGCGTCCTGTTCACGATCAAGGGCCGCCTGACAAGGTCCGCTTCGGTGGAGGTCGAAGGCCCGGTGGCGACGTACGAGGAATAGATTCGCCGCGGAGGACGCAGAGGTCGCAGAGGAAAGAACTGAATTCGTCCCTGCTCCTCGAAGTCCGCTGCGGTTATTGGGTCTTGGCACGTCACGCAAGTTCGAGCCCGCTAAACCGCAAGCGGTATTCTCACTCACAAGTTCATCTCTGCGCTCTGCGATTCTCTGCGGTGATCGTGTTGGTCACATCTTGTGCTTGGCTTCCATCAAGGCGGTGAATTCCTCGCTGGCGAGGAACTGTTCCAGTGCGGGGATATCCGGGAAGATGCGGTCGCTGTAGACCCGCAGGACCCAGTTGGCCGCCATCGGGCTGACGGTCAGGACGACCGCGCCATTATGGCTGGCCTCGTACATCTCGATGGCGGTTCCCATGGACGCGCTGGGAACATATGCTATTAGCAGGTCGCACTCGCCGGCCAGGCGGTTGCCTTCGGCCAGCGTCGAGCGGATCTTGGGCAGGTCGTATCGGATGCTATCGGGGTGGCGGGAGTAGTGGCAGTACACCTCCGCCTGTGGCGCGTGCTGTGCCAGGGCGGCCTTGATCGGATCCCGCCAATCCTGCTGGTGGATCGCTGGCTCGACGAGCGAACCCTGGATGATGCCGGCAAGGAAGACTTTCATAAATGAATCCTATTCTCTGCAGTGCGGACAGTGGCGCGATCAAATCCGGGCTCTGCCTTTTTGTTCTTTTGTCTGCACGCGAAAAAGAGCAAAAAGGCAGAGCCGACTCGATCAGACAGGTGATCTTACGTCGGCGGTTGCGCCCTGTACGCGATGACTTGTACGGTTTCGAGCGTGACGAGTCCTTCCTGGATCATGGCGTCCAGGTCCGGCAGGAAGGCGGCGATCCGTTCGGGCTTGTCCACGATCTCGATGATTATCGGCAGGTCGGCACTCAGCCGCAGGACCTTGGCGGTGTGCAGCCGACTGTGGGCGCCGAAGCCCATCATGCCCTGCAGAACAGTCGCACCCGCCATGCCTCGCCGCCTGGCCTCCTCGACGATGACCTCATACAAAGGCCGATGGCCGACCTTGTCCTTCTCGCCGATGAAGATCCGCAAGAGTTGCGCTTCTGAGGGTAGTTTCATGAGGACCTCGAATTCGTGATTCGTTATTAATTGTCTTCAAAAGCCCCGGCACTGCGTGCCGGGGTTGAGCGCGCCAAACCCTCGCATCTCCCTCGACAACCGCGGCGCTCATCCCACGCCTAAGACACTAAACACTGTATGCCCTTGCCGAGCATCAACCCGCCGAAGAAGCACACGATGCCCAGGACATTCTGTCCCAGCAGATTGGCGGCCGCCATCAGGTACTCGCCGTCGCGGATCATCGCCCCGGTCTCATACATGAATGACGAGAAGGTTGTGAACGCCCCCATGAAACCCACCAGGATGACCATGCGGACCTCAGGGCTGACGAGCTTGCCTTCCCACAGGCTAAAGACCACGCCAAACGCCAGCGTGCCGAGCATGTTGATGACAAACGTGCCCCACGGCCAGGCAACGCCGGTCCATTGCTGCACGACTCCGCCCAAGGCATATCGCGTAAGCGTGCCGATCGACCCCGCGACCGCCAACCATATGAACATCTGCCATTGCATGCCAGTAGGGTACCGCCTACTCGCGGCTGGGGCAATACCGGTATCGCACTAGTCGGCCGCTAAGGGAACGGGGGAAACGGAGGAAGACGGATCGATTTGGATGAATTCGCCGTTCCTCTGCCTCCTCTGTTACCTCGACGTTAAGGAATCAGGTCTTTCCGGCGGAAGCGTTTCCCTATGCTCTGCTTATGGCCGCCTAGGACGGTCTAGGGCTTTTCCCCACGGGTGGGTACGGCGTTAGACTGCCTTACGATTCAGATAGGGCTCCGATTGTGCATTTTCCAGGGTGTGGTCAAATGGTGATCGTGAAGTTGATCGGGAAAGCAAGAATCATATCGGCCAGACAAAGAAAGGGACGGACCATGAAAGTCGAATCGGGGAACGTCAAGGTACAGGAACGAACAATGGCGACGGGGGCGATGACTGGGATGTCGGCGGCGGAAATGGACGAGTACAACGAGATCCCGCGGAAGGTGGACTACGTGTACCACGCGTCGTTCCCCGCCGCGACTACCGAAGAAAAGCTCTTTGGCAGCGCCGTCCCGGAAATAGAAATCCCAACGTGGACGCACTTCCCGGAGGTGCTCGAGGACTTGCCGCTGGCAGCCGCCAAACGCAGCGTGCTCAGCACCGCCGATGAGATGCACCTCTTCCTGCAGTACAACTACGCTCGCTATCGGCTGGGCAAGCTGGCCGAGGCCCAGAACCGCCGCCTGTCGATCACCCGGGCAAGGCTCATGATCGAGTGGTATCAGAAAGCCAAGATCGCCCGCAGCAACCTGGTCCGGGCGAACATGGCCCTGGTGCTGTCGATGGCTAAGCGGACCCGCATACCCAACGTCGAATTCAGCGAACTGGTCTCCGAAGGCAACATGGCCCTGCTGCGAAGCGTTGAGAAATTCGACGTCGCCCGCGGCTTTAAGTTCTCCACCTACGCCTGCCGTGCCATCCTCAAGAGCTTCAATCGACTGGCCACCAAGACAGGCCGCTACCGCCAGCACTTCCCGACGGAATTCGATCCGGAACTCGAGCGTAGCGATTACGACGTGCACAAGCACCAGATCCAGTGGGACGATTCGCTTGATGCCCTCCGCGAAATCCTCTCCAACAACCGCGCCCGCCTGAGCGAGGTCGAAAAAACCATCGTCATGGAGCGGTTCGCCATCTCCACTCGCGGCAAGGGCCGCACGCTGGCCGAGGTAGGCCGACTTGTAGGCCTGACCAACGAGCGCGTTCGCCAGATCCAGAACCTCGCCCTGGATAAGATCCGCTGTGCGCTGAGCAATGATTACCTGGTGGCGTAAGAGGCCGGGTATTCGAACAACGCAAAAAGGCAGAGCCCGTTTCATGTCCAGCGACCTGAAGCGGGCTTTGCCTTTTTACGCAGTTCGGGAGGTCCAGACACGGTCTTCCAAACAAACCCCTCCGGCGGTACACTTCCCGCATTCATTTATCCCGTTTCTTACGTCAAGGATGACACCATGAAGAGCATTCATATCGTTGAGGACTTTCTGCCTTTGGCGTGGGAAAAGGCCGTTCTGGCCTGCTGGGAAGAGGGGGAGGCCTTCCGGACCGAATACGACCGCCCCGGCGACCCGCCCAGCCGCGACGTGACCTGCCTGATCCATATCCGCCGCCCGCACGATGAGCCGCGGATCCACCGAAGTTTCCCCGGCGGGCTGGACGACCTGGAAAAGTACCGTAGCGAGGTGCTCTACGGCGTGCACGACCACTGGATCGACCCCGCCGCCGGCAAATGGGAATACACGTACCACCAGCGGCTCTTTGAGTATCAGGTGCCAGGTATAGGGATGTTCGACCAGATCGCCGCCGTGGTGGCCAAGCTCAAGCAGGTGCCCCACACGCGGCGGGCACAGGCCGTCACCTGGCAGGTGTGGAATGACCTCAACATTCACGACCCGTCCTGCCTGCAGCGAATGTGGTTCCGCATCGCCGACGGGAAACTGCACATGAACGTCCATTTCCGCTCCAACGATGCGTACAAGGCCGCCTTCATGAATATGTACGCATTCGCCGAACTGCAGAAGGAGATGGCCGAGCAGATCGGCGTCGCCCCAGGCGAGTACATCCACATTGCCGACTCGTTCCACATCTACGGCAGCTATTTCGCGGAGTTCGAGGGCTTCCTGAAGATGGCCAAGACTCGGCCGGCGGAAGAAAAGGTCTTCGAGCCGACGTTCGCACGCGAGCTATTCATCGAAGGCTGCGACAGGCTGCTTGCTGAGTCAGACCTGCCTGAGGCGAAGAAGGCGATTGTTGCCAGGCGCAAGGCGCAGTTGCAGGCAATGGGAGTCTGACGAGCGTTCGATGTGAGTCGAAAGACGCAAAAAGGCAAGCCGCCCTTTAGCCGATGGGCCAAGGGGCGGCTTGCCTTTTTGCGTCGTTCTTTACTGGTTACTCATAGTCCGAATCGCCGTACCAAATCTTCCACCACCACATCTGCGCCGGGGCGGTAGAGTCGTTTGGCATTTATCTGCATTTCCTTGCGGCGGGAATCGTCTTTCAGCAGGTCCGCGACGGTTTGGACCAGATGCCTGACGTTTCGCGTAATAATGCCGGCGCCCTCCCGCTGGAAGTACCGTGCGTTGCCGGCCTCGTGGCCCGGCACGGGGCGGAGGAAAACCATGGGCGTACCCTTGGCGACGCACTCGGCCGTGGTTATCCCGCCGGGCTTTGTGATCATCAGTTCGCTGACCTCGCCCAGTTCCTGCGCGCGGTCGGTGAAGGGCACGGGGAACAGTCGCGTCCCGGCCTGCGGCAGGCTCACCAGGTCGCCCAGGAGTTTCTTGTTTCGCCCAGCGAGCACGACAAGTGCCAAGTCCCCGCAGGCGGCCAGCAGTTTGCGGGCGATCTTGACGATCGGCCCGACGGTGAACGAAGTCCCGCCCGCCAGCGTGACGATCTTCAGGTTGCGCGGCAGGTTCCAGTCCTTATAAATGCGGTCGTGATCCAACGGGGCCGTCCATTTGGGGTTAATCGGCATGCCGCTGATGGTGATTTGATCGTCGCCAATGCCCCATGTGCGGAGTTGCCCGGCCGTATAATCATTGGGCACATAATACTGCTGCACGTGGTCGCAGTACCACCAGCGGTGGGCCTCGATATCCGTGACGACCATCACCTGCGGCACCTTCAGGCGTCCGCGATCCATTTGCACCGCTAGTTGCGGTGGGGCGAGGAAGTGGGTGTTGACAACAAGGTCGTAGTGTCGCGCCATTACGTGCTGGGTGTAGCGCCTGCCCAGGAAACGCTCGGTTGCCAGTCGCGGCCGCTCGTAAATAGCCCGCCCAGGCCGGTGCGGGTGGTTGCTCATGGCAAAACCCATGCCGAATAACCGCGGAAATCGCGTCATGCCCAGTGCGAACCCGCCTGCGTAATATGCACGAAAGCCCCGCCCGTAGAAGTCCAGAATGTCCAATGCCTCGATGCGGACGTTGGGCGCTGCCGCCTGCAGTCGGTCCTGGAGGGTCCTGGCAACTTGATTATGTCCCGCCCCAACCGAGGCGGTGACCAGCAGAACATTCTTTGTTGGCCCGGCCATCGTCATGGGGGGGATTGTGGCATTTCTCTGTTCAAATGTCTACAGGGTGCCACGGTTAAGCGGACACCGTTTACCCGCGGCCGTGCGAGAAGTTCCCCGGCACGCAGTGCCGGGGCTTTTGGACTAACCGTGGAGGGAGTGTCACGTTCGCAGAAGCACATCCGCAATTCCGCATCCGCCCAGGACTATGCTCACCACGCCGTTGCATGTGAAGAACGCTGCGTTGACGCGGGTGAAGTTGGTGGGGTTAACCAACAGTTGCTCCACAAGGAGCGTCGCGGCGGCGATGGCTACGCCAGCCATGTAGAACGCGCCCAACGCGCCTCCGGATAGTGCGAACACCCACACCAGGCAGGTGACGCATGTCAGGTGCAGGGCCCGGCTGATCCACAGGGCATTGGCAGGTCCCAGGGCGGCCGGCAGGGAGTGCAGGCCTTGCTGCAGATCGATCTGGATGTCCTGCAGGGCGTAGATTATGTCGAATCCAGCCACCCAGCACACGACGGCGGCTCCCAGCACCAGCGGCAGTGGGCCAAAAGTTTGCGGAGTTATGGCGACCCAGGCCGCCAGCGGGCTTATCCCCAGCCCCACGCCCAGAAGCAGGTGGCACAGGGACGTGAACCGCTTGGAGAGGCTGTAGACGCACAGATACGCCAGCACCGGCATGGCCAGCAGGATCGGCCAGGCGTTGCCAAAAGCCAGGAAGCCCGCCGCGGCGGCGAGGAAGATTGCGACGCACGCGGCGAAGAACGCCCACGCCTGTGGCAGCGAAAGCTGACCATTGACCAGCGGGCGAGAGGCGGTGCGGGGGTTGGCGGCGTCGAAGCGGCGGTCGACGATTCTGTTGAATGCCATGGCCGCCGACCGCGCACCCACCATTGCCAGGATCACCAGGCCCAGTTCGAGCCAGAACCACCGCTGGTGGACGAAGCCCGCTTGCCGCGTGGATGCCGCCAGCACGGCCGCCAACAATGCGAACGGCATCGCGAAGACGCTGTGCGAGAGCTTCACGAGGTGGGCATAGTTGGCCAGGTTACGTGAGATCGCGATAGCGGGGGGCATTTGTGTGGATTCCCAGGGCGTCGGCAATTCGGGCGGCGACGAACTCGGCGAGGTCGTCGATGGTTTGAGGATGCTGGTAAAACCCAGGGCAGGCCGGGGCGATGATGGCGCCAGCGTGGGCAAGTCGCAGTTGGTTCTCCAGTTCGATGGCACTGACGGGCATTTCGCGGGGCACTATCACCAGCGGGCGTCGCTGCTTGAGGTGCACGTGGGCTGCCCGGGTGATGAGGTTATCCGCCAGGCCCGCGGCCACGGCCGCCAGCGTGTTGGAACTGCACGGGCAGATTGCCATGCCGCCGGTCAGGACCGAACCGCTGGAGAGCGGGTCGGCCAGGTCGTGGTAGTCGTGGAGGCGGATAAGGCCGGCTGCCACCGTGTCGGGTGCCACGGCTAAGCCGACGTCGTTTGTGGGCGCGGCTGTGCCCAATAGTGCTGCTGGGGAGAGCTCCTTCACGCCCAACTCGGTCGCCAGAAGCTCGCGGCCATGCGGCGAGACGATCACATGTACGCATGCGCCGGCCTGCGCCAGCAGGCGGCACAGAGCCCGGGCGTAGATCGCCCCGCTGGCGCCA
>Ga0265339_10003685_pt1 | contig 10688 bp, 8 predicted proteins | sample 4CB219metaG_FD_202085 | JGI IMG/M metagenome (GOLD analysis project Ga0265339, IMG submission 202085) | Rhizosphere microbial communities from Carex aquatilis grown in University of Washington, Seatle, WA, United States - 4-CB2-19 metaG | ecosystem: Host-associated > Plants > Roots > Rhizosphere...
TTGCGACATGTGCGATGTAGCCCTGCGAGTCAGTGGGCATGGCCGGATCCTCACCCTCGACATCGGCTCCGGAGAAGTAGGTGCCGCCCTTCACGAAGGCCTTCTTGATCGTGCCGGATACGGGGCTGTGCCAGCGGTGGTAGTTGAGGGCGCTGAGGAATGCCTGGTAGATCGTTCCGCCGACGAACTCGTCTACCGTCTCGTCGTTCGCGAGCATGTCCTGGAGCGAGTACGGCTGCCCCTTCAGCCAGAACTTCTCGTGCTTCTTGGCGTTGAGTCCGATCCGGTACGGCGTCGACTCGCACGCGCTCACGATCACCTTGTTGTCGTCAGGATCGGCGACGGGACGCTGACCCTCCTCGAAGCGTCTAGCGAAGAAGTCGTTCCATGACTTGAAGCCCCAGTGCTCGTCCTGCGGGTCGTATTGGTACTGCTCGATCCCGATCGCCTTGGCGGCGGCGGGGCTCTTCCAGCCGCTCGGGCCGTCGTTGAATACGTAGAGCGAATCTGGCCCGCTCAGGAACTCGCACCAGACGTCGAGGATCTTCTTGAACATCGCGTTGACCGAATCCATGCGAAACGCGGCGAACCCGGCTGGTGTGCATACCGCCCAGTCGAGAATCGAGTCCAGGGGACACGCAACCATGCTCGTGTCGTCGTACGCCGGGCCCTCGGTCAGCACCCAGTTGATCAGGGTGAGCATCTGGTCGATGCTCGTCAGGTGATGCTGCCGGTACTGCCCGCTCTTCGGCACCTGGGTGAGCATCTGTTCCATGTACATGCGCACGATCGGGTCGGTCGCGATCAGCTCCTGGAACTCGAGGATGACGGGATGGAGCTCAGCCGGCTCAGCGAGCTCGACCTTCCTGGTCAGGCTCGCGACCCACGCGTCGAGCGCACGTTGGTCGCTCGGCAACCAACCACCCACCTGCTGCCTGAGGATCTCTCCGGACGATTTGGGCCGAGGAACGGCCGTCGGTCGAAGCCGACGGCCAGGAACCCGGCTAGAAGGGTCGGGGTTCATACCTGGCATTTTGGTTGTTTCCGTTACCCCTGGAAAACGAAGCAATGGGGGCGGGAGGATTCGAACCTCCGTAGGCTGAGCCGACGGGTTTACAGCCCGTTCCCTTTGGCCGCTCGGGCACACCCCCGGGGCGTTCGATTGTAGCCTCCGCGCGTGGGCGCCTACGACGTCGCAGTCATCGGAGCCGGCCCCGCGGGCTCGACCGCCGCCTACCGTCTCGCCACCGCCGGCGCGCGCGTCCTCCTCCTCGACAAGGCGACCTTCCCGCGCGACAAGCCGTGCGGCGGCGGCGTCACGCTGCGCGCCGCGCGTCTGCTCCCGTTCTCGATCGAACCGGTCGTCGAGGACGTCATCGACCGCCTCGAATGCCGCCTCGCCTTCGGTGCCCGCTTCACCCGCCGCGCCCGCGCGCCGCTCGCGTACATGACGCAGCGCCGCCGGCTCGACCACTTCCTCCTCGAGCAAGCGGCCGCCGCCGGCGCGGACGTGCGGCAGGGCGTCACCGTCGACGCGCGCGAGCTCGACGCGGGCATCGTCATCGGCGCCGACGGCTGCAACGGCACGAGTGCGAAGCAGCTCGGCCTCGGCGGGGACGTCGTCCACGGCGTCGCGCTCGAGGCGAACTTCCCGCGCGACCCCCGCTATGCGCGGACGATGGTGCTCGAGATGGCGGTCGTCCCCGGCGGCTACGGGTGGATCTTCCCGAAGGCCGACCACGTCAACGTCGGCGTCGGCGGGTGGGGAAGCGAGGGCCCGCGCCTCCGCGCCCACCTGCGGAGGATGTGCGAGGCGTACGCGATCGATCCCGGCTCGGCGACCGAGACGCGCGGCTACCGGCTGCCGATGCGCCGTCCGCACAGCGTCCTCGCGCGGGGGACCACCGCCGTCATCGGCGACGCCGCCGGCCTCGTCGACCCGTTCTCCGGCGACGGCATGTACGAGGCGTTCCTCAGCGCGCGCCTCGTGACCGACGCGGCACTCGACGTGCTCGCGGGCCGCGCCGGCAGCCTCGAGCACTACGCCGCCGCGGTCGAGCGAAGGATCACGCCGCTCACCGCCGCCGGCTGGAGGGCGAAGCGCGCCTTCGACCGCTTCCCGCGCGCGACGTTCGCCGTCGCCCGGCTCCCGGTCACGTTTCGCGCCGTCGAGAAGCTCCTGTGCGGGGAGCTCAGCCACCCGGGCGCGGCCAAGGGGCTCGAGAAGGGCGCGATCCGGCTCATCGACGCCGTCTCCCGCGCCGCGACCTAAAGCCGAACGCCGCCACAGCCGATCCCTCATTCGTGGACCTGAATGGGCTGCTCCGGCACGCCGTCGAGATGGGTGCGAGCGACATCCACCTGAAGATCGGCCGCCCTCCGATCGTCCGTCACGACGGTCGTCTAGACGCGCTCGAGGGCTTCGCGCCGCTCGACGAGGCGACGCTCGCCTCCATGCTCCAGATCATCGGCAGCCGGTCGCCCGAGCGCCTTCAGCACTTCCACGAGAGCGGCGACCTCGACATCGCCTACCAGGACGAGGACCTGCCGCGCTTCCGCGTGAACGCTTACCGCCAGCGCGGCGCGACGAGCTTCGCCTTCCGCGTCATCCCCCGGAAGGTGCCGACGCTCGCAGAGCTCGGGATGCCGGCTGTCGTCCAGACGATCGCCGAGGAGCACCGCGGCCTCATCCTCGTCACCGGCGCGACCGGGTCGGGGAAGACGACGACCCTCGCCGCGATGATCGACCACATGAACAAGACCCGGTCCCAGCACGTGATCACGATCGAGGACCCGATCGAGATCCTCCACGAGGACCAGGGCTGCATCGTCAACCAGCGCGAGGTCGGGCTCGACACGGCCGACTTCGGCCAGGCGCTGCGCCGCGCCCTCCGCCAGGACCCCGACATCATCCTCATCGGCGAGCTCCGTGACGCCGAGACGGCGCAGACCGCGCTCCAGGCGGCCGAGTCCGGCCACCTCGTGCTCTCCACGCTGCACACGATCGACGCGTCCGAGACCGTCGGTCGTATGGTCGAGTTCTTCCCGCCCGAGAAGCAGCAGGTGATCCGCTCGATCCTGGCCGGCGTGCTTCGCGGCATCGTCAGCCAGCGGCTGCTCCCGCGCGAAGGCGGCGGCCGGGTCGCCGCCGTCGAGGCAATGGTGATGAACGCGCGCATCGCCGACCTGATCCGGGAGGGCCGCCCGGACGAGATCACCGACGCCGTCGCCGAGGGCGAGTACTTCGGCATGCAGACTTTCACGCAGGCGCTCATCCACCACGTGCTCACGGGCGCCGTCGACCGGGAAGTGGCCGCGAACGCCGCCACGCACCGGCACGACTTCCTCGTCGCTCTCGCCCGCGCGGAGAAGCACAAGCGCGCCCAAGAGGCCCCCGCAGCCGCACCGGCCACCGCAGCAGCGCCGACCGACCAGCTCGACACCGGCAGCCTGCGCATCGTCCCGGCAGGCTGATCGTGAAGCGGCTCGCGGTCCTCGCGCTCGTCGTGCCCTTGCTGGCGGTGCTCGCCGCATCCGCGCGGGCCGACACGTTCACCGTCGTCCCCACCGCCGTGACGCCCATGGCGCCGGACGTGGGCGCGACGCAGTCGCCGCTGCGGTACTCGCAGCTCCTGGGCCTCTGGCAGCAGGCGGGAGCGCAGTACGGCGTGCCGTGGCAGGTGCTCGCGGCCATCAACAAGATCGAGTCCGACTTCGGCCGGAACATGGGGCCGAGCTCGGCCGGCGCGATCGGCTGGATGCAGTTCATGCCTTCGACGTGGCTCGAGTGGGGCGTGGACGCGAACGGGGACGGCATCGCCGACCCCTGGAACGCGACCGACGCGATCTTCTCCGCCGCGCGCTACCTCGCCGCCGCGGGCGCGGGCACTGACCTCCACCGCGCGGTCTTCGCGTACAACCACGCCGACTGGTACGTGAACGAGGTGCTGCAGCTCGCGGATCTCTACAAGGGCGACGGCACCGTCACCTTCTCGCTCGACCGGATGCAGCAGAACCTCGACGCCGCCCGGGCCGGCGTCGTGGCGGCGGCGACCCGGCTGGGCGCCGCGTCGGCGACGCTGCGCCGGCTGCAGGCGCGCCTCGACCGGACGGCGCTGCTCTCCGACCGGCTCGCGCTCCAACCCGGCGTCGTGCACGCCGCCGAGCGGCGCGACGCCGCCTCGGCCACGCTCGTATCGGCCCGGAAGGCGCTCGCGCAGGCGCAGAAGGCCTCGGCGGCGGCCTCGTTCGCGCCCGCGGCGTCGACGCTCCTCGCCGGCCCGCAGTACTCGTCCGGCTACGTGTTCCCCGTCGGCGGCGGCCCCGGCATCGTCAGCGCCTCACACACGCATCACGACTATCCGGCGGTCGACATCGCCGCCCCGCTCGGCTCGCCGGCCTACGCGCTGGCAGACGCGATCGTCGTCCGGTCGTGGACGGCGCCCGATCCGAGCTGCGGCATCGGCCTGACGATGAGCACGAGCGACGGCCAGACGTGGACCTACTGCCACCTCGCCGTCCTCGATCCGGCCGTCGTCGCCGGCGCGCACCTCTCGGCCGGCCAGCAGGTCGGCCTCGTCGGCGCCACCGGCGACGCGACCGGCCCGCACCTCCACCTCCAGCTCCAGCCGCCGGACGCGTGGCCCCAGCAGGAGGCCTGGTTCCAGTCGTTCGCCGGAACGGCGTTCTCCTGGAACGACGACACGGGAGCGGCGGTGCCGGCCGTCCGGACGCCGGCCCTCGTCGAGGCCGCGAACGTCATGACCGCCTCGGCTCCGGCGACCGGGCTGGTCTTCACGGTCGTCCAGCAGGCCCAGGCGCCGGTCGTCCTCTTCAGCCGGAACTGAGTTCTGCCGACAACTAGAGCAAATGCGTCGGCTCTTTTTCATCGCTGCCGTCCTCGTCGCTCTGGCGGTGACGGCCATCACGTACGCGGCCGGGCGGCAGCTCGCGGTGACCCCGGCGGCTCCGGCGGGCGCGCAGGGCGCCGTCCCGGTCGTCCTGGTCGTTCCCGACCTTCGGAACGAGGCGTTCGTCTTCGCGAAGGGGCAGCTCCAGGACGCGGGCTTCGCCTGGAAGGTCATCGGCGGCACTCCCGGCTATCCGGCGAACACCGTCGTCAGCCAGTCGCCGCCGCCGGGGACGAAGCTCGTCGACACCGGCGCGCCGCTCATCACGCTCACGCTCGCCCGCAACAGGCAGTACAGCCCGAAGGGCGAGCCCGAGGACACGTCGCCGTACGCCCCGACGAAGAACCGCCTCGCCGGCACGAGCTGACGTGATCTTCGCCGCGCTCGCCCTCGCGCCCGGCCTCATGCTCGGCTCGTTCCTCAACGTCGTCGCGGCACGCGTCCCGCTCCACCGGTCGGTCGTCAGCCCCGGCTCGGCCTGCATGACGTGCGGGCACGAGCTCTCGTGGTGGGAGAACGTCCCGCTCCTCTCGTACGCGGCGCTGCGCGGACGGTGCCGGTCGTGCAGCGAGCACATTCCGCTCCGCTATCCGGCCGTCGAGCTCGTCTCGGCGCTCCTCGTCGCCGGCTGCGTCTGGAAGTTCGGGCTGCACGGTGAGGCGCTGCTCGCGTCCTTCTTCTGCCTCGCGCTCGTCGCCGTGTCGGCGACCGACCTCGAGCACCGGATCATCCCGAACCGCATCGTCATTCCCGCCGCCGCGGTCGTCCTCGTCGCGCAGACGGCTCTGCGGCCGAGTCCGGAGTGGGCGATCGCGGCTTTCGCCGCCTCCGGAGCCCTCTTCCTCGCGGCGCTCGCGTATCCGGCCGGAATGGGAATGGGCGACGTGAAGCTCGCGCTCCTTCTCGGCGCGATGCTCGGCCGCACCGTGCCGATCGCGATCCTGCTCGGGATGATCGTCGCCCTCGTCCCGGCCTTCGTGATGCTCGCGCGCCACGGGTCAAAGGCGCGCAAGATGGGCATCCCGCTCGGCCCGTTCCTCGCCGTCGGCGCCGTCGTCGCCCTGTTCGCCGGGCATCCCCTGCTCCACCTGTACCTGCACCACTAAGCGCTAGGGATCAGCTGAGGCGGAACGCCGCGCCCGCCGGCGAGGCGAGCACCGGCTAGCTACGGGCCTTGCGTCATCGCGATCGACGTCTGCCCGGCGGTGACAGGGATCTGCGCGAGCAGCTTCCCGACGCGCGTCCACCAGGCGGACGTGATCGTCCCCGACGAGCTCCACTTCACGTGGAAGTCGGTTCCCGCGCGCGGCCGGACGATCGGCGTCGGCGCGGCGCCGCCGGGCGTCGTCGAGAACGCGAGCCCGGTCGCTCCGGGCGGGAAGTTCATCGGGCCCATCGACTTGCCGGCGCGGATCCAGAACGCCGAGCCGATGACGCCGGTCGCCGGCGCGATGTTCACCTCGAGCTCGTCGGCGCCGATCGGCGCCGACACCGGCGAGCCGACGACCTGCCCGGCCAGCGTGAAGGTGATGCTCGGACCCGTCTGCTTCGTCCCGCCGCCCGACGCACGCGCCCAGCTCGGCACGGCGGCGCCGAGCGGCGTGATGCACGTCGAGTAGACGGCCCGGCTCTTCGGCTTCGGCTGCAGGTCGAAGATCGTGCCCGCCTTGCTCTCGAAGAAGCCCGCCTCCTCCGTGCGCGCGTGCGTCTTCAGGAACGTGCACATGTGCGTCGTGAACGTGTCGTCGTCGACGCCGAAGAGGCCCCACTCGGGGATCGAGAACGGCTTGCCGTGCTCGATCGACGACTTGTAGAGGTCCTCGAGCGCGTTCCACGGCGCGGTGTCGCCGAGTGTCTCCTCGAAGATGTCGCCGCCGTCGACGTCGACGTACGCCTTTCCCGGGTAGTAGTTCTGCGGCTGGTTCGCCGGGATGCGCGGGTTGCCGCCCGCAACCGGAGCCCACACGATGCGCAGGCGCGGGAACGGATTCGACGGCAGATCCTTCGCGATGCCGGGCAGGCCGAGCGACTTCAGCTTCGCGTTGATCGTCGCCGCCGAGCCGCCGTGGAGGATGAGATAGATCCGCGCGAACGCCCTGCGGTAGTCAGCCGGCGAGTGGCCCGCCTTCGCCGCACCGCTCTTCGTGAAACCGGACCAGAGATTGATGTAGTTGTTCATCTCCGCCATCGGCCGCACGTAGATGCCGCCGCCCCATTGCGAGATCGCCTGGTTCAGCGCGAAGAGGTAGCCGTCGCCCGCGCCCGCGGCGATCTTCGCCGGCGTGATCGCCTCCTTCTTGCTCGACCCCAGCCCGGTGTTGAGGTGGATCATCGGGATCGGCCCGAGCGTGCCGAAGAGCGTCGTGAACGACGAGCCGTACGACAGGCCCTGCCCCCACCCGAGGAACGCCTGATGCACGGTCGAGTCCTGTCCGGTGAGCGTCGTGAACCGGGGCAGGTCGCCCGTGATGCCGAGCAGCGGCTTCGCCTGCGCAGAGGAGGCGAACGCGAACGCGGCCGCAACGACCGCGACCAGGCTTACCAGACGACCCACGAGCCGGATTATCCAGCGCGGAGGGGCGCTTGCCTAGACCGGAACGGCCGACGGAGCGCCTGCAGGCTCCGCCGGCCGCGTCCTCGCACCTCGTCGTCGGGCTAGTCCAGCGGCTGGACGACGATGAGCGAGTTGCCGTCCGGGTCGCGGACCCAGAACATCGGCGGCACGGTGCCGCCGTAGCTCGTGACCTCCTCGTCGACGTCCACGCCCGCGGCCTTCAGCGCAAGGTGGTCTGGCTGCTGCAGGAGGTGACGACCCGCCTGCCCGGGCGTGTCGCCGGCAAGACGACGTACGCATCGGCAGGCGACCTGTCGCAGGCGCTGCGGCGGGCTGCAGCCGCGCACGGCGAGCACGAGAAGCGCACCGGCGCGGCCGGAACGTGGCGATCAGGCGAGATCGAACCGATCGAGGTTCATCACCTTGACCCACGCCGCGACGAAGTCGTGCACGAACTTCTCCCGGGCGTCGTCGCTCGCGTAAACCTCCGCGAGCGCGCGCAGCTCGGAGTTCGAGCCGAAGACGAGATCGACCCGGCTGCCGGTCCACCTGCGCTCGCCCGTGGCTCGGTCGTGGCCCTCGAAGGTCTCCGCGCCGGCGGACGTCGGCTTCCACGTCGTGCCCGGGTCGAGCAGGTTGACGAAGAAGTCGTTCGTCAGCGTCTCGGGCGTCGCGGTGAAGACACCCAGCTCGGACTCGTCGACGTTCGCGCCGAGGACGCGCAGGCCGCCCACGAGGACGGTCATCTCGGGAGCGCTCAGGGTCAGCAGGTTCGCGCGGTCGAGCAGGAGGTGCTCGGCCGGCAGCCGGTGGCCGTTCCCGAGGTAGTTGCGGAACCCGTCCGCGGCCGGCTCGAGCGCGGCGAACGACTCCACGTCGGTCTGCTCCTGCGACGCGTCCGTGCGCCCCGGCGTGAAGGGAACGTCGACTTCGTGGCCGGCGTTCTTTGCGGCCTGCTCGACGGCTGCCGACCCGCCGAGCACGATGAGGTCGGCGAGCGAGATCTTCTTGCCTCCGGCATGGGAGGCGTTGAAGGTCTGCTGGATCCCCTCGAGGGTGCGCAGCACCGCCGCCAGCCGGCCGGGCTCGTTGACCTCCCAGCCGTTCTGCGGCTCGAGGCGGATGCGCGCCCCGTTGGCGCCGCCGCGCTTGTCGCTGCCGCGGAACGTCGACGCCGACGCCCACGCGGTGAAGACGAGCTGGGAGACGGACAGCCCCGAGGCGAGGATCTGCTCTTTGAGTGCGGCGACGTCGTCGACCCCGACGAGCTCGTGGTCGACCGCCGGGACCGGGTCCTGCCAGATCAGCGTCTCCGCCGGGACCTCGGGCCCGAGATAGCGCGCGATCGGCCCCATGTCGCGGTGCGTCAGCTTGAACCACGCCCGGGCGAAGGCGTCCACGAGCTCGTCCGGGTGCTCGAGGAAGCGCCGCGTGATCGGCCCGTAGACCGGATCGAACCGGAGCGCGAGGTCGGTCGTCAGCATCGTCGGGAGGCGCTTCTTCGAGTCGTCGGCGGGACCCGGGATGATCGCCTCGGCGTCCTTCGCCACCCACTGGTGCGCACCCGCCGGGCTCTTGGACAGCTCCCACTCGTAGCCGTAGAGGATCTCGAGGAAGCTGTTGCTCCACTTCGTGGGCGTCGGCGTCCACGTGACCTCGAGGCCGCTCGTGATCGTGTCGGCGCCCTTGCCGGTGCCGAAGCTGCTCTTCCAACCGAGGCCCTGCTCCTCGAGCGGCGCGGCCTCGGGCTCGGGGCCGACGTTGTCGGCCGGTCCGGCGCCGTGCGTCTTGCCGAACGAGTGCCCGCCGACGATGAGCGCGACCGTCTCCTCGTCGTTCATCGCCATGCGACGGAACGTCTCGCGGATGTCCACGGCCGCGGCGAGCGGGTCGGGGTTGCCGTTCGGGCCTTCCGGATTCACGTAGATGAGCCCCATCTGCACGGCGGCCAGGGGGTTCTCGAGCTGCCGGTCGCCGGTGTAGCGCTCGTCGCCGAGCCAGGTGGTCTCGGGCCCCCAGTAGACGTCCTCGTCGGGCTCCCAGACGTCCTCGCGGCCGCCGCCGAAGCCGAAGGTCTCGAAGCCCATCGACTCGAGGGCGACGTTGCCGGCGAGGACCATCAGGTCGGCCCACGAGAGCTTCCGGCCGTACTTCTGCTTCACCGGCCACAGCAGACGGCGGGCCTTGTCGAGGTTCACGTTGTCCGGCCAGCTGTTGAGGGGCGCGAAGCGCTGCTGGCCGGCGCCGGCGCCGCCGCGACCGTCGTTGATGCGGTACGTCCCGGCGCCGTGCCACGCCATCCGGATGATGAACGGGCCGTAGTGGCCGAAGTCGGCCGGCCACCAGTCCTGCGACGTCGTGAGGACCTCCTCGATGTCGCGCTTGACGGCCGGCAGGTCGAGGGTCCGGAACTCGGCGGCGTAGTCGAACTCCTCGCCCATCGGGTTCGCCACCGCCGGGTTCGTCGCGAGGATCCTCAGGTTGAGCCGGTTCGGCCACCAGTTCGCGTTCATCTCTCGGTCCTCCTTGCTCGGGCACAGTCGGCGCAGCGCCGTCACGCAGTCGTACCACGAACTCGATCCACTCAAGAAGACAAGCCATCGACCGTAGGTTTTCCGGCTCCGGGAGGTCTTATCTGCGAGCGATGCTCGCGAGGGCACTGATCGAGCTGCACGAAGCGACGCGGCGGTACGGAGGGCGAGTGGCCCTCGTATTCCTGCTCGCCGCCGCGGGCTGCGGCGGCCAGCCGGCCGCCCGGTTCAGCCCCGCCGAGCTCGCGCGCGGGCGCGTCCTCTTCCAGACGGGTGCGAGCGAGGGCTGCAGCTTCTGCCACACGCTCACAGCGGCAGAGTCGCAGGGCGTGCTCGGGCCGAACCTCGACGCCGAGATGCGGGAGCCCGACCAGAGGAAGTTGACGGACGAGCAGCTGAGCCGCTACGTGCTCGGCCGGATCGCGCGAGGGGAGTGTCTCGACTCCACCGACCCGTCGCGGTGCATGCCGGCACACATCTTCTCCGGCGCCGAAGCCGAAGCCGTGGCCGCGTTCGTCGCGGTCTGCGGACGCACGCCCGCGCACGCCGGCTGCGCACCGGCACCCCCGCGCATGAGCGCTCGGGCCCGCCGCGGCGAGCTGCTGTTCGAGACGCGGGGATGCTCCGGCTGCCACTTCTCGGCCGGCGGCCGCTCGACGGGCCCGCCGCTCATCGACGTCGCCGGCGCCAGGG
>Ga0265339_10003686_pt1 | contig 10687 bp, 8 predicted proteins | sample 4CB219metaG_FD_202085 | JGI IMG/M metagenome (GOLD analysis project Ga0265339, IMG submission 202085) | Rhizosphere microbial communities from Carex aquatilis grown in University of Washington, Seatle, WA, United States - 4-CB2-19 metaG | ecosystem: Host-associated > Plants > Roots > Rhizosphere...
ACGGCCTCGCGGGTCTCGCCAATGCCCAGCAGAATTGCTGGCCCATGATCCTGATCGGCGGTGCCTCGGAAACCTATCGCGGCGGCATGGGCGCCTTCCAGGAGGAGCGGCAGGTGCTGATCGCTTCGCCGTTCTGCAAGTTCGCGCACGGCATCGAGAGCGTGCAGCGCATTCCCTACTATGTCGAGATGGCGACCCGGCACGCGCTCTATGGCCGTCCCGGCGCCAGCTATCTCGACTTGCCCGACGACATCATCAGGGGCACCTGCGACCTCGACAAGGTCGTCGAGGTCGCGCGCGTTCCCGAACCGCCGCGCATGGTGGCGCCCGCTGAGAACGTCGAAGCGGCGTTGAACCTGCTCGAACGGGCCGAGCGGCCGCTCGTTCTCCTTGGCAAGGGCATGGCATGGTCGCGCGCCGAGGACGACGTCCGCGCCTTCATCGAGCGCACGCAACTGCCGTTCCTGCGCTCGCCGATGGGCAAGGGCGTAATGCCGGACGACCATCCGCTGTCGGCCGCGGCGGCGCGCACGCTGGCGCTGCAGCAGGCCGACGTGATCTTCCTGATGGGCGCGCGGTTGAACTGGATCTTTCACTTCGGCCAGCCGCCGCGCTATGCGAAGGACGTCAAGATCATCCAGCTCGACATCGCGCCCGAGGAGATCGGCCACAACAAGACGACGGAAGTGGCGCTGGTCGGTGACGGCAAGGCCATCGTCGGGCAGCTCAACAAGGCGCTCGGCAATCGCCAGTGGTTCCATCCCAAGGACTCGCCGTGGCGGCAGGCGATTGCGAAAAAGACGGCCAACAATGCGGCGCAGATCCGGCCGCAGATCGACGACGACCAGGCCCCGGCCGGCTACTACCGCGCGTTGCGCGACGTCGCCGCCTGGATGCCGCGAGACGCGATCCTCAGCGCCGAAGGCGCCGGCACCATGGATATCGGCCTCACGCAACTGCCGAGCTTCAACGCCCGTTCCTGCCTCAACGCCGGCACCTACGGCACGATGGGGGTCGGCCTCGGCCAGGCCATCGCCGCCTGTGTGGCGCATCCCGACCGGCCGGTCATCCATCTCTCGGGCGACTCGGCGATCGGTTTTTCCGGCATGGAGATGGAGACGCTGGTTCGCTACAATCTGCCGGCCAAGATCGTCGTCTTGAACAATGGCGGCATCGGGCCCGGCATGCCGCAGATCCCGGACAACCCGATGTTCAACCTGAAGCCCAACGCGCTGATCTGGGGCGCGCGTTACGACCGGGTGATGGAGGCCTTCGGCGGCAAGGGTTTCCTGGTCGAGGATCCCAAAGACCTGCGCGGCGCCCTCGATGCGGCGATGAACTTCCGTGGTCCCGCCCTGGTCAATGTCGTGATCTCGCAGGGCTCTGCCCGCAAGGCGCAGGAGTTTACTTGGCATAGCTGAGTGACACATCAAAGGGGTGCGCCGTGTCCGGCGCGGCTCCTGATTGGGAGGTCGCCATGCAGGAACAGGTCGTGCAGCCGGAGATCGCGAGCGCAATCCAGCCGGCGCTCAAGGGCGTCAAGGTGCTCGACCTCACCCAGTTCGAGGCGGGACCGTCCTGCACCGAGGCGCTGGCCTGGCTCGGGGCCGACGTCGTCAAGGTGGAGGAGCCCCATCGCGGCGAGCCGGGGCGCTGGGGATTCAGCGATCGCGCCGACGCGGATTCGCACTATTTCATCTACTACAACCTCAACAAGCGCAGCGTGACCTGCAATCTCAAGAGCGAAGCCGGCAAGGCGCTGCTGAAGCGGATGATCGGCAAGGCCGATGTCCTGATCGAGAACATGGCGCCGGGCACCTTCGCGCGCCTTGGCTTCGACTATCCGCAGTTGAGCGCGCTCAATCCGCGATTGATCTTCGCCCAGGTCAAGGGCTTCGCGCCGGAGAGCGAGCACGCGAACTATCTCGCCTTCGACATGATCGCGCAGGCGATGGGCGGCACGATGGGGGTGAACGGTCATCCCGGCGAGCCGCCGGTGCGGCCGGGCGCGACCATCGGCGACACCGGCACCGGTATGCTTTGCGCCATGGGCATCGTCGCCGCGCTCTATCAGCGCATCACGACCGGGCGCGGCCAGCATATCCAGATCGCCATGCGCGATGCGATGTTGAACTACTGCCGCACGCCGATGAGCCGCCAGGCCGCGCGCGATGACCAGCTGCCGCGCGGCGGCAACACGGTGGTCGGGACCGCGCCGGGCGGTCTCTACAAATGCTCGCCGGGCGGGCTCGACGACTGGTGCTACATCTATGCCTCGCGGGGCAACGAGGAGCATTGGCGCCGCCTGGTGAAGGCGATCGGCCGCGAGGACCTGCTCAACGATCCGCGGATGGCCGACAGCGCCACCCGCGCCCAGCACCGCGAGGCCGTCGATGCGGCAATCACGGAATGGACGTCGAAGCGCACCAAGCATGAGGTCACCCGGATCATCGCCGGCGCCGGTGTTCCCTGCGGCGCCGTGCTCACCACGCTCGAGCTCTTGCACGACCCGGATCTGCACCAGCGCGGGATGATGCAGGAGATCGCGCATCCCCTGCGCGGCCCGGTCATCGTGCCGGGCTGGCCGCTGCGGATGTCGGACAGCAAGGTGCCGCTGGCCTGCGCGCCGATCCTCGGCGCGGATTGCGAGGCGATCTATGGCGAATGGCTCGGCTGCTCGCCGGACGAGGTCAGGGAGATGCGGCAAAATAAGGTGATCTAGGGGCCGCGACCCCCGTCACCACTTGACCGCCGACAGGAGGTCCTAGGCAGCGCGAGTTCTGCTTTTTGCGGATCGCGAGCGTCGCGCAGGTTTTGTGGCTGTCACCTCAACCGCAGCGGCGGTGTCGGCCACGCTTTCGACGGACGCGGTTAGAATTTCGTCTTGAGCGTTCAGCCAATGGATATCCGCCTTGCCCTCGGGTTGACCATCGGCGATCCAGAGCTGATAGGCGCGTTCGCGAATTGCCTCTTCCAGATTCGGCATGGGTTTTCCTTGATCTTACGATGCGCCCAGCCCCGGAAAAGTCTTGCTCCCGCAAGGTTAATGAAATCTTAACGGGGGCGGTGGAAGTCGAGGCGAGTGGCATTTGCACGGTCGTCATTGTCCCGGGGAACCTTTGGCCGTGCCGGGCGTCGTAAATGATGCCACGAAGGCCTGGCACGGGAGGGGCCATGTCGAAGCTCGGCATTGCAGGTGTCATTGTTATAACGCTGGCCGCGCTGTCGAGCGCTGCGGAAGGGCGCGGGCTATTTGGTCGCGGCCCGCTGGGTGTCGTCAGACACCTGTTTGCACGCGGGTTGTTTCTTGGGGGCCACGCGCATCACGGCCGCGTCCACGTCCGTCGGATTGAACACCCGCCGGCCGCTTCGCCGGACATTCCCTCCGCGACGAACGAGCGCTCCGGCGAGGACATGTTGGCTGTCGGCCAGCAATTCACTGACCCCGCGGCGCGCCGGCAGATCGCGGCGACGGCCGCGACTGCTCTCTGGCACGATGACCGTCCCGATAAGGTCGGGTGGTGGACGCATGGCCATGGCGGATATGGCTGGGTCGGGCCGCTGTTCTGGCCGTTCGCCTATAACGACATCTATGGTTACGCCATCTTCGCTGACGGCACGGGTTTCTGGGACTACGGCTATCCCGATGTCTACGCCGGAATCTTTGGGCCTTACAGCAGCGACGAACTGGCAGCCTATCTGACGCCGGGCGCTTCCGGCCGGCGCGAACGGAAGGTCCCGCCGCTACGGCAGTTCTGCGGGGACGCCGAGCAGGACGTTGCCGGTCTCGCAATTGATCGGATTCAGCGGGCGATCGGGCCGACCGACGCGCAACGGGCCGCGCTGGATCGTCTTGCTGACGCCTCCAGGTCGGCCGCTCATATCATCCAGGCATCATGTCCGACGCAGCCCGCACCGACGGCGCCGGCTCGCCTGGCCGTGATGCAGCAGCGCCTTGCCGCCATCCTCAACGCGGTCATATCTCTCGAGGCCCCGATGCAGGAGCTTTATGACCTGCTGAATGACGACCAGAGAGCCAAGCTCGACGCCCTCGCCGGTGACAAGCTCAAGATGGCGGCTGCAAACGGCGCCGTTGCGGCGCCGGCGCAGGCTTGCGACGCATCTCCGCAGGTTGGGTTGCAGTGGCCGGCCGGCGAGATCGAAGCCAGGCTGCACCCGAACGATGCGCAACGCGACACGTTTGACCGGCTGCAGCGCGCAAGCGTCGAGAGTGCCGACATCCTGAAGTATGCATGTCAGCCGACGGATGCGATCACGCCGTCCGATCGCCTCGCCGCGGAAGATCGCCGGCTTGACGCCCTGCAACAAGCCGTCAATCAGGTGAGCGTCGCGCTCGACGACTTCTACGCCACGCTGGGCGACGAGCAGAAGGCGCAATTCGAGCTGATCGGGCCGAAACGAATGCCGTAATGGCCATGTGTCCCGGCGGTAAAGCAGGCCGTGACGGGCGCTGTGGTATCACCTGCCCACCTCCGTAATGAACTGTCCAATCTGCGCGATGGCTTGATGCGCCTCGGGCAGCGCCGGGACGAAGAGTTGAAAGACATGCGGCATGCGCGGCCAGACCTCGAGCCGGCTCTGCGCATGATGTTGCTTCAGCTTTGCCGCCATGCGCACCGCATCATCGCGCAGGATCTCGTCACTGCCGACCTGGATCAGCACGGGAGGGAGTCCGGAGGTGTCGCCGTAGAGCGGCGAGACGTAAGGATTTTTGGGATCGGCGCCAGCGAGATAGTGATGCACGAGGCGCGGAAGATCGCGGGTACTGATCATGGGGTCGGAGGCTGCATTCTCCGTCAGCGAGGCGCCGGTCAATGCGAGATCGGTCCAGGGCGACATCGACACCGCGGCGCGCGGCAACCGGGCGCCCGCGTCGCGCAATCTCAGCAACAGACAGAGACCAAGCCCGCCGCCGGCCGAATCGCCCATGACGAACAGCTCATGGGCCGCATGGTTGTCCGCGAGCCAGTCGTAGGCGGCGACCGCGTCCTCGAGCGCCGCCGGAAAGGGGTTTTCCGGCGCCAGTCGATATTCGAGCGCCCAGACGTGCGCTTGCGCGACGTCCGCAACGCGCCAGGTGAAATGCCGATAATAGACCGGCGCCCCCGACACGTAGGCGCCACCGTGCAGATAGAGCACGTGCCGGTTCGGGCGCGAGGCGGGCGTCGTGATGCGGTGAAAGCGGAGCCGGCCGGCTTCGACGACGCCGGTTGCGGTCTTGCGCGGCGGGCGCGGCACCCATTTCTCCATCTCGCGCATCCGCTCGCGCCACATCGCCACGGTGAAATTCTCGTCGTGGCGTTTCATGAAGGTGCGCAGGCCGAGCCGCAGGAGTTCGCCGCGAAGGCTCATGGTCAGTCCCGTGGCTCAGAGCCCGGACCCGGCTGCTTTCGGCACTCGCAAGCGCTCGGGCCCGCCAGATTTCTCATCCACCAGAATGCCGTCCTCGATCTCGATGATGCGGTCGGCGAACGGGATGACGCGGGGATCGTGGGTGACCACCAGCACCGCCCGGTCGCGCTCATGGGCCGCCTCCGCGAGAAGGCGCATGATGGTGCGGCCGTTGTCGCTGTCGAGCGCCGAGGTCGGTTCGTCGGCGAGAATGACGGAGGGATTGGCGACAAACGCGCGCGCGATCGCAACCCGCTGCTGCTCGCCGCCGCTCAAGGCACCCGGCCGCGCGTTGGCCTTCTGCGCGAGCCCGACCAGCGCCAGCGCCTCCCGCGCTTTTTTCGCCGCGCCCCGGCCATGCTCGCCGCGGATGTCGAGTGCAAGCTGGACGTTCTGCGCCGCCTTCAAGGTTGGAAACAGATGATACGACTGGAACACGAAACCGATATGGTCGCGGCGAATCCTGGCCAGGGCTTCCTTGTCCGCGCCAGAGGTCGAGGTGCCGCAGACGGTGACGGTGCCGGAGTCCGGCGTCAGCATGCAGCCGAGCACGAGCAGGAGCGTGGTCTTGCCGCTGCCGGAGGGGCCCATGAGCAGCGTGAGCTCGCCCCGGCGCAGCGCAAGGTCGACGCCGCGCAACGCCTGCACCCGCCCGGCACCCTTGCCGAGCGTCTTCTTGAGCTGCCTGGCTTCGACGATGATGTCGCTCATCGCATGAACACCGAGGCGGGATCGATCCGGACCACGCGGATGATCGCCACTATGCCCGAGCTCACGCACATCACGATGGTGAGCGCCAGCAGGGCTGCGACCAGCCACGGCGTAATCACGATCGGCAGTGCGCTCTTTGCCGTCATCTGCACCACGACATAGCCGATCGCGCTGGCGAGGACGAAGCCGAACACCGCGTTCAGCAGGGCCTGGTAGATGATGACATTATAAATGTAACTATTCGACGATCCCATGGCGCGCAGCGTGGCGAACTCGCTCAAGTGATCTTTTGTCGACGAATAGAGCGTCTGCGCCACGATCACTGTGCCGACGATGACGCCGAGCAGGGCGCCCGCGAACAGCGCCGCGCCGGCGCCGGTGCCGAACAGCCAGAACGACCGGCTGCGGCTGCGGAATTCGTTCGAGGTGAGCACCTCGGCGTCTCCGACATGATCGCGGATCGCGTCGATCGCCTTGGCGCGATCCGCGTCCGGCTTGAGGCGGATCATCAGGCTGGAGGCGCGATTGGGCGGCGTGCCGGTATAGAGGCGGGCGTTCTTCAGGTCGACGAACACATAGGGCGTGGTCGTGAACGAGCGGATGCCGTCGGTCAGCGCGACCACCTTGACACGGCGACCGCGGATTTCGGCAGTGGCGCCGAGCCCCTTGATCCCCAGCCGGTCGAAATAGGTCCGGTCGACGGCCACGCCGCCAAATTGCGCGAACTCGCGGACATCCCCTTCGACCACGTTCCAGGGTTGCAGGACGCCGGCCTTCGGATCGGCGCCGACGATAAAGACCGGCGTCATCTCGCCGGTATCGAGCCGCCAGTCCGAAAAACCGATCACCAGCGGCACCGCGGACGCAACGCCGTCCACCGAGGCGACCTTGTCGCGCAGCTTGAGGTCCAGCAGCGAGGGGTCCTCGAAGCTTTTGGCGCTCTTGGGCACCACCCAGAGGTCGGCATTGGCGTGGTCGATCATGGTGGTGACCATGCGGCCGAAGCCCAGGAACAGGCCCATCTGCACCATCACCAGCACGACCGAAAACACGATGCCGACGAGGGTGGCGATGAAGCGCAGCCAGTCGTGGAAGAGGTTGCGCGAGGCAAGCGTCATGACCAGGGACATCGACAGTCCTCACCGTGCGTGGTCGGCAATCGCATCGTTGTGCGAGATTGCCGTTGGGGTCCGCACCGGCGCCTTGACCGCCCCGGCAACTGTCTTGGCAAATATCTTCGCAAGTATCTTGCCAACGTTCTTGCCAAGTCCCTTGCCAAGTCTCTTGGCGCCGGCCGTTGTGAACCAGCTCAGCGCCAGCGCCATCGAGAAGACGACGATCACCTTGCCGAACGCGCTCAGCGCCGCGCCGATCAAAGCATATTGCAGCCACAGGACGAAGACATAATGCACGAGATAGATGCCGTAGGTGTTGACCGAGAGGCTGTCGAGCACGCGGTTGCGCCCGCGCAAGAACCGCAATGTTATCCCGAGATACGCCAGGACGCCGGTCGCGCAGGCAGGGGGAAAGGCCAGCGCCGCGGCCAGCCTGTAGGCGAGCGGGCTCGCGCTCCAGTCCGGCAGGGTCAGCGACGTCAGGCCGCCCCAAGCGCCGAAGCAGATCATGGCCGCCGCGACCCAGGCAAGCCAATGCCGTGCAACGGGCCCGTCGATGCGCAGCACGCTGCGGTCGCGGCCATAGCTGCCGATCGCGAAGGCCGCGAAGAAATAGACGATGTAATGCAGGGGCCGGCTCAACTGGAAGGAGAACGGCCCGAGGTAAGTCCAGTCCCAGGGTGTGAACGCCATCGCCAGGGGAACGTAGGCGAGGGCCGACAGCGCCGTCAGCCCCACGAAAAAGGTGAGCGGCCGATCGCTCAGTCGTCCGACCAGGCGGCTCAAAGTATGGCGCCATTGCGGCGTGAAGCCGTGCAGGGCGGCGGCCAGCGCGCTGAGCACAAACAGCTGCCAGAGAAACCATTGCGGCCCTGAGGGCCACATCGGGAGCGCGAGCCAATGCTGCCAGAAGGCGCCCGGCGACGGATCGGCGGCGGTCAACCGGTACGAGGCGTAGTAGGCGAGCGGGCTGAGCGTGGCGACGGCGAGCACGAAGGGCAATCCGATGCGCCACCAGTGATTGTAAGAATAGGCAAGCGCGCCCTTGCGCTCCAGGCTTGTCGGCGCGAACAGGCCGGCGAGAAAAAACATCAGTGTCATCAAGCTGATGTCCTGCCAGGCGCAAAACAGGTCGAAGCCGAACCAGCGTTCATGATCGAGAATCGGGAAGGCGATCCAGCGATAGGGCGCCGCATCAAAGGCAAAGGGCTGCGCCGGCTGCGATGCAAGATAGGGCAGCGCCGAATGGAAGGCGATCACGATGAGGATGACGACCGCGCGTAAATTGCTTAAGGGCAAGTCCACTCTCGATGTCATGTGGCGCCACGGAAAGATGAAAAATCTGTGTCGTGAGGAACTAACTCGGAGATGGCGCTCGTGGTTCCCGCCGCGGACCTGATCTCGGTGGCGGGAGGTTAACTCGGGTCATGTGCGCAGCACCATTTCTCTTCTGAGAACGTGAGACGCGCGCGTGGCCGCGCCGGTGAACAACGAATGAACGAACGACTCCGGGAATCCCGCGCATTAGCCCCGCGCGGCAAACCCTTCCGCAAATGGCAAAATTTGTACGGGCCTCTTGAATGGCCGTGCGTCGCTCATAGGTGGAATTCGCCTTAGGGGTGACGTCATTGCGAGCGCAAGCGAAGCAATCCAGAATCCCTCCGCCCTGAAAATCTGGATTGCGTCGTCGCTTTCGCTCCTTGCAATGACGATGCCGGGAGGGCGGCTCGAGGACGGGACGCGGAAAATTATTTCGCGGAGGAGGAGGTTCGCATCATGGCTGCCAAGGACGTGAAATTCTCCACGGAGGCGCGCGAAAAGATGCTGCGCGGCATCGATGTTCTGGCAAATGCCGTGAAGGTGACGCTCGGTCCCAAGGGCCGCAACGTCGTGCTCGAGAAGTCGTTCGGCGCGCCGCGCATCACCAAGGACGGCGTCACCGTCGCCAAGGAGATCGAGCTGGAGGACAAGTTCGAGAACATGGGCGCGCAGATGGTGCGCGAGGTCGCCTCCAGGACCAGCGATGTCGCGGGCGACGGCACCACCACCGCGACCGTGCTGGCGGAGGCCATCGTCAAGGAAGGCATCAAATCGGTCGCCGCGGGCATGAATCCGATGGATCTGAAGCGCGGCATCGATCTCGCGGTGGACGCGATCGTTCATGACCTCAAGAGCCAGGCCAGGAAGGTGACCGCCAACGAGGAAATCGCCCAGGTCGCCACCATCTCCGCCAACGGCGATGCCGAGATCGGCAGGTTCCTGGCCGACGCCATGAAGAAGGTCGGCAATGACGGCGTCATCACGGTGGAAGAGGCCAAGGGCCTGGAGACCGAGCTCGATGTGGTCGAGGGCATGCAGTTCGACCGTGGCTATATCTCGCCCTATTTCGTCACCAATGCCGAGAAGATGCGGGCCGAGCTCGACGACGCCTATATCCTGATCCACGAGAAAAAGCTGTCCTCGCTGCAGAGCCTGTTGCCGGTGCTCGAAGCCGTGGTGCAATCGGGCAAGCCGCTTCTGCTCATTGCCGAGGACGTCGAGGGCGAGGCGCTGGCGACGCTCGTCGTCAACAAGCTGCGCGGCGGCCTGAAGGTCGCCGCCGTCAAGGCGCCGGGCTTCGGCGACCGGCGCAAGGCGATGCTGGAAGACATCGCGGTGCTGACCGGCGGCACTCTGATCGCCGAAGATCTCGGCATCAAGCTCGAGAACGTCACGCTCGCCATGCTCGGGCGCGCCAGGAAGATCGTGGTCGAGAAGGAGACCACGACGATCGTCAACGGCGCCGGCGCGAAGAAGGACATTGAAGGCCGCACGGCGCAGATCAGGGCGCAGATCGAGGAGACCACCTCCGATTATGACCGCGAGAAGCTGCAGGAACGCCTGGCGAAACTCGCAGGCGGCGTGGCCGTGATCCGCGTCGGCGGTGCGACCGAGATCGAGGTGAAGGAGCGCAAGGACCGCGTCGACGACGCGCTGCACGCAACCCGCGCGGCGGTGGAGGAGGGCATCCTGCCCGGCGGCGGGGTCGCGCTCTTGAGGGCGCAGAAGGCGCTCAAGGGCATCAGGACTGCGAGCTCCGATCAGAAGGCGGGCGTCGACATCGTGCGCCGCGCGCTGCAGGCGCCGGCACGCCAGATCGTGGAAAATGCCGGTGAGGACGGTTCGCTGGTGGTGGCAAGACTGCTCGAGAACGGGAACTACAACTGGGGTTTCAATGCCGCGACCGGCGAATATGGGGATCTGGTCAAGGCCGGCGTGATCGATCCCGCCAAGGTCGTCCGCACCGCGCTGCAGGACGGCGCCTCGATTGCCTCGCTCCTGGTCACCACCGAAGCCCTCGTCGCCGACAAGAAGAAGCCGGAGCCGAACGCGGCCGCGCCGCCGATGGATTACTAAACTAGTGTTGTGTCTCTGACGTTTGATTCATTCGGTGTCATTCCGGGGCGCCA
>Ga0265339_10003688_pt1 | contig 10685 bp, 11 predicted proteins | sample 4CB219metaG_FD_202085 | JGI IMG/M metagenome (GOLD analysis project Ga0265339, IMG submission 202085) | Rhizosphere microbial communities from Carex aquatilis grown in University of Washington, Seatle, WA, United States - 4-CB2-19 metaG | ecosystem: Host-associated > Plants > Roots >...
GGAATGGCGGACGCGCCTGGTCGACCAAGCCATAGCGCTACCAACGTTCGAAACCTATGACGGCGCAACGCGGAGCCATGCGCACAAAGGGCCTTTCACCGTTACGTCGCGCGTCGCCTTCTCGTCAAAGGAGGCTTTCTACCCGAGGAGATCACGCTATAGACGTCTCGTTCATCATGGGAATGGGCGCCGGACTCCCCGGCCTTTAACTCAAACATAGCGAGCCTTTTGGCACCCTGGCCTAGACTATCAGAGCCTGGGGGTTGAGCACGGAGGGTCCATCGACGGCGGTTGAAAGCCGTAACGGCGAAACTTTCAGACGCCGCTGCCTGCGCAAGCTCTCCAAGGAGCAAGTTCTGATTTAAGCCTCGATTTTGCGAGTCCGTCTCTTGCTCCAAATCGGCGGCAGCCGCGGTAGCAAACATCCACCGCAGTTTCTCGAGGCGATCGAAGATGAGATATGCGGAAATACTGCCCTGCTTCCCCGCGCGGCAGGGAAGATACGCAGCGAATCGGCCAGATCGTGCGGCTCGTCGGCTGGGCGATCGCGGTGCGCTGCCCCTACGGCGCCAGCCTATGGAGCAATGGCTTGGCCTCGCATTGACCGCCCCGCTTTCAATTTATTGCCTTATTGGAGAACGCGTTCGAGAAGCCCGACTAGAGCATTGAACTGGCCGGGCTCGAATAGGAAGTACAACACCGCCGCTACGGGAGCTACCACGAGGGCCCAGTCACGCATGACACCGCTCCTCGAAGCCCATATTTGCAGCCGGCCGTGCCTCCGTCGAGCGGTACTTATCCCAAATGCAAATAATTGCTGATTTGAATGTCTAGGAGTCGCTTCAAATTGTATGTCGGGTATTGTCGGGAGGTGGCATCGCCACGAAGTTGATTGCCGTGAGCGCTGCACAGAGAATACGGCCAAGCCATGATCTTCGCCGTTCGATCACAGTGCAACGAAATCAACCGATCCAATCCTAGCTTTGAGCAGGTGCCGCTTCGGAAGTTGCGCGCGGTCAGCACCTGTCACATGAAATTCCTGATTGGACCACATCGAATGGCCCGAGCCGAACGACGTCACGCGCGGTTCTACATTTCGGTGCTGCCCTATTTCCGCGCAAGTGCCAGATGCTCAGGAATTAGACTTGGCGCCGACCGCCGTTTCGCGAGCCGATCGCCAAATCCCTCAGAGGACCCCTTGCAACCGTAGGTCAGGTCCATCTGTCGTTGTTGTCGAAAGACTTCAGCCGGCAGGATATCGGACACAGCGATACCTGCGCCTGTCCGCTGGCTCACTGATCTTCGGCGCGCCCTCTAGTCGGTGCTCATCGGGCGTGGCGCTCCCGCTTCAGCCCTTCTGCCTGAGAATCGACCACTAATGCGGGACGGCGTGGGGCGCATTCGGCTCGGGAACATCGCCTGCCTTTGGCTTTGATGTCGGATTCGCGGGGTTTGTAGCGCTACCCCGGTGATCGCGAAGGTCGCTCGGGTCTAATGAACGAGGAGAAGTCGCTAAAACCTGAGGGCGAAAGCGCGGTACGCCAGCTAAATCAATCTGTTAGCTTGAAAATGGGCCGCCGTATCGAGTGTCCTTGTCTACTTGGCAAGACTGCTGGCAACATTCGACATAATTCGCGGTGCTTCCGCCAGGTTCATGCGCATCGCATTTGAGACGAGTACATGGTATATTCACCATAAGTTCGTACTCACCTAGCCGGTAGCACGCAGGTACACGTCGGTCGATCTAATGAAAGCCAAGCTCTTAGTAACTGCCGTGATCACCGTGACGTTGGCCAGCCCTGCTTGGGCGGACTTTTACGTGCTCGAAAATCAAAGCACCCACCAATGCACGGTCGCGTCGCGGCAGCCAATGCCTGGCACGATTGACACAGTTGTTGGTGACGGCGGCTACAATTCCCAGCAGGAAGCCGAAGCCGCGATGAGATCCGCGTTGGCCTGCTCCAACACGCCGATGGGGAACGGTTCGACTAAAGCCACCAGCGGACCTCCAGGCCCCGCCCTCAGCAAATGTGGCAGTTATCTAGCGCAGTGGCCATGCCGCCGGTGATGGCCGGCTGCGGTTTCAACTACTAAGCTTTGAGCGCTACGTAATAAGCAGGCACGAAAGGTGCCCCGCCTCGCGCTAGGGAACGCGTCGCCGGAGGGGCTCTGGCAGTTCGCTCCGGTCGCCGCGGACGGCGACGAGGAGATTAGGGTTGGCGAGGGCGCACTTGCCCCGTCGGGCCACAGCACCGATCGCGAGCCCAGCGTTCGACATCGCCGCCGGTGCCGCGATGCCCGATCAGCGCCACATCGATGAGGCCTTCGCCAGCGAGTTCTTGCGTAAGGCAAATGCGCAGGATGCCAGCGAGCGCCGGCACGTCGGACGATGCGATTTCGATGTCCGGTCTCCGGCCGGATCAAGCCGGGTGTCGGGTCCGAATTACATGCACCGATGACGACCAAGCTCTCAAATCGGTTAAACCCCTCGATCTTCAAGCACGACGTTGAGGAGATCGCATGCCACCAGTCTTGCTTGCGCTTCGAGCGATGTCGTTCGGCCCGTGACATCAACGCATCGATTTCGCCGATGAAGACCATGCATGGCGCCTTCTGCTTGGCCTCAACGAAGATGGCTCGGATCGCTCCAGTCACGCCGCCAAGGAAGCCTTCCCGACACGCCTGCACTGCGCATAGGATCGCAATAAACGAGCATCCGGCCTCGCGCGCCAGCGCGCGAGCGAACGCCGTCTCCCGCATCCCGGGCGCAATCACAGCACCGCAGGGCGCTCAGGGGAAGGTCGCCGCGCGCGTAGGCCTTGAAGTCGGCGATAAGATCGAGCGCCGTCACGTCAAGCTTCGTGCGCCGCCGCGGCGCCCTGCGTCGAAACGCAACTTCACAATCATTAAGGCGTGGAACATCGGACCTGGCCGCCCAGCGCTGGCCCTCAATGCGGCCGAGTCCCTCGATTCCTTTTCGGACCGATAGCCCGGGCCTCGCGATCCGTAACGTCCGCCGCACATCCGCGCCCGATGTTCGGAATAGGCCCTGGACGCAGTCGCTCAGCTGGCGCGCCAGACTGGTAGGCAATCGCAAGGTTATACGATATAATTTAAAAGAGTTGCCTGACCCATAGGCCGAAAATGATGCCGGCGAAGCACCGCCCCGTCTTGGCCCCGCCCTTGCTAGACCAAAGAGGGCTGCTTGGCGGACATCCCTTTTTCAGGCAAATAGATCGACGTCTGATCGAAAGGATCGACACGCGCGCGGTAGTGCGGAAGGCGGAATCTTTGGTAAGATCGCTTTCCTTGGTGGTGGGGCCAGATCGGCGGACGCAATCACGATTAGGCCATGCGGATTCGACGTCTCAAATCGACGCAACTTTATCCAGCTTTTGCACGAATTCCCGGCGCTCGGTGCCAAGTTCATCGAGCTCATACGTGGCCAATTGCGCCACAGTAGCGAAAAATTGGAAGACACTGTCCTCCTCGACCTGCCTCGCCATTTAGCCAAGCTGATCCTCTATCTGCACAACCGCCTGGCTAGCGGACGTTCCTACTTGCGCTTTCTTGCAGAATCTCCCGGCGCGTTAAGGTTACGCGGTCAGCTTACCGGACGACGACGCTCGTCACGTACGTGCACTCGCGATAATCCTACCCTTGCGCGTGAATTTCTTACGCCAACCGAATACGCATGGAGACCGTGGTCTCGCGGCGGCAAGCCACGCATCAAGAATGAGGTTTGAATTGGTAAGGTTCGTGCTCGTTTGGATCACTGTGACATTTGCCTGCCTCGGGACGTATGCGGCCTCCGCCCAGCATCGCAGCGCATATCATCCCCGAAGCCAGGTCAGCCAAAGTCCGATCGTCTGCGACCTGCGCGGCTGTTCCGACCGGGCCACAGCCAGGCCGCGGCACCAGTCCGTCGCACGCGCCCTCACCGCTGTGATGGCCGCCGACGCCAACGGCAACCCGGTCGTTATCGGCGGCCGGCCCGCCGGCTGTCCTTACGAATTCTGTGGCTGTGAAGCGTCGCGCTATGTGTTCGGCGAAATCCGCCGTGAGCTCAATCTGGCCTCCAGCTGGATTCGGAAGTTTCCGCGGGCACAAGCTTCCGCAGGCATGGCGGCCGTGCGCAACCACCACGTGATGATTCTGATGAAACACGTGAATGGGACGGACTGGCTGGTGCACGACGGCAATTCCGGCGGCCACCTGACACGAGAGCACGTTCGCTCGATCGTCGGCTACGTCATCGTCGATCCGCACGACGCGCGCGCCGCGAGCACGGACTAAAGCCCCCGCTGCTTGAGGTTCAAGACGTAATGCCCGAGGACATCCACTATTAGAATGAGCCGCCCATTCGATGGCGGCTATTAGCTCGCCGTCTGAGTTGAGTTAGCCATCACTGATCGACGCGGTGCAGGCCCCGCTCAGTGATGATGCGCCGAGGCGGCCAGGCCGCGAATCGGATTGGTGACCTTCGACAGATTCTGCACTCTCTGCTGCAGCATGGCCGGACTCCTCCACGGCTCGCCGTGGCCCGGCGACCACAGCGCGCGCAGCAGGCCATGGCATCGACTAGCCATTCCGACGTGGCGGGCACTTTGTCAGTCTGCCGCGCATAGAAGCGCCCAGTCGCAGCGCATCCGGCCGCCGGCAAGGCGCAGGGCGACCCACACAATCGCACGCTGTTGCCCGTACCATGGGCTGGAAATCCATGGTCCGTTCGTGGACATGACAAGCCTCACGACCCGTCATAGACAGTAGAAGCGCTGTAGAGAATAGAGCCTTTGTGCGCGTACCGCACCGTATCACGAGATGAAGTCGGGAGAAGTTGAGCGAGCGATGAAGACGATGGCGCGCATGACAGGATATGATGCCGGCGAGATTCGCGTAGCGAAAAGATCAAACCGCCGCGCGCGTGTTGAACTTGCGCAGAAGCAGCGCGACCTCGACCGCCGCCACCCGCGCGCGCTGCGACTGCGAGGGTTGCACGGCGACGCCGAGGTCCTCCTTCAGCGTCTCCGCGAGCTTGGCGATATGCACGTTGAGCTGCGCCCGCCCGCATCTCCGGATCGTCGGCGATCCAGGGCCGCGCAAAGGCCGCGCGCATGGTGGCAAAATCCGCCGTCGCCGCACGCTCATAATTGATGGACATCAGGGATTCGTCGTAGGTCTTGCGCAGCGGGACGCCTGGCTTAACCGACCGGCAACAGGTACGGATAGCGGAAGAGGTCGCCGCGCCCTCTGTCGTCGCCGATGATGGCGAACAGCGCGACCACGATCAGCGCAGCCAATGTGGCGCGCCCCTGACCTATTGCTCGCTTCGGGTCATCTGCGGCTGTTGGCGGTTGGCGCGAGTTGATCACCGTCCGGCAGGCGGACCTGACCCTCCTTCGAGCCACCTAGCTCTAGCTTCTCTCAAGATCCGGGCGCCATCTTCACATCTAGCCAAGCCGCGGTTTGTCTTCGCAGTTTTCGGATGTCATGCACAAAGGTGCAGCAGCTTAGCCCCCCTCCGGCGAGTTTTTCTTTCATGTTTCAGGCGAACTCTCCTACCTCGACGGTTACGGAGGTGCCGCACTGACTGCACCGATAGGCGCAAAGTTCGGGCACGCTGGCGACTTGGGGAAGGCTGTTCGCCATCGCCATTTGAGCGCGGCAGGCCGGGGCTGCCACCAGAACCGTGCGGTTACCTCAAAAAGGAGAAGGGGCGCCCGGTCAGATCAGGAACGCCAAGCCCCCCACGGGCAAATTGAACGACGCCTACGTCGATGGATCGCTCGCCGATGACGGGGACGAAGGGCGGCTGCCGACGACGCTGGAGATCGGCAGGGCCATCGCGATCGCCAAAGCCGGCGTGCTCGGGCTGCGTAATTCGGCGGTCGTGCTGCTCCAGGCTGCCACCGCGCAGCGCAATCGGGCGGTGTCCGGCATCAACCGCCGCTTCTTCGAACCTTCGAAGACGAGATCTGCTGGAAGGTCCCGCCCTTCTTCCGCAAGACGGCGCGAAAGAAGCGCTCGCAGTGGGCGCACCTCGTGCCGCTGGCCGGCTGGGCCGTCGAGGCGCAGCAGACGTCGGACCGGCTCGCGCCGAAGAGCGGGCGCGCCGCTTGGCTCCTGCCGGCGAAACGGGCTAAGGGCGACGACCGCCCGACGCAGACGCCGCACTGGCATCCGCGGACGGTGTCCGCGCAGCTCGAAAAGCTGCCGGGAGTGGCTTCCTCGGCCATAGCTGGCGCAAGGCGCTGGCCACGTACGGCCCGAAGGAGCTCGGGTGGACCGATGACAACGCCAAGCTCATTTTGGACCACCTCGAAGGGCACGAGCCGAACGACGTCACCGCGCAGTTCTACAATTCGAACCCCGCGATCCTGCGCAAGCGCCGGATGATGGCCGAGTGGCAGTCATTCCTCGATCGGTGCGAGGCCGAGGCGATCGCTGCCTATCCGGCGCTCCGGGATCCGGTGCGGCTGGGTGAGCTCGTCTACATTCACGAGAACGGCGAGAAGCTGCACGCCCACATCCTCGACCTCGCCCGCCGGCGGACGGCCGTTGCCGTGGAGCAAGATCGAGCGGCTCATCAGGAACGGCGCCGTGATCGAGAGCCTCGTCGAGTGGAGGAAGTAGCGGGTGCCGGCCTGCGCCCAATTTTGTGTCGTATACACCACATCTGCTGCGTTTGTGTCGTATACCCCACATCGCCGGCGGGCCGCATACGGCCCATTCGTGGGGTTTGGGCCGTCCGTGACCCTACGCCTCGCCTCTTGGGTAGCTAAGCCGCCTTAAGCCCCTTATAAGGGATTGTTAAATACGGTTGAGGTAGATATAGGGCCTTAAAGGGGTCTTATATGAACCTGACCTTGGAACTTCATTTCGACGGCCAATGGCAGCAGGCTGCCGTTCTCCAGCTGAAGTCGGCTGCTGCCGGCTACGAAGGCGCCAGCAGCCTCGGCTACGAAACGCAGTACTTCGTCGACGTGGGATCGACCCCCTTCGCCGAAGGGCAGCCCGTGCGCGACGCTCGCGCGATATCCGTCTCCATTCCCGTGGATCTGGAGGACCGCAATCTTAAGGCGTGGCCGGCATTCATGCTCGACCTGCTGCCGCAGGGCCTGCAGCGCAACCGCGTCGCGAAGCATCTGCGCATCGATCCCGAGCAGCGGGCGAGCGACGTCCAACTGCTCATGCACGGCGCCGGCTCTCCCGTCGGCAACCTCCGGATCAGGGAAGCCCGCGACGAGGAACTGAAGCGGATGGAAGGACGCTCCCGCTTGGGCATTTCGATGAAGGACATCTTGGATCGCACCGAGCGCTTTCTCGAAGTCGCCGACCGGTACGCGCTGCTCGCTTCCGGTTCATCCGGCCTTCAGGGCAACTGGCCCAAGATCGCGATGACGAAGGCGGCGGACGGCCAGTGGTATCCGGATTCCGCCGTCGCCGACGTCGACGCGCGCGAGCACGTCATCGTCAAGTTCACGCGCAGCGACGAAGCCGTCGACGATCTGATCCTGCGGAGCGAAGCCGCATATTCGGCGATCGCCAAAGAATTCGGGATCGACGTTCACGGCGTATCCACGCACGGCACCGGTGTCCTCGTCGTGCCGCGCTTCGACCGCGCCGTGACCGAGAAGGGTCTGATCCGCTACGGGCAGGAAAGCTTCGTTTCCGCGATCGGCGTTTCCGAGTTCAACCATCTCGACACGCACGACAATTATCTCGCGATGCTGCGGGGCGTATCCTCGGATCCTCAGTCCGACGTGACGGAATACGTGCTGCGGGACGTGCTCAATATCGCGATGGGCAACACCGACAATCACGGCCGCAACACGGCTCTGCGGAAGGATGCGGAAGGCGGCATCCGGATTTCTCCGCTGTTCGACTTCGCCCCCATGAAGCTGTCTCCCGCCGCCATCGTGCGCTCCACGAAGTGGGAATGCATGAAGGCGGAGAGCCGCGACTACAATCCGGACTGGAAGACCGTCTGCGAAGCGGCCGCCGGCGACGTGCTGTCGGCCGAGGATATGATCGAAGCGATTTCGGCGAAGGAGGACTTCGTCCGGGCGCTCCCGGAGGCGGCCCGCAAACACGGCCTGCCCGATGACATGATCAATCGCGCGTTCTCTGCCACCGAGGCGGTCGCGGACGCCATCGCCGCGATGAAGGTGGCACCCACCAGAGGAGTCAAGTGATGCCAAGACTTCGGCGTCCTTCGAAAGAAGAGGTTAGGGCGCGCCGTCAGGCGATTGCCGAGCGCGCCAGAGCGGGAAAGCTCACTCTGCCGGATGCCATTCCGGAAATCCGGCACGCGTTAGGCCTGACGCAGGAAGAATTCGCGAAGCTCTTCAAACTGACGCTTCGGCAAGTGAAGGAGTTGGAGCAGGGGCAGGCCAATCCTACTTCGGACACGCTCAACCGCGTGGCCAAGGTTTTCGGATTCAGCTTGGGCTTCGTACCCAAACGGGCTGCGTCCGCAACCGAAGAAGACGTTCCCGACGAGGGGCCGAGTTTTCGTCCCTAACTCGGGCGGACGCCCCGAACGGCCCATTCTCCGATTTTGAGCCATCCGTGGCCCATCGCCTCTTGGGTAGCTAAGCGGCCTTAGCTTCCCAAGAGAGACGCACGCTGCCGTTAACGGAGCCGTCGCGCGGCGCGTGCTTAGGATACCCTGCACACCAGATCTCGGCCCTTAGGATACCCAGCACACCATTTTCGGCGCCTTAAGTTACGGTGAGCGACATTCGGGCCTTCCGGCCGGCTCTTAAGTTACGGTGAGCGACATTGCACCACGCGGCGGCCGGCTTAAAACGCCGAAGGCGACACGGTGGTTAACCGTGCCGCCCCGAGCGGTGATCGAAACGATGAAGGTTTACCCGCGCATGCGCGGAGGAGGCATCGGGCGGCGACGGCCGATATACGTAGTTAGGTTTACCCGCGCATTGCGCGGAAGCCGGCGAACCCAATCTGGAGCTGCCGCCGACGGCTGTCAACTCGCCGCCGACACCTGCAAGGAAAATGTTACATTTTTCTTGCACACAACTCGATCACCAGGTCGGGGATAGCCGGCCGGGCGACCGGCTCGTCCGGATAGCCGAGCGCGTTGCGCACGAAGCGGCGTCCGCCGGCGGTGACGTCGGCGTGACCGTGGTGGTGGCCGTGTATCCAGAGCCCGCCGAATGGCAGGACCCTGAACGCGAATGACGGCACCGGCGGAAAGTGGCTGACGATCACGTCGGCCTTGGCCGCGGCCAGAGCCGCCACGGACGGCGCATGGCGCGGGTCGCCGGGCTCCCACAACGTGGCGCCAGCGAACCGCATGCCGCCGATCTCGGCAGCGGTGCACTCCAGCCACGACACCCCGTATTCCTCCGCGATCACTCCCGCCGCCGACGCCAGCACGGGATCATTGGCCGCCTGCGTAACCTCGTGGTTGCCGGCGACGTAGACCGCCGGCTTGCCGTCGGCGATCAGCGCCACGCATTCGATCGCGCGCGCGAGGTCGTCGTCGACGTCGCCGGCGACGACCAGCACGTCGAAGAATTCAGGCCGCATCGGCTGCCATTCGAGCCGTCGTTCCAGGTGGATATCTGACAGAACCCAGAGCCGCATCGTTTCCTCGTTTACCTGATCTCGACCCTGCCGAAAGCCGCCACGACGACCGGCGGCCGCGCCGTCTCTTCACCGTCCGGCGAGACGTCGAACACCACTACTTCCGCGCCCGGCAGCACTTTCGCGATCTCCTGCAACGTCGCGATCAGTTCCTCGATCGTGACCATCACTGCTTCTCAGCCTCCTCTGCCGCCCATGTCGCGACCTTGGCGACCAGCGCCCAGACGGATTGCCGTCTGTCGTGAGCGAGCACGTGCCCGACCGACGACCAGTCGGCTGCGCCGGTAACCTCGTTTTGGCTCTCGCCGGCGTGCACGTGGTAGTCGCGGACGGCGCCCTGCCCCGGATCGCAGGCGATCACGGCGGTGGCCTGCGTGTAGGCTCGGCGCTGGTCGCCGTGGGGCCAGATGTCGACGCGGATGCGGATCACTGCAGCACTCCCGGATGTACGAAGTTTCATACGTCGGCTTGAAAAGGTACGGAATATCGTACGTCGCTCATGTCAGTGCCTCGGCATGTGCGCGCGGTGGACAAGGATTCGGCTCACGATCTCCCGGAGACGCCGCAGCGAACCGCCGCGCCACAGCGCGTCGGCGACGTCGAGCTCGTCGCCGTCGAGATCGGGCAGCCAATTCGGGTCGCCGCCGCGCTCCCGCCGCACGTCGGCGACGATCGTCCGCGCGATCGCCGGCAGATCCTCGGGCCGCGCCTGCGGGAGGCGAACGATCCGGAAGCGGTCGCGCAGCATGGGCGGCAGCCGCGTGACGTCGTTCGCGGTGGCGAGGAAGGTCAAAAATGAGCAGTCGACCTCGGCGTCGGCATAGGGGTCCGGGTATCGGCGCGCCGTCTCCTGCTCCAAAAATCCAAGCAGCGTGTGTGCAAAATTGCCGTTGTGGCTGGAGGTTCCGCACTTGTCGATCTCGTCGACAAACACCACGGCCGTCGGCGAGGCCGCCTCGATGAGCGCCCTCACCGGCACCGAGCAGTCCGCGCTTTGCCAGCGCCGATCGGTGCCCCCGAACGCGGAATCGGACGCCGCGCCGCCGTCGAAGCGCTTTATTTTTAGCCCGAGC
>Ga0265339_10003689_pt1 | contig 10684 bp, 5 predicted proteins | sample 4CB219metaG_FD_202085 | JGI IMG/M metagenome (GOLD analysis project Ga0265339, IMG submission 202085) | Rhizosphere microbial communities from Carex aquatilis grown in University of Washington, Seatle, WA, United States - 4-CB2-19 metaG | ecosystem: Host-associated > Plants > Roots > Rhizosphere...
GAGGAAGCCGATTCCTCCCGCCAACGCCGGAGAACGAACCATGTTGGCGGTACTCCCCTTCGAGAACCTGACTGGAGACCCGGGACAGGACTACTTCAGCGATGGGCTGACCGAAGAGATGATCATGCAACTGGGACGTGTCGATCCGCAGCACATGGGAGTGATCGCGCGGACTTCGATGATGCACTACAAGAACAGTCGCGAGCCACTTGCACAGATTGGCCGGGAACTGGGGGTCCAATATGTCCTGGAAGGCAGCGTTCGCAGCGACTCCAGGCGCGTCCGAATTACCTCCCAGCTGATTGAGGTGAGAAACCAGAGCAGCGTCTGGACCCGGGAATACGACCGGGACGTCCAGGATCTGCTGGCGATTGAGGACGATATTGCACGCCAGATTGCATTGGAGACCCAAACGGCTCTGGGGATCCGGAAAGCAACTCCGGAGGTGGGAGAGCAGGTACCCTTCTCGCAGGAGCGTTACGCAGCGCATGATCTCTACCTGAAGGGCCTCTATTTCCTGAACAAGCGAACGGCGGAGGGGTTTGGGCAGGCGATCCCTTATTTTCAGCAGGCAACGGAAAAAGATCCGGCCTATGCGCCTCCTTATGCCGGTTTGGCAGATTCCTTTGCGCTGATGGCCGCGTATGAGGGGGCGCCCCCGGCTGAGTTCGCCGCCAAGGCTCGCGCCGCAGCCTTGCGTGCCGTCGAGTTGGATGACGCCTCCAGCGAGGCGCACACTGCGCTGGCGCTGATCGTGCAGAACTATGACTACGATTGGCAGACATCTGAAAGAGAGTTCAAACGGGCCATCGAACTGAACCCGAATTACGCTACGGCCCATCATTGGTATGCCGAGCACTTGATGTGGCAGGGGCGATTCCAGGAAGCCCTGGAAGAGAGCGATCGCGCGCGCCGACTCGATCCCTTGTCTCTCATTATCATCGCGGATCAGGGCGTGATTTTCGTTAACTCTCGCCAACCGGACCGTGCGATTGCGCAGTTAAGCGCTGTGGGCGAGATGGACCCGAAGTTCCTTCGAAATCGCGTCATTGAAAGCGCGTATTTACAGAAAGGCATGTTCGAGAAGATTGTTTCGGACGTGGAGGGATGGCCCGTCATGGATTCGCCATGGTATTGGGCCGGAGTGGCTTTCCTGGAAGGAAATGCAGGACGCCCGCGAGAAGCCCGGCGTGCCCTTGAAAAATTGCAGGAATTGGACCGGCAGCACAGCATCGACCCGATGGTTTTTGTGACTGCGTACATCGGAGCCGGGGACAAGGATGCTGCGATCACTTCACTGGAGGCAGCCTACCGTCAGCATTCCAATGGCTTGACTTCACTCAAAGTGAGTCCCGACTACGATTCGATTCGTGGTGACCCGCGCTTCAAGGAATTGCAACGTCGAGTGGGGCTTGAGTAACGCCGTCGTTACACGCGCGCGACGATGTGCTGGGCATTCTTCACGGCCCGCATGTACTGGGCCCGCTCGAAGGCCGAGGGATCGGCACAGCGCATCTGGCTCATGCTGCCCCGCATCTGTGTGACGGACTCGTATTCGTGCGCTTCCATCCATTGACGAACGCCTTGCTCAACCGAGCGAAGGTGATTGATCCCATTGCGTAGCAGGGTGGAGCAAAGCATGGTGACATCAGCGCCCACCATGAGCAACTTGATGACGTCTTCCGCGCTGTGAATGCCGCTGGTGGCCGCCAAGTTCGCGTTGACTTTGTCGCGGAGAATGCCGATCCAAGTCAAGGGAAGCCGCATAGCTTGCGGCGTGCTCAGCAGGACGCGGGGGATCAGTTCGAGCGATTCCAGATCAATATCCGGTTGATAGAAGCGGTTGAAAAGCGTCAGGCCATCGGCGCCGGCGGCGTCCAGTCGCTTGGCCATACTTACAAAATTCGTGAAGAAGGGACTGAGCTTGATGGCGACCGGAATGTGGACCGCGGTCTTCACGGCCTGCAAGATGTCGACGTAATGTTGTTCGACTTCGGCAGATGTGACATTCGGATCGGTGACGATCCAATAAATGTTGCACTCGAGAGCGTCGGCTCCAGCTTCTTCGATCTGCGTGGCGTACTGAATCCATCCTCCAACCGAGGAACCGTTGAGGCTGGCGATGATAGGCACTTTGACAGCGGCCTTGGCTTTGCCAATGTGTTCAAGATATTCGTCGGGACCGAGGTTGTATTCCGTAGCCGTGGGGAAATAGCTGAGGCTTTCGGCATAGCTTTCGGTCCCTTCGCTGAGATAGAAATCGAGTTCAAGGCTTTCCTGGCGGAGCTGTTCTTCGAAAATCGAGTACAGAACAACGGCGGAAGCGCCGGCGTCTTCGAGTTGGCGGATGCTCGAAATCTCCTGCGAGAGCGGGGAAGCGGAAGCGACCAGCGGGGTGCGAAGCTGGAGTCCGAGATAGCGAGTTGAAAGATCGAGCATGGCGTCTCCTCGAAACTGGGTCGTCCCTACGGGACAGTTATCTTTGCTGCGTGCCTGGCCCCGCGTTCAAGCGCGGGGCCTAACTCAGTCACCAGCCGTTTTGATTGTCACCGGCGGTTCCGCCGGCGTTGCGACTGTGCCTGGCTTTCGTGACGCGAGATACTCGTAGAACTTGTAGCGCACCTCGGCGTCGTGCTGTGCTTCACCCCAAAGCTTCTTAGCTTCCTCGGGATTGCTCTTGGTGAGCATCTTGAAACGCGTTTCCATTTGCATGAAGTCCGATACCTTGCGGGTGGGGGAACGCGAATCGAGAATCAGCGGATTGTCGCCCGTCGCAATACGATCGGGATTGAAGCGGTAGAGCAGCCACTGGCCGGATTCGACCGCGGCTTTCTGATCGTGCATGCCGGTTGTCATGTCGATGCCGTGCGCGATGCAATGGGCGTAGGCGATGATGATGCTGGGCCCGTCATAAGCCTCGGCTTCGATGAATGATTTGAGTGTGTGTTCATCCTTGGCGCCCATCGCGACGCTGGCGACATAGACGTTGCCATAGCTCATGGCCATCATGCCGAGATCTTTCTTTCCACCCGGCTTACCGCCAGCCGCAAACTTCGCAACGGCCGCACGGGGCGTCGACTTCGATTGCTGTCCGCCGGTGTTCGAATAAACTTCCGTGTCGAGCACCAGTAGGTTTACGTTCTTTCCGCTGGCGATCACGTGATCGAGGCCGCCGTAGCCGATGTCATAGGCCCAGCCATCGCCGCCGACGATCCATACGCTCTTCTTGACAAGCATGTCGGCGAGCATCCGAAGTTGTTTTGCGTCGGGTGTGTCAACGTCGTTGAGCTTCTTTTTGAGTTCAATCACGCGCAGGCGCTGGTCGTAAATGTCCGACTCATCTTTCTGCGGAGAGTTGAGGAGGGCGTTGATCAATTCGTCGCCGAGGTGGCCGTTACAGCGCTTCACGAGTTCGCGGGCGAATTCGGTTTGCTTGTCGATCGAGAGACGGAAACCGAGTCCGAATTCGGCATTGTCTTCAAACAGGGAGTTCGACCAGGCGGGGCCGCGACCGTCAGCGTTTTTGCTCCAAGGAGTTGTCGGCAGATTGCCGCCGTAGATCGAAGAACAACCCGTGGCGTTGGCGATCAAGGCGCGATCTCCGAAGAGCTGCGACAGAAGTTTGAGGTAGGGAGTCTCGCCGCACCCGGAGCAGGCGCCAGAAAATTCGAAGAGTGGCTCCTGAACCTGTTGCTGGCGAATCGTGCTGATCTTGATGGTGCGGCGATCAAGTTCGGGGATCTTGAGGAAAAAGCCCCAGTTGTCGCGCTCGGGAACGCGGAGCGGCGGTTGGGGCGCCATGTTAAGCGCTTTGAGGCGTGTTTCCTGCTTGTTCTTGGCGGGGCAGACGTCGACGCAGATGGCGCAACCGGTGCAATCCTCAGGCGCGACCTGGATCGAATACTTGAGGCCGGTCCATTCTTTGTCCCGTGCCGCGGTGGATTTAAAAGTGGCCGGCGCGCCCTCCAGCTCCTTGGAGTCGTAGACCTTGATGCGAATCACGGAGTGCGGGCAGACCATGGCGCACTTACCGCACTGGATGCAGACATTGGTGTCCCAGACCGGGAGCTCGAGTGCGAGATTGCGTTTCTCCCATTTCGCGGTGCCGGTGGGGAAAGTGCCGTCGATGGGAAAGGCGCTGACCGGCAGTTCGTCGCCGCGATTTTCGTAGATAACTCCCAGGACATTCCTGTCGAACGCGGGAGCGGAAGCGGGGAAGGGTTCCGCGATTTCGAGTGTGCTTGTGACCTGCGCCGGAATTTTGATTTCGTGCAGGTGCGCGAGGGTTTCGTCCACAGCTTTCATGTTTTTCTGGACGATGTCCTCGCCCTTGCGGCCATAGGTGTCACGAATGGACTTGCGGATCGCTTCCACGGCTTCATCGCCCGGGAGAACCTTCGAGATCGCGAAGAAACAGACTTGCAGAATCGTGTTCATGCGGCTGCCCATGCCGGTATCGCGCGCGACGCTGTATCCGTCAATGATGAAGAAGCGTGCTTTCTTGGCGATGAGTTGCTGCTGGACGATGCGGGGCAGCTTGTCCCACACTTCGTCAGGACCGTAGGGGCTGTTCAAAAGGAAGGTGCCGCCATCCACGAGCGAGCTGAGCATGTCGTAGCGCTCGAGGAATATCCACTGGTGACAGGCGACAAAATTAGCTTTTGAAACGAGATAGGTTGAGTGAATCGGGTTGGGTCCGAAGCGAAGATGGGAGACGGTGACGGCGCCGGATTTCTTCGAGTCGTAAACGAAGTAGCCCTGGGCGTAGTTAGGCGTGTTCTCCCCGATGATCTTGATCGAGTTCTTGTTGGCTCCTACAGTGCCGTCAGCACCGAGTCCGTAAAAGAGAGCGCGAATGACGCTGTCGGCTTCGGTGGAGAATGACGGATCGTAGTCCAGGCTGGTGTTGCCCACATCGTCGTGGATGCCGACCGTGAAATGTTTTTTGGGGGACGGCTGGTTGAGATTGTCGTAAACGGCTTTGACCATCGCGGGCGTGAATTCCTTGGAGGAAAGGCCGTAGCGGCCACCGATCACCTCGGCAGCGCGGTTGCTTTCATGCAAGGCGTTGACGATGTCGAGATAGAGAGGCTCGCCGGCGGCGCCGGCTTCCTTGGTGCGGTCGAGGACGGCAATCTTCTTGACCGTTGCGGGTAGAGCGTCGATGAAGTGCTTCACAGAAAACGGGCGATAGAGGCGGACTTTGAGCAATCCGATTTTTTCGCCGCGCGCTGTCAGGGCTTCGACTGTTTCGTGAGCGGCTTCGGCTCCGGAACCCATCATGACGATGACGCGCTCGGCATCTGGAGCCCCTACGTAATCGAAGAGATGATAAGAACGGCCGACGACCTTAGCGAACTTATCCATCACGGTCTGCACGATTTGCGGACAGGCGTCGTAAATGGGATTGATCGTCTCACGCATCTGGAAAAAGACATCGGGATTCTGGGCTGTTCCGCGGAGGACAGGATGCTCGGGGGACAGGGCGCGCTGGCGATGTTCGAACACACGATCCATGTTGATCATGTCGCGGAGATCCTGATCGTCGAGCAGTTCGATCTTGTTAACTTCGTGCGAGGTGCGGAATCCATCGAAGAAATGCAGGAAGGGAATACGGCTCTCAAGTGTGGAGGCGTGTGCGATGAGGGCCAGGTCCATCGCTTCCTGGACGGAGTTGGAACTGAGAAGGGCAAAGCCGGTGGTGCGGCAAAACATGACATCGCTGTGGTCGCCGAAGATGGAGAGAGCATGCGTGGCGAGAGTGCGCGCGGAAACGTGAAAGGCCGTTGGTGTCAGTTCGCCGGCAATCTTGTTCATGTTCGGGATCATCAGCAGCAATCCCTGAGAGGCGGTGAAGGTGGTCGCCAGGGCACCGGTTTGCAGCGCTCCGTGTATCGCTCCTGCGGCGCCGCCTTCGCTTTGCATTTCAGTGACTTGTGGCACAGTGCCCCAGATATTGAGGCGGCCCTCGGATGCCCATTGATCAGCCCATTCGCCCATGTTGGAGGAAGGAGTGATGGGATAGATGGCGATGACTTCGTTGACGCGGTAGGCGACGTGCGCGACCGCTTCGTTGGCATCCATGGTCTTGAATTTGCGCTTCATGAATCTCCTCTTTATGGGCGGCGGTTCCTGGGTAATGGATCAGGTTTAGAAGAGCGACCCCACCGGAGCGGCATCCCGAACCCGCCGTCACCTTCCACTATGCCGCAGTAAAGAGGGCCCGGGTGGCGACGTGGATCACACGAAGTTGTGACATTCATCACACGGGAATGTCCGCAGGGGACAAGGAGTTTTCCGGGGCCACCGCAGCGCGACCGCTGCTCTTATCACAACGATAGGTGACTCTGGTCACTGCCAGGAAGTGAGAACCGTACCAAAATCTGCGCCCATCCGCCGGTAACCACCCAGGGGCACGCCGTCCAGGACCGGAAGGATGAAGTACAGGACAGCATCACAGGAGGTACGGATGCGCGCACGCTGCACGATCCTCGGAAGTCTGCTCATATTCAGTTTCCTTATTTCCATCACAGTTTTCGGAGAAAACCTGCCGGCGCCGGCAGCGGGGGCGCCTACGAATTCGGTCACAGCGGTCGATCCGCTGTTGCAGCTGCTGGTGACTAAAGGAGTCATCAATGTGGATGAGGCGAAGTCTCTCGGCGGAACTTCTCTGGAACAGAGAGCGAAGCTGCTGGAACTTCTGAGGCAGAAAGGAATTCTGACGGCATCGGACTATGAAGCGCTGACAACGCCGTCGGCATCCGCCCAAGTTGCTTCCAACCTAGTGGCCTCGACGACTCCGATTCTGCCAGCTTCAGTCGCCAGTCCTACACCTGAACCGCAACCGTCGAAACCGGCTCCGCCAAAAGTGATTCCGGCAGTCGCGCCGCTTCGAGTACTGCAACTGGAGCCGTCGAAACCAGACGGCTTGATTCCAGATCTCAAACTGGGCAGCGGTGCGAGGTTGAAACTGTACGGCATGGTGAAGACGAGCGTCATTTATGACACATCTTCTCCCTATGGCACCGACATGCCGCTGCCGGGTTTTATTACTGCTTCCGGAACAGGATTTGATCCTGGACCAACACGCAGCCCGGAGTTTCATGCGAAAGCCCGGTTTGCCCGGGTCGGCACGAACTTTGAGTGGCCCGATGTCGCGGGCAGTAACACGGCCATTACGGGCAAGCTGGAGTTTGATTTCGAAGGCAACTTCTCGCGCGCGCTGAATCGCAACATCTCGACGATCCGGTCGAGCATGGCTTCGATCCGGCTGGCTTATGGCCGCGTCGATCACAGGTTCAATGATCAGACCAGCATCTTCGGCGTGTTCGGACAAGACTGGACACCGTTCGGATCTTCGACGTTACCGAATCTCTTCGAGACAACGGGTCTGGGACTGGGATTTGGCACGCTCTACGAGCGCGCGCCACAATTCCGGTTCGGCATTGGGCACAAACTCGGAGGCGAACGCAATTTCTTCATCCAGCCTGAAGTCGCGGTAGTGATGCCGGCATACGGAAATGACCCGTCCAATATCTCCGATCAATTGGGATACGGCGAAAAGCAAGGTGCCGATTCCGGACGGCCTGAGGTGCAGGCGCGGCTGGTGTTTCAATGGCAACTGGACAGAGCGCCGGGGGTGGCACCCGCGCAGTTGATCTTCAGCGGAGTGCAGGGAAACCGGAAAGTGATGGTCCGGAGCACCGACGTTCCGCTTTGCAACAATCCTGATCCGACCGTTTGCGCCAATACCAAGATTTTCCAAGCAGCCTTCCCGCACGGCACGGAGACCACTTCCAACCGGGCAGGCTGGACTGCAGAACTGCAACTTCCAACCCGTTACGTAACGGTAATCACGAAGTATTGGACCGGATCCGACCTGCGGTGGTACTTCGTGGGTGCACTGGATTCCAACTTCAACGACACTGCAGGCCTGACCAAGCCATGTCTCAACGCGGAGGGCGCTGCTATCTTTTGCTCGGGTTCGTCCAACGATGGCGCCTCCGCGCTTCAATTCGGCCTCGATAGCGGCGGCAATCCAGTGTTCGCTCCTCAACGCCCGGTTCGCAGCGTGGGAGGTTTCGTCAACCTCGGGTTCCCGCTGGGCCGAATTTTCGGAGCGGATCCCGCCGGACGCAATGCGGGCTGGCAACTCTACCTGCATTACGCGTTTGACCAGGCGAAAACCAGAGATGTTCTACGCCTTGGCAACCAGCGCTCGAAGAATGACCTGGCTGCTGCGACGCTGTCATGGAAGATGAACAACCTGGTTTCGTTCGTGCTCGAGGAATCCATGTATCGGACACGAATTGCCGACCCGACGAACCTTGCCAAGGCGCCGCTGTATGAGGGCGTCCCGGCGCGGCAGTGGCACGACATACGTTCGGAGTTCGGGCCGATCTTTACGTTCTGATCCCGGGGAGCGGATTCGAACCGCTTGGCGGCCCAGGATCGCGGGCTACTGCGCGGGACTCGCCGAATCCGTTCCTGCGACTTATCTTTCTTGCGGAAAAATAGGTGGTGGCGAGGTAGAATTCGCCTCCACATCAGGAGGGGAATTGTGAACGCTACGTTACAGCCGAAGCGCGACGTGACGAGCCCGGAAGAATGGGATCGGATTGCAGAAAGTACCGAGTTCAAGGATCTGATGGCGACGAAGAAGGTCTTCGTGGTCCCCGCCTTTATTTTCTTCGTAGTTTATTACTTTGCTCTGCCCGTGCTGGTGGGGTATGCCCCGCAGTTCATGGCCACGAAGGTCTTCTGGAACGTAAACCTCGCGTATCTCTTCGCCCTCTCGCAATTCTTTATGGCTTGGACGATCGCCTTTCTTTATGTGAAAGCGGCAGGAGATTTTGACAAGCTGGCCAAGGACATCATCGAGAAGTCGGTGAAGAACGGCGGAGGTAAATAGCGATGACGACATCCACACCACTGGTGATGTTCCTGGTTTTTATCGCAATCACTTTGGGAATCACGTATTGGGCATCGAAGCGATCCGCGGGGTCAAGCGCCTATTTCGCAGCGGGACGGCAGATCAAGGGTTGGCAAAACGGAATCGCCGTAGCGGGCGATTACATGAGTGCGGCGTCCTTCCTCGGGATTGCCGGAATCATTGCCTTTCAGGGCTATGACGGCTTCCTGTATTCGGTGGGCTGGCTGGTCGCGTACTTGACGGTGCTCCTCGTTGTGGCCGAACCCCTGCGCAATGCGGGCAAGTACACCATGGCGGACGTTCTCGCTTACCGGCTGAAGCCGCGTCCGGTGCGTGCCATGGCATCGCTGAGCACGTTGGTTGTCAGCACGTTCTACATGATCGCGCAGATGGTCGGAGCGGGAGCGCTGGTGGCGCTGCTCTTGAAGGGGTCTGGCATCTCGTTCCAGACGGCGGTGATCGGCGTCGGCATCTTGATGATTGTGTACGTCGTATTCGGCGGGATGCTCGCAACGACCTGGGTGCAAATCATTAAGGCGATTCTACTGATGGCGGGTACCCTTCTGCTCAGCATTCTGGTGCTGGCACACTTCGGGTTCCACCTCAGTGCGTTCTTTAATGCGATCAGTCAAGTGACCTATCACGATAAGGGGCAAGTTGTGGTGAAAGACTTCCTCACCCCCGGACTGCGATACAAGCCGCCCTATGGGCCGCTCGATCTGATCTCGCTCGGCATGGCACTGATTTTCGGTACAGCCGGATTACCGCACATTCTTGTGCGGTTTTATACGGTGCCGGATGCCAAGACGGCGCGGATCAGCGTGGTATGGGCGATGGTGCTGATCGGCAGTTTCTACATCATGACTACGTTCCTCGGGTTCGGTGCGGCCACGATCGTGGGACGGGATTTCATTTCGACGCACGGCGGAACCAACATGAGTGCCCCACTGCTGGCACAAGCGCTGGCAGGAGACGTCTTCTTTGCTTTCATCTCGGCGATTGCATTTGCGACGATCCTCGCGGTCGTGGCCGGACTCACGATCAGCGCCTCGACTTCATTTGCGCATGATTTCTGGACAAACGTGATCCACAAGGGAGTGGAGCGCAAGGCCGGAGAGGAAGTGCTCGTGGCAAGGATTGCAGCATTTGTCGTGGGCGGAGTATCGATGTTTATCGCGATTCGCCTCGGACCAACGGCAAACGTCGCGTTCCTGGTCGCCTTGGCGTTCGCGGTCGCAGCATCGGCGAACCTGCCGGTGATTGTGCTCTCGATTTTCTGGAAGCGGTTCAATACCGTGGGCGCTTGTTCGGGCCTGGCTGTGGGCCTGCTGGCATCCATCGGATTGATTTTGATCAGTCCGAGCCTGATGGCGGTCGATCCGCCGACAGTTGTGGGCACCGCGCGGCACTTGTTCCAGAGGCCCGCGATGTTTCCTCTGGAGAACCCGGGGATCGTCAGCATCCCGTTGGGATTTATCGGAGCGATCCTGGGCACGCTGTTGAGCCATGAACCGACGGCGCTCCACAAGTACAACGAGTTGCTCGTACGGTCGAATACCGGGTTGGGCTCGGAGAAAGCGATTTCACACTAGAGCAACGACGGCGACTGGTCCGGGAGCGGGACAGCGGGATTTCTCCGCAGTAGAATCTTTCCAAACCCGGCCTGGCCCGGGTGCGGCATTTCTAAATTCATAGGTATTGAGGACGACCCATGGCAGAAACAACAGTGACGCAGGTGAACATCGATTCGAC
>Ga0265339_10003690_pt1 | contig 10684 bp, 8 predicted proteins | sample 4CB219metaG_FD_202085 | JGI IMG/M metagenome (GOLD analysis project Ga0265339, IMG submission 202085) | Rhizosphere microbial communities from Carex aquatilis grown in University of Washington, Seatle, WA, United States - 4-CB2-19 metaG | ecosystem: Host-associated > Plants > Roots > Rhizosphere...
GATGCGCAGCTCGGCCGAGACGTCGGCGTAGCTGAAGGCGTTGAAGCCCTGCACCTGCACGAACCGGAGCGCGACGTCGAGGATTCGCCTCGCGGTGTCGTTGCGCCGGAGCGTGGGCATGACCAGTTATGTCTACCACCGATCCGAAAACTCATTGGGGGAGGTCAGAAGATGAACAAGTCCAAGGTGCTGTCGTTGGTGGTCCTGAGCTCGGCGCTGGTCATCTCGGCGGCGCGCGTCTCCGCGCGGGGCGCCGGCGCGTTGCTCGTTCCGGCCTCGGAGCTGAAGTTCGCGGACGTGCCGGGAATGGCCGGCGTGCAGATGGCTCCGGCGGAAGGCGATCCGGCGAAGGGCGCGGCACACTTCTTCATCAAGTTCACGCCCGGGTTCAAGGCGCCGCTCCACCACCACACCGCCAATCACTCGGCCACGGTGGTCGCGGGGACGCTCGTCCTCACCGTCGCCGGCCAGGAGAAGAAGCTGCCGGCGGGATCGTTCTTCGCCTTCAACGACAAGACGCCGCACGCGACCGCCTGCGAAGCAGGCGCCGCGTGTATCCTGTCGGTGGACGCCCGCGGGAAGTGGGACGTCGTGCCCGAGAAGGAAAAACAGGCCGAGAAGTAGCCCTCCATCGGCGTCGTTGACGGAATCTCGCTCCACGACCTTCGAAGTTGACGAGCGTGATTCCAGGTTCGGTGGACGGAATCCGAGGCTGGTCAATCCCGAGGTAGACGGAACGCACAAAGTCGACGGAATCGGCATAATCGGCGCCGCCGTGTTGACGGAAGAGCGCCGGCGTCGCGTGGATGCATGAACATGGGGAACACCCTCTGAGCACGCGCGCCGAACGGGACTGGGGTCTCTACGCCGCGCACCGGGCGAGGCTCACCGACGCGATCGTCGAGGCCTCGCGGCTCACGGCGGCGGCGGCGGCGAAACGGCCTGCGACTCTTTGCGTCCTCGGCGCGGGGAGCTGCAACGACATCGACCTCGAGCGGCTCGCGGAGGCGTTCGCGGAGATCCACCTCGTCGACATCGACGGGACCGCGCTCGCGCGCGCCGTCGCCCGCCAGCCCGAAGCCGTGCGCCCGCGCCTGCGCCGGCACGCCGTCGATCTGTCGGGGCTGCCGGCGCGGCGGCTCGGCCGCTGGAAGCGCGTCGTCCCGAGCGGCGCGGACGTCGAGTCGGCCGCCGCCGCCGCGCTCGACGCGATCCTCACGAAGCTCGGTGGCCCTTACGACGTCGTCGCGTCGACGTGCGTCCTCACGCAGATGGCGTTCGCGTTGCGCGAGGCCCTCGGCGAGCGGCACCCGGCGCTCGAGACCGCCCGCTTCGGCCTCATGCGCACGCACCTGTCGACGCTCGTCGGGCTCACGGCGCCCGGGGGCGTCGCGCTGTTCGCGAGCGACGCCGTGTCGTCGACGACGTACGCCCTCGAGGAGCCTCCGCCGGGGCAAACGATGACCGACGTCCTGCACGCCGTCGTCTCTTCGGGGCGCGGCTACTTCGCCGCCAACCCCGAGATCGTCGCCGGCCTCATGGCCGAGGTCGGCACCCCCGAGCTGCTGGACCCTTGGCTGTGGACGGGCCCGCTCGACCGCACGTACCTCGTCTACGCATTGCGGCTACGCCTCCCGATTGACGCGGAGGGCTGAGACGGTTTTCGGTGCCTGCCGGTCGAGGCGGGGGACGTCTATCGACCTCGAGGGTCCACGTGCGCGCCGAGAATTCCAGGCTGAAACACGCGTGTTTCGCGCTCGCGCTCGTCGCGGCGTCGGGCTGCGCGGGAGGCCGCGGTGCGTCGACCGGCGCCGCCGGCGCCACGGCCGGAAGCGGCGCGCCCGCGGGCTCGGCCGGCGTCGGGAGCGGCGCCGCCGGAAGCGTCGTGGGCGGCGGCGCCGGGTCGGGCGCGGCCGGATCGAGCGCGGGAACGGCAGGGGACCCGGGGGCTGTCGGAGCGGCCGGCAGCGGGCCCGGCGGCGCGGGCGGCGTTCCCGGCACAGCCGGCGCGCCGGGGACCGCCGGGACGGCGTCCCCCGGGACGACCGTCGTCGACGGACCCACGGGCGAGGCGTTCGACACCGCGCGCGGCGTGCTCAACGTCGACTACCCGGGTTACTTCTCGAAGAACGACGTCGTCTACAACAAGGCCAACACGAATCCGCTCTACGCCTTGCCGGTCGGCAACGGCCGCGTCGGCGCGCTCGTGTGGTCGACGGCGGGCGGCCTCACGATGCAGGTCTCGGGCGTCGACGCCTCCCAGCAGACGGCGTTCGGCGCGGGCAACGTCACGTTCACCACGAACCCCGGGCTCGACGCGGGCAGCACGGCCTTCCAGCAGCGCCTCGGGCTGTACGACGGCGCGCTGTCGACGAAGTGGGACGCGAACCGCACGGTCACGATCCTCGGCGCGGCGAACTCGGAGGTCATCGGCATCCACGTCGCCGACGCGCGCACGGGCGTGACGAGCGCGACGCTCGACCTGTCGCTGTGGGACGTGTCGGGGCTCGGCAACTCGGGCAACGTCCCGAACATCAACACGTGGAAGCAGGTCGCGACGTGGGCCGAGGCGGGCAGCGCCGGGCTCTCGCGCGGGCAGCAGGACTCGAACAACTTCGGCTACTCGCTCGGCGCGACGGTCGAGGGCGCGACGTTCACGACGCAGGCCGTGAACGCGAGCACCGTGCGCCTCACCATCACGCCCTCGGCGAGCTACACGATCTGGATCGCCTGCGCGTCGCGCCTGAACGCCACGGGCCACGACTCGGTCGCGCAGGCGAAGGCCGCGCTCGCGGCGACGGCGACGGCCGGCTACGCGACGACCTCGGCGGCGTACGCGAGCTTCTGGCACGCCTTCTGGAACAAGTCGTTCGTCGAGTACTCGAACGGCGCGGGCGACGCCGACTTCCTCGAGAACGCGTACTACCTCTCGACGTACTTCATCGCGGCGGGCGCGTTCGGGAACTACCCCTTCCACTTCATCAACGGCGTCGAGCGCGCGACGGCCGACATGACGAAGTGGAGCAACGCCTACTGGTTCTGGAACCAGCGCGACGTCTACAACTCGTTCCTCGCGTCGAACCACGCCGACGTCATGAACGTGTTCAACAACATGTACAGCCGCAATTTCACCGCCCTCAAGGCGTTCACGATGAGCCGTTTCGGCATCGACGGGCTCTGGGTTCCCGAGACGATGGGCTGGAACGGGAACGCCGACGGCAACACGCAGTACACGAACGACATCTTCTCGACGGCCACCGAGGCCGCCCGGAACATGTACGCGCAAGCTCAGTACACGGGCGACGCGAGCTACCTCAAGAACACGGCCTACCCGTTCATGCGCGAGGTCGCGAAGTTCTACGTCAAGAAGTTCAGCAAGGACGCGGGCTCGGGCAAGTACGTCATGACCAGCTCGAACGCGCACGAGACGTACTGGGGCGTGCCCAACGCCATCACCGATCTGGCGGCCGTGCGCAGCCTGTTCCCGGCCGTGATCAGCGTGAGCACGCAGCTGGGGCTCGACGCGGATCTGCGCCCGGGCTGGCAGGATCTCCTCACCAACCTCGTCGCGTACCCGACGGACGGCACGCACTACCTGCCGCACCAGCCGCCCATCGCGCAGACGCGCAACAACGAGAACGTCGCGAGCGAGCTCATCTGGCCCTACGACCAGACGGGCCTCGACGCGCCCGACCTGGCGATGGCGATCGCGACGTGGAAGGCGCGGCCTTTTCCCTACGGCAACGTGTGGGCGAACGACGCCATCCAGGCGGCGCGCCTCGGCCTCGGCGACGACGCCAACAGCGGCATGAAGCTCATGCTGCAGAAGTACGCGAACTACCCGAACGGCATGACCAACAACACGAACGGGGTGTTCGAGTACATGGGCGTTCACCTCGCCGTCATGAACGAGTCGCTCCTGCAGAGCTACAACGGGAAGATCCGCGTGTTCCCCGCGCTGCCGAGCGACGCGAGCCTCGTGACACGCTTCACCCTCGCGGCCACGGGCGGCTTCCTCGTGACGTCGGAGCGCGAAGGGGGCGACATCAAGTACGTCGGCCTCCGCAGCAACATCGGCAACATGGCGACGGTCGTGAACCCGTGGGGCACGGCGGCCGTGCAGGTGCGGAAGATCGGGACCACCGCGCCCGTCATGTCGGCCTCGACCGCGACGCTCACGTTCCCGACCGACGCGGGCGGCGTCTACGTCGTCGAGCGCGTCGCCAAGCCGCTCGGCGGCTACACGTTCGCGTTCCTCACCGGCAAGCCGAACAACGACGCCAAGCACCTCTCGATGAACACGGCGCTCGGCATCGGCTCGCCCGCGGCGATGGTCGCCGACACCGGCAAGTACGAGGCGGAGTCGGCCACGCTCTCGGGCTGCAACGCCTCGGACGACGTCAGCGCCTCCAACTTCTCGGAGCTGATCAACTTCAAGATGGGCTCGTCGGCGACGTTCGACAACGTCATCGCCGGCAGCGCGATCGACATCCGCTACTGCACGATGAACAGCCCCGGCAAGCTCGGGCTCTACGTCAACGGGACGAAGGCCCAGGACGTCAGCTTTCCGAGCACGGGCACCTGGTCGGGGACGTACGCGACGGTCACCGCGACCGTGGCCGTCCCCAAGGGCGCGTCGATCAAGCTTCAGTACGACACCGGAGGCGCGGGGGCGAACCTGGACTACATCCAGGTCAAATGACGAACCGCTAAGTGAACGAGATGAATGCACTTGCCAGACAATCCAGCCTGAACCGCCCGGCGCGTCACGGGCGCGCGCGCCCCGGAAATCCCGGGATTTTCTGCCTGCCGGGCGGCGTTTTGGCGTCTAATGGATCTGATATGGCGGTGAACAGAGCACGTCCCGCCGACGGGTCCGAGTCACCCGCGCCGCGCGGCTCGGAGATGTCGGACACGGACGTGTGCGCGGCCCTCGCGGCCGGCGATGCGTGGGCCGCCGAGGTCGTCTACGACCGCGTCGAGGACGTCGTCGACGCCGTGCTGTACCGGCTGCTGGGCCCGGGCGACGGGGAGCGCGACGATCTCGCGCAGCAGGCGCTCGAGCGCGTCATCAGCACGATCGTCTCGGGGCGGTTCTCTCACGGTTGCAGCCTGCGCTCATGGGCCACGCTCATCACGCAGCACATCGCGATCGACACCATGCGTTCGCGGTCGCGCGAGCGGCGGGTCTTCGATCGCAACGTCGCGCCCGCGGCGCTCGAGCTCGTCGCCGAGGAGAGCCGCACGCCCGAGCGCGCCGCCGAGACGCGCCGCCGCGTCGAGCGCCTGCTCGGCGCGCTCTCGACCGTCAATAGAGCGCGCGCGGAGGCGGTCGTCCTCCACGACATCCTGGGACACGACCTCGCGGAGATCGCGGGCCTGCTGGGCGTGACCGTCGCCGCCGCGCAGTCGCGGCTCGTGCGCGGCCGCAAAGAGGTCTTGAAGTACATCGCTGGAAAGGAGCAACAGAATGGCAACGGGTGAGGGTGAGAGGGACGCGCTCGAGCTGGAATCGCTGTCCAGCTACGTGGCGGCGCTCCCGTCGGGTGGGCCACCGTCGCGCGACAGCGCCGCGCGCCGCAAGCGCATCGTGCCGCGCCTCCGCGCGCACGCGGCGCGCGAGCACGTGCGCGCGCGCCGGCGCCGGGTCGTGCGGCGCGCGTCGCTGCTGCTGACCGCGCTCGGCGGCGCCGCGGCGGCGATCGTCGTCGCCACCGGTTCTTTCAACTCCCGATCGCGCTCGCGCGAGGGCGCGACGATCGCGGTGCTCGACGGGACGCTGTGGCTCGAAGAGGGCGCCGCGCGACGCACGCTCAACGCGGGCGAGGCGTCGGGCGTCGACGCACGCGACGAGCTCGAGGCGCCGGCCGAGCGGCGCACGCGCGTGCAGCTCTCGGACACGGCCACGCTCACGCTCGACGCCGCGTCGCGCGTCGGCACGGAGCTCGCCGCCGCGACCGCGCCCGAGGCGGCGCCGACCTTCGAGGCCGTCAAGCTCGTGCGCGGCCGCGCGCACCTCCAGGTCCGCAAGCTGCACGGCGGGCAGCGCTTCCACGTCCTCACCCCCGACGCCGATGTTCAGGTGCGCGGCACCGAGTTCGACGTGGAGCTGCGGCCGGGGTCCGTGCCGGGCACGTGCGTGCGCGTCGAGGAGGGCCTCGTGGCCGTCGTCGCGCGCGGCGAGACGCAGCTCGTGGCCGCCGGCCAGACGTGGGGCTGCCCGAGCGAGGCGCCCGCCGCCGTCGTGGCCGCGCCCGCGCCCGTGCGCGGTCGGCCCACGTTGGCCTTGCCCGCGCCCGAGCGTCACACGGCGCCCCCGGCGCGTCCGACGCCGAGCGATCTGCGCGAGCAGAACGCGCTCTTCCAGCAGGCGCTCAAGGCCGAGCGGGCCGGCCGCTCCGACGACGCGGCCCGGCTCTACCGGCACCTGCTCACGCGGTCGCCCCACGGCCCGCTCTCGGCTCAGGCGCGCGCGAACCTGGAAGTCGTCTCGCGTCCGCGATAATCCTTAGGAGAGGATGGTCGCACCGCAGGCCTGTGTCGCCGTGCAGATCCCGGGTGCGCCCGCCGCAGACGAGCGGGCGGCGCTGGAGCGCCGGTGCAGCGACATCCTGGGGGCGCGGCGCTGCCGCATCGTCGCGCCGGGTGAAGGAGGGGACGGGGGGCCGGCGTGCTGGCAGATCCTCGTCGCCACCGACGGCCGCGACCCGCCCGCCGAGGCGTCCGTCGTCCTGTCGGATCCGACCGACGCGGCGCACGCCCCGGTGAGGCGCGACGTCACCTTCCGCCCGAACGACGTCGTCGTCGAGCGGTGGGCGACGCTGGGCCTGGTCATCGCGGCTCTCGTGACGGTCGAGGAGCACTCGGCTGCCGAGGAGGGTCCCGGCGCGTCGTTCAACTCCGCGGGGGGAGGCTTCGCGCCCGACGGGGCCGCGCGGCGTGAGGCGCCCCCGCCCGCGCCCGCGCTGCCGGTCGATCTCCAGGCCCGCGCCGCGGCGGTGGGCGCCGTCGGCCTGCTGCCCGAGGCGGCGCTGGGCGCGCGCGTCGAGCTCTCGGCCGCCCGCGGTCACCTCGGTGGCGTCGCCCGCGCGACGATCTTCCCCGGGAACAGCCGCGTGACGCTGGGAGGCCCGGCGATGGGCGAGCTGCAGCTCTGGTCCGCGGGCCTCGGCCTGTGCGGAACGAGCGGGCGGGGGCGCTGGGGCGGGCGGGCGTGCCTGGGCGCCGACCTCGCCCGCACGAGCGCCCACGGCGCCGGGGTCTCCGAGACGAACACCGCCGTGCGGTGGTGGGGCTCGACGTGGCTCGGGCTCTCGGTCGAGCTGCGCCTCTGGCAGCACCTCGCGCTCACGGCGGACGTCGAGGGCGCCCTCGTCCTCGTGCGGCCGTCCTTCGCCATCTACGGCGTCCCGTCGACCTTCAACTCATCGGCCGTCGGGGGCACGCTCGCGCTGGGCGTGGCGGTGCCGTTTTGAAGGCGCGCCTCCTCGTGCTCGCGCTCGTGGCCGCGGGCGGCTGCAAGGCCGCCACGCAGTACATCGGGACCGAGTGCGTCGCCTCGGGCACGGCCGACGACCTGCAGGCGGTCCTCGACGTGCAGCGCACGGTGCTGCTCTGTCCGCGGGCCCTCATCACCCTCGACAAGTCCGTCACGATCTACGGCGGCACGACGATGCTCACGGCCGGCACGCCCACGGACCCGACGGAGATGGCGACGATCATGCTCGGCGCCAACTACCCCGCGGGGATGGGCACGGGCTTGCGCGGCGCCGGGCGCGACATCCACATCTCGGCCGTGCGCTTCGACGGGAACCGCCGGACGCTCGGCTGGCGGGACAATCAGATCCCGCTCGAGCTCGGCCCGGGCGGCAGCTACACGGTCGACGGCTGCGACTTCATCGACTCGGCCGGCTGGACCCACGTGCACTTCCTGGAGAGCTGCGACTCGGCCGCCATCACCAACAACGTCGTCGAGAGCGCCCCGTGGCCGCACGACGACACGGGGCACTGGACCGACGGCTTCTCGATCTCGTGCGCCCACACGCTCATCCAGGGCAACAAGATCAACGACGTCTCGTCCAACGGCATCGTCTACTTCGGCGGGCCCGGCTCGACCATCAGCGACAACATCATCACCGAGTCGGCGACCAGCGCGTTCTCGGGCATCAACGTCGGCGACGCCATCGTGCCCGACAACACGGGCGTCGTCGTGAGCAACAACCACGTCGTCGCCAAGCCGCCGCGCTACTTCTCCGAGGGCATCAACGCGGGCCTGCACGTCCTCGGAAAGACGACGACCGTGAGCCAGGTGTCTTTCACCGGCAACGTCATCGAGGGCATGTCGCGCTATGGGATCGGCGTCGACGGCTGCCTCGACTGCACCGTGACCGGCAACGACGTCACGGGCTGGCACCCGCTGCCGCCCCTCGCGAACTGTCCCGCCCCGTCGGCTTACGTCGCCGCCGTGACGGCGATGCACGCCTCGGGCACGCTCGATCCCGGCTTCCTCGACGCCAAGATCGACGGCTGCCCCGGCACGGCTGAGGCGCTCGGCGACGTGTACCGCATGTACGCTGGCGATCACCCGTTCCCGGACTACTTCGCCTTCGAGGTGCAGCTCTTCAGCCAGCGCTTCGAGCAGAAGCAGGACGCGCTCGCGCAGCTGCAGGCGGACTGGGACGCCATCACGGCCCGCGCCAAGACGATCTGCCCTGCCGGCGCCATGACCGCCGACGTCCAGTCCGTGTGGCTGCGCCTCACTGACGCGCAGTACGGCGTCACGCCGCCGCTGACGCCCGCCCAGGCGGACGCCAAGGTCCGCACCGACCTGACGGCCGCGCCAGCCGGCACGCCGTGTTCCCCGCCCGCGCCGTAGCTACGTCAGGTTCGTCAGCGGACCGGTGCAGGTGGTCGGGTCGCCGAACGTCGTACCGGGGATGCCGAACGCGTTCTGGATCGAGAGCAGCATGTTGTTGTGCGGGACGCTCTGGTACTGGAGGAAGCGCCCCATGCGGAACGCGCCGCTCGCGCCGCCCGCCAGCATCCAGGGGATGTTCTGGTAGGTGTGCGTGTTGCCCTTGCCGAGCTCGTTGCCCCAGAGGAGCAGGGAGTTGTCGAGCATGCTGCTGCCGTCGGCGTCCTGCGCGGCCGCGAGCTTGTCGAGCATCGTCGTGATCTGCCCGGCGGTCCAGATGTTGATCTGGGTGAGGGCCTCCTGCGCCGCCGTGTCCTTGTCGTCGGCGTGCGACGTGGCGTGGTGCTCCTCGTTGACGCCGATCCACGGGTACCACTGCCAGCTGTCGGCGTTGGCGAACATGAACGTCGCGACGTTCGTCATCCCGCAGGTCAACGCCAGCATCATCAGGTTGATCTGTAGCGACGCCATCATCGGGAAGCTGTTCATGTCCTCGGGATCGGTGCGCGTGGGCAGCGTGGGCGCCATGCAGCCCCCCACGGTCATCGCGAGCTGCGTCTCGATCGCCTGGAGGCCCCCGAGGTGGGCGTCGAGGCGCGCCTTGTCCGCGCCCGTGAAGCGGCTCTCGAGGCGCGTGATGTCGTCCTTGAGGAAGTCGAGCACGCTCTTGCGGTCGGCGATCGTCTTCTGGAGCTGCGCCTGGGTCATGCCGGCGTTCGCGAAGATGCGGCTGTAGATCTGCCAGGGATCGTCGACGGCGGCGTTGGGCATGCTCGCGCCGCGGTACGAGATGTACTTGAGCGGCTCCTGGCCCTGCATGCGCACGCCGAACTCGAGCGACTTGAACTGCGTCGTCTGCGTGTTGGCGATGACCTGGTCGAGCGAGATGCGGTCGGCGTAGCCGGCCGGGCCCTCGGAGCCCGTGAACGGCCCCGGCAGCAGCGAGCCGCCCGTGAGCATCGCGCCCGGGCCCTTCATGTGGGGGCCGCCCGGCTTGTTGGGGCCGATCGTCGACGTCATGTCGACGCCGTGGAGCACGAGCATCTTGCTCTTGTAGGCGGCCATCGGCGCGAGGATGCGGCACTCGGGCCCGAGGGTCAGCGGCGAGTCCGAGGCCGTCGTGTTCGGGAAGAAGGCGCTGGCGATCGTGCCGTTCGCCGAGAACACGCCGATGAAGCGCTTGGCCGGCTTGGCGGCGGCGCCGAACGACGTCGCCGACTTCCAGATGGGCGCGGTGAGCGCGACGGTCGCGGCGCCGAGGCCACCCAGCAAGCGACGGCGGGTGAACTTGGTGCGGCTGTCGGTGTTGCTCATGGGTTGCTCCCTTGCGCGAGCGGGCGGCGGTACATGAACGCGGGCGTCTGCACGAGCGCCGCCGGGAGCGTGCGCAGGTCGGTGCCCGAGTCGTGGAAGGTCTTGGCCATCTGCTGCAGCGAGCACGTGTCCGCCACTTGCTCGGCGCGCGCCATCGCGTACCGGAACCACTGCTTCCCCACGCAGGTCTCGACGGTGGCGCTCTGCGCGATCATCGCGCCGAGCTGCGCGACGCCCGTGAACATGCCGTCGACGTCGGTGCCCGAGAGCGCGCCGCTCGCGTCGACGGCCTTGCCGCCGTCCATCGTGCGGTAGGCGCCGATGCCGTCATAGTTCTCGAAGCCGAGGCCGATGGGATCCATGAGCGTGTGGCAGGCCGCGCACTGCGCGGCCGTCTCGTGCATCGAGAGGCGGTCGCGCGTCGAGACGCCCGGCATGATGGTCGGCGCGGGCGGG
>Ga0265339_10003692_pt1 | contig 10683 bp, 4 predicted proteins | sample 4CB219metaG_FD_202085 | JGI IMG/M metagenome (GOLD analysis project Ga0265339, IMG submission 202085) | Rhizosphere microbial communities from Carex aquatilis grown in University of Washington, Seatle, WA, United States - 4-CB2-19 metaG | ecosystem: Host-associated > Plants > Roots > Rhizosphere...
CCGAAGGGAGCCCGGGGATCTGTCGCACAACGAATCCAAGCCACGGCAGTGGCGCTGAGACGAACGCACGCGGCAAGAGGCACCCTTTCGGCGCTCCTGTCGGAGCTTGGCATACAAAGAGACTCCTTTCCCCTGGTTCCGCTTCGCTCCACCAGGGGCTATTGACAGCGCCGCTGCCGCGGCTGAGAGATGCACTTAATACGAGCAGTCTTTCCAGTCCTCCTGCCAAACCGGTGCATTTGGGACCATTACCTGGACTCGCGAGGCTGTTATGTGCTATTTGGCTACCTACAAACGCGACGCGCACCCAAGGCCGTGCCCTTGGCGTCCCCGGTGTTGACATGCTGGCGGCGGTGGTCCAAAATGTTGGTTTGCCACTACAGAGTTTCATTGGGGCCGGAAGAAGCGATGTTTCGTACAAGTATTGGCCGCTGCGAAACCTCTGGCCGCTTCACGGGTTCAATGATCTGATCGCGATGTGGCTGTGCGGCCATTGATATACGGTGCCTCTTTAGAGAGCGAAAGGGATTCGAGATGAAGCAAGCCTTGTACTGCCTGTTGTTAAGCGTGCTGGCGATGAGCCTTCAGGCCTATGGCCAGAACGCCGCCAAATTGCAGGACCTTCTGGCAAACGCCAAGAGCGGCCAGACCGTTGAATTGCCTGCCGGCGAGATAACGGGCGGCGCCACCCTGCCGGAGGGCGTGAGCCTCAAGGGCGCAGGCTACGGTAAGACGATCATCAACGCCAAAGGCATGCCCAACGGCATAGTCGTCAAGGGCGGCAGCGGCGTGTCGATAAGCGACCTGGCCGTGCATGGCGCCGACGGCGCTGACATTCTCGTGCAGGGGGCCGAGAAGGCCACCGTGGCTCGCGTGCGTGCGACGGGCAGCCTGATCGGCGTGAGCATGTCGCAGTGCAAGGCCAGCCGTATGGAGAACGTCATCAGCGACAACAATCGCTACGGCGTGGTGGTGGTCGGCGGCGAGGGCAACTGCGTCGTCAACTGCTCTATCGTGGGCAATGCGACCATCGGCCTGAGCCTGCCTTCGGGCAAAGGGATCGTCGCGTTCAACAATGTCGTGACCGATTCCGCGACCGCGGTCCTAGTCGGCACGCAGGCCCAGAACGTTACGCTGGACCACAACCTGTACCTGGGCTTTGGCCTGGGCAAATTCCACGACCAGTTGCCTCGCAACACGATGACCGGCTGGCGTTCGGTCAGCAATCTCGATGCCCATTCGGTGAGCATCCCTGTGAAGTATGAGGACGCTGCCAACGCCAAGTACAAGGTAACCAACGTCATCGACTGGGCATTGGACCGCGCGGTGACCTCCGGATGGGGCGCCGCCTCGCTGGGCGGGCAGAACGCTCCGCAGAGCGACATTGACGGCGTGAAGCAGTTGGCGACTCCCGACCTCGGCGCATTCGTGTCCACGGCCAAGGCGCCTCGCCAGCCGGACGGCAAGTTCACGGTTTCATCAGGCGAAGGCGTGTCCAGTGCCGGCATATTCGACAAGCAAGGCCGCCTGGTGACGTACCTGTTCCAGGGGCTGCCGCTGGCAAAGGGAGACTACAGCTTCTACCTGCCTTCACGCTCCTATAAGGGCACGAATATCGCTACCGGCGACTACGAGCTTCGCCTGCTGGAGAGCAACCTGCAGTGGAAGTACATGGGCGTGATCGGCAACGCGAACACGCCTGACGAGCCGCTGGCCAGCATTCCCGCCGAGCCCTGCGCCGTCGGGTTCGACGACGCCGGCCATGTCTTCGCCGGCCGAAATATCAGCGAGGAACATGTGAACGTCCGCGGCTACGACCTTGCCAGCGGCAAGTGGCTGTGGCTGCTCAACGGCAACGCGTCGGTATTTGGCCTTCATGTTGCGAAGGATGGCTTCCTCTACGCCCTGAGGCCTGAGGGCGGCGAAGTCAGGCTTACCAGGATGCGATGTGACACTGGCGCGGTTGCTCCATGGGGCAAGACGGACTACGGCTCGACGATCCTCAAGAACGCCAAGGGCTACACCGGCTTTACCCCACTTGGTGAGGACATCTTCTTTGCCGACACAGCCAACAACGCGCTGCAGGTCGGCACGCTTGCCTCGCCCGAGCCGACGCGCAAGATTAACGTTGCCTCGCCGACCTGTCCGGTTGGCGACACCAAGGCCAACGTTGTGTGGGTGATCAGCGGCGGCAGCAAGATTGTCGCGATTTCGCCTGACGGCAAGATCGTTGCCGAGTCGCAGACTGTCGCCCGGCCCGTCGCCCTTGCTGCCAGGGACGGCCGCCTTGCAGTCGCCTCTGCCCAGACCGGCAAGATTCACTTCTTTGACGCGTCCAATCCCGCCAAGCTGGTCGAGCAGGCGACGTTCGGCCGCGGCGACAGCCCCGAAGGCGAGTTGCTGCCCGATCGCTTCCTGTTCAAAAACAACATGGTGCCAGTGGCCATCGCACTGGGCCCCAAGGGCGAACTCGGCGTGGCTGAAATCGAAGGCCGCATGCAGGTCTTCGATGCTGACAGGAAGGTCATCTGGTCAACAGTTGGCATGTACGGCGCCGGCTCGACTCCATCGAACCTTACAACTGGCCGCGTGTTTGGCGGGAACTTCGCCTTCAGGATGGATAGCGAGAAGGGTACCTGGAAGCCGGAGCTGTACTATCCATTTAGCAGCATGGGAAGGTTCTACGGTGACTTCAAGGTCAACGGCAAGACGTTCATGATGTTCCAGGCGTACACTAACACTACCTGCCACGTCAACTTCGCCGAAGTCCTGCCGGATAAGCTCAAGCTTGTCGGCGCCCTCGTCGGCGGCAGGGACAACACCGGGACCTGGACACTGCGTTACGACGACAACAAGGACGGCGTGATCGACGAAAAGGACACCGTCGTTTCGACGCTGACCGACGCATCCGGCAAGCCGGTCATGGGTCCGCTGTTTGACCCGCGGTTCACGTACGCCAACGCCGACGGCGAGATTACCACGCGCGGTGGTGCCGGCGCATGGATCTCCAAGTGGAAGTGCGGCGGGCTGGATGGTCACGGCGCGCCGATCTACCGCTATGCCGACCGCGTGGAGTTCAAGGGCGCCAAGGACGGCGTTGTGTCGCCGTACAAGACCCACATCGCCACCGGCCCTGGCAGCGCGGACCACATGAAGCGTCCCGGCGGCGGATACGTCTGCCTCGGCGCCTGCAACGGCTGCCCGTGGCGCGTATTGATCAACAACGGCGGCGCCGACCTGATAGGCGTGAATAAGGACGGCGTGGTCGATTGGATCAACCCGTTCGGCACGATCAACGTGATCGGCTCGCTGCGAGCCGCTGACGGCCTGTACCTGGCCGCCATCTGCGATAGCTATGACGTCTTCCCTGTAAACGATGACGGCCTGATGTGCAATGGTTTTGGTCCGCACGAGCAGGCGAACTTCCCCGGCCACTGGGTGGACGACCCATGCCAGCTGCAGTGCTTCGTAGACGCTCAGGGCAAGGTGAACGTGCTTGTCTGCGACTACGTGACGCACCCGTGCAACCCGTGGTATCGCTTGGAGAAGAAAGACATGCGCAGCTCGAAGTTTGCCGTCAAGGTCGACGCCGACCTGGCCGCCAAGCTAGCCGCCCAGCCCACGGTCGAGCTGAATGTTGACGCAGGCAAGCCTGCGACGCCGATACTCCGCATTCCACATCTTAAGGCCCCAATGACGATCGATGGCGGTATGCAGAAGTGGCGTGACCGGGGCATTGAGCCCCAGGTTCTCATCACGCCTGACTGCTCCTTGGGCATCAAGGGCCCGCGCGACGGCAGCGCGGTCATCCGTATGGCATGGGAAGGCCAGAACCTCTACATGCAAGTCCTCAAGTTCGACAACGTGATCACCACGCACCAGGCTACGTACCGCGCGTACCTGCAGGACACCGTCGAGGTCAACTTCAACAGCATCATGGAAGGCGTCAAGTGGAACATGTCCATGACCACCGACAAGGGCCCGGTGAATCAGGTCGACGGCTTGCAGATGAAATGCCACATACTCGACCAGAAGGATTCGCCGCTTGTGATCAAGATACTCGACGACGCCCAGAGCGTAACTGAACGCAAGCTGATCGAGAATATCTACGGCGTCGATATGAGCAAGTGCAAGGTGGAGCTGTTTGAGACCAAGGTGCCGATGAACAACAACACCTATGCCGGCAAGGAGAATGCCAAGCTCGATCTCAAGACCGGCGCGAAGTTCTGGATCGGCTTCATGCTCGACGACAACGACAACCCCGGAACGGACCTTCAGAACCTGATGGGGTGGCCCGCGACGTACGGCACGTGGGCGCCCAAGGAACAAATGGCCCAGGCAATCCTGGAATAGCAGCGATTTGATTCAAGGGGTGGCATGGCGGTACTGTTACCGCCATGCCATCTCTTTTTAGGGGGCGCAGAAGGGAACAGCTGGCTAGAGTGGTTGCCAAAGTCTTTTCCCAAATCACACCGATGGACGCAAAGATCCTCGACGGGCACAATACTGCTCTTCAGCCGCGGTAGCGGCGCTGTCAATAGCCCCGGGCGCGAGCCCGGGGAAGAGGTTCCCATTTAATCCCAAGCCGCGGTAGCGGCGCTGAGACGTGAATCGTGTCTCAGCGCCGCTACCGCGGCTTGGCCTTCTATTGCTGCCTTACCCCGGGCTCGCGCCCGGGGCTATTAACGGCGCCGCTACGCGGCTAAGGCGGAAAAGACTTCTGGCAACCACTCCAATTGCTGTGAGGGTCTTGCCACACCCTGCGGTCTTAGTGGTTCAGGCCAATCGACACAGGCTACGCGCCGTGACTAATCATCTGCAATCACTCGCCAGCCGATTGCAGCAGTGGCTTGAATAGTTGCCACTCACTCTTCGCCTGGTCCATTTCGGCAAGCGTTGCAGGTACCGGCAGGCGCTGATGCCAATACCTTCTCATTTCTCCACTGCCTGGCGATACTACATGAGCGGCCTGTTTGGGGCTGGCCAGCACAAGTGCGTCAGCAGGAGCATCAGCGACATGGTCTGACTGCCAAGCGCCTACGGAGGGCTCGGGCTGTGACTTCTCCGCCGTAGCAGTCGATGGTGAAGAGAAGACATTGGGCAGTGCCATCATGGCGCTTGGCTGGATCTGTAACAGGTCGTCTGCGACAACCTGCTGAACGCCCGTCATGCCCCAGACGGGATCGGGCAGGTGAGATCCGAAGGCAGCCTCAAGGACGAGATAATCGCTAAAGTCAACTCGGCCGTTGGCGTCGAAATCAGCGGTGAGAAAGGCGCCAGTCGTGCCGAACGCACCTTCCAGTGCGAGATAGTCATTGAAGTCAACCAAGCCATTGCTGTCGGCATCGCCGGGCAGGTTGCCGAAGCAGAACACGTCGTCCTGTGTCAGGCCCGTGTTGCCCCCCTTTTTGACGGTGACCTCGAGCCACTGCCCTTCGATTGCACCGTCGGGCCAAGTGATGGTGACGCGATCGCTACCATCGATTCCGACGCCATTGCGGACGGTAACGCTGCTGGGAGCGGGGGCTTCTTTCCATACGCCGTCGCCGGATGAGACACGGAAGGAAAAGTCATTAGCGGTTGCAGTGCCGGCCGCGTGCCGGAGATCCACCATCACACCATTGATTCCGCGGTCATAGCCCGTGCGATTGGCCGAAGTGACAGTGTCGCCCGGGATGAGCGGGCTTTTGTCGGTGGCAATGGCGGCATCGTCGCCGGTATTTGCGGCCGGGTTGCTGCCATCCATCTCGGAGTTGTTATAAAACACCTGGCGGCCCACCACTGTCGGACGGCTGTCGTAACTGCCGAAGTCTATTCCCGGGAGACTCTGGCCCGCTGAGAGCTTCACCCGCTGGTTCTGGCCCCCACCGTTTCCGCCGACCCACGTAACTGATGAGCCGTCGTACGGGATATTCAATTTGGCCGTACCAAGCACCTTCATGCTTAGGGGATCCAGACGATAAGCTACGGGCTGGCTGAGGAGTAGACCCTGCTCATCTGCAGTCTGCACCAGAAGCAGTTCTCCATTGCAGTAGGCGAGGTAGCTGTTGTAATTGAAGTTGAGCGGCGGAGTCCCCCAAGGCAGCAGCGTTTGTGTCTGGCCAGTTCGCGGATCCAGCGTGCCGACGCCCTCATAGAGAGAACCCAAAAGGATTCCCAGGTCCGGCGCGCCGGTAGGATCAAAAAAACCGTTTGTAGGAAATGTGAAGGTCTGGACAATCTTATCAAGCCTCGGGTCCCAGACATCAAGGTAGGAGGTGCCACCTTGAGGGCGCGAGATATAGATCATGCCATCGAGATAGCCTGCTCCATAGTAAAAGCCGTTTGATGGCAGCACGTCTGCGTCGATTACCGCCCCCGTTGTCTTATCGAGCTCGTAAAGAATGAATGGGCCGCTAATGCCCAGGACAAACAGGCTATCCGGACCTTCACAAATGCCTCCAACAAAAAGGGGGGCGTTGGCAAAGTCGATGTATCGCACCTGAGCGCCAGTACGTGCGTCGAACTCGTACATGCGGGTGCCACCACCCAGCAACGGCGAATTGGTGGCCACGTAGAGAAGATCGCTCGGGCTGCTGTGCTTCCAGCCGGTAGGCATGCTCATATAGACGTCATAAGTGCCCGGATCAAGGTTTGAAAAGACATAGTCGCCGTTGGCATCAGTGACGGCTGTGGGTTCGCCCGAGTCCAGGCGATAGTTCCCGTTGAGGTCGAGATATGCGGTCCAGCCTGCCAGCGGCTGTTCACTCTGGTCGTGAACGCCGTTGGTGTTGGCATCGTCCCAGAAGTTGCCGCGAATCTCGCCGGGCAGCTCGTCGCTGGCAAAGTTGACGTTCGAGACGACTTGCGATGGACCGACGGTTATGGTACGCGAGCCCTGGGGCGTTGTCTGATGCCAGCCGGCCGCAGCCACCTGCGCTACCGTGTACGTGCCCGCAGCCACGTGAAGGACATAGCTGCCGTCGGCGCCGGTAATGGCAAAGGGCTCCAACACGTCCCGTACGCCGTTGCCGTTCTGATCAGCATAGACAATGCGTCCTGCAAGCCCCTCGTCGCCAGCCTGCTGAACACCGTCGCCGTTGCGGTCATGCCACTGCAGGCCCTTAATCGCTGCCCCTGGGTCCTGAACATTGATAGCATTATGATCGCATATGTACTGGCCGCCATACTCGGCCCGCAGAACCATGCCGGAAGCGATCGCGTGTGCCGACACCGTGCCATTCCATACCCCATGGACAAAGCCAGCTTGAGACTCGGCTGTCACCGGAACATTGGTGCCGAATGACAAACGAATGGTGGGATAAAAGGCGGTGAAGCCCCCGGTAGACCATTGGGTCGGAGGGATATCCTTACTGGCGCTTGAATTGGTCCGGTACAGGGTACGGTACGGGCTCACTGGTATAGCCGATTGAAAAGTGGAGACCGTATTGAAAGAGGGGGCATCCAGGCAGAAGTCTATCATCAGATTGTCTGCCCCGTTGTAATCAAACGGGGTTTGGAACAAGAAGTCCACCCATCCGGAGGACGAGGTGTTGGCGGTACCCTGATACACTGTCGTCCAGCCAGTCGAATCAAACGCCTCGTTGGTCATGTAGCCCGACAATGCCGTGTGCTTTATCCGGATTGTCCACTGCGTTGCGGGTGCCGAAAATGACCCCACCGCCTGCAAACTGAGACTTCCTATCGTCCCGGCGGCGCCAAGTTCACTGCGAACATAGATTACCTGCGCACGCTGCTGGATGAAGTTGCCGCCCAACACACCGCCCATAGTCCCCACGCCATAGCCAATGCTCTGGGTCCGGGCGGGAACCTGGCCCATGAGGTAAAGAGGCCCGTTATAATCTGCCGTCGCTCCAAATTGGTCCCGGGCCGTCAGCGTCAGTGGCAAAGGCGCGTCAGCGGATATATTGGCTGGTATCGAACTCCAGTCGAGATAGGCCGGGCCTGTGGACGAAAGCAAGAGGCGGCTTTCAAGGTGTTCCAGTTGTGGAGCGAGGCTGGTACCAACGCCCTGCACAGCAGTGAGAGAACTGCACTTGTCCTGTTTGCGGACGTTACCGATATATCGCATCCGATTGCCCCTCTTTCAGGAGTCTACACCACGAAAACCCATGTCTGGCGCCGGGACCGTTGAAGAATTCGATATAGGTTAAGCGAGAAGTCCCATTCTGTCAATTTGCGGCTTCTGTTGCGCTGTGGCGAACTTGACTTGCGCTGCCTTCCAATGCCACAATGGGAGAATGTTGCGCACCGTCATGCGTTGGCACCTGGCGTAAGTTCAACTTGTCGGCAGGGACAGTCACAAAGGAAGCGATAAGATTATGTCAAATGTTGATTTTGAAGTCCTCTCTCTGGGCAACAACCGCCACATCATCAATGACCGAGGTCGAAGTGTCGCCTTCATCAGCCGCCACGGCTTTGTCGACTGGCTGCTGCCTCGCCCCCAGGACAATGGGCCGCTTTACACGATGATTGCCAAGGATACTCACCTGGGCTACACGCTGGGCCTGAAGATGGACCTTTTCCCTGCGATGATCGAGACCGACGCGAGTTGGGAGCAGATCAAGTTCAAGAAGGCAACGGTAACCAAAGAGGCCTCTGACCGACTGAAGATAGTGGGGGAAACGGATACTGAAAACTTTCACGCCGTAACAACTGCCATCCTTAGCCCAAACCCCGAAGCTGGCCGGTACGAGTGGCATTTCGAGAGCGTGATCACCAATACCTCGTCCCGCAACTTCCACTTGAAACAGCTGGAGTACCAGAATTTCATGCCCGGCCTGGCCGGCAAGTGCTTCATGTACGGTGACAGGAAGCAGTACCGCTGGACAATAATGACTGACGCTGATGGCAATATCTGGCGGTGCCCTCACCAGCACAACATGCACTATGTCAGGAAGATAATGGCGTTGAAATTCGCAACTGGCACCATGGCTGGTTACTTCGGCCAGCCCGGTGGCAGCCCAGTTCTTATCGTCGATCACGCCGACGGCGAGCCATTCTGGAACATCTGCGACATGTACTACGATCAGCATGTGCAGATCAGGCCCGGGACAAGGTCAATAGCCGCCGGCGAGTCGCTGCGATTCGTCTACCGCGTGTTCTATCTCAGCGACAGCGAGAGTGAAAAGATCGTCGCAGCGTCCAAGCCGGTTCCGGTTACCGCGGCTGACTATGCCGAGTTTTCCTCCCCGCGACTGGAACTGGGCATGAATCGATTCACCGATCCCATTGGCATCGACCGGGAAGACGACTGTTCGCAGTTCCGTCTCGCCCCGCCAATGCTCGACTGGGACCGCGAGGTAGGCTGTTCTGCCAAGGGTTCAATACGCATCACGAACGACAGTCCCAAGGAGACGGCCTGGGGATGCTCTCCGCCCAGCGGCATTCCGGGTGGCCACACTCTGCGTCTGCGCGCCAAGATCCGCACGCAGGGAGTCATCGGCAAAGGTGCATTTTTGATGGCGACCCTTTGGCGGTGGCAATGGGAGCCTCAAATCGGCACGACCCGCGTCCGCGATCTGGTCTCCATCCCCATCAATGGTACCAGCGACTGGAAAGAAGTCGTCCTCGAGCCGCTCGTGGTAACGCCAGATATCTTCGACGCAGAGGTTCATCTGCTCTTCTACCTGGATGGCCAGGGAGTCGCCTGGATGACGGACCTGGACGTCGACCTGAAACCCATCGCGTAAGAACGCGTAGCCATAGTGAGCTGATCGCTAGGAGCCGAAGTAGTTCGGCTCTCGGGCTTGACCTTTCCTAGTTGGTCGGGCATCCTAATTCCCTCAATACCGAAATCAATCTCACGCAATTAAGGGCGAAGTCATGGCGGAACAGGCAGAAATTGCAGAACCATCCATTGCCTTGCGGCAGCAATACATCGACTATTGCCAAGAGTTCAAAGAGGCCAACGAACCTTTCGTGCATCGCGATCTTCCCGAAGCCATCTCGGATTTTACGGGACTGCTGCGCAAGTGGTCTGATATGGCCAACAAGACAGACCTTCCTCAAGAACATTACTGGTTGGTGGACAATCGGCGGATTGTCGGAACAGCCAGACTGCGGTGTCGTTTGAACGATGCTTTGATGCACGAAGGCGGACATATTGGCTATGAGGTGCGACGATCGGACCGGGGAAAAGGCTACGCGACACTGATCCTGAAACGGATGCTCGAAAAAGCGCGGGATCTGGGGCTCAAGAGAGTCCTTGTCACATGCGACAAAGACAATGCCGCATCCGCTCGGACAATTCAGAAGAACGGTGGAACCCTGGAAAACGAGGTCGTTTCCAATAGAAGCGGAAAAATGGTGCAGCGTTACTGGATTAAACTCTGACACCATGCCCCTGCCTCACGCTCCAATCCCCGACCTCGAAAAGTTGCCGTCGTCGTAACGAAGATGGTTACTGCGTCTTCTCATAGAAGGCGGGAGGGGCAAATGCCCGGTTTGAACGCAATTGGGTTGCCGAAACGCCGAAGCCAGTCGTAGAATCGGCTCCGTCCGGCACGAACTCACTGCGGGTGGTCCTCCGCGAGAGGTCATCCGAGAAACCCCCGGCTTACAAGGAGCCTCTAATGAAGAAGTCGCTGACTTCCTGCGTTGCGCCCGTCGTGATCGTTGGCTTGCTGCTGGCGATGGCGGCTTGTCCGCTCGTCGCCCAGGGCCAGGCGGCTGTCACGCCGT
>Ga0265339_10003693_pt1 | contig 10678 bp, 8 predicted proteins | sample 4CB219metaG_FD_202085 | JGI IMG/M metagenome (GOLD analysis project Ga0265339, IMG submission 202085) | Rhizosphere microbial communities from Carex aquatilis grown in University of Washington, Seatle, WA, United States - 4-CB2-19 metaG | ecosystem: Host-associated > Plants > Roots > Rhizosphere...
CTCTATGACTTCCTGTTCGTCCGGCCGGCGTTCCGCATCGGCCGCGCCTTCTGGAAGGGCGGCGACGGCGCGATCATTGACGGCCTCGGCCCGGATGGCGTCTCGGCCCGCGTGCTCGACGTGACGCGCAACGTCGTCCGGCTGCAGACGGGCTACGTCTACCACTACGCGTTTGCGATGCTGATCGGCATTGCGCTCATCGCCACCTGGTACCTGTTCGGGGGGATCCGCTGATGTCCGGCTCGTGGATCCTTTCCGGCCTGCTGATCCTGCCGCTGATCGGCGCGCTGCTGATCCTCATCCTGCGCGGCGAAAGCGAAGCGACGCTCAACAACGCGCGCTGGATCGCCCTGTGGACGACGCTGATCACGTTCATCCTGAGCGTCGTCGCCTGGGAGCGCTTCAATCCGGCTGAGCCCGGCTTCCAACTGATCGAGCAGCACGACTGGTTCTCGCACGTTATCCTCTACAAGCTCGGCGTCGACGGCATTTCGATCCCGTTCGTGTTGCTGACGACGTTCCTGATGCCGATCTGCATCGCCGCCTCGTGGACGTCGATTCAGACCAGGGTCAAGGAATACATGATCGCCTTCCTGGTGCTGGAGACGCTGATGATTGGCGTCTTCGTCGCGCTCGATCTGGTGCTGTTCTACCTGTTCTTCGAGGGCGGCCTGATCCCGATGTTCCTGATCATCGGCGTGTGGGGCGGCAAGCGGCGCGTCTATGCGGCGTTCAAGTTCTTCCTGTTCACGCTCGTCGGTTCGCTGCTGATGCTGTTGGCGATCATGACGATGTACTGGACGGCGGGGACGACCGACATCGAGGCGCTGCTGAAGTTCCCGTTCACCGCGGCGATGCAGAAGTGGCTGTGGCTCGGCTTCTTCGCCTCCTTCGCGGTGAAGATGCCGATGTGGCCGGTGCACACCTGGCTGCCTGACGCGCATGTCGAGGCGCCGACCGCCGGCTCGGTGATCCTGGCTGGCATCCTGCTGAAGATGGGCGGCTACGGTTTCATCCGCTTCTCGCTGCCGATGTTCCCGGTCGCCAGCGCGAATTTCGCGCCGCTGATCTACGCCCTGTCGATCGTCGCCATCGTCTACACCTCGCTGGTGGCGCTGGTGCAGGAGGACATGAAGAAGCTGATCGCCTATTCGTCGGTCGCCCACATGGGCTTCGTGACGATGGGGCTGTTCGCCGCCAACACCCAGGGCGTGCAGGGCGCGGTCTACCAGATGGTCAGCCACGGCCTGGTCTCCGCCGCGCTGTTCCTCTGCGTCGGCGTGGTCTACGACCGCATGCACACCCGCGACATCTCGGCCTACGGCGGCCTGGTGCAGCGCATGCCGCGCTACGCCGTCGCCTTCATGGTGTTCACGCTGGCCAATGTCGGCCTGCCCGGCACCTCAGGCTTCATCGGCGAGTTCCTCACGCTGATCGGCGCCTTCCAGGCCAACGCGTGGGTGGCGCTGATCGCGACGACCGGCGTCATCCTGTCGGCCTGCTACGCGCTCTATCTCTATCGCCGCATCATCTTCGGCGTGCTGGAGAAGCCGAGCCTCGCCGGCATCGTCGACCTGTCGGGACGCGAGATTGCGGTGCTCGCGCCGCTGTTGGTCCTGACGATCTATTACGGCGTCCATCCGCAGCCGATCATCGACGCCAGCGCCGCCTCGATCGACTCCCTGCTCAAGGGCGTCGGTCAAGCGCTGGCGATGACCAAGACTGCGGGACTCTGATGGCGCAGCTAGGGAACGACGCACCATGAACGTAACGGCTCTCTCGCTCCCGGTCGTGCTGCCTGAGGCGATCATCGCCGCCGGCGTGTTGGCGCTGCTCTTCTACGGCGCGTTGCGCGGCGCGCGGACGCAGTGGCTGGTCACCGAGATCGCTGTGGCGCTGCTGGCCGCGGCGTTGGCGGTGGTCGTCGCCGATCATCGCGAGGCGGCGGCGACCTTCTTCGGCGCCTTCGTCGACGATCCGTTCAGCCGCTTCATGAAGGCCCTGGCGCTGATCGGCTCGCTGGTCACCCTGGTGCTGTCGATCGACTTCATGCGCAACGAGAAGATCGGCGGCTTCGAGTTCCCGGTGCTCATTCTGCTCGCCACGCTCGGCATGATGATGCTGATCTCGGCCGGCGACTTCATCGCCCTCTATCTCGGCCTCGAGCTGATGAGCCTGGCGCTCTACGTCATCGCCGCCTATCGGCGCAACGACCTGCGCGCCTCGGAGGCGGGGCTCAAGTACTTCGTCCTCGGTGCGCTGTCGTCGGGCATGCTGCTCTACGGCGCGTCGCTGGTCTACGGCTACGCCGGCACGGTGTCGTTCACCGGGACCGCCGCGGCGCTGCACGACCACGGCAGCCTCGGCGTGGTCTTCGGCCTCGCCTTCGTGCTGGCCGGCCTCGCCTTCAAGATCTCGGCGGTGCCGTTCCACATGTGGACGCCCGACGTCTACGAAGGCGCGCCGACCCCGGTGACGACCTTCTTCGCCTCGGCGCCGAAGATGGCGGCGATGGCGATCCTGATCCGCGTCGTCGTCGTTGCCTTTCCCGGCATCTCGGCCGACTGGCGCGAAATCGTCACCTTCATCTCGATCGCCTCGATGGCGCTCGGCTCGTTCGCCGCCATCGGCCAGACCAACTTCAAGCGCCTGATGGCCTATTCGTCGATCGGCCACATGGGCTTCGCGCTGGTCGGCCTCGCCGCCGGCACGGTCGAGGGCGCCCACGGCGTCATCGTCTACATGGCGATCTATCTGGCGATGACGCTCGGCACGTTCGCCGGCATCCTGTCGATGCGGCGCGACGGCGCCTATGTCGAGGACATCGCCGATCTCGCCGGCCTGGCGCGCACCAATGCGCCGATGGCGTTCTTCCTCGCGGCGATGATGTTCTCGCTCGCCGGCGTGCCGCCGCTCGCCGGCTTCTTCGCCAAGTTCTACGTCTTCGCCGCCGCGATGAAAGCCAACCTCTATGGCCTGGCGATCATCGGCGTGCTGCTCAGCGCGGTCAGCGCTTATTACTATCTGCGCATCGTCAAGATCATGTATTTCGACGAGCCGGCCAAGGCGTTCGATCGTCCGGGCTCGGCGGCGCGCGTCGTGCTGGCGCTGTCGACGGCGGTGGTCATCTTCTACGCGTTCGCGCCCGCGCCGCTGACCGACGCCGCGATGGCGGCGGCGAAGTCGCTATTTTGAACGCATTCGCTTTTCCGGCCGACCCCAAGCCGCTGTTCGCCGGTTGGCGCGTCGCCCGGTTGGCGCGCGTCGGGTCGACCAACGACGAAGCGCGCCGCTTGGCGGCAGCCGACGACGCCGGTCGCCTGTGGGTCGTCGCTGAGGAGCAGACCCACGGCCGCGGCCGCAAGGGGCGCTTCTGGAGCTCGCCGCCGGGCAACCTCTACGCCAGCGCGCTAGTCGTCGATCCCTGTCCGCCGGCGCTGGCGCCGCAGATCGGCTTTGTCGCTGGCGTCGCGCTCGCCCAGGCGGTCGAAGACCTCGGCGGACTCGGCTTCGGCCTGAAATGGCCCAACGATCTGATGTGGCGCGGCGCCAAGATCGCCGGCCTGCTCGCCGAGGGCGTGACGACGTCCGACCGCCGGCTGGCCTGCATCGTCGGCGTCGGCGTAAACTGCGTCAGCGCGCCCGAGGGGCTCGATTATCCCACCGCATCGCTCGCTGAAGCGCTCGCCCAGCCGGCGTCGGCCGAGGCTTTGTTCATCCGGCTGGCGACGCGCTTCCACGAAGCGCTCGGCCTGTGGGCGCGTGGGGCTGGCTTCCCCGCCATTCGCGCGCTATGGCTCGCCAACGCGGTGGGGCTCGGTGGGCCGATCCGCGTCGCCGATCCGCGCGGCGGCCGCGAAGGCGCGTTCGAGGGTCTCGACGAGGGCGGCCGGCTGTTGCTGCGCACCCCTGCGGGCGTCGAGACGATCGAAGCGGCCGATCTCTATCTCACGCCGACGGCCGAACGCATTGGGGCGGGCGGCGAGGAAAGCCCGCGATCATGACCGACGCCAACGAACTGGTTTTCGCCCCGCTCGGCGGTCTCGGCGAGATCGGCATGAATTGCGCGCTCTACGGCTTCGGTCCGCCGCGCAATCGCAAATGGCTGATGGTCGACATCGGCCTTGCCTTCGCCGGCGACGACCTGCCTGGCGTCGACCTGCTGATGCCCGACATCGCCTTCATCGAGAAGGCGAAGAAGGACCTGGTCGGCATCGTCGTCACCCACGCCCACGAGGACCACATCGGCGCGCTGGCCGAGCTGTGGCCGCGGCTCGGCGCGCCGGTCTACATGACGCGCTTTTCCGCCGGTCTGGCTGAGGCGCGTCGGCTGTCCGAGCCGGGCGCGCCGAAGATCCCGATTCACGTCGTGCCGCTCGGCGGCCGGGTCGCCATGGGCCCGTTCGAGGTCGAGTTCGTTCCGGTCGCCCATTCGATCCCCGAGAGCTGCGCCCTGGCGATCCGTACGCCGGCCGGCGTCGTCGTCCACACCGGCGACTGGAAGATCGATCCGACCCCCCCGATCGGTCTGCCGACCGACGAGCGCCGTTTCCGCGAGATCGGCGAAGAGGGCGTGTTGGCGCTGATTTGCGACTCGACCAACGTGCTGCGTGACGGCGCCAGCCCGTCGGAGGCCGCCGTCGCCGCGACGCTCGGCGAACTGGCGCGCGGAACCCAAGGCCGGGTCTTCGTCACGACCTTCGCTTCGAACGTCGCGCGATTGCGCGCCGCGGCTGAGGCGGGCTTCGCCGCCGGACGCCAAGTGATGACGCTCGGCCGCGCGATGGAGCGCGTCGTTGCGGTGGCGCGTGAATGCGGCTTTCTCGACGGCGTGCCGGCGCTGCTCGGGCCGGATCGGCTCGACCGGCTGCCGCGCGACAAGATCCTCGCGCTCACTACGGGCAGCCAAGGCGAACCGCGCGCCGCGCTGGCCCGCCTGGCGCTCGACGAGCGCACCGCCGCCGGCCTCACCGCCGGCGACCGCGTCATCTTCTCCTCGCGCACCATCCCCGGCAACGAGAAGGCGGTCGGCAAGGTCATCAACGCACTGGCGAAGCAGGGGGTCGAGATCATCACCGACCGCACCCATCTGGTCCACGTTTCCGGCCATCCGCGGCGCGCCGAGGTCGCTCAGCTCTATAGCTGGCTGAAGCCGAAGATCGCCATTCCGGCGCACGGCGAGCCGCTGCACCTCGCCGAGCACGCGACCTTCGCCCGCGCCCAAGGCGTCCGCGAAATCGTACGGGCGTTCAACGGCGACGTGGTGCGCCTGTCGCCCGGCGAAGCGCGCGTCATCGCCCGCGTCGATCACGGGCGGCTGATGAAGGATGGGGCGATCCTGCTGCCGCCGACCGACGACTGCGTCGCCCAGCGGCGCAAGCTTTCCTTCGCCGGCATCGTGTCGATCGCCTTCGCCCTGACCGCCAAGGGCGAGATGGCGGGCGATCCCGACGTACTGATCGCTGGCCTGCCGAAGAGCACGCGCGACGGGGCCGGGATCGACGCGGCGATCGACGCAGCGATCTTCGAGACGTTCGAGACCCTGCCGCGCGCCAAACGCCGCGACCCCGATTTCGTCTGCGGCGCCGTCGAGCGCGCTGTGCGCAACACCGTCGACACGCTGTGGGGCAAGAAGCCCATGGTCCACGTGCTAATCGTCGAGGTGTAAGGGGAGGCGTCCCTTCTCCCCGCTACGCGGGGAGAAGGCTAGAATGAGGGGCGGGGCGAGTAGCCGTTTTGGCGAGGCCAGCCTCCCGGCCCCTCACCCTGACCTCTCCCCGCTAGCGGGGAGAGGGGAACCGTTGCGCTCGAGGGGACCATGATCGGACGTTTGAATCATGTCGCCATCGCCGTGCCGGATCTGGCGGCGGCGGCGGCGCGCTATCGCGACGCGCTCGGCGCGCGCCTGTCGCAACCGCAGGCGTTGCCCGAACACGGCGTGACGGTCGTCTTCGTCGAACTGCCGAACGCCAAGATCGAGTTGCTCGAGCCGCTCGGCGCGACGTCGCCGATCGCCAAGTTCATCGAAAAGAATCCCGACGGCGGCATGCACCACCTGTGCTTCGAGGTCGACGACATCCTGGCGGCGCGCGACACGCTGAAGGCCTCGGGCGCCCGCGTGCTCGGCGACGGCGAGCCGAAGACCGGCGCCCACGGAAAGCCGGTGCTGTTCCTCCACCCCAAGGATTTCACCGGCGCGCTGATCGAGCTCGAGCAGGCGTAGAGCGTGTCGCGTTTGCTCGGGGCCGCCGCTTGCCAGCGCCGGGCGATGCGCCGCGGCCCGCGACCGCCTCGGCGGCGATCGCGCTGACGAACTTGAATTCGCGCCATCCCCTGATTACCAAGCGTCGGGCGACACCACGACGCACTCGGCCGGAATCGCGGCGGCGCGGCCGGTTCGGAGGGCTACGATGCGCGTGAGTTTCGACGGCGGGCGGTTGAACGAACGCGGCGTCGCGGTGGCGTTGTACGATTACGCTTTCCACGCGCGGGCGCTGCTCGGCGTCGAACCGGTGATCCTGCACGACGCCAGCGGGTCGGTCGACGACGAGCAAGTGGCGCGTTTCGCGCGCGCCTTCGCGGTTCGTCCGTACGCCGGCGCCGAGCAGCGGCTTGAAGCGATCGAAGACGAGCGCATCGACGTCGCCTATTTCCTTAAGACCGGGCGCCCCTTGTACCCGACGTCGCCCGCCCGCCGCACCGCCGTGCATGAAGTGTTCAGGTTCTTCAATCCTCACGGCGACGCCTATGCGTACATCTCTTCCTGGCTCGCCGCGGCGGCGGCTGCGTCGCGCTATCCGGCGGTTCCCCACATCGTCGATCCGCCGCAGCCGCTGGGGAACTTGCGCGCGGAATTCGGCGTGCCCGCCGACGCGGTCGTGGTCGGACGACACGGCGCCAGCAACCAGCTCGACGTTCCCTTCGTCGGTCCCGCCATCGAGGCCGCGCTTGCCGCGCGTCGCGATCTCTGGGTGATGCTGCTCAACACGGATCGGTTTTCCGATCACGAGCGCGTCGTCCACGTGCCTCGCCAGCCGGATCGTCAGCGCGTCGCCGATTTCGTCGCCAGCTGCGACGTCGGCCTCAACGCCCGCCGCGGCGGCGAGTGCTTCGGCTTCGCCATCGCCGAGTTTCTCGCCCAGGACAAGCCGGCGCTGGTCTGGCGGGGCGGACGCGACCGCAACCATCTCGCGCTGGTCGACGACCCGCGCATGCAGTTCCGAACCCGCGAGGACCTGACGCGCGCGCTGATCGCCTTCGAGCCGCGGCCCGGCGGCGGCGCATGGCGCAAGCGCGTCGAACCGTTCGCGCCGGAAGCCGTCATGCCGTTGTTCGCGCGAGTCTTCCTCGAGCCGGCGTCGCGGCCCAAGCCGAAGCTTCCGTTGGGGTTTCGCCTCGCAGAGCGCGCCCGTATGCGATTAGGGCGGTGGCGCGACGACCACTGGATCAGCCGCTAAGCGCAGGCGACGCGCCGAATGAATTCCGCGTCGCCCAGGCGACCGTTCGGCCTCAGCCGCGCTGGCGCATCAGGCGCGACTTGTCGCGGTTCCAGTCGCGCGTCTTTTCCGCCTCGCGCTTGTCGTGCAGCTGCTTGCCGCGGGCCAGGGCGATGGCGACCTTGGCGCGGCCCTTGGCGTTGAAATAGATCCGCAGCGGCACGATCGTCATGCCTTCGCGTTCGACGCCCTTGGCGAGCTTGACGATCTCCTTGGCGTGCACCAGCAGCTTGCGCGGCCGTTTCGGCTCGTGGTTGTTGCGGTTGGCCTGCAAATATTCGGGGATGTTGGCGTTGTAGAGGTAGAGCTCGCCATTGCGGTCGACCGCGGCGTAGCTCTCGGCGACCGTCGCCTTGCCGGTCCGCAGCGACTTGACCTCGGGGCCGGTGAGCATCAGCCCGGCCTCGAACACTTCGCCGATCTCATAGTCGTGGCGCGCGCGCCGATTGTCGGCGACGATCTTGTAGTTCGGCTTTTCTTTTTCCGCCGCCACGCCGGCTCCTATCCTTGAGAACGCATTAGGCGTTGAGCAGGCTGGCGTGGACCATCGCGCGACGGATCGTCGCCTCGGTCGTCGCGCCGATCGGCAGCAGCGGCAGGCGGACCTCGTTCAGGACCCGGTTGAGCAGGCTCAGCGCGTATTTCGCCCCGCAAACGCCCGGTTCGACGAAGATCGCCGCGTGCAGCGGCGCCAGGCGGTCCTGCAACTTCAGCGCCTGGGCGAAGTCGCCGTCGAGCGCGTGCGTCATCAATTCGGCGCACAGGCCAGGGGCGGCGTTGGCGGTGACCGAGATGCAGCCGTGGCCGCCGGCGGCGACGCAGGCCAGGGCCGTCATATCCTCGCCAGAAAGTTGGATAAAGTCCGGCCCCATGGCCATGCGTTGCTTGGAAATACGGCCGACGTCGCCGGTCGCGTCCTTCACGCCGACGATATTCTTGAGCTCATAAAGCCGCTTCATCGTATCCACGCTCATGTCGATCACGCTGCGCGGCGGGATGTTGTAAATGATGATCGGAATGCCGATCGCGTCGTTGACCGCGCGGAAGTGATGGTAGAGCCCTTCCTGGGTCGGCTTGTTGTAATAGGGCGTGACGACCAGCACGGCGTCGGCCCCCGCCCGCTCGGCGTGGCGCGCCAGGTCGACAGCCTCGCTGGTGTTGTTGGAGCCGGCGCCGGCGATCACCGGCACGCGGCCGCGCGCTTCGTCGATGCAGATGTCGACGACGCGGCGATGCTCTTCGTGCGACAGCGTCGGGCTCTCGCCAGTGGTGCCAACCGGCACCAGGCCGTTCGAGCCGGAGGTGATTTGCCAGTCGACCAGGGAGCGGAACGCCGGTTCGTCGACTTTTCCGTCCTTGAACGGGGTGACAAGGGCCGGAATCGAACCGTGGAACTTCGCCCGCTTTTCCATCTCTCTGATCCAAATCGTGGTGAGGCGAACGCGTCCCATCCGCGCTCGCGCCGACACATAAACTCTTGGCGCGGGCCGCGAAAGGGGGAGGGGCAGCCGACCGGCTGGTTAACGATTGCTCAGCAAAGCCCAGGCATGCTGGCCGGCGAGACTATCGCCATGATTGTATTCCGCCTGGCCGCTGTGGCGGCGGGGCTGACCGCGTTGCTTGTCGCCGGTTTGGGGACGCACCCTGATCGGCAGAGTCCCGCAGCCCGCGTCGTCGCCGCGCTGACGTCCACCCTGCGCCCCGCTGCGCCGGCGCCGCGACCTGTCGTCGCGCCGGCCGTCGTCGCGGCGCGCGCCCTTGCGCCGCCGCCGCGCCTCGATCTGACGCCGGTCGGCGCGATTGCGACCGCCGCCCCACCGGCGGCGAGCCCAACGCCCTTCGCCCAGCCGGCGCCGTTGGCGACGCCCACGCCTGCCGCCGCCTTGATCGCGCCGCCGCCGCTCGAAGCCGCCGCGCCATCGCCGCGCCTCGACGGCTCGGCGCTCGCCGCGGCCGCCGTCCTTTATCGCAAGGGCGATCTGGCGGGCGGCGACGGGCTCGCCGCCAAGGCGACCGATTCGGCCGAACGCGCCGCTTTCGATTGGCTGGCGCTCAGGCTGGCGCCGCGACCCAACGACAAGCGGCTCGCCGCCTTCGCCGCCGCCCATCCGCATTGGCCGGGCGACTGGATCCGCGCCGTCGCCGAGGGACGCCTTTACGCCGACCATCCCCCGGTCGAAGCTGTGACGGCCCGGTTCGCTGGCGATCCGCCGCATACCGCCGCCGGCAAGCTCGCCCTGGCGCGCGCGTTGCTCGAATCCGGCCGTCGCGACGAAGCGACGGCGATTGTCGCGCCGCTGTGGCGCAACGACGATCTCGACTCCTGGAGCGAAGCCGAAACGCTCAAGACCTTCGCCCCGCTGCTGACCCGCGCCGACCATAAGTATCGCGCCGACCGGTTGCTCTACGCCGAGAAGAGCGGGGCGGCGTGGCGCGCCGCGGCGCTCGCCGGCCCTGACGAAGTCGCGCTCGCCCAAGCGCGCATTGCCGCCGCCAACGGTCCGCTGACCCCGCGCGCCGTCGCGGCTGTTCCGCCGGCCCTGCAAAAGGACCCCGGCCTGTTGTTCGCCCGGGTGCAGGACGCGCGGCGCGCCAACCGCGCCCGCGAGGCCGCCGGCTGGCTGGCGCTCGCCCCGACCGATCCGGCGGCGCTGATCGACCCCGACAAGTGGTGGTCCGAGCGCCGCATGGTGGCGCGCGAACTGCTGGACGTCGGCGATCCGCGTCAGGCGTTCGCGCTGTGCGTCGCCGCCGCTCCGTCCTCCGTGCCGGCGAAAGTCGACGCCGCGTTTCACGCCGGCTGGATCGCCCTGCGCTTTCTCGGCGAGGCGGAGGAGGCGGCCAAACGCTTCGACGTCGCCGTCGCAGTTGCTGAGACACCGTTGTCGATCGCCCGCGCCGGCTATTGGCGCGGCCGCGCCGCCGAAGCGCTCGGCCGCAGCGACGAAGCGCACCGATTCTACGAGCGGGCCGCCGCCTTTCCGATCGCCTATTACGGCCAGCTCGCCGCCGAGCGGCTGGGGCGCGGGGCGCTCGTCCTGCGCGCGCCGGCCGCCGTCGCTGCGTCAGACACGCGCGACGAAGCGACGCGGGTTGTCGCCTGGCTCTACGCTGCCGGCCTCGACGATCTCGCTAATGCGCAGGCGCAGGCCGCGGCGGGCCAGTGGACCGACGAGGGCCAA
>Ga0265339_10003695_pt1 | contig 10675 bp, 11 predicted proteins | sample 4CB219metaG_FD_202085 | JGI IMG/M metagenome (GOLD analysis project Ga0265339, IMG submission 202085) | Rhizosphere microbial communities from Carex aquatilis grown in University of Washington, Seatle, WA, United States - 4-CB2-19 metaG | ecosystem: Host-associated > Plants > Roots >...
GCCGCAACGCGGCGTGCGAACGCTGCGGCGAAGCGCGAATCCGTGTTCAAGCCAGTGCCGACCGCCGTCGCGCCCTGCGCCAGCGCCAGCAGACCCGGCAGCGTCGCTTCGATCCGCGCCCGGCCGAGCGCAACCTGCGCCGCCCAGCCGGAGAATTCCTGGCCGAGCGTGATCGGCGTGGCGTCCTGCAAATGGGTGCGGCCGATCTTCACCACATCGGCGAAAGCGACGCTCTTAGCCGTCAACGCGTCGCCGAGCCGCGCCAGCGCCGGCAAGAGGCGGCGATGAATCGCCAACGTGGCGGAAATGTGCATCGCGCTGGGAAACGAATCATTCGACGATTGTCCGAGATTGACGTGGTCGTTGGGATGGATCGGCGACTTGCCGCCGCGATGTCCGCCGAGTGATTCGTTGGCCAGGTTGGCGATTACCTCGTTCACATTCATGTTAGATTGCGTGCCGGAGCCGGTCTGCCAAACTTTTAGCGGGAATTCGTCGTCGCGTTTGCCCGCCGCCACTTCGGCCGCGGCGCTAGCGATCGCCTGCGCCAGCCGCGACGGCAACAACCCAAGCCCTTCGTTGGTCAGCGCCGCTGCCTGTTTGACGAGGCCGAGCGCGTGGATAACGGCGCGTGGCATGCGCTCGTCGCCAATCGGAAAGTTCTCCAGGGAGCGTTGCGTCTGCGCGCCCCACAGCCGTTCGGCCGCAACGTCGATGGGGCCAAAACTGTCGGTTTCGCGTCGTGTCGCTGACGATTTCGTCATTTGTCGTCTCCCGGCCGCGCCGCCGTCACTATATAGGAACCGTCGCGACGCCGGGCGAAGACGAAGCCGGGGCGTTCAAGTGCGTCATACGCCGCCTTGGCGGACAGCGCCGCCAGACCTCCGCCAGACTATCGCCACATTGGCAGGCACCATGGGCCGCGCCAAAGAAAGGGCGCAATGATGAATTCGCACTTTCCGAAAATGGCCGTCGACGACTTGGATTTTCAGCGCATGGCGCTGTTCCTCGATGTCGATGGGACGATGCTCGACATCGCCGCGACGCCCGAACGGGTTGTGGTGCCAGACGGACTCACCGAGACGATCGCCCGGCTGGAGCGTCTGCTCGGCGGCGCGCTGGCGATCGTCAGCGGTCGCACGCTGGCCGACATCGATCGGCTGTTCTTTCCGCTGCGGGTCCGCGCCGCCGGCGTGCACGGGGCCGAGATGCGCTTCGATCCAGACGCGGCGGCGATCGAGACGCCAGACGCCGTTCCGCTGCCCGACAGTCTGTGGCGCGAATTCGCCGACGTCACGCTCGCCTTCCCCGGCGCGCTGGCCGAGAACAAACGCTTTTCATTCACCGCGCACTATCGCGCGGCGCCGCAGGCGGCCGGGCCGTTGCGCGCCGCGTTGCAGAGCCTCGTCAAAGCGCGCGCGACAGGAGAACTCGAATTGACCGACACGCTCTGCGCCTATGAGCTCAGGCCGGGCCGCGTCAACAAGGGGGAGGCGGTTCGCCGCTTCCTCGAGCGCCCGCCCTTTCTTGGACGCCGGCCGATGTTCGTCGGCGACGACGCCAGCGACGAATTCGGCTTTCGCTCGGTCGCCGATCGTCGCGGGTTGGCGTTCTCCGTCGGCGCGCCGCGGCCGCGGGTCGACCATGTGTTCGCCGATCCGGCGACGGTTCGGCAATGGCTGGGCCGGCTCGCCGATCAGCCGGCGGCTTCGTGAGCGGCGCGTTGGGGCCAAGCGCAGGCATGGATTTCGCGCTGATCGGCAATTGTCAGACCGCCGCTCTGGTTGACCGACGCTGTCGCATCATCTGGTGGTGCTTCCCGCGCTTCGATTCCGATCCGGTGTTCTCTCGTCTGCTGGCGGGAGACGAAGAGAAGGGGTTCTGCGAAGTGGCGCTCGCCGACCTCGTCGAGGTCAAGACGCAGTATCTGCGCAACACCGCCGTAGTCGAGACGATTCTCACCGACGCGCGCGGCGGCCAAGTGCGCGTCCTCGACTTCGCGCCGCGTTTCGATCTCTACGGCCGTATCTATCGTGCGCCGCAGATCGTGCGGCGGATCGAGCCGATCGCCGGATTGCCGCGCATCACCATCAAGGTGCGGCCAACCTGCAACTACGGCGAGCGGGTCGCCGAAGTCAGCGTCGGCTCGCATCACGTTCGCTATATCAGCGTCGGCTCCGTCGTGCGGCTGACAACCGACGCGCCGATCTCCTACATCACGGCCGAGACCAGTTTTCCGCTGCATCGGGCGATCAATCTCGTCTTCGGTCAGGACGAGCCGCTGCGCGACGCGATCGACGACACCTGCCGCGAGTTCTTCGACCGCACCTGCGAGCATTGGCGCGAATGGACGCGCAGCCTCAATGTGCCGTTCGAGTGGCAGTCGGCGGTGGTGCGCGCGGCGATCACGCTCAGGCTGTGCGCCTACGAGGACACCGGCGGCATCGTCGCGGCGCACACCACGTCGATCCCTGAGGCGCAGGGCACGTCGCGCAACTGGGATTACCGCTACTGCTGGCTGCGCGACGCCTTCTTCGTCGTCCAGGCGCTCAATCGCCTCGGCGCGACGCATATGATGGAATCCTACATTCACTATTTCACCACCATCGCCATCCGTGAAGCGGGAATGCTGCCGCCGGTGCACGGGGTCGTGCCGTTCACCGCGTTGGAGGAGCGCACGGCGCCGGCTCTGAAGGGCTATCGCAGCTATGGGCCGGTGCGCGTCGGCAACCAGGCGGCCGAACAGGTCCAGCACGATTCCTACGGCAGCGTGGTGCTTGGCGCGGCGCAAATGTTCGTCGACGAGCGGTTGACCCACATGGGCGACGAAGCGTTGTTCGTCCAGCTCGAGACGCTCGGCGAGAAGGCGTGGAAGCTGGCGTTCGAGCCCGACGCCGGCATCTGGGAATATCGCGGCAGCACCCGGGCTCACACCTATTCCGCCGCCTTGTGCTGGGCGGCGTGCGACCGCCTGGGACGCATCGCGCGCATCCTCGGCCTGGCCGAGCGCGAGCGGCGTTGGGCCTCGCGGGCCGAGATCATCCGCGAACGGCTGCTCGCCGGCGCATGGAACGAAAAGCGCGGCGCCTTGACCGCCGCCATGGGTTCGCCAGACCTCGACGCCAGCGTTCTGCTGCTCGCCGAACTTGGCCTGCTGCCCCCGGACGACCCGCGCTTCCGCAGCACCTGCGAGACGATCGGCCGCGAACTGATGCGCAACGGGCGCATCATGCGTTACGCCGTCCCCGACGATTTCGGCGCGCCCGAAACGGCGTTCCTCGCTTGCAACTTCTGGTACATTGACGCGCTGGCGCAGATCGGCCGGCGCGCCGAAGCGCGCGAGATGTTCGAGAGCGTGCTGGCGCGCCGCAACCATTTCGGGCTGCTGTCGGAGGACATCCATCCCGAGACTGGCGAGCTGTGGGGCAATTTCCCTCAGGCTTATTCCATGGCCGGGATAATCAATACGGCGACGCGTCTGTCGTCGAGTTGGGAGGACGCATGGCTCCGCGCCTGATTATCGTTTCGAATCGAGTCGCTATTCCTGACACGCGCCAGCATCTCGCGGGCGGACTGGCGGTCGCCGTCAAGGCCGCGCTGCGCGATCGCGTCGGCGTATGGTTTGGCTGGAGCGGCGATATCAGCGATGGCGAGGCGGCGCCGCGGCGGCTCAAGCGCGGCCGCATTGAATACGCCGTGATCGACCTCTCCGAGGCCGACTATCAGGAATACTACAACGGCTTCGCCAATCGGGTGCTGTGGCCGATCCTTCACTACCGGGTCGACCTGCAGGAATATTCGCGCGCCGACCAGGGCGGCTACATGCGGGTCAACAGCCTGTTCGCCGAACAACTCGACGCGATCATCGAGGACGAGGACGTCGTCTGGGTGCACGACTATCACCTGATGCCGCTGGCTCGCGAACTCAGGGCGCGCGGCCGCGTCAACCCGATCGGCTTCTTCCTCCACATTCCCTGCGCGCCGCCCGACATCCTGGCGACGATGCCCAATCACGAGGAGATCCTGGGCAGCCTCGCCCACTACGATCTGGTCGGCTTTCAAACCGACAACGACCGCGACAATTACGCCCACTATCTGACGTCGCTGGGCGCCAAACCGGTGCGCAACGGCAGCTTCACGTTTGAGGGTCGGCAGACTCGGCTGGGCGCGTTTCCGGTCGGCATCGAAACGCCCATCTACGCCCGGCTCGCCCGCAACGCGGTGCGCTCGCGCTTCGTGCGCGAGATGGTCGACAGCCTCAACGGCCAGAAGCTGGTGCTGGGCGTCGACCGGCTCGACTATTCCAAGGGGATCATTCATCGCCTCAACGCCTTCGATCGCTTCCTCGAGGTCAATCCGGAATGGCGATCGAAAGTCACCTACCTGCAGGTGACGCCCAAGAGCCGCGGCGAGATTCGCGAATACGCGCAGATCGAAAACGAAGTGACGACGGTGATCAGCAAGATCAACGGCCGCTTCGGCGAGGCGGCGTGGACGCCCGTGCGCTACGTCAACCGCTCCTATTCGCGCACCGCGCTGGCCGGCGTCTATCGCGCCGCCGACGTCGCTTTGGTGACGCCGTTGCGCGACGGCATGAATCTCGTCGCCAAGGAGTTCGTCGCGGCGCAAGATCCCGAGACCCCGGGCGTGCTGATCCTGTCGCAATTCGCCGGCGCGGCGGCCGAGCTTGACGGCGCGGTGATCGTCAATCCGCACGAGGTCGAGGGCGTCGCGGCGGCGATCAAGCAGGCGTTGGAGATGCCGCTGATGGAGCGGCGCGAGCGGCACGGTCCGATGTTGGCGCGCCTGCTCGATCACACCGTCGATCAATGGTCCGACAGCTTCCTCACCGCGCTCGGCGAGACGCGGCAGAAGCCGAGCCTGATCGAGGGCCTGAGGTCGATGTTCGGCGCCTCGGCGTAGCCGCTAGAGCGCGACATTTATTTGGAATCTCCACGTCTCCAACGCCCTCACCGTGAGGAGCCCGCGCGAGCGGGCGTCTCGAACGATGAGGGGCGCCTCGCGGCGAGTCAATGGCGCGGGCCTCCGCGCCCGCGGCCGCGGAGGGCCGCGCCACTGACGGCCGCGTAAACCCAACGGCAATACGCTTTGGAGCCCCTCAACTCCGCGGCGCGTCGCGCGTCTCCGCGATGGTGAGCAGGCTGGCGAAGCTCACCGCGGCCGCCGCGACGATGTAATAGCCGACCCACGCAATGCCGCCGCGCGTCAGCAACAATTGAGCGATCGTCGGGGCGAGCGAAGCGCCGAGAATGCCGCCGAGATTGTAGGCGCTCGACGCGCCGGTGTAGCGCACGCGGGCGGGAAAGAGCTCCGGCAGCAGCGCGCCGAGCGGCGCGAACGTAAAGCCCATCGCCGCTAGCGCGAGCGACAGGAAGGCCAGCACGCCGATCGTCCCGCCGCTGAACAGGGTCGGCATCGCCAGCCCGACCGCCGCGGCGATAATCGCCGCGGCGAGCAGCACGGGCCGGCGGCCGAAGTGGTCGGCCAGGGCGGCGGAGATCGGCGTCGCCGCCGCCATGAACAGCGCCGCGACGCACAGCATCGTCAGGAAGTCGGTGCGCGCGATGTGCAGCGTCGTCACGCCATAGCCGAGCGCGAACACCGTCGAGACATAGAACAGCGCATAGCAGACGACGATCGCCAGCGAACCCTGAATCAGTGGTCGCCAATGGTCGCGAATGACTTCGACGAGCGGAACCCTGGCGCGCTGGCGCGTTTCGATCAGCGCGCGGAAGGCCGGCGTCTCGGCGACGGTGACGCGGACATAGAGGCCGATCGCCACCAGCGCGGCGCTGAGCAGGAAGGGAACGCGCCACGCCCAGACGACGAAGCTCTGTTCGCCCAGGCCGAGGATCAGCAGCAGGAACAGCCCGTTGGCCATCAGGAAACCGATCGGCGGCCCGAGCTGCGGGAACATGCCGAACCAGGCGCGCTGGCCGTGCGGCGCGTTTTCGGTCGCTAGCAGCGCTGCGCCGCCCCATTCGCCGCCGAGCCCGACCCCCTGGCCGAAGCGCAGCAGACACAGCAGCCATGGCGCGAGCGCGCCGGCCGTCGCGTAGCCGGGCAGGACGCCGATCAGGGTGGTCGACAGTCCCATGACCACCATCGTCGCCACCAGAGTCGCCTTGCGGCCGACCCGGTCGCCGAAATGGCCGAACAGGAACGCGCCGATCGGTCGCGCCAGAAAGGCGATGCCAAAGGTCAGGAAGGCGTTGAGCGCCTGAGTCTGCGGCGCCGACTGCGGGAAGAACGTCTGGCCGATCACCAGCGCTGCGGCGGTGCCGTAGATGTAAAAGTCATAAAATTCGATCGCCGTGCCGATCAGGCTCGCCAGCACGATGCGGCCGACGCCGGCCCCCGGCGCTGGCGCGTCGATCGCCGCCGCCGCGGCCCCCGCCTCTCCCGTCATCACGTTCTCCCCTGTCCGCGTTGGGCTTTTCAGCTCGGCGCCGCCCACTTCGGACAGCTTTGGCTCAGCGGCAATTTGCGTTCGATGACGCGCACGGGGAAGTAATATTTGCAGCTGCGGCTCCACTGATCGGTCGTCTGCCCGGACGAGATCAGCGGCGCTTCGTTCCACAGCATCAGCACAACGTTAACGCCCACTACGAGCGCCAGGCCCACGATCCACCTCATCGACTCCCCCCAAAGCCGACCGAAATCGGACCTCTTCCCCCCAAACGGTCCATGAGAATCAGCCGTTCGTCAGCGTCATGATCGGCCCTTTGAACCGGCGTGACAAATCCTCGGTCGGGGCTGGTAACGCTCGATGTCCGGTCGTTGATCTTGCGTAGTGACGCGCGATCGCCTAAATGGCTCCAATCGGGCTTCGGCCGAACGACGTGGCCTCGGCGCGCTCCCGCGTCAGACTGACGACCTTCTCCCAAACTCGAATCTCGCCGGCCGCGACATGCGGCTTCAATTTGGATCAGTCAGGAAGGACAATCACATGGCGCAGGGAACCGTGAAATGGTTCAACGGCCAAAAAGGCTACGGCTTCATCCAGCCGGATGACGGCAGCAAGGACGTCTTCGTCCACATCAGCGCCGTGCAGCGCGCCGGCCTCGTCGACCTCAACGAAGGCCAGAAGGTCGCTTACGAAGTCGTCGCCGACCGCCGCACTGGCAAGTCGTCGGCCGACAATCTGAAGCCGCTGTAAGCCAGACAGAATTTCGCCTCGGTCGGAACCTTCCGGCCGAGGCCCAGACGATCGGCCCGCGCCCGGGAAACCGGCGCGGGCTTTTTCATGCGCGCCCTTCCTCCCCCGCTGCGCGAGGGAGGAAGGGCAGGCTTTAGCCTGCCTGAGTTTGCCCGGCTTCCCAGCCGATGATCGCCTGCTTCCGCGCCAGGCCCCAGTGGTAGCCGGTCAGCGCGCCAGAGCGTCCGAGAACGCGATGACAGGGCACGACGAACGAGATCGGGTTGCGCCCCACCGCCGCGCCGACCGCGCGCGCCGCCGTGGGTTTGCCGATATGGCGGGCGATGTCGGAATAGGTCGTCGCGCAGCCCATCGGCACGGCGAGCAACGTCTCCCACACCCGCACCTCGAAGTCGCTGCCGATCATGACGATCCGCAGCGGCGTATCCGACCGCCACTGCGCCGAATCGAAGGCGCGCGCGGCCAGCGGCGCCGTCGCGTCCTTGTCCTCGGTGAAGCGGGCGCGCGGCCATCGCCGCCGCATGTCGGCGAGCGCCGCGGCGCGGTCTTCGTCGTCGACGAAGCCCAGGCCGGCGAGGCCACGCGGCGCGGCGACGACGATCGCTTCGCCGAATGGCGAGGGGTGAAAACCGTAGGCGAGTTCGAGGCCCTCGCGGCGATAGTCGCCCGGCGTCATTGCGTCATGGGCGACGAACAGGTCGTGCAGCCGGCTCGGGCCCGACAGGCCGACGTCGTAGGCCGCGTCGAGCACGCTCGCCGAATCGCGCAACAGTTCGCGCGCCCGGTCGATCGTCAGCGCCTGCAGAAAGGCCTTGGGCGTCAGCCCGGCCCAGCGCTTGAACACGTGCTGGAAGTGCGACGCCGACAGGCCGACGTGGTCGGCGATCGCTTCGATCGACGGCTGGTCGCGCCAGCGGGTCGAGATGTATTCGATCGCCTTGCGCACGACCGCATAATCCGCGTCGGGCGCGATCGGGATGGCGGGAAAATCGAGCATGATCTCTCCTGGACTCGAATTCCCGGTTCTCCTCATCGTGAGGAGCGCCGCGCCAGCGGCGCGTCTCGAACGACGAGGAGAAACGGGCGGCGGGCGACCGATCTCTCGACCCCTCATCCTTCGGGGCCGCTTCGCGGCGCCTCAGGATGAGGGGCCGAGATCGCGAGCGGTTCTCACGATCCCCGCCGTCTGATCTATCTGACCTATGTGACCCCGTTGGCCTGCCGGCGCCACCCGAAAACGACGATCTTAGCCGTCGCCGCGCGCGTCGACGACCGCGTTCCAGCCCCATTTGAGCAGCGGCATGGCGTCTTGGGCGAAGGCGACGACGTCGTCGACCAGGGCGGGCTTGGCGAGCCGCGGCTCGGCGACGTCGCGCGAGCAAATCAACGACGTTTTGCGGACCGCCGCGGCGATCTCCGGGTCGTCGATCGTCTCGAAGCCGCGCGGCGCGCGTTTCAGCGCATATTCCTCTTCGAGCGCCAGGCCGCCGTCGGCCAGCTTGGCGACCATGGTCTTCCATGCCTTCGGCGCGCGGACGATCGCTGCGCGCAGCCGGGCCAGGACCGCCGGTTCCGGCTGCCAGAAACCGGCTGCGGCGAAGCAGCCGTCGGCGGAGACGTGGAAATAGAGCATGCCGGGGTCGTTCTTGGCCCCGCTCCGCGACAGCACCGCGCCGGCGTTGGTCTTGTACGGACTCTTGTCCTTGGCGAAGCGGACGTCGCGGTTGATGCGGAACAGCGAGCCTTTTCGGTCGCCCTTGAGCGGCGTTTTCGCCTTGGCGAAACGCGCTGCGAGGTCCTCGACCAGGTCGCCGAGCGGTCGCTTGATCTCGTCCTCGTAGATGGCGCGATTGGCCTCGAACCAATCCTTGGTCTGGTGGAAGGCGAGCGCCTTGAAGAACGGAACGGCCTGCGGGCCGAAGCCGGAAAAGGCCATGGCGCGAATCCTCAAGCGGCGAAGGGCGTCGCTTTCTAGGCCCGCCCCATGCCCTGCGCAAATCGCCTTCGGACCGCCCTACGCGAGCGCGATTTTGGTCGGCCGGCCGGGCTCGAGCCGGGTCTCGTCGCCGACGATCCCGCGCTCGTCCCGCTGGCGCTGCGCCCGGCGCCGCTGTTGCGCGACCTGTGGCTAGCCACCCGCGCCGACGCCGCCCGCAGTCCGGCGGTCGTCGCCGTCGCCGACTTCCTCGTCGCGATCTTCGACCGCGACCGCGCGCGGTTCTCAGGGCGATGAATTGGGCAGCGTCGCTTCGGCCGCGCTGACCCGTCGAGCCCCAACCGGCGCGCCTCGCGCTGGCCGCCGCGCCGGCTTCACGTTACGCTTCGCAGACGACGCAGGAGCCGCGGGAGGGTTCTCATGACGCCGGAAGGATTCATCGTCCGCTCAAGCCGCCAAGATCCGATAACAACCATGGATCGACTCGCCGCCGCCGTGACCAAGCGCGGGGCGGCCGTGGCGGCGCGCATCGACCACGCGGCGGCCGCCGGGGCTGTGGGCCTCGCGCTGGCGCCGACCGAAGTCCTCATCTTCGGCAATCCCAAAGCCGGCACGCCGCTGATGCAGGCGGCGCAAACCATCGGCGTCGATCTGCCGCTGCGCGCCCTGGTCTGGCGCGACGCCAACGGGATTACGAATGTGGGTTACAACGACCCCTATTGGCTGGCGCGCCGACATGGCGTCGAAGTCGGCAATGAGACGCCGCTGAAGGCGATGGCCGATTTTCTCGCCGCCGTCGCCGAAGAGGCCGCAACGTAGAGCGCGCCGCCCTTGTGCCGCGATGTTGCGGACATTTTCTTTGCCATGGCGCTGACTTAACGGCGATCACTCAATGTCACCCCCGCGAAAGCGGGGGCCCGGTGCGGGTCGAAGGCGCCGCCAGCGGAAAGTCTAGTTCCCCGCTTGCGCGGGGATGACAAGGTGGATGGCCGCTGCGGGGCCAAGCTTGCGCCCGTCGGGTCGAGCCCGGCCATGACGGCGAGGCGGCGATTTCCGGCCTTACCCCAACCCCGCCGGCGCCGGGCCGCCGCTTGCCCAGTCGAGCAGCTCGATGGTGTGGACGACCGGCGTCGCTGTTCCGGAGGCTATCTGCGTCAGGCAACCGATGTTGCCGGCGACGATGACGTCGGGCTTCAGTCGCTCGAGGTTGGCGACCTTGCGTCCGCGCAGCGCCACGGCCGTTTCGGGGTGGAGGATGTTGTAGGTCCCCGCTGAGCCGCAGCACAGATGCGCCTCGGCCGGGTTGCGAACTTGAAACCCGGCGCGCCGCAACAGCGCCTTGGGCGGCTCGACGATCTTCTGCGCGTGCTGCAGCGTGCAGGCGGCGTGATAGGCGACGACCAGCGGCTTCGGCGCGGCGAAGGCGAGATCGAGGCCGGCGACGTATTCGGTCACGTCGCGCGCCAACGCCGCCACCCGCGCGGCCTTGTCGGCGTAGGCGGGGTCGTTGGCGAGCAGCGCGCCATAGTCCTTGATCGTTGCGCCGCAGCCCGACGTCG
>Ga0265339_10003697_pt1 | contig 10674 bp, 9 predicted proteins | sample 4CB219metaG_FD_202085 | JGI IMG/M metagenome (GOLD analysis project Ga0265339, IMG submission 202085) | Rhizosphere microbial communities from Carex aquatilis grown in University of Washington, Seatle, WA, United States - 4-CB2-19 metaG | ecosystem: Host-associated > Plants > Roots > Rhizosphere...
CCGAGCCGATCGAGCTCCGAACCTATGCCGCGACGCTCGACATCGACCCCGGCACCGTGCCCGTGGGGACGAAGCTGCTGGTGCGAATTCTCGACGGAGTCGTCAAGGAACTGACAGGTGAAACGGCCGGCGACGTGTGGAGCTTCGACGGCGTGGCCGGCGGCGCGGTCCAGATCCTGAGCGACGCGACGACCTTCGCGCGGCCGATCCTGCTCACGGTGGAGGGCTTCCCCGTCGGCGAGGGTCTGGCCGACGTCCTCCATGCCGACGAGGGCGCGGCCGCCTGGACACGCGTCGGGAAGGTGACCACGCCGACACCGCCCTCCGTCTTTCAGTTCACGGCCGAGCTGACGGGCCCGCACCTCTGGTCGTTGGCGATCCCGCCGGTGACGGCACTCGCGGCGCCGAACGGCGTCTACCGCCTCGACCGCCTGATCTGTGGGACGAACGACGTCGGGGCGACGCCGGACGAGACGCTGGAGATCGACCGAGGCCGCTACGTCTGGACGCGCGGTCCGGCCGGCGGCGCGTGCGCCGTCGTCGAGCGCGGCTTGATCTCGATCGAGCTCTCGGTCGCCTCGGCCACCTTCGAGCCCGACGTCGGCGACGCGTACTTCTTCAACATCTACGTCGTAGACAACGACACCTTCGAGCTCAAGACCATCTTCGCGCGACCGTTCGAGTGCGCGGCGGACGTCACGACCGTCCTCTCGTTCGTGCCGGCGGCGAGCGGCGCCGACGCGGGCGCGCCGAACCCGGGCAGCGACGGCGGCTGCGCCTCGGATGCGGGCGGGAGCGACGAGGGAGGGAGTCATGATGCGCAGGGCGGTTGAGCTCGCGGCGGCGCTTCTCACGCTGGGCCTCGCCGCGGCGCCGCGCGCGAGCGCCGAAGAGCCGGCCGCGGCAACCGCCGCCGCCCCGACGCTCAGCCTCGAGGCCAAGCCCGCGCCGGCCAGCGCGTCGACGTTCAGGCTCGAGCTGGGAGGCGGGATCGGCTCGCCGCTCGGGACCGGCTTCATCGACGGCGTCTTCTCGCCGAACCGCTGGCTCTCCTTCGGCGCGGGCATGGGCTTCATCCAGCCGGAGGCCGGCATCGCCGCGTACATCGGCAAGATCGTCCCCCGCTTCGGCGCGTTCGCGCGCGGCCACCTCCTGCAACGGCGCGGGCTCGCGCTCGGGCCCGTGCTCACCTTCTCGACGGGCGATCTCGCGCGCGGCGAGACCTATATGCGCCCGGGGTACGCGCCCGAATCGGTGGCCTGGAGCTGGCAGCCGGGGCATCGCCTCGACGCCGGCGTGGGCGTCGAGCTCCGCGGGCGCCGCCTCTCGGCGCGCGTCGAGGTCGGCGTCGGCTACGTCCTCAACGGTCCGACCTGCACGTACCAGGGGCAGCTGACCTGGTTCGGGGGCTCGTGCGACTCGCCCGAGATCCCGGCCTCCTACCACTTCTCGACCGTGCCGGGCCGCGTGACACCGTACGTCTCCCTCGCCCTGGGCGCTGCTTCCTTCGGCCCCGACGCCGCGACGGTCGACGAGCCCACGGCGGAGCCCGGGGTCGTGCGCGCGCGCGCCGAGGACCCGCGCGTCGACGATGCGTGGGCGGCGCCCACGGCGCTCACGCAGCCGAAGGGCCGCGTCACCGTGACCCTCTACGAGCTCTTCCTCCCGAACGTCACCGTCGGTGTGACCGACCGGCTCCAGGTCACCGCCGGGCTCGGCTCGTTCTACTTCTCCACCAGCCGGCCGCTCGCCTGGGACGCGTCGATCAAGCTCGAGGTCGCCAGGCTCTCCCACCTCCACGTCGCGCTCCTCGCGGGCGGGGCCGGCGTCAAGGCCGACTACTCCTCTTTCTATGGGGTGGGCGCTGGGCCCGTCGTCAGCTTGTGCATCGACGAGGGCTGCGAGTCCCTCGTCTCCACCTCGGTGCTCGGCGGCAATTTCCACGACGATCCCGACGAGGGGAGCCCGAACGATCACGCCGGCGTGCTCGTGAGCCCGAGCGCCGTCATCTCGCTCGTCCACCACGTGAAGCTGGTCGCGGAGGCCCACTTCCCACCCGGCAACTCCGAGCTCCTCTGGATCGCCGGCCTCCGCGTCCCGTTCGGGCCGCTCGCCGTCGACGGCGGCGTGCTCCAGGGGAAGATCCCGGTCGGCAGCGTCACCTGGCGCTGGTGAGCGGCGCCCCCTCTTCGCCCCCCTCCCCTTGCGCCCGCATCCCTGCTAAAAAAGCGCTCGTCATGGGACGCATCTTCGAGACGCGCAAGCACGTGATGTTCAAGCGGTGGGACAAGATGGCGAAGGCCTTCACCCGCATCGGCAAAGACATCACCATCGCCGTGAAGGCCGGCGGCCCCGATCCCGGCTCGAACCCGGCGCTGCGCCGCGTGCTGCAGAACGCGCGCGCGGCCAACATGCCCAAGGACAAGATCGAGAACGCCATCAAGAAGGCGTCGGGCCAGGGCGCCGAGAACTACGACATCGTCATCTACGAGGGCTACGCGCCGCACGGCATCGCCGTCATCGTCGAGACGGCCACCAACAACGTCACGCGCACGGTCGCGAACGTCCGCTCGGCCTTCAAGACCTACGGCGGCGGCATGGGCACGGAGGGCAGCGTCGCCTTCCAGTTCAAGAAGATGGGCGTCTTCCGCATCGCGCCCGAGGCGCTCGCGGGCAAGAACGCCGAGGAGATCGAGCTCGAGCTCATCGACTTCGGGCTCGAGGAGATGGGCGAAGGCACGAACGACAAGGGCGAGCCCCAGACGATCATCCGGGGCGGGTTCGCCGACTTCGGCAAGCTGCAGGGGGCCATCGAGTCGCGCGGCATCGCCGTGCAGTCGGCCGAGTCCGAGTACGTGGCGCAGAACGTCGTCACGCTGCCCGAGGACAAGTCGACGCAGGTGCTCGAGCTCGTCGACGCGCTCGAGCAGGACGAGGACGTCCAGCGCGTCTTCCACAACCTCGGCTAGTGCGCGTTGCCATCGCCCGCCGTCGCGGGCGATGATGGTCCCGTGATGAGGCAAAAGGCCGCAGCGGCCATCGGACAGCTCTTCGGGCTGGCGATGCTGATGGGCTGCATGACGGTGCCGCCGGCGCTCACGGTCATCAAGTTGAACGCGCCGCCGGGGGCGCTCGCCGCGCGCGCTCCGCGCGACGTGACGATCTTCGCGACGGGTGCGCCCGCGCGTCCGTTCGTCGAGGTCGCGCTCATCCAGAGCCGGAAGGAGTGGGGAACCACCGAGCAGGCGGAGGGGATCTTCGAGCGGATGCGCGTCGCGGCCGCGCGCATGGGTTGCGACGGCCTCGTCCTGCTCGGAGAGGCCAACGTCGTCGATGGAATGATCTATCCGGTGCCCGGCATGTGGGGAGCGGAGACGCACGGCACGATCGACACCCGCGAGGGGTTTCGCGGCGCGTGCATCGTCTGGACAGAGGGAAAGAGCGCCGCGCCGCCGCCGGCTGTCGCCCCGCCGGCCTCGACGGGAGCCGGCCCGTGAGCCCCGCCCGTCTGGCCCCCGCGCGGCCGCGCGGCTAAGATCCCGTCGGTGAATCAGCCGGCGACGACGCGTCTTTCGGGGTGGGGGCTCAACCTCCGCTCCGACTGCGTGCTGCGCGAACCGGAGCTGCCCGGCGAGGTCGCGTCATGGATGGACCGCGGGGGCAAGGGGACGATCCCGCGCGGCCTCGGGCGCAGCTACGGCGACGCCGCGCTCAACGCGGGCGGGCAGGTGCTGGGGTTGCACCGCCTGGATCGGTACCTGGCGTTCGACCCCGCGACGGGCACGCTCGCGTGCGAGGCGGGCGTGACGCTCGAGCAGATCATCGCCGACTTCACGCCGCGCGGGTGGTTCCCCATGATCACGCCCGGGACGAAGTTCGTCACGGTGGGCGGCTGCATCGCCAACGACGTGCACGGCAAGGCGCACCACGCGCAGGGCTGCTTCAGCGCGTGCGTCGACGAGATCATGGTGCTGCTCGCGAGCGGCGAGGTCGTGCGCGCGAGCCGCGACGAGAACGCCGACCTCTTCTGGGCGACGTTCGGCGGCATGGGGCTGCTCGGCGTCGTGCTGTCGGCGCGCCTGCGCCTGCGCCGGGTCGAGACGACGTACTTCCGCCAGCGGGCGACGCCGGTGCGCGACCTCGAGTCGATGCTCGCGACGCTCGAGGTGAACGATCGCGACTTCTCCTACTCCGTCGCGACGCTCGACGTGATGGCGACGGGCGCGCGGCTCGGGCGCGGCGTCGTCTCGGCCGGCGAGCACGCGACGCGCGCCGAGCTGCCCGCCAAGCTCGCGGAGGATCCGCTGCGCGTCGTGGGGCCGCCCAAGCTCGACGTGCCGTTCGAGCTGCCCGAGCTGACGCTGAACGCGCTCACGATCCGCGTCCTCAACGCCGCCATCCAGATGCGGCTGCGCGGCGCGCCGCCCTTCGGGCACTACGACGGGTTCTTCTATCCGCTCGACGTCATCTCTCACTGGAACCGCGGCTACGGACACCGCGGCTTCGCGCAGTACCAGTTCGTCATCCCCTTCGAGGACGGCGCGCGCCGGCTGCGCGAGATCCTCGCGGCGATCCTGACCTCGGGCGAGCTGCCGTTCCTCAACGTGCTCAAGCGCTTCGGCAAGGAGAGCGGCGGCCTGCTGTCGTTCCCACGCGAGGGCTACACGCTGGCCGTCGACTTCCCCATCCGCGCGAACACCGTCGCGCTGCTGCGCCGGCTCGACGCCATGGTGCTCGACGCCGGCGGGCGCGTGTACCTGGGCAAGGACTCGTACCTCGAGGCGGCGACGTTCCGCGCGATGTACCCCGCGCTCGATCGCTGGCTGGCCGTGAAGGCGAAGTACGATCCGCGCGGCGTGTTCACCTCCGACCTCGCGCGCCGCGTGGGGCTCGTGCCTGCGGCGCGCGCGCCCTGACGCAGGCCGCCTTCTGGCCGGCACGTCGCGCGTGACGGAGGGGGCCGTCCGGGGGACAATCCCCGCGTTGGAGCGCAACCTCTACCGAGTGCTCGCCGTTGCGTCCGACGCGACGACCGACGAGATCGAGCGGTCCTTCCGCCAGCTCGCGCGGCGGGCACACCCCGACCTCAACGGCGGCGACGGCGCGGCCCTCGAGCGCATGAAGGAGCTCAACGTCGCGCGCGCGACGCTGACCGACCCGACGGCGCGCGCCGCCTACGACGAGCGCCTGCGCAGCGAGCAGCGCGCGAAGGCCGCGGCCGCGCCGCAGCCGGCGACGCCGCGCCCGACCGCCGCGCCGCCCACGACGGCCGCAGCGCCTCGCCCGCAGCCCTCCGCGAGGCCGTTCCTCTCGTGGGCGCGCACGCGCGACGTCCCGCCGCCGTCCGCGACGCCGTCGTCGGAGGTCCCTCCGCTCGCCTCCGCCGGGCGGCTCGCCTGGCTCGGCCTCCTCTCGCTCCTCGGGCTGGCCGCCGTCCTCGGGATCATCTGGCTGCGCGAGACGTTCCTCGATCCGTAGAGGCCCCGAGTCGCGCCCTCTTTCGCCGAGTGCCGCCTTGCGCGATGAAAGTCGCGACATATCTTGCCCCGCGGAAACCCTAATGGGGCGGAGGCGCGCGATGAAACTTTCCCGGTTGGCTTTGATTGTTCCCTTCTTCGTGACCTGGGCCTGCAGCAACGGGACCAGTCACCCCATCGACGCGCGCGACGCGCCCCTCGGTGACTTGAACACCGACAAGGCGACGGACAAGCCGTCGACCGAGGACACGAACAACAACAACGACACGGCCAACGACGGGACGACTCCCGACGGGACCTCTCCCGACTCTCCCGAAGCCTCGAACAACAACGACGGCGGCGGCAACGACGTCGCGGACGCCAACCATGACACCGGCGCGGACACGGCCGACGCCGCGCAGCCGCAGAAGCTCGTCTCGACGGTCCTCGTGATCGATCAGGCGCCCGACGCCGGCGCCGACGCGAGCACGGACGCCGGCGCCGACGCGATGCCGGCCATCGATCCCAACCTCGTCAATCCGTGGGGCCTGGCGTTCAACCCGTCGGGGCCGATCTGGATCGCGAACAACGGGACCGGGACGTCGACGATCTACAACGCCCAGGGCCAGCCCCAGGCGCTCGTCGTGACGATCCCGCCGCCCACGGGTGGCACGCCGCCCTCGGCGCCGACGGGCCTCGTCTTCAACGTCACCTCGGCCTTCATGGGCGACAAGTTCATCTTCTCCAGCGAGGACGGCACGATCGCCGGCTGGCAGACGGGCACCGCTGCGACGACGCGCGCCGAGAACGCCACGGCCCACTCCGTCTACAAGGGCCTCGCCCTCGGGCTGCGCAACAACGTCGCGCGGCTCTACGCGACCGACTTCCACAACGGGAAGGTCGACGTCTACGACATGAGCTACAACAAGATCACGACGTCGGGCGGCTTCGCGGACGCGACCATTCCGACGGGCTTCGCGCCGTTCGGCATCCACGCCGAGGGCGCGGCCATCTTCGTGACCTACGCCAAGCAGGACGCCGACGCCAAGGACGACGTCAAGGGTGCGGGCAACGGCTACGTCAACGCGTTCGACTTCGACGGCGTGCTCACGCGGCGGCTCATCTCGCAAGGCGCGCTCAACTCGCCGTGGGCGATCGCGCTCGCGCCGTCGGACTTCGGCAACCTCTCGCACGACATCATCATCGGCAACTTCGGCGACGGGAGGGTCAACGCCTACGACGCCTCGACCGGAGCCTTCCAGGCCACCGCGATCACGTCGGGCAACGTGCCGCTCGTCATCCCGGGCCTCTGGTCGCTCGTCTTCGGCAACGACACGGCCGGCGCCGCGCACAACCAGCTCTTCTTCACCGCCGGCCCCGGCGACGAGATGCACGGCGTGTTCGGCCGTCTGGATTTCGTTCCCTGACGCGGACCCCGAGCGCGGGAGGGGTGAAGGCCCTTTCCGCGCTCAGAAGATCTGCTGGAAGCCGACGCTCGCGCGGCCGGGGAAACCGGCGGGGGCGAAGGCGCCGTTGGGGAGGGTGACGGCGACGAGGGGGATGGCCCAGTCGAAGCGGATCACCGTCGAGTTGAGCTGGGGGATGAGCCAGCGCAGGCCGAGCCCAATGTCGGCGAGGAGGCCGTGCGCCGCGGACGAGAAGGTGGGCGCGGCGCTGCCCACGTCCTCGAAGACCAGCGCGCCAACGCGCTGGGACGTGATCGCGAGGGCCAGCGTGCGCAGCTCGAGGTGGCCGAGGAGCTGCGTCGTCCCCTCGACGGCGCCGATGGCGTAGCCGCGCAGGCCGCTGTCGCCGCCGAGGAAGTAGCGCCGGCGCAGCGTATCGTCTCGATAGGCGTCCGCCTCGGCGGACGCGACGACGCGCCCGACCCGCCAGAGGATGGGCGACGCGAAGTAGAGCTTGCCCTGGAACGCCTTGTCGATCGCCTGGCCGTCGTGCAGGCGCAGGGTGCCGGCGACGGACGCGACCGCGAGCGACCCGTCGGGCCCGAAGGCCCACGCGGCCGACGCCGAGAGCGGGAAGGCGCGCACGTCCGCGCCGAGCTCGGGGGAGCCGTAGGCCGCCGATACCGAGGCGGACGGCCCGAGCTGCCGGTTCTCGCGCAGGTCGAACGTGTTGAGGTCGCGGTAGATCGCGTAGCGCGGCGTGAACATCGCGTAGCCCACGTACGGCTCGGAGCGCACCTCGCTGATGGGCGCGTACGTGTTCAGCAGCTCCTGGATCTGCGCGGGCGTCGCGCCGCCGTAGTCGAAGCCCTCGAGCGCCAGCGAGCGCCGGTCGTCGTAGTGGTAGCCGAGCGTGAGCCTTTGGATGACGGCCGCGGAGGGGAATGACCGCGTCGCGTTCGCGTCGACGATGAACGCCTGTCGCCGGAAGATGTCGGGGAGGGTGGTCGTCGGGTCCGACGGGAGCGGCACGGGCGCGACGCCGTCGCCGAAGAACTGGCGCTTGACCAGGTCCTCGTGGGTGAACGCGAGCCCCGCGCCCCAGCGGCTCGCGAGCGAGTAGAGCGGGTAGACGAGCGCGAGCAGCTCGTTGTTGCCCTCGTAGTGGGTCGTGCCGCGCGTGTAATTCGCGGTCGCGTTCGCGTAGAGCTGCAGGCGCGTCCCGAGGATGTTCGGGTCGAGGTACTCCGGGCCGATGGCGTACTGGCCGAGGTCGAGCGTGTAGCCGACGGAGAGGTACTTGCGCCACCCGAAGAGGTTGTTCTCGGAGAGCGACGTGTCGAGGAACGAGAGCGTGTTCTGCTGGAACTCGAAGGTCGTGTTGAGGCGCAGGCTCCACACGTCGCGCGTCACGACCAGCACGTCGACGGTGCCGGGCGCGCGCGAGGCGACGGGGAGGATGGCGACGACGCTCGACAGCTCGGGCTGCGGCACGGGCTCCCCCGTCGCGAGCACGAGCGCCGCGGGCGTCTGGAGGTTCCGCGTCGTCTCCTCGACGAGCGCCTGGTCGTAGCGCTGGCCCGGCTTGAACAACAGCTCGCGCCGCAGGACGTTCTCGCGCGTCGTGCGGTGGAAGATGTTGAGCAGCTGGAAGTACCAGTCGCGGCGCGAGAACACGTCCTGGTTGACGACGTAGACGTTCCCGATCGTCTTGCCGGCCGGGTTCGGCTCGGGCACGAGCCCCAGGTCCTTGAGCGCCTCGTCGACGGACTCGCGCTCGAGGCGGCTGAGCGGCCGCTGCGCCTGCGTGTGGGCCGCCCGCGCGCCGAGCGCGACGGCCGCGAGCGCGAGCGCCGCGAGCGCGGCGCGTCGGAGTCGGGGCCAGTCGGGCAGCATGGACGCGACACATTAACCCGATCGACGACGGTAAACCGGCCCGTCGCGACGAACGTCTGCATCCCGCGCTGGGCGCAGGGCACGGTGCAGTCGCTCCAGCTCGGGCTCGTCTCGACGCGCTTCACGGAGGACTGCGCCGGGTGACCGACCCGGCGTCGCGCCCTTCTGGGCGCTCGAGCGCTTCGACGACACGCCGGCGTCCAACGTCGAGCTGGTCACCGACGCCGGCGCGGCGCACACCGGCGCCGTGAGCGCGCGCTTCTCGAGCGCGCCGCCCTGCCCGCACGCGAGCCTCTCGGGCAGCGTCACCGTGCCGTCGCCCGTGAACGGAGCAGGCCCCGCCCTCTCCTTCTTCTACGAGACGAACACCTCCACCCGCACCTCGCTGTCCGTCACGATGAACGCCTTCGCCCTGCCCGCCGTGCAGCCGCTCGCGCCCACCTGGACGAAGGCCACCGTCTGCCTCGACCCGCGCCTCGCCGGACGCCCCGAGCTCCTGCGTTTCATCGCCGTCGACGCCGACGGCGGCGCGTGCGCCGACGGGTTCGCGGAGGAGACCGTCGGCCTCGACGACGTCACGCTCGGAACGGACCCAGGCTGCCCGGCGATGTGACGTATAAAAGAGGCATGACCCGTCCGGTGCTCCTCTTCCTCTCGCTCACCCTCTCGGCGGGCGCGGCGCTCGCCGAGCCGCCGCGCCGCGAGCTCGTCGTCTTCGAGGCGGCGTCGCTCAAGGACGTCTTCGCGCGCCTGACCAGCCGCTTCGAAGCCGATAACCCCGGCGTGACCGTCGTCGTGAACGCGGCCGGCAGCCAGGAGCTGCGCGCCCAGATCGAGCACGGCGCCGGGGCCGACGTGTTCGCGTCGGCCGACCGCAAGCACATGGACGCGCTCGTCGCCGAGAAGCTCGTCGACGCGCCCGTCGTCTTCGCGTGCAACGAGCCCGTCGTCGTCGTGCGCGGGGGCCTCACGCCGCCGCTCGCGACGTTCGCCGACCTCCCGCGCGCCGAGCGCATCGTCGTGGGCACGCCCGAGGTGCCCATCGGGAGCTACACGCGCCAGATCCTCGAGAAGGCCGGGGCGAAGCTCGGCGCCGAGTTCACCAAGCGCGTCGAGGCGCGCATCGTGTCGCGCGAGCTCAACGTGCGGCAGGTGCTCGCGAAGGTCGTGCTCGGCGAGGCCGACGCGGGCGTCGTCTACCGCAGCGACGCGCTCACGGCGGCGGGCAAGGTGCGCGTCGTCGAGATCCCCCGCGACCTGAACGTCACGGCCGAGTATCCCATCGCGACGCTGCCCGCGGCGCCGCACGCCGAGCTCGCGAAGCGCTTCGTGACGCTCGTGCGCTCGCCCGACGGCGTCGCCGCGCTCCGCGAGGCCGGCTTCGTGCCCTGCCGGTGAGCCGCCCCCGCGCGTGGCTGTGGCCGATCGTGACGGGCCTCCTGTCGGGCGGCCTGCTCTTCCTCGTCGCGCTGCCGCTCGCGGGCCTGCTCCTCACGACGACGCCGCGCGCGCTCGTCGCCGGCCTCTCCGACCCGCTCGTGGGCCCCGCGGCCCGGCTCACGCTGCTCACGACGACCGCGAGCGTGCTCTTCGTGGTCGTCTGCGGCACGCCGCTCGCGTGGACGCTGGCGCGCCGCCGCTCGCGCCCCTGGCGGCTCCTCGAGACGGCGCTCGAGCTGCCCGTCGTCCTGCCGCCCGCCGTCGCCGGCGTGGCGTTGCTGCTCGCCTTCGGCCGCCGCGGCCTCCTCGGCCCCGCGCTGTCGGTCCTGGGCATCGGCTTGCCGTTCTCACGCGCCGCCGTCGTCCTCGCGGCGTCGTTCGTCGCCGCGCCCTTCTACCTGCAGGCGGCCATCGCGGCCTTCCGGCGCGTCGATCCCGATCTTCTCCTCGCGGCGCGCACGCTCGGCGCCTCGCGC
>Ga0265339_10003701_pt1 | contig 10662 bp, 5 predicted proteins | sample 4CB219metaG_FD_202085 | JGI IMG/M metagenome (GOLD analysis project Ga0265339, IMG submission 202085) | Rhizosphere microbial communities from Carex aquatilis grown in University of Washington, Seatle, WA, United States - 4-CB2-19 metaG | ecosystem: Host-associated > Plants > Roots > Rhizosphere...
CGTGCGGCATCCGCTGCTCGTGCTGGACGACCAGTTGCGAGTCCTGTCGGCGAACCGCGCCTTCTACGAGATGTTCAAGATCCATCCGGCCCAGACGGCCGGCCGCAAGGTGTACGACTTGGGCAATGGGCAATGGGACATCCCGCAGCTTCGGACGTTGCTGGAAGAAATCATCCCCAAAGAATCGGCCTTCCAGGACTTCCGGGTGGAGCATGTCTTCCAGCAGATCGGGCGTAAGGTGATGCTCGTGAGCGGCCGCCTGGTTCGGCCCACTGTCGACATGCCCCAGCGACTCTTGCTCACCATTACCGACGTCACGCATCGCGATGCCACCGAAGCGGAGCTGCGCACGTTGGCGGAGAAAATGGCCCGATCCAATACCGACCTGGAGCAGTTCGCTTACGCCGTCAGCCACGACCTCCAGGAACCGTTGCGGATGATTACAAGCTTTCTGAGCCTGCTGACGAAACGGCTGGCAGATAGCCTGGACAAGGAATCCAAGGAATTCATCGAGTTCGTGGTGAACGGCGCCAAACGGATGCAGGTCATGATCAGTGACCTCCTGGACTTTTCCCGCCTCGGAAGGGCCCATGCCAATTGGGGGACAGTGGACCTGGCCGTCCCGCTCGGCCGTGCCATGGACAGCCTGCGGTCCGTCATCGAACGAGCCGGCGCGAAGATCACCCATGACGCGTTGCCGGCCATACAGGGCGACCCTTCCCAGTTGACGCGGCTGTTTCAGAACCTCATCGGCAATGCGATCAAGTTCCGGCGCGACGAGCCGATGAAGATACACATCGGGGCCTGTCAGAATAAGGAAGGCTGGCTGATCTCCGTACGGGACAACGGCATCGGGATCGAGATGACGTCCGCAGATCGCGTCTTCGACGTCTTCCAGCGGCTGCACACGCGGGAGAAGTATGAAGGCACAGGAATTGGCTTGGCCATCTGCAAGAGAATCGTCGAACAGCACGGCGGGCGCATCTGGCTGGAGTCGGAAGTGGGCGAGGGCACGACATTCCACTTCACGTTGCCAGCCGTCATAGCGGCAGACGTCCAGCCACAGTAACGGGTCTGCTCCGTACCGGCACTGCCCACTTGGAACGATTGGGTCGAGTTCATGGGCGAACCTATTGGGCCCTCCCCGGGCTGAATGGAAGGGTTGTTGTTCCCATACTGAAAGGCCCGCCGGGTGTCCGAAGTCACATCATTTCAGATTGATCAGCAGACCGGCGAATACCAGGACCAGATCGATCAAGAAGATGATCACGACTGAGAATTCCAGGTACACCAGCAGGCGGTTGACCTGATCCTGCTTGAGGATCTGGTACAAGCTATCGAGCGTCATCAACTTGTCATCGATCGTACGCCGCCAGTCCTCCAGGTGCAGCAGGCCGGCGATCCTCTGGTAGACCTTCGCCATGTGCCAGTCACCGAAGAACTTTCCGACGTTGGACAGTTCGTCGGTCAGCCGCGCCAGATCAACGCGGATCTCCCGCAGGGAATCGGAGACCTTCGCACGCACCTTCAACCGCTGGCGCATATCGCGATATGCCCCTTGCAGCGAAGTATCCAGCAGGCGATCGTACACTTCCAACTCCACCAACTGGACATTCGCCAATTCCATGGCATGAAGGACGTCGCCGAAGGCACGCTCCTCATTGATGATCAAGGCTGCGTCCCAGTCCATCACCACAAGGTCGTGCGCGTAATAGCTCTGGTAATTGGCGACGGCGTCCTCAATCTCTTCGGAAGACAAGCGGCGGTAATCCGGCTCCTGGTTTAGCAACCCCGCAACATCCAGTCGATGATCGGCCAGCCATTGCGAGGCCTGGCGCAGCGGCCCGCCATCGGGGCCGTCCGACGCCAGGCAGAATACCACGTACGCCCCTTCGTCGGCGAGCGCCTCCGCGGGCCGGTCCAGCCATGGGCGCAGTTCCTCGAGAATCTCTTGTGCCAATGAATACGCCAGGCCGTGGACTGGTTGGCCGTCCAGCTTCAACTCATGGTAACACGCCAGGTCCGGCACGGACTGGACCGAAATCGGCACATGCAAGGTAATGCTGATCGCACCGACCGGATACAGTTTGACGGTCCGACGAACCTCAACCGGTCCGTGCGGCCCCTGGCACACTTGGGCAGGCAGGCGGATCATGTCGGGACGGTAGAACAACGCCTTGCGCGGGGCGTGGTGTTGCCGGGGATCGAAGTCAAAATGACGTATCGGCTGGCCCAGTAATGTTCCGGTCACCTGTCGTGGCATCTCATAGGCGATATCGTAGGCGAAGATATAGGCCACTTCGCCGACGTAACCACCGCCCGGCGACAGCAATTGGGATGACGATGCAGGCAATGAAGACATACTTACAGTCTAACAGCAGGTTGTTTGGGTATCAATGTTTCGCGAGAGGGACATCGAAGGATGCCAGGGCCGTTGCTATAATGAGGACTCAGGACCTTGAGGCCTGACATCGCAAGACCGATTGACAAGCAGTGCACCGCAGTCGCGGGGCAACGTCACCTGGATGCCGGGCTGCACGCCGTAGTCCCGCAACGGGTGCATTAGCAGTGTAAGAAAGCGACATGACAAGCATCACTACATCGAATTCACCCAAGCCGCCAACCGACCTTGATCTTGTGACCGAATTTGCCCGCAAGACTGTCCAGGCCGGCGAGGACCTTCACATCCACAACCTCTGGGACAACCACTACCGCATCAACTACTATCTCCGCGACAAGAGTCACATCGGGCGGTCGGTATTGGTCAGTTTGTCTGGCGGCAAGATCGAAGTATCCAAGGTGCAGTAGCACTTGCGCCTGTCGCCGGGCATCATGTGGTTTGGCGTTTGTCGCAAGGACGCTTATCTCGCCCGTCAAGAAATCCGAAACAAACGGCAATGATCAAAACGGCAAATTCCAAACACACAGAAGAAGGGCAGAGCCCGCTCAAAGAATGCGCCTCTGCGTTTAAGAAATTGCCGTTTGGAATTTTGGAGTTGTTTCGGATTTCGAAATTCGGATTTCGAGTTTTTGACCCTGATGAGACATCAGCAGCGTGGGACACTACAGTAAGGGTTCATCACGGCTGCACCATCTCGAAGTCCAAGGTGGCTGCTTCGCCGTCAATCAAGAGCAGGGTTGAGTCAACCGGCTTTCCCCGACGATCCTCATAGGTGCACTCACCAGCGACGAAGATTTGCGATACGAAGCACTGCTTGTCGGAGTCATACACCTGCACGACGAACCCGGAAGTCACCTTGTTGATGAGCATGTCCTTGCCTTTACGTTGTGCTTACACGGGTGGCCCCATGTCCCACCATTTAGCTTCTCAGATTGCATGGAATGGTGAAGCGGCATCTTGCGAAGTTATTCTGTCTCCGCTATTGCCTTCTTGGCTACCGAAGACCGCGCACGCTTGACTCGCCCTATGGCTGGCACCTTAGTTCTTGCCTTCATCACGGCCTCTGCCGCGGCCTTGCCATGGGCAGACACCTTGGGCGACTTCAAGGCATAAGGGGCCTCAAATCCCGTTACGGCAATCCAGAGGTCATGCTCGGTCCCTTCGTAACCAGCGGCTCGCACGATCTTGAAGGCATGCTCGCCAAGAAACGGCCTGCCGTCCCAATCGCCGCTGATGTCCCTGAAGAAGGCCTCCTGGTGAATCTTCATGCGAGCGAAGAACTCGGCAATTGCCTTGCCACTGTCCTGGTCACCGCCTCCGAGGCAACTTTCCAACACGAGCGTCACGGTCTTGCTGACTGAGCGGCCTTCAAGGAAGGCCAAAGTATTATTAGAAGCCATGAGAGTATCCCTTCACAAGAAAGCAGCAATGCTGCCGTTAGAGGTCGAGCATCGGGGCATGACGATAATAGTTAAGTGTATCACATCCGGCCCCTAATAGCGAAGGATTCCAAAGAAGTGGCGGTTCACGATTATCGCGAACAGCATGCAATCGGGTTTTTAGGGCTTAAACCGACGTCGCCGGCGCCACGTGCTTACGCTGCTTGGACCTTGGACACTCCCATTTCAGTGCAACTGTGCTAAGGCCCCTTATGCTACCTTGACGAACTTCACCGCATCGGCGCACGTGGAGGCTCCGTCGGCGGCGTCGCGGGTCAGGTCAACGTAGCCGCCTGTGCCTGCGGCAAACGTGAATGTTCCGAGCCGGACCCATTGGCCGCTGCTGACGTCCTGGTTCACGGTCCTGGATGCGCTGCCGCCGCTGTAGTGGATGACGTAGCTCGCGGTCGAGTCACGATCATACGTCGTGCCGTCAGACTTCTTGGCGCTCCACCATGCCCACACCTCGTAGGACCCCGCCGTCGGCAGCGTGGGCCGCCATGTCGCCTTGGCGCCGATGGCACTGGCCGTCAAGGAACTGCCTGCGTATTCGTCCGCCGCCGCGGACTCGTTCCACGTGCCGGTCTTGCTGAAGCCGGCGCCGAGGTTGTCCACGATGATCTCTGTCCCGGCCGATGTTCCCTGGAACTCGTACGCCCCCATGTCGGTGTAGTTTGGCGTGCCTGTTCCGATGTTGGCCGTGCCTGCGTCGTCTCGGCGTGCATTGCCCAGGATGTCGGTGGCCGGGGCTACGCTGCCGCTTCCGGCGTCGATGCCCTTGCTGCCAGACCACAGTGCCAGACCGTCGTCCGCGGTAAACCACTTGTTATCGGCGCCGTCGGGATCAGCGGCATTCGCGAAGGTGGGAGCGGCATCAATATTCCCGCCGCCATCAGTGCCAAAGTCCGCATTCCATCGGGCACTACCGCCGGAACCCACCACATCGCAGTAGCGGAACGTTGAGCCGATGTAGTTGTAGTCGTAGTTCACCCCACCATCAATGATGCAGTTGGTAAACTGTGCACGGGTCTCGGCGATGGCGCTTCCATTGTCGTCGGGCGCCGTGTTCCCGGTGATCGTGTTGTTAATGAACTGTCCCGTGCAACCGTCGATGCCGCCTCCGTAATAGTCGGCCGAGTTGTCGCTGATGATGTTGTTGATGAACGTTCCGGCACAACTGACAACACCTGCGCCGTGTCCTGCGGAGTTTCCACTGATCACATTGTTCTGGATAAGCCCGTCACATCCACCCAGGCCCCCGCCACCGCCCAAGTTGCCACTGGGGTGTGCTTCCAAAGCGGTATTGCCGGTAATGAGGTTGTGCTGGATGGTCCCGTCGCAATCAACCACCCCGCCGCCCCACTGGTTTGCGACGATGGTGTTGTCCCGGATCATACCGTTGCAGTGATATAGGCCTCCAAAGGACGTACTGGTCCTGCCATCTCCAGACTCTTTGACGTTTTCAGAAACCAAATTCGATTGAATGGTCCCGTCGCAGTAGCTCAGGCCGCCGCTGACGTTCTGCGTAACCGTGTTTGACTGGATCAGACCGTCACAGTCGAATATGCCGCCGCCATCCCACGAGCTTGTGACTTCGTCAGCATACTCGGTTAACACAACGCCATTGTCGGTGACGACGTTGTTGTTCAGTGTGGCATGGGTACCGTGGCCGGCTATCCCGTAGAAGCCGCCTTGGATGGTCAGGCCCGACAGGACACACGCAGCTGTCTCGGCCCCGGAAAATTCGACGACATTGGGAAGCTCTTGCTGCAGATAATTCAATGGGACCACGCGAATGGCGTCTGCATCAACGCTCAACCCGTCGGTGTTTGCCAACTCCACGGTGTTTCCGCCGTGGGCAGTGCCTATGAGGTTCCAGTGTCCCGCGTCGAGACGCTGGTCTACATCGAGCGGCCATGGCCACCGGCCCGAGCCCGCATTGAATTCCACCTGGCTGCTGATGGAACTTACGGGCATGGAGGCCGAGAGATCCCCCCACCACGCCCATACCTCATAGGGTTGCTCCACCCATTGATCACCGGCAAAACCGCCAAACGACCATATCGCCTTTGCGCCAATTTGTGTGGTTGTGAGGGAACTGCCGCCAAACTCTCCGGACGCGCCGGCCTCCTGCCAGGTGCCGGTCCGGCTGAAGTTTGGACTGGTGTTGTCCACGATGATCGACAGGTTCTGTCGCCCTTTGGCCAGGAAGTAATCCCTGTCGCCGATCACTGTTGCGGCCACCACGGCCGGATCGGCGGGATTGGTGGACCTGACGGTGATGTCGCGGCCGCGGAAGGTGATATTCTCCCGATACGTTCCCGGGTTAACGATCACTGTGTCGCCTGTTTGGGCGGCGTCGATGCCTTGCTGCACGCTGTCGAAGGGGTGCAGGGCCGAGCCATCCTCTAGCGGGTCGGTGATGTCATCGACGTACCAGGTCTTGGCCGTGGAGGCCGCAACGAACTTCACGGCGTCGGCGCATGTGCTGGTGCCGTTGGCTGTGTCACGCACAAGGTCTACGTACCCGCTGGTGCCTGCGGCGAACGCGAAGGTTCCTAGGCGCACCCACTGCCCGCTGCTCTTGTCCTGGTCCACGGTTCGCGAAGCGGTCCCGCCGCTGTAGTGAACGACGTAGCTGGCCTGGGAGTCGCGATCATAGAAAGTCCCGTCGCTCTTCTTGGCGCTCCACCATGCGTAAACGTCGTAAGTGCCGGCCGCCAGCGTCGGACGCCATGTCGCCGTGGCGCCGATGGCCGAGGCCGTCACGGAACTGCCAGCGTACTCGTCCACGGCCGCCGACTCGCTCCACGTGCCGGTCTTGCTGAATCCCGCGCCTGTATTGTCCACGATGACCTCTGACGCAGGCGGTGCGGTTACCTGCACCAGTTTCACCGCGTCGGCGCATGTCGATGTGCCGTTGGCCGTATCGCGCACCAGGTCCACATAGCCGCCCGTGCCGGAAGCGAAGCTGAACGTGCCCAGCAGGTTCCATTGCCCCGCGCTCTTGTCCTGGTCCACGGTCTTGACTGCCGTACCGCCGCTGTAGTGAATCGTGTAGTCGGCGGCCGAGTCGCGATCGTAAGACGTGCCGTCGCTCTTCTTGGCGCTCCACCACGCCCACACCTGGTAGGTGCCCGCCTGTGCCACGGTAGGCCGCCACGTGGCCTTTGCGCCAATGGCCGTGGCGGTAACGGAACTGGCGGCATATTCATCCACCGCCGCGGACTCGTTCCACGTGCCGGTCTTTGTGAACCCGGGGCTGAGATTGTCGACAATGATCTCCGTCGCAGCAAGAGGGGCGGAGGCATGGACCATCGCATTCAGGCCATCCAGCAACAGCCTGGGCTCGAGAGCTTCCAGATTGAGACTCGCGGGATTCCGGTGTGACCTGTGGGACGTGCGACAGTGTAATCTGGCGCGGACCATTTTCGTCCTCCTCTTGGTGCCTGAAATGCAGAAGCAATGCAGCCAATCGTAGCGCCAAGAAGATAACTAATCCCTCAGGACATACCCGCAATTGTGAGTGAACAAAGTCCGTTGACATGGGGGTAAACTATCGTCGAAGACGTTGGAGAATCACGTTTTGCTCCAGGGCAAACCCGCCGCTGCCAGTAATCCTGGCCACGTCGCCCCGCCGTCTGCCCTCTGCACCAAATCGCAGAGTCGATTGCACTTATACATCAGGTGAGATCACCTAAGCAGCTCCGGTCTTCTCGAACAAACGAATGTTCTCTCAATGACAAACGCCCACGGATGCATTCCGTGGGCGTTCGTATAAACCGCGTTATCGACTTGCTGGCTTGAACATCATTTTTCCAGTTCGACCAGCGCGCCGGTTTCCTTGGGGCTGCCTGTGCCATAAGTGACCGGCCAGGCCATCCAGTTCTGAACATCGCAGCCGGGGGTGTCATTGTCGTCGATCAGGAATCCCAGGTACAACAGGGCGCCTGGCTTGAATGCAGGCATGTATTTCTCTCTTCCGGCGAAGGTCTTCGCATTCATCGGGATCTTCGTTTCGAAGACCTCCACTTTGCAGTCGCTCATGTCCTGACCGCAAATGCTCTCGATCAGCTTTCGCTCGTCAACGGTCTTGGCGTTGTCCAGCACCTTAATGACGAGAGGCGACTGTTCCTGCTTGAGCATTATGGACGGCCGGAACCAACCATCGATGCAGTTCACCGGCCCCAGGTCCGAAGTCAGAGAAATATTGAACTTGGAGCCTTCAAGGGTGCCGTTGAAGCACATCTCGACTGTCTCTCCCATGTATGCCCGCGACTCCGGCTGGTGAAGGGTGAGGATATCATCAAACCGCAGGACCTGGACGTACAGGTCCTCGCCCAGGTAGGCCAGTCTCACAATACAGCTGCAGTCGTGGGGGCTACTGATACCGGAGGAGGCCTCGGGCGTGATGATGATCGGGGTGATGTTCAGGTCACGCCACTTCTGCAGACTGCCGTCGATCGTCAGAGGGGCCTTGAGCTTCGCAATCTTTACCGTCGGCGTGGCAGGCGCCGGTGGGCCAATCAGCATCTTTTCCGGCAATGCCGCCAGCCTGGCAGCGGCCTGGGGCGTTACGGTGAACTGCGACTTGCCGGACTTGACCTGCTTGTCTCGCAGCACAAACCATTGGTTTCGATTGAACATGTAGTCGCACGTGATCACGTTGGTCTTGCCATATTGATCGATGAAGGCATTCATATTGCCCGGACTATCGACCCAGTGACCCACGTAATTTGCCTTCTCGGGCAGGCTGAAGCCCGGCAGGCGCAGCCCGTCGGCGTTAATCACAAAGCAGTCATAGCTATCCGACAGTGCAGCGACGTAAAGCTCATTCACCTTGTGCAGGGCGCCGACCTTGGGCTTGCCTGGATACTGGCCAAACGCGTGTAGCCATTCCACCTCGCCCTTCTTGTTCACGCCTTCTAATTCGCAGCCGCCCGGGAGTAGCAGGTTCTTGGCCGCCGGGCTGGACCAGAAGACGGTCGAAACCACCAGCCCGCCATCGTCGCGGGGCTCGATGGCCACGTGTGCATAGGGATCGGCCTTGTGGTTGTACGGGGAAACAAGGTCGGCGATGCCATTGGGACTCGTGCGGCGATCCGCGTAGCGGTAAATCGGCAAGCCCTTGGCATCCAGTCCGGCGCACGGCCAGACCGTCACCGTGCCCTGGTCGACTCTGACCAGGTCGCCATTGGCACGAACACTGGCCGAGAGCCAGCCAATGACGGGCTTGCCTTGGGCGTCAGTAAACGTGAACACGACCTTGTCCTTGCCGTCCACGACCCCGTCCTTGTTGTCATCAACACGGAAGGTCCATGGCTCCTTGGCCTGGTCCGTGGAAACGATTCCGCAGACGACCTGGGCCTTCTCGGGTGTGAACTTGACGAAGTTCAGGCCGATCTTGCCAACATTCAGCAGCATGAACGTCTGGCCGTTGATTTTGAAATCTCCGGCACACAGGCCTCGAACCACAGCTCGGCTGTACGATTCGACTTTCCAGGTGCCCTTCTCGCTATCAAGAAGCATCGAGAAAGGTCCTTGGAACACCCGTCCGGGATTGGCACTGGAGGGGAGGCACCCACTTCCCCAAATGGCGAAGGATTGCCACATGTACTTGAGGTCGCGGTCGAATACCAGCAGACGGCCGTCCACTTCACCAACGGCGAGCTCTCCCTTTGGCCCGATGGCGAGCCGAGCCGGCATTGCGCCGTCCTGGAAGAGGAAGCGGTCGGGCAGCAGCAGGCCGTCGGGGCCGTCGCCTCTGCCCAGCGTGCCAAACGCAGTCGCCTTGATCTGCGATGGGTTGGAAGCATCAAACATGTGCACCTTGCCAGTTGTGCTGGAGGCAACCGCGAGATTGCCGTCACGTGCGGCCAAGGCAATCGGCTTGGGTACATCGTTGTATTCCGCGATTGTCTTGCCCTCAGGGGACAGGGCAATGATCTTCTCGCCGCCGCTGATCACCCAGATGACGTTGGTCTTGCTATCAGCAGCCAGGCTGCTGGGAGCCTTGACTTGGATCGTCCTTGTCGGCTCGGGCGACTGGAGCGTGCCAACGCGAATTACGTTGTTGGCGGGGTCTCCAAAGAATATTTCCTGCTTCAGCGAGGCCACGCCTTCATAAGTCTTGGCGTTCTTGAGCACGAAATGGCCGAAGTCTTTCTCGCCCCAGGGTGCAATTTGTCCGTCAGCCGGATTGATCCGCGTCAGCCGCGTCCCCATAGGCCTGAGGACATACAGCAGCCCGTCGGACGCAATCGTCATTCCACCAACGTCGTCGCCGGGGAACCACCACACGGACTTGCCCGTCGCGCCGTCGAAGCTGCGAACGGCCATGTGCTCCTCGCTCATCTTGCGGCCAACCAACAGCCTTCCTGCATCGTCAAAGGCCATGGCGTCCTTTTCGACTGGAGCGCTTGACCCCGGTACAGCGGACGTCTCTGTGTTGCCGATCCAGCCCATGTACTGCCAGTCGAGCTTGCTCTTGATGACTCGCACCTCGTACCGGCCTGCCTGGACTTTTTGGCCCCTGTAATTGCGCGACGGCAGCCAGAAGGAGTACTCCCCGCCCTTGAGCGCCATGCACTGGAACAGGTAGTCCACCAGCTTGCCGCTCGCGTCGAACACGCCGGCGCTGGCCAGGCCCTCGCCGTCAGGCACGGTGAACTTGCCGTCGGCGGGCCTGGATGCCTTGACCGTGGCCTCGTATGCACCAAGCGCCGGATCAGCCGGCCGCTTCACGCCGTCAATGTCCTCACTAACGGCATCTTGGCCGGCGAACTTGGCCGCGCCCCAGCCGCTGGGAACCGCGCGATCCAA
>Ga0265339_10003702_pt1 | contig 10662 bp, 7 predicted proteins | sample 4CB219metaG_FD_202085 | JGI IMG/M metagenome (GOLD analysis project Ga0265339, IMG submission 202085) | Rhizosphere microbial communities from Carex aquatilis grown in University of Washington, Seatle, WA, United States - 4-CB2-19 metaG | ecosystem: Host-associated > Plants > Roots > Rhizosphere...
ATCCTCATCGGCAGCGGCTACAAAACCATGGCGCTGGCCCAGGGTGGCAGTGTGGTGTCGGAAATGATGGGCGGCCGGCTCATCAACCCGAACACAACGGATCCTGACGAACGCAGGCTGCGCAACGTGGTCGAGGAGATGGCCATCGCCTCCGGCGTGCCCGTGCCGCAGGTGTATGTCATGGATACGGAGGACGGCATCAACGCCTTTGCCGCCGGCCATAAACCCGGGGATGCGACCATCACGGTCACCCGCGGTTGCCTGAAATTGCTTTCACGCGACGAATTACAGGGCGTGATCGGCCACGAGTTCAGCCACGTCCTGAACGGCGATATGCGGCTCAACCTCCAGCTCATGGGCATCATCTTCGGCATCCTCTGCCTCGCCATCATCGGCCGGGTTCTCCTGCAGACGGCGCGCGGCGGCGGGCGCGGGCGCGGACAAAATCCCCTGCCCTTGCTTGGGTTGTTGCTGCTGGTCATCGGCTATATCGGCGTTTTTTTCGGGCGCCTCATCCAGGCCGCCGTCAGCCGCCAGCGCGAATTTCTCGCCGACGCCTCGTCCGTTCAGTTCACGCGCAATCCGGAAGGCATCACCGGCGCGCTGAAAAAAATCGGTGGTCTGGGGGAAATGGGCTCGCGCCTGAGTCACGCCCATGCCGAGGAACTGTCCCACATGTTTTTTGGAAACGGCGTCAGCGAACCGTTCATCGGGCTGCTCGAAACTCATCCGCCACTCCCGGACCGCATCCGGGTTTTTGACCCGAATTTCGACGGAAAATTTGCCTACCTTCGTTATGACGGACGCGACCGTCCGCCGGAACAAACGCCAGCTCCGAAGCGTCCGCCGCTGCCCAACCTTTTTGGCACCGTGCTCGGCGGCGCCATTCTCGCTTCCGGTGACGCCGAAAAACCGCCGGTCATCAAGCCACATTCCGTGCTGCCGAACCTGGGCAATCCCACGCCGCTGCATCTGCGTTACGCCGAGCAGTTGCGTGATTCGCTACCCGACAGCGTCAAAGCCGCTGCGCGCGAGCCCCTGGACGCCGTCGCGTTGATTTACGCCATGTTGCTGAGTCCGGACGAGCCGCTGCGTACGACCCAGCTGGCCGGGCTCGCCCAGCGCGTGGATCCGGTGATCCAACAGAAAACCGCCACGCTGTTCCCCGATGTCACCCAGGCCGCCGCGCATGCGCATTTGCCCATGATCAACCTCGCCCTGGGCACATTGCGGCATTTGAACGCCGACCAGTTCAAACAATTCTCGCAGACGCTTCAATGGCTTATCGAAAGTGATGGCAAGGTGGAATTGTTCGAGTTCGTTCTTCAAAAAATCGTCCGGCACCACCTCGGCCCGCAATTCGATCAGGGCCGGCCCGCCGTGGTGCAATATTACTCCATCAAGCCGCTGGTGCCGGATTGCGCCGTTCTGCTTTCGGCGCTGGCGAACGTTGGCGGCAATGACGCCGCGGAAATTCAAAGGGCTTTCACGACCGGCATGCCCTATCTGCGCGCGCCGGACGAGGCCGATCTGATATTGCTCCCACGCGAACAATGCGATGTAAACCAGATGGACCCCGCGCTCAACCGCCTCGCTCAGGCCGTGCCCACCATCAAAAAGAATCTAATCGAAGCCTGCATTCATACCGTTGGCGCCGACGGCGTCATCCTGGAAGCGGAAGCCGAACTGCTCCGTGCCATTGCCGACACACTTGACTGCCCCATGCCGCCTTTTATAGCGGACAACGCGCCGGCGCCGGCGAGTTAAGGGGAAAATCGCAAAACAAAATCATTCCCGGACCGTCGCGCCGAGATTCTCTTTGAACTGCAACACGAGTTTTCCATGCGCCGCGTTCACCTCGGCGTCGGTCAAAGTTTTTTCCGGCGAGCGGTAGGTAAACGCGTACGCCACGCTTTTTTGGCCGGCCGGCATGTTTTTCCCGCGAAACACATCAAACAACTCAACCGCCTCCAGATTGGCCGGCTTCGTCTGCTTCACGATTTGCAGCACGGCGTCATGGGTTGTCGCCTCCGGCACCAGCATCGCCACGTCGCGCCGAATCGTCGGAAACGGCGGCAGCGGTTTGAACGATTTGGCCGGGTTCCGCCGCGCCAGCAGCAAATCCAGATTTAATTCCGCCAGGAAAACCGCGTCACGCAAATCGTGTTTTTTTGCGAGTGGTGGCGCGAGCTGGCCGAACTCGCCCAGGGCCTGCTTGCCCAGCTGAATCATAGCGGATTCGAGGAACCATCCCGACGGATCGGGACGCTGGTTGAAGGTCATTCCGCGGAGACCGAATTGTTCGAAAAATTCCTCCAGCACACCCTTCAAATCATAGGCATCAAACTTCGCTTCACGATCATCACCGCTCCAGAACGGCAGCTGGCGCCGCCCCGTCAAGGCAATGGCCACCCGGCGCTCTTCCTGGTATGGACCGCGCGCTGCGCTTTCTCCCGATTTTTGTCGGGACAGCGCGGCGTCCCTGCCTTCCGCAAATACCCTCCCGACCTCGAACAACGCCACGTCATAGTTCTTCCGGCTGACGTTGTGCCGCAACGCATGAATCAATCCGGGCAGCAAACCTGGCCGCAGTACGTCCATGTCCGAACTCAACGGATTCGCCAACCCAACTGTCTCTTCGTCCTTCCCACTGCCGACTTCGGACTTCGCGATGAGTGTCTGCCCCTGCGCCTCATTCAATCCCAGTCCGCTCAGGATCCGCCGCGCTTCGGCAATCTGGTCATGGACCGAATCGAATGCATTCGTGCCGATCGCGCCGCGCGGCGGTGTGGCTGGAATCTTTTCGATTCCATGCAGGCGGGCGATTTCCTCAATCAAGTCCACCTCGCGTTTGAGGTCCACCCGGAAGGTCGGAATTTGAAATGCCATCGGCTCCGGCGAACCGCCCGCACCCACCGGACGCGCTTTGCGGTTCACGGCCTTCAAGCCGAGTTGACCGAGATAAAACTCACATTCCTCCGGCTTGAGCTGGATGCCCAGCAGTTCATTCACCTTGTGATGCCGGAGGGTGATTTGCCTTGGCTCAACCGGTTTTGGATAGGCGTCCACGACGCCATCCGCCAACTGGCCGCCGGAAGTTTCCATGATCAATTGGGCGCAACGCTGGCTGGCCCAATCGCAAATGCCGATGTCCGCGCCGCGCTCGAAGCGGTAGCTGGATTCGCTGCGCAGGCCGAGCGCCTTGCTCGTGCGCCGAATATTGGTCGGCGAGAAATAGGCGCTCTCAATAAGCACATCCGTGGTCTGCGCGTTGATTTCCGTGTTCTGACCGCCCATGACGCCGGCCAGCGCGATGCCTTTTTGCTCATCGGCAATCAACAGCATTTCGCCCGTCAGTGTGCGTTCGATGTTGTCGAGCGTTTTGAACTTTTCGCCGCCTTTCGCCCGGCGGACGATGATGGTTGGTTTGCCATCACCGCCTTTGGCGATGAGATGATAATCAAACGCGTGCAGCGGCTGGCCGGTTTCGAGCATGACGTAATTCGTCACGTCCACGACGTTGTTGATGCTGCGAACGCCCACCTTCTCCAGGGTGGTCCGGAGCCAATCGGGGCTCGGTCCAACCTTTACGCCTTTGACGACGCGCGCCGTGTAGCGCGGACAAAGCCCGGCATCTTCAATTCTCACCGAAACCAGACTTTCAGTTCTGACTTCTGACTTCTGGTTGCTGACTTCCGGCAGTTTCAGCGGGTTTCCCGTCACGGCCGCGATTTCGCGGGCGATGCCGATGACGCTGTTCCAATCCGGCCGGTTCGGCGTGATTTCCAAATCATAGACCACATCACCGCCGGCACGGCCGAGATATTCCGCGAAGGGTTTGCCAATGGGCGCGTAGGCAGGAAGCAGCAGCAGGCCGTCCACCTTGTCCGGCAGGCCAAGTTCCTGCGGCGAACACATCATGCCCTGGCTCGTGATGCCGAAGACCTTCCGTTCCTTGATCACGAACGGTTCCTTTTCGCCGGGCTTCAGCGGCAACGCAAAATTCGGCAGGATGAGGGGGACTTTGTCGCCGACATTGTGGTTGTGCGCGCCACAGATGATCATGCGCTCACCCTTGCCGTCGTTGACCTTGCAGACCGTCAACTTGTCCGAACCGGGCACCTTGTCCTTGGTGAGGATTTGGGCAATGACGATGCCTTCGAAATCGCCGCCGATTTTATGGACGTTCTCGGCTTCAAGGCCGAGCAGGGTCAGCCGTTCGGTCAATTCCTCGGGCGACCAGTCGAAATCAACGTATTGTCTGAGCCAGTTGAACGTGACTTTCATCGGGACGGCCACGTTAAACAGGTTGCACCGGCCAGTCAATGCCCTGAGTTCCGACAAAACCAGCAACCGGTTCGACACATTGATTTTGCAATCCTACCAGATGAACTTGCTGGAATTCCGGGGGAAACCTGCGATAGTAAACTGGACCGTTTAGCCTGATGTATTTTGAGATGTTGCACCCAGTCGTATGAAGCTGGAAGGAGTCATTAAATTCAACGTTGAGCACGAGACCGAGGTCGGTTGCGGGGAATCGGATATCGTGGAGCTGACGAAATGGAGAAAAGAACTGCGGGCCGCAGGTCTGGTGGGAAAGGACCTGGCCCGGTATGGAGGTCTGGGGTTTGGCAATTTGTCGAAGCGGTTGGGCGACGGAACCGTTTTGATCACCGGCAGCCAGACCGGCCATCTGGATAAATTGACTCCGGGCGACTACGCCCAAATCACGAACTTCAACCTGGGCCGGAATCTCGTCTGGTCCAAAGGAATAAATCATCCCTCTTCGGAAACGATGAGCCATCTCGCCGCCTATGGCTCAAATCCGCGCGTCCAGTTTGTATTTCACGCCCACAGTCCCGAAATCTGGAACGCCAAGGAAGACCTCAACCTCCCCGTCACGGACCCGGCCGTTGAATGCGGAACCGTGGAGATGTTTTACGAGGTGCAGCGGCTGCTCCAAAACCGCAACAATTATTGGAAAGGCATCCTGGCCATGGGCGGCCACACGGACGGAATCCTGGTCTGGGGAGAATCCGCGGATGAAACGGGGATCCGTCTCCTGTTTCTCCTGTCCCGGGCCACCCGGGCCATTTCACGGTGACCAGTTGAAATCAACGTATGGTTAGCCAGTTAAATTAAAACTGTTTCAAGAACCGCACGTCGTTTTCGTAGAAGAGGCGGATGTCATTGATGCCATAGCGAATCATGGCGATGCGCTCGATGCCGAAGCCGAACGCCCAGCCGGTCCAGATTTCCGGGTCGTAACCGACATTCTCGAACACCTGCGGATGCACCATGCCGCAGCCGGCAATCTCCAGCCAGTCCTTGCCCAGCTTTTTCACCAGCGCATTGCTGAAATCAATCTCGAAGCTCGGCTCGGTGTAGCTGAAATAGTGCGGACGGAACCGGATTTTTGTCTCTTCGCCGAGCAGTTCTTTGAACACAAATTCGACCGTGCCCTTCAGGTCGCTCACGGTGACGTTTTTGTCCACGTAAAGCCCTTCGATCTGCTGGAAGGTCGGATTGTGCGTGGCATCGGCATTGTCGCGGCGATAGACGCGGCCCGGGACAATGATGCGGACGGGCGGCGGCTGCGATTTCATCACCCGGATCTGGACGGAGCTGGTGTGCGTGCGGAGCAGAAACGGTTTTTCCCCACGACCCTCACCCGGCGCTGCCGCGCCGCCCTCTCCCGCGCCCGCGGGCGAGGGCGAAGCCAGATAGAACGTGTCCTGGCTATCGCGGGCGGGATGGTCGGCGGGCGTATTCAGCGCATCGAAGCAGTAATATTCGTCCTCAATTTCCGGGCCGTCGGCAACCGCGAAGCCGAGTTTGCGAAAGGCACGGACAATGTCCTCGGTCACCTGCGTGAGCGGATGGAGCTTGCCGAGCGCGCGGCGGCGGCCCGGGGCGCTGAAATCGGCCGGCTCCTTTGGCAGCGCGGCCGCCAGTTCAAGTTCGGAGCGGCGCTCCGCCAGCGCTCCTTCCAGCGCAACCTTGGCGGCGTTGATGAGTTTGCCGGCCGCGGGCTTTTCCTCCTTCGACAACGTGCCGAGTTGTTTCATCAGCGCGGTAAATTTGCCATGCGGGCCAATCCACGCGCCCTTGGTTTGTTCGAGCACGGCAAGGTCGGCGGCGGCTTTCAGCTCATTCAGCGCGGCCTGCTTCAAAGGCTCGATTTCATTCAGCAGTGACATGGGGAATGAGTGTCGAGTTTCAAGTTTCAAGTTTCAAGTTTTGAGTGAACAAAGAAAACGGGCGGCTGTCGCCAGCCGCCCGCTTGAAACTGGAAAGGGTGAACCGCTACGCCTTGGCCAACGTCGCGGCGGGCTTGTTCTTCAATGCGGCCTTGGCAACGTTCACCAACTCGGCAAACGCGGCGGCGTCCTGCGCCGCGAGATCCGCCAGGACCTTGCGGTCGAGCGCGCATTTGGCGGCCTTGAGTCCCTCCATGAACCGGCTGTAGGTGAGACCGGCGGCGCGGGCGGCGGCGTTGATGCGGATCTGCCAGAGATAGCGGAACGTGCGTTTCTTGACGCGGCGATCGCGATAGGCGTACTGGCGGCCATGGTCCACCGCGTCGGACGCGTAGCGGTAAAGTTTTGAGCGGCGCATCCGGAAGCCTTTGGCGGCGCGGATCATCCGGGTGCGGCGTTTGCGGGAAGCGGGGGCGTTGGTAACTCGCATGACGGGGTTGAAAGTTGAGGGTTGAGAGTTGGGAGACCTAGTGGCTGAACGGCAGATTTTGCGTGATGCGGTAGGCATCCGTAGCATCCACACCGGTCAAACCGCGCAACGAGCGGCGGCGTTTGGAATTTTTGGATTGTGCCAGATGGCGCCGGCCCGCGCTGGAGCGCATCACCTTTCCGCCGGCCGTAATCTTGAAACGCTTGGCCACGGACTTCCTGGTTTTAATGCCTTTGGGACGTCGCATAAAATCTTAAAATGTTGATTACAAAAGAGCGGACATCATATCGGATGCTGGTGGAGGCGCAAGTCCGAATTTCACGAATTTAGCGTGTCCGGCCGCTTGCCATTACCGGAAACGCAACCTATTTTCGTTCCAATGAAATATCGTCGTTTTGGACGGACGGAACTGGCCATGCCGGTGATTTCCTGCGGCGGCATGCGGTATCAATTCAAATGGGAGGACGTGGATCCCGGAGCCATCCCGCGGGCAAACCAGGCAAACCTGGAGGCGGTCATCCACCGTGCCTTGGAGCTCGGCATCAACCACATTGAAACGGCTCGCGGCTACGGCACCTCGGAAATGCAGCTCGGCCACGTGCTGCCAGCATTACCCCGGGAGAAAATCATTATCCAGACGAAGGTCAAACCGTGCGCCACGCAGAAGGAATTCCTCGACATTTTTGAGACGTCGATGAAATACCTGAAGCTGGACCACGTGGATTTGTTGTCGTTGCATGGCATCAACAACCGCGAACTGCTGGACTGGTCACTCCGGAAAAACGGTTCCCTGGCCGCCGCGCGGCAATTGCAAAAGGAGGGCCGCGCCCGGTTCATCGGTTTTTCCACGCACGCCACCACGGACGTCATCCTCGAAGCCGTCAACAGCGGCGGGTTCGATTACCTGAACCTTCACTGGTATTTCGTGAATGACTTGAACTGGCCGGCGGTGGCGGCGGCCCACCGGCAGGACATGGGTGTGTTCATCATCAGCCCGAATGACAAGGGCGGCAAACTGTACGAGCCGCCCCCAAAACTTGTCCAACTTTGTGCACCGCTGACCCCGATGCAGTTCAACGATCTCTATTGCCTGGCGCGGAAGGAAGTCCATACGCTCAGTTGCGGCGCGGCCAAACCGGCGGATTTCGACGAGCACGTCCGGGCGCTGGATTTTTATGACCGGATTCCGGAAATCATGGGACCGATCGAACAACGATTGCGCGCGGAAATGGAACGCGTGCTCGGCGCGGACTGGTGCGCGCGATGGTTCGAGGGATTGCCCAATTTCGAGGATGTGCCCGGTGAGATCAACGTTTCGGAAATTTTAAGGCTTTGGACGTATGCGAAATCACTGGATCTGATCGCCTGGGGCAGGATGCGCTACAACCTGCTGGGCCAGGCGGACCACTGGTTTCCGGGCCAGAACGCGGCGAAGATCAAGGAACTGGACCTGCCGCCGGCGATTCCTCACAGCCCGTTTGCCGGAAGGATTCCGGAAATTCTGGAGGACGCCCACCAGATGTTGTTTGAGAAACCGGTGAAACGGCTCAGCGCCGGCTGAAACCACCCCACTATGGGCTGTTCGTGCTGATGGTCAATGGGGGCACCACTGAAGCGGCCGGGGTCAGGTCAATGGGGGCGCCGGCATTGAGTTGGGCCAGGACCGCGGCGGTCAAATCGTTTTGATCGTCATTGTACATCAGGACCGGGGTTTGATTGAGGGATTGTGCCGCCAGGTCGATGACCATGGTGTAGCTGGCGGCTTTGGCCTTGGTCGTGACGACCGTGGTGATTTCCTGGATGATATCGGTGCGCATCCGCTGGGTTTGCGCCGCTAGGGTGGCTTGGGCCTGGCGTTCGAACTGCACGACGGCCGTTTGTGAACTTTGAATCTCGGTGTATTTGTCAGCCGCGGCCTGTTTGCGCTTGTCGCGTTCATCAGAAGAAATGGCCTGGTCATTGGCGGCATCCAGCAATTTTTGATAGTCGTCACGATCCTTCTGCAAATTATCCAGAAAGCCGCGGTCCTCCTTGTCGAGCTCGGCCTTGCGGTCATTGAGCGCGGTCTCGGCCTGCTTGGTTTTCCAGTAACCGTCAAACAGCTTGCGCATGTCCACCGTGGCAATTTTTTGCTGAGCCAGGGCGGGACTGCTCAAAATCGTCATCAACAAAACCGCCGGAAAAATGATTCGCAAAATGTTTCTCATGTGAATAGGAAAGCAGAATTTCCCCTGGACGCCAACTGAAAACTGGCGGGTTCAGGCGGGGCCCGCCGGTCAGGGTCCTTACATTTGCAGGATATAAAACAATTGCGGCACGTTGGTGGGCGGGGTGTTGGTGAAACTGAACTGGCCCAGGTTGCCGAACTGATTGGTCGCAATCGGCGTCCAGGACGCCAATGGAATTGCCAGGTTGGTTGAGGTCAATACAAAATAGTTGCTACCGCTCGTGCCGCCGATACCGCTCAAGATGAACGCGCCGTTGGGGCCACCGGCAGCCGTTATGCCTCCGAAAAGAGGTGCCGACAGCACGGTCAGGGTGACCACGGAGCTGGTGACCGATCCATAATTATTCGTGATAACGATCCAGTAGTTCCCGTTGTTGCTCGTCTGTGCATTGGTGATCATCAATGAGGCAGAGGTTGAACCACTGATGTTTCCTCCATCTACAAGGTCTAAACCATCTTTCAACCATTGCAAAAAGTAAGGCGCGGTTGCGTAACCATTGATGTTGAACACAACGGTCGAACCCACCCCAACAGTTTGGTTTGTCGGTTGCACTGTGAAGAAGGGGGCGCTCGTCACGGTCAGGACGGCGACGGAACTGGTCACCGATCCCACATAATTGGTGACGATGACCTGGTAATTTCCACCGTTGTTTGTCTGCGCATTGGAAATGGTCAAGGTGTTATTGGTTGCGCCGCTGACGCTCCCTCCATTCACCACGTTCGTCCAGGTCAGATTCGTTTGCTGCACCTGCCATTGGTAACCCAACGGCGGCGACCCGACTGCGGCGGAAACCAGGAAGGCATTCTGTCCCGTCTCCAACAACTGGTTCGTCGGTTGCACCGTGATTACGGGCGGCCCATTCGTCACCGTCAGGACGGCGACCACACTGGTCACCGATCCCCCGTAATTGGTGACGATAACCTGATAGTTTCCGCTGTTGGTCGTCTGTGCGTTGAAGAGGGTTAGGACGGTGTTGGTCACGCCGCTGACCTGGCCGGTTACATTCACCAGATTCGTCCATAGGAGGTTCGTCTCTTGTACCTGCCATTGGTAACTCAATGGCGGCGACCCCGTTGCAGTCACATTGAAGGTTGCATTCGCCCCGACCCACAACGCTTGGTTCGTTGGCTGGGTGGTGATTACCGGCAGCGTCACCGTCCATGCGATTTTGGCCAGCAAGGCGTCGCTAGCACCTCTGAGGGAGGTTTGCCCCTGGTCGTTAAACACCGGGAAATTCGCCGAGGCAGTGGTGCCGGTAATGTACACATTGGTCTGCGCGTCCACCGCGATACCGTAACCGTAATCATTGCCGGAGCCGCCCAGATACCCGGAATAAAGAATGCCATTGGCGTTGTTGCTGAACACGATCACGAAGACATCACTGCCGCCGGCATTTGTCGCGCCCAGAAGACCCGGCGTGTTAATGGCTGGAAAATTGGTCGTGGAGGAGGCACCGACCACATATACGTTGCTGGAGGTGTCCACGGTCACGCCATAGCCGACATCACCACCAAAGTTGGTCCCGCCAAAGACCGCGGAATAACCAATGGCCGCATTCGAGCCGCTCCATGTAATTTGTGTCAGAAAAGCATTGGTAATAAGCGGGAAAGCAAAAGCAGCGTTGTTGGTCAGGCCATTATACATACCGGCAATATTCGTGGCGGTGTTGGGGAAATTGGTGGAAACCGTCCAGCCGGTCACATACGCGTTGCCCGACCCGTCCACGGCGATACTGTTGGCAACG
>Ga0265339_10003703_pt1 | contig 10662 bp, 9 predicted proteins | sample 4CB219metaG_FD_202085 | JGI IMG/M metagenome (GOLD analysis project Ga0265339, IMG submission 202085) | Rhizosphere microbial communities from Carex aquatilis grown in University of Washington, Seatle, WA, United States - 4-CB2-19 metaG | ecosystem: Host-associated > Plants > Roots > Rhizosphere...
GCGGGGGACTTGGCTTCGTCGCAGGCCAAGCCACGAGCCTCGGAGCGGGCCCGGGCGCTCTCGCGATGCTGGTGCTGGGAGCGCTTCTCGGAGCGGCCCTCGGTCGTGAGAAGGCATTCGCGCTGAGGCTTCAAGCGCAGACCGCGCTCTGCCAGGTGCAGATCGAGAAGAACACGCGGATCAAGTAGTCCAATCCAGGACGTACCGGCGGACTCCTTCGAGCGTCGCGATCGATTGCGCTAAGGAGTCGCGGTATCCAGTTCTAAGCCCAGGGACCTGTTCGGGGCGACACGCTTTCTTGGAACAAGACGCACACGCTTGTTCTCAAAGCGCATCCATGGCCGAGGGGACCGCCGCCGCGTCAACCCACCTGATCGCTTCTGACCAAGCGCCTACCTTCGCCATCGATCCCGCCTTGAGACGTACAGAAGCGACCGAGCGGAACGCCGACCCGCCTTTCGTTCTCGCTGAGCGACGCGAGTCGTTCTCCAGACTACCCTCGCAAGACCAACCACAGCTGCCCCCTAAGGTGAAACTCGGTTTCGAAACCGTCCATTCCGCGATTGCTACTTTGCTTAGCGAGCTTCTGCCTTGCGGCGGGCCATGGTGCGTAACCATGCGTCGTCGTTGAGGCGCTAGTCATTGCACCCGATGCGGCAGGCGGTCGCATGGCCTGGGCATACCGCGTGCAGCGCCGCGTCGTCGAGTAGTCACCGCGCGCGTCGGGCGCGCATACCAACCATCGGTAGGTAGACGAAAGAGGAGCTCAATGAAAAGGACAGGAATCGGTCGAGGAGCGAAACGTTGGTGCCTAGGAATAGCCGCGACCATGATGGTTTCCGCGGTTGCCTGCGACACTGCACCGGGGACGGGAGACGTCACCGAAGTTCGGCAGCCGCTCACCGGCTTCACCTTCGGCGTCACAAATCAGCAGTCGTTCCAGAACAACTATCTGCCGACCCTCGGCTACTCCAATGAGAACTCGCAAGAGTTCGGGAATCGCTTCGCGGAGCAGAATACCTGGAACTGGTGGTACAACCTTTCGTTCGCGGCTCCCTTCTGGGAGAACTCGAACGATCAGGATTGGGGCGGGAACGACTCGGTTAGTCTCGTTTACTCGTACACCCACGGCTTCGTCAGCGGGACGGGCAGCGGATCGATGTCGGGGTGGAACATGAACGAGCAGGTGACGTGGGCCTCGAGCCTCAATATGCGCCTCGGCGACGAGGCCACGCAGTTGGGGGTGTGGGCCTCATGGGCGTGCCATGTGCTCTACACCGGTGACGGATACTTCATTACGCGCTGGTGGAACGCATTTGCCGGAGGCTTGTACACCATCCTCGGTAGCCAGGACATCGTTTACGATGGCTGGACGACAAGTGATACCGGCGAGCAGCTTGCCGAGAACCTCAATGACGGCGACGTCATCAATCACGCCTGGACGGATGCGATGGGCGACTGGTGGGTCTCGAACGACGTTTCCGTCGCCATGACGGGAAGCAACTACACCGATTGTTACTGGCGGCTCGACAATGCGCACTGGCCGGGAGTCATGTCGTTCGGGCGTTATCGCGACGGTAGCATCGGCTACTTCTGCGCGTACGAGTGGACGGACCTTTGATCTTGCACACCCAGCCAACTGTGAGGACAACCATGAACTTTTCGCGATGGATGGTTTCGACATGTTGTGGACTGATCGCAGCGTTCGCTGGAACGCTAGGGGCCTTCGCGGGGCCGCTCAAGGCCAGCGTCGATCTGGACGCGAGCTCACGGGCGCAGGGCCTTGGTCGCACGGACGTGAACTTGCTCTCGTATGACCCGGGGCCGGGCAACGACAACACGCTCGCGGTGATGAAGGGCCGGCTTGGGGTGGGGGCATCGGCTACCCGAACCGAGACCCGTGACGGGACGACAAAGTTGATCGGGCCTGGGTGGAAGCTGACGATCGCTGCCGATGGTACGTTCGTGCACTTCAGGCGCGATGTGCCGGCCGACTTGAAGGCGCCGCCTGAGGGCATCAGCGCCAACGAGCTCGTCTCGCTCGGGAATGACGCGATCACCAAGCTGTTGGGCGATGTCGTGACCCTCGCGCCGGGCGAGGAGATCGTACCGCTCCACGTCCGTTATCAGCGCATGTGGGGGCATGATCCTTCGAAGGCGATGCCCGATGCGACGCGCGTCAACGCCAGCGCGGTCACGTTCGGTCGCAAGGTCGGTGGCGTTCCCGTGGTCGGGCCTGGGTCGAAGATCGTTCTAACCTTCGGGAACGATCGGACGCTGCAGGCGCTCGAGGTCGACTGGCCGAGACTGACTCAGATCGCGCAGAAGCAGAGCCTTCTCGGCGCTGACGACCTCTGGGCCCGTATCAATACGATGGCGAAAGTTCCGATCAGCGCCAGCGATCCGAAGGTGCACAGCGTCGAGTGCGGATACTTTGACCCGGGCGCGCGTCTTCGCTCCGATTCGCCGATGCAGGCGGGGTGCGCCGTCCGGTACTTGTCGGGGACTCCGGGTGACCTGGCGGCGACGGGCTTCGTCACAGTCGTCCCGGCGGGTCGCAGCGTCGTCACCGACATGAAGTGGCCAGAGGCGCGGCAGCTGTGCGAAGCTGCGGGGCAATGTCCCGCGTCGGCTCCGGCCATCACGTCGGGAGGAAAGAGCAGGCGGTGAAAGTGCGGCCACCTCTCCCGATACTCTTCGGACTTCTCGCCCTCGGCTGTTCGGGCGAGAAGTCCGGGTGGCCTAGCATCCTGTCGTCAATTCCGGCAGGCGGGGCGGCCTACTCGCTCAGCTTCTATGCTGCTCCGCCCGATGGGACCATCGTCAGTGGTGGCGTCTTTCCTGGTGCGACCGCCGCCGCGACGTGCGGCAATTTCATGTCCCGCAGCCTACCTCGAGACTTCTGGTACTTGCGCTTCGAGCTGACTTCGGCGGCAGCTGTCGACTATTCGGTCGCCTCGACAAACGTCCTGCCGTCCCCATCTCCGACGGTCCAGGCATCGGTCATCCACGTGGTCGGCCAAGAGAAGGCGGAGACGCACCCGGCCAAAGCTGGAACGTTCGTGGTGTCACAGGTGGAGAGCGACCCGGCGCAGTGGCCCGGGGGCAAAGAAATGAAGGCGCATGTGGCGCTCACGTTTTCGACCTCTTCTTGGACCCGTGGGAGATGCGAATGGGGCCAGGCGGTGGACGCCGAGGCGATGCGCTCATGTATGTGCAATGGGCCAAACGGCGAGACTGCCACCTGCATTCCAATTGATGGGAACGACGACTGCTGTTCCCGCTTCGGCGGGGGCGACGACCTCCCGCTCGAGTTGGACGTGGACGCAGTCCAGTGTCCATGGATGTGCACCTTCACCTCCCCAGAGCTGGCAAGAAACTGTCTGGACCTTCAGCAATAGCGATCCGGCAGGTCGCTTCCATGTCAGGTTCTAAGAGAATCAATCTATCAGGCGCCCTTCTCCTCTGGCTGTGCGGCAGTGTTTGCGTGCCTCTCGTCTTCGCTGGGTGTTCGTCGCGCCCCTGCGCGTGTCCGGACCCATGGCCTCAGCTTTTGATCGGAATCATTCCTCCCGCTGGGTTTTCCGGGGACGAACGAACCGTCTTGCGAAGCGTGAACGTCACGTTGTTCGACGGCACCGTCATCGACGTTTTGCCTCAGACGAACAGCTGCCCCCAGTCGGTCGTGTCGCTCCCGTGTTCGCGGGCGATCTACGACGGCGTCAACTCACAGAACATCGACATCGAGGCCCAACCACTGAGCGGTGATCCCGTGTCGCTGAGTGTGCCGATCAAGGCTCGCAATCACTGCGGCGTCGACGTCGCATATGCGCAGGTCATTGTCGACGGCGATAGCTCTGTTCACTTCGGGAACACCCGATACGTCTCGCCCTGTCCCTAGGACTTCCAGACCGAAGCGGGACCGAAGGACGGCGCGGGCAAGCGCCTTGGGGACAGATCACGCTCGGCTAGGTCACCACTCATCGCGCGGCGCCCCCCGCTAGCGTCGAGTGGGCATCGCTCGGTTCTCGCGCAACTTCGGGCGCGACCAGCCGAACAGAGGCTGTGCGGGACCTGCTCTTCACCTTGGCCGCGATCGAGTGCTGGCGGACGTCGCTCCTTCTTGCCGCGGGGCGTGCCAACGAAGCGGCGCGAGCGTTCCTCCGGGCGAGCGCCTATCTCGAGACGCGGGCCAGGTGCAGAGACCCGCGGGAGATGTGGCGGCCAATCCTAGGGGCGGCGTCTGGTGACACTCATCCGAGGGCTTAGCCATTGATCTGCGACCGTCGTAGATACTCGATGTCACGGCGAATCTCGCTCCGCGACTCCACCCTCGTGACCATCGGCGTGTAAACGCTTCGCGAGCGCCGAGTGCGGTTCGACCGGGACAAGATGTCCGTGAAGGATCGTTCGTCGACTAAGGTCGCGGATCTCAGATGAGCTCCAATCGCAAGCCGTGCATCCGGGTGTCCCTCGTCTTGTGTGTCGCTGCTCTGACTGCAGACCGGCCGGCGCACGCCCAGGAGTGCACGACCTGCTGGAGCGCGAAGTGTTCTGACCTCATGGCGTACGAGCCAGCTTGCACGCCCGCTGGCCACGCACCGTCGTCCTCGGGCGTCTTCAGGCTCAACATCAAGGATCTGGCCGCAGCCTGTAGCGGTGGCGACGCGAAGGCGTGTACTAGCCTCGGGACCATGCATGAGAGCGGCCGCGGGGCGCCTCAGGACAGCGACCGCGCCTTTGCGCTCTACCGAGAGGCTTGTGACCGGGAAGACGCGCGTGGATGTACCAGGTTGGGCCGATTGTACGAGTTCGGTCGGGGCGTGGCCGCGGACCTGGCACGAGCTGCGACCCTTTATCGAAAGAGCTGTGAAGGTGGCGAGCCGTATGGCTGCTCGATGTTGGGGACGATGTACTCACTGGGGCGCGGCGTCCCCCGGGACGATGACCAGGCGGTCGCACTTTTTCGCAAGGGCTGCGACGGCGGCGCGTCGACCGGGTGCTTTCAACTTGGCTTCTGGTACGCGCGCGGGCGAGGCGGCGTATCGCGAAACGACAAGGACGCCGTGGGCCTCTATCGAAAGGCGTGTGATGGGGGCCTCGGGCTTGGTTGTTGCGGTCTCGCGTTGATGTATGAACACGGCCGCGGTGTCGGGAGAGACATCTCGCAAGCTATCGGCCTCTATCGCCTGGGCTGCGAGCAGGGCGATCCCCATGCTTGCAGCAATCTCGGCCTCATCTACGACAAAGGCCCGGGCGTGCAGAGAGACGAGTCCCAATCGGTTCGCTTCTTCCGCCGAGGTTGCGACGAAGGCGATCCGGAAGGCTGTACCGGCTTAGGCTTCATGTACGAAAGCGGCCGAGGGGTGCATAGGGACGACGCGCATGCCCTCGACCTCTACCAGTTGGGCTGTCGCGGCGGTGATGCGCACGGCTGCGCCAATCTCGGGATCATGTACGAAAATGGAAGGGCCGTCACGGTGGACGTCCAGCGAGCCATTCGGCTCTATCGGATGGCCTGTGAAGGCGGTGATGCGTTCGGGTGCAAAGATCTCGGATTCATGTACGAACACGGCAAAGGTGTCTCGCGCGACAACTCGAAGGCGGCGACGTTCTACGGAAAAGGCTGTGATGGTGGCAGCGCGACGGCATGTACGAGCTTGGGGCTCTTTCATGAGCGCGGAACCGGTGTGAACAAGGATGACTCGCAAGCTGCTGCGCTCTACCGCAAAGGCTGTGACGCAGGGGATGAACAAGGGTGTAGCAACCTTGGATTCATGTACGCAGATGGCCGCGGCGTGCCCCGCGATGAGTCTCGGGCCGCTGAGCTATATCGCCGCAGTTGTAGCGAGGGCATCGCCGGGGCGTGTACAAACCTCGGCTTCCTTCACGAGCGGGGAAGGGGCGTGCCAAAAGATGACTCGCAAGCGGCTGCGCTCTATCGCAAAGGGTGCGATGCCCGCGATATTCAGGCCTGCAACAACCTCGGGCTCATGTACAAAGATGGCCGTGGGGTGCCCCGCGATGATTCGCGGGCGATTGACCTGTTTCGAAGGAGCTGTGACAAGGGGCTCGCAACGTCGTGTACGAATCTAGGGGATCTTCACGACCGTGGAGCGGGCGTGCCCAAAGACGACTCGCAAGCTGCCGTGCTCTTTCGCAAGGGGTGTGACGGAGCCGATGCGGCGGGTTGTTTCGACCTCGCGCTGCTGTACGGAGATGGCCGCGGCGTGCCCCACGATGAGTCGCGAGCGGCTGATCTTTTTCGACAGAGCTGTAGCGAGGGGATAGCGAAGGCGTGCACGAACCTCGGGGTCTTTCACCAGAACGGAACCGGTATGGCCAAAGACGACTCGAAAGCGGCTGCTCTCTATCGCAAGGGCTGTGACGGGGGTGATCCGTCGGGCTGCTACAACCTCGGACTCATGTACCAATACGCGCAAGGCGTGCCTTTGGACAACGGGCAGGCCTCGGCCCTCTATAAGAAGGCGTGCAATGCCGGGGAGCCAGCCGCTTGTAGTCTCTTGAAAGAATAGCGGCCGACCGCAACCGTGGCCGTCCACGGACGAAACCTGCTCCGTGGAGTTGAGCCATGAAGCTCGAGCGCGGCAGTCGTCTGGGTAGGTTCGTCATCCGGGAGCGCATTGGTGCCGGCGGAATGGGCACCGTCTACAGAGCCTTCGATACGGTCCTGCTCAGACAGGTCGCCATCAAGACGATGCAGACGGAGAAGCTGACGCACGGAGATGCTCTCTTGCGATTTCGTCGCGAGGCGCTCTCGGTCTCGCAGCTCGATGACCCTCACATCGTCAAGCTGATCGACCTTTTCGAGGGCGACCGGGCTCGGAATGAGCCGCCCTACATCGTCATGGAGCTGCTGAGAGGCCAGGACCTCCAGCAACTGCTCAAGAGCGGTCTCCTGGAAGTCTCTCGAGTCGTCGACATCATGCTGCAAGTCTGCTCCGCCGTGAGCACGTGCCACCTCCAGGGCTTTGTGCACCGTGACCTCAAGGCCACGAACATCTTCCTGACCGAGTACAACGGCATCGAGACAGCCAAGGTGCTCGACTTCGGTGTCGCGAAGCTTCGACGAGAAGCTTCGTCGGTGTGCGGGAAAGCTCAGACGGATATCACACGCGACGGCATGGTCTTCGGGACGCCCGAGTACCTTGCGCCCGAGATCTTCAGGGGCATCGTCGCGGGTCCGAGTACCGATCAATACGCGCTCGGTATCCTTCTCTACACGGCGCTCGCCGGAGGGCCGAGGCCGTTCGAGCTCGACAGGGAACAGGAGAATGCGGAGCTCAAGCTTTGGCGGGCCGTCATCGCGGGCGCTCATCTACCCGTTCGTGCCCACCGGTGGGAGGTGCCGCCGGGGCTCGAAGAACTGATCGAGCGAGCGCTCAAGTCGGAGCCAAGGGAAAGGTTCTCGTCGGTTCACGCGCTCGGTGAAGCATTGCTCCCGTGGGCGTCGGTGCGCGCGCGGCTTCAGTGGGCTGCACACTTTACGAACGTTCCCAAGGTTCCTCCCTTCCAAACGACGACACTCGGGATCGAATACGGGAGCCGTTTCGGTGGGCAGGCGTCCCTGACGGGACCGACTGTCCCAGCTGGCCTTCGCCTGCATGACGAACGGTCTCCTGGCATAGCCGAGGCGGTAACGGTTGCCTGCCTTGGTGGCACCGCAGACTCGCGCTGGTCGGCGGGCTATGGCATCCCCGAAGAGCGTATCGAGGGGTCCGATGGCTATGTACAGCTCGCCACCCACGATCTCGTGGACCTGGCATCTGCAAGCAAGACAGCAATCGTCGAGAGAGATCGGACGGCTACAGTCGCGACGTCTGTACCCCGAGGGTCTCCCTCGTCGCCGATCGCCTCACGGGCTCGGCAGTCCAGTCGGTACATTTTGCGGATCCTTCTCGCTGCGGTGGTGCTAGCTGGTGTCAGCACCACGCCGTCGCTTGTTCGTCGCTCGCGCCATCGGCCCATTGAGAAGGTGTCACCGCCCGCGGAGATCTTGAGCGGGATCAAGAACGCTCAGCCGCTCAACCCCACCCATCAGACCGCGTCGCCGGTGCCACCAATGGCCTCCACGGTGTCGGCAGGTGTCGTCACGTTTCGACCGGTAGCGTCCGTGGTGAAGAAGCCAGTACCTAGCAGGGCGCCGGTACGGCCGATTCGTGCCAAGCAACCGAAGCGGGAGTTCGACGAGAACGGGATCGGGATCCCCAGCGACTAGCTCGGTCGCCCGGGACTAGGAGGGCGATTCATGATCCAGCTCACTGGAGTGTTGCTACTCGTGTTCGGTACGACGTCTGGCGGCGGACAAATCGACAGGACCGCCGACGATCTCGTGGCGCAAGGTCTCGCGCTTCGGCGCGCGGGGAGGACAGAAGAGGCGCTCGAGACCCTCGAGCGTGCGTACGCCGTTGCCCCCTCACCACGAACCGCAGGACAGGTCGGGTTGGTCGAGGCTTCCTCGGAAAGGTGGCTCGAGGCCGAGAAGCACCTCGAGTCCGCCCTCGGCTCGCATGATTCGTGGGTTCGACGGAACAGACCTCTCCTCGAAGGAGCCATGGAGCTCAGCCACCAGCACGTCGGGCAGCTCGTCATCACGGGGCCGCCCGGGGTGACGGTGTTCGTGGCGGGCAATCTGGTCGGGAAGCTCCCGATCGTCGCACCGGTGCGAGTCGTCGAAGGCAACCTCCCCGTGAGCGCGACCGCTCCTGGTTACAAGCAGCTCATCCGAGCGGTAGACGTGCCGGGGGGAAGGCAGGTCGAGGTTTCCGTGTTGATGGAGCCACTCGCGCTCGAATCCTCTGGCCTCCGGCCCGGGTTCGAGTCCGGGCATTCTGGACACTCTGAGTGGCGACCATGGGCAGGCGGCGCGCTGCTCGTCGCCGGGGTAGCCGCGCTGCTGACCGGGGCGACGTTGGTCGCCATCGATCGCGACGGATGCTGCGGCAGTAGGTCTGTCGAGACGCGCAGAACCGGTTGGGTCGTCGTCGGTGCCGGGAGCGTGCTCGCCGCGGCCGGTGGATTGGTCCTATGGATGGCATCCGATCGTGGTGGCAGTGCGTCCGTGGCCGTCCTGCCGACGGGGCTCCAGCTCACGGGACTATTTTGAGCCTGGAGGCGTGCGGTGGCGACGCGACTCTCTCTGTCACGGTCGCGTGATCACGCCTTCGGGACGATTCCGAAGATCGTCGCCGGCTCGCGCCGATTCTCTTCGATTGCATCCGTCGTCTTCGCAACGGAGACCCGGAGAATGTCTCGCGTCAGGTCGACGTGGATAGAGACCTCAACGTCTTCCTCGGGCGTCGTCTCCGTCACCACTCGAAACAATCGCGCCTCGAGCTCGCCGTCGAGGCCTTCTGCGGAGAGATCGTGCGGCGTTCGATTCACGCGCTCGAAGCCGGCGACGTCGGGCAGGGACTCACTTCCGGGGGCGCGTCTCCAGACTACGATCTCCTTCGTCGAGAACCGCACACGTCGTCCGTCCGTCAGCTCGACGGAAAGGACGCCCTCACTGAGCCACAGGGCTTCGACGGCAAGTGGGCCGAGGCCGTTCGCGAAGAGGGCCGCTCTTGGGGCGGACAGAAAGCCGCGGTGGACCGTGTCGATCTCCCAGGCGGCGTTCACACGCGATCGCCATCGGATCCGCGCAGCGAAAGTAACGTGGGGCATGAGCTCCTCGGGGGCGGGGACGAGCGGTCACCGCACGCCCACGTGCTTGGTCTTCGGCTATGGCGAGCGAGTGTTGTGGGGCTGGTGAGATGAAAGGTGATTCGTCGGATCGGACGCTTCGGCCACTCGACACGCTTGCGAGTGGGTCGAGTCGGTTGCCGCTCATTCCCGCGCTGACGATCGCCTGGCACCCTGACGTCAGTCGGGTGGGGCAGTTGGCTCCGTTGACGCGTCTCCTCGAGAGCGACGAGGCGGCGCTTCGGCGGGACGAGCCCACGTTCTTCAATCCGGGATCGTCGGTCGGGTCGCCGGTCGAGAGTCGCTTCATGAGCCGATCGCCGGTCCTCGTTGTGGCGGCGCGGGACAGAGGTGTCGAGGTCCGGCGGGGCTCTGCGGACGCTGAGGTCGAGCTCGACGGGGCTCCCTTCTTGGGACCAAGGCTCCTCGCGCCCAGTGATCTGGCACGCGGGGTCGTATTGACCGTCGCGCGACGATTGGTGTTCGTCCTGCACGCGGTTCGCTTCCCAGTGGCCAGATCTCCCGACCTGGGCCTCCTCGGCGGGAGCGATGCCATAGAGGATGTGCGCCGGCTCATCATGCGGGTGGCGCCGCGTAGCTCGTCGGTCTTGATCCGCGGTCAATCGGGAGTGGGCAAGGAGCTGGTGGCGCGTGCGATCCACGCGCAGAGCTCCCGCGCGTCGGAGAGGCTCGTCGACGTGAACATGGGGCTCTTGCGCCCCGAGCGAGCGGCCGCGGAGCTCTTCGGTCATGAGAAAGGGGCGTTCACAGGGGCGACCGAATCACATCCGGGAGCCTTTCGACAGGCGCACGGCGGCACGCTCTTCCTCGACGAGATTGGTTTCTCGGGGATCGAGGTCCAGCAGGCGCTCCTGCGGGTCATGCAGGATCATCGAGTTCAGGCGCTCGGATCGACGCAGGCTCGGCTCGTCGATACACGAGTGATCATGGCGACGG
>Ga0265339_10003705_pt1 | contig 10656 bp, 12 predicted proteins | sample 4CB219metaG_FD_202085 | JGI IMG/M metagenome (GOLD analysis project Ga0265339, IMG submission 202085) | Rhizosphere microbial communities from Carex aquatilis grown in University of Washington, Seatle, WA, United States - 4-CB2-19 metaG | ecosystem: Host-associated > Plants > Roots >...
CCTCCGCGCGCGGACGTCTCAGCACATGAATCTGCGCGAGGCTCACATTCTCCAGCGCCGTCATATGCGGATAAAGCTCGAAATGCTGGAATACCATGCCGATCCGGGCGCGCAGTGCCGGCAGGTCGGTCTTGCGGTCGCTGACCGAAATCCCGTCCACCAGAATGCGGCCGCGATCGAACGGAACGAGTCCGTTCACGCATTTGATGAGCGTGCTCTTGCCCGAACCGGAAGGGCCGCACACGACCACGACCTCACCCCGCCCAACCACGGTCGAGCAGCCGCGCAGGACAGATACCTGACCATAGGACTTATGGACATCCTCGATCAGGATCATCGGGGAATAACTCGCGGCCGGTCGGGCCGTTGCGGGCACGTCCGGCCCGGCTTCGACGTCGAGAGCTGTCATCGGAAAACTGGTGCCTTGCTTCGGCCGGCGAGACTTGAGCCTATGAAGCAGATGATGAAGTACACCACGGCCACGGAGGTGTACATCTCGATTGGCCGCCCGTAGCGGTCAGCGACGACGCTCGCGGTGGTCATGAAGTCGCGAAGCGCCACCACATAGACGAGCGAGGTGTCCTGGAACAGGATGATGATCTGGTTGAGGAGCAGAGGCACCATGGCCGTGAGCGCCTGGGGCAGGATCACCATGCGCAGAATCTGGCCCCATCTCAGACCCGTCGCCGCCGCGGCCATCGTCTGGCCTGGCGAGACGCTTTCAATGCCGGCCCGGATGATCTCGCAATAGAATGCCGCCTCGAACAGCACGAAAGCTGTCAAGGCCGAGGACAGAGCGCCAATCGGCCGCCCGATCGCCAGCGGCATGAGGAAGTAGAACCAGAACAGCACCAGGACCAGCGGCACGGCACGCATCACGGTGACATAAGCGGCTGCCGGCGCCGACAAGATGCGGCGCGAGGACAGGCGCATCAGCGCGAGCCCACCGCCGAGCAGAAGGCCGCCGGCGGTTCCGACGGCGACGAGAAGCGCGCTCAGCGCCAGGCCGTTGGCGAGGAAGCCGGCCGAGCTGACGATAATGTTCCAGTCGAACTGCATGGCGTCACGCGGCCTCGACCGCGCGCATGCGGCGGTCGAGCCCGTGCATCGCCGCCGTGATGGCGAGGCCGAGGATCAGATAGACGGCGGTCGCCACTGCATAGGCCTCGAAGCCGTGAAAAGTGTAGTTCTCGATGTGCCGGCTTTCCGCCGTGAGCTCCATGACACCGATGGTGAGGCTGATCGAGGACATCTTGACCGTGATGAGGAATTCAGATGTCAGCGGCCCCAGGATGATGCGTAGGGCGATGGGCAGGAGCACGAGGCGATAGGCCTGAAGCGGCCTCAGGCCTGTTGCGAGCGCCGCGGGCAACAGGCGCGTGCTCACGGTGTCGACGCCTGCGCGCACCTGCTCGGCGACGCGCGCCCCGGCGAACAGGCCGATCGCCAGCGCTGCCGTCGAGAATTCCGGCAACGGCATGTCGCGCTTGATCCACAGGCCGAAGGCATTGGGCACCACCTCGGGAAAAACGAAGAACCACAGGAAGAGCTGCACAAGCGGCGGTACGTTTCGGAAGACCTCCACATAGACCCTCGCCAGCAGGCGCGCCGGGCGCCAGGGCACGTTGCCCGCTGCGCCGACGCTGAGCCCCACGGCCAATGCCACCGCCCAGCTCGCGGCGCTCACCGCGAGCGTCCACTGGATGCCGGACACCAACCATCCGAAATAGGGCGCCTGAAGAAGGATGCTCCAGTCCCAGTGGTAGTTCATCGGACGGGATCACTCGGGGAAGGAGAAGGTGTCCCAGGCGGCCTTGAGCCGCGGGCTGACGCCGACGCCGAAGGGCGCGAACCATTTCTTCACGAGCTTCTCGGCCTCACCGGACTTGAACATGTCGGACATGGTGTGACCGGCAATCCAACGGAAGGTCGGATTGCCCAGCGGGATCATGAAGGCCTCCGGCTGGTAGCTCAATTCGGGTCCCACGATCGCCAGGTTCTCCGGATGCCGCGACTGCTTGATGAGGCTGTAGAACGCCGCGTTGTCGCTGAGATAGGCGTCTCCCCGATGGCTCTCGATCGCGAGCAGGGCAGCAGCATGGTCGTTGACGTTCATGATGCGGACGTTGAGGTTCTTCTCCTTGATGAGGCGTTGGATCGTCGGCTCGCTGGTGCTGCCGGTGGCGATGATCACGATCTTGCCGTTCAGATCTTCGATGTCTTTGATCCCTGAATCCTTCAGTACGAGCAGCTGCTCGGCCGAGACCCAGTTGACGGGCGTGAAGTCCACCTGTTTGGCCCGATTCCACGTACGGACCGCGCCCTCGCACACGATATCGACGGTGCCGTTCGCCACCAGTGCCTGGCGCGTCTGGATGTTGACCGGCACATAATTGATCTTGAGGTCCGGGAGGTTCAGCTCTTTCTTTGCGGCTTCCGCGATGCGTTGGCAGAACTCGACCGAATAGCCGGTCGGCTTCTTGTTTTCGTCGAGATACGAGAGCGGGACCGAGGTCTCGCGATAGCCGATCGTGAGCGTGTGCGTGGATTGCAGCTTCTTGACGACCGAATCGACCTCCTGCGCGCGCACACCGGCGGGCAGAAGATACGCACCCACCGCAAGTGCAGGCAAAAGCGCCCGAAGAGTCCGTCCAAGCATAATATACCTCCCATGTGCCGGTCCTGTACCGGAGTGTTTAGTCAAGTACCGCTCCGGCACGTCCGCCGCTGCGGACATGTGTCGGGTCGGCGCTGCCATTCGGATCGGCGCACGCATCGGCGAGCGCCTCGATCGCGGCGCGGATATGTGAGTCCGGTGTTGCGATGTTCAGGACGCAGCCGGGCGCGATCATCAGCCGCCGCCCGCCGGTCTCCGCTATAGCCTGCCGCACCTCCGCGCCAATGGCCTCGACCGGGCCGTTCGCAAGCGTGTTGGCCTCGTCGAGGCCGCCGACCAAGAGCCCGTCAAACCTGCGGGACGCCTCCTCGAGGTTGGGGCGAACACGACGATCGTGCCAGTTGAGCATCTGCACCGGATAGCCGGCCATCAGGTCGAACATGATGTCGCTACCGTGGATATGCAGCATGTTGAAGCGCGCGTCGGAGCGAATGCCGTCGAGCACCATGCGGTCATAAGGTTCGCCGAAGCGCCGATATTCGGCCTCCGTAAGGAGGCGGAACGTGCTGCACTGGCTCGAGAAGAAGAGGCCATGGGCGCCGGCCTCGATCGATGCGCGAGCGAAAGCGAGTGTCGTCTCGGCAATCGTGCGCAGCCCCGCTTCGAAGATGTCTGCATGGCAGCGCAGGTCGGCGAAGACCCGGTCGCCCGCAAGTTTGAACGCCGTGGTGAGAGGGCTGAAAACCGTCTGAAGGATCGGCACGGTGCCGCTCAGTTCCACCGCGGCAAGGCGCAGCGCCTCGATTTGTCTCCCGAGATAGCCCTGGGCAGGATCGAGCCGCGCGAGCTTTGGCCAAGCCTCGACCGAGGTCACGCCGAAATGCGTGACCGTGCGCGTACCGTAGGTCGTCGGTTTATAGATTGTCGTCGCGTCCCAGTCCTCGATGCCGTAGGTTCCAGTCGGCATGAACTTGACGAGATCGAAATCATGAGCCCGCTGCCAGCGCACGGTCGCGGCGGCGAGCGCCGCGGGATCCTGGTCGCTCTCCGGCCAGTGGCGCCAGAGGCTTAGCGGCACACGGTCGACCTCCCGACCGGCAATGGCGTGCTCGATCCGCTCCCAATGCGTCATCTCCGGTAGCTGCACATATCCCCCTCTCTTCCAGTCCCGCCCCGCTGTGAGTGGTACGGCAACTCGGCGGTAACGCCGCCTAGCTGCTTCACCTATCGTGTTATGTATCGCCGTTACAGCCCCGCTTTCGGCGGACAAGCCACAGCGGTGATCATGCACCAGGCCACGTTGGAAGGTGTTCCAGGTGTCGCCGATCCGGCGCGGAATATTCCATCAAGTCAGTGGTTTCGTATTTGCTTACGGTCAAAGCCTAACGCGATTTCTGACGCAGGAAATTGCAATTTTCAGCGCTCGGGTTGCTCTGCGTAAAATTTGCTTCTAGGTAATGGTGCATCTGAAGCATGAGCTTGCGCAGAAATAGCCATATCGTAAAAACCCGTCCTTAGGATTGCCCAGGTCCACCAACTGGCTCTTCGACGGCTGGCCGCAGCACGGGTTCATCGACTTTACGACTAAGAAGGGCAGGGCTCAGGTTTCGTCCAACCGCGCGTAAGCCAGTGGAACCTCGCTCGAGCTTTTGATCTCCTCCATCGAGAACATCGACGACACGTCGGTGATATCGATCTTTGATATCAGACGCTTATAGAACTCATCGTATTCCCGGATTCCGGGTACGATCACACGGATCAGGTAGTCGATGTTTCCGCTGAGCCGGTGAAAATCGACGACCTCGGGCATGCTGGCCACGACGCGGTGGAATTTCTCGAGCCAGTCGGAGGTGTGCTGATTGGTTCGGATGGCGATGAACACGGTTGTGCCGACATTGAGCTTCTCGCGGTCCAGAATGGCGACGCGCTTCTTGATATAGCCCGCTCTCTCCAGCTTCTGGATACGGCGCCAACACGGGGTTTGCGACAGGTTCACCTTCTCGGCGATCTCGGCGAGCGGCACCGTGGCATCGGCCTGCAGCAATGCCAGAATTTTGGTGTCCACCCGGTCAAGCACAATCGCTGCTTTCTTAGAAATGACTTGCATGAATTACGTCTGCCCGAGGAGCTATTGCTACTTTTTTGCTTAGTTCAGCAAAAAAAAGAAGCAATGGCATGACCGTGCTCGCTATTTTGCGCCGCATGTTGAAACATCCTTCGGACGTAGCCCTCGACGCGAATGCGATCGCAGGGGTTGAGCGCGAATGGGCGATTGAGGCGGTCCGGCGCATCGACGCCGATATGCGCCGATCGGCCGATACCCATCTGCTTCGCCTGGAGATCCCGACAAGCTTCGGCGTCGCAGCCTACCTCAAGGACGAGTCCACCCATCCGACCGGCAGCCTCAAGCACCGTCTCGCCCGCTCCCTTTTCCTCTACGGGTTGTGCAATGGCTGGATCGGCCCGAGAACGACGCTTGTCGAGGCTTCGAGCGGATCGACCGCCGTGTCAGAGGCCTACTTCGCCCGGCTTCTCGGGCTCCGTTTCATCGCCGTCATGCCGCGCACGACCTCGGCCGAGAAGGTGGAACAGATCGAGCATTGGGGCGGCGAATGCCACTTCGTCGATGATCCCGGGACAGTCTACGAGGTCGCCGAGCACTTGGCGCGAGACTTCGGTGGGCACTACATGGACCAGTTCACCTTCGCCGAGCGTGCGACCGATTGGCGGGGCAACAATAATATCGCCGAGTCTATTTTTGCCCAGATGGCGCTCGAGGCGCATCCGGTGCCAGCCTGGGTCGTCATGGGCGCCGGGACGGGGGGCACGTCGGCGACGATCGGGCGCTATACCCGCTACTGCCGCTATCCGACACGCCTGTGCATCGCCGATCCCGAGGCCTCTGTCTTCCATCGCCACCTGTGCGACCGGTCGATCACCACGGTCCCGTCCTGTCCGTCGATCATCGAGGGCATCGGACGTCCGCGTGTTGAGCCCTCGTTCGTTCCCGAACTTGTTGATCGGGCAATCGCGGTCCCCGATGCGGCCAGCATCGCGGGCGCCCGCGTGCTCAGTCGCCGGCTCGGCCGGATGTGCGGGGGATCCACAGGAACGAACCTCTGGGCAATGGCGATCCTCGTGCGTGAGATGTCTGCCGCGGGCGAGCAGGGGTCGATCGTGAGCCTCATTTGCGACTCGGGTGACCGGTACCGAAGCACCTATTTTGACGATGCCTGGGTTGCCAAGCACAAGCTCGACCTGCGTCCCTATGAGGATGCCCTCGAAACCTTCTTCGAGGGTGGACCGCTCCGACATCCCGACCAGGACGCCTGAGCGCGCCTGCCCGCCCTCAAGAAATAACGGACAGATCAATCGTCCGTTCCGCGCCCTTATCGTGCGCAGGTGCCGTTATTCGCGGCGTTTGGCCTCGTTCCACAGCGCGTCCATCTCTTCGAGCGTGGACTGCTCGGGCGTGCGTCCCTTTTCCTCAAGCGCGCGCTCGATAAAGGCAAAGCGGCGTTCGAACTTGGCGTTGGTGCCGCGCAGCGCCATTTCCGGATCGGCTCCGACGTGCCGCGCGAGGTTGACTACCGCGAACAGGAGATCACCGGTCTCGCCGGCAAGTTCGTCCTTGTCGTAGCGATCGAGCGCGGCTTCGATCTCGTCCGTCTCTTCGCGGATCTTCCGCAACACCGCGCGCGGATCGTTCCAGTCGAATCCGACACTTCCGGCCTTGCGCTGCAGCTCCATGGCCCGCGCGAGCGCCGGCTGGCCGGCCTTGACGTCCGACAGCAGCGATTTGTGCCCGGCTTCTTCTACGGGCCGACGCGCGGCGCGTTCGGCTTTCTCTTCCGCCTTGATGCGGTCCCAGGCTCCCTTGACGTCGGATGACGTCAACCGCCCCTCGGAATCCGCAAAGACATGCGGGTGCCTGCGGATCATCTTCCGCGTGATCGCCTCGACCACGTCGCCGAAGTCGAACATGTCCTGCTCCTCCGCCATGCGGGCGTGAAACACCACTTGCAGCAGGAGATCGCCGAGTTCATCGCGCAAATCATCGAGATCGCCGCGTGCGATCGCGTCCGCGACCTCGTAGGCCTCCTCGATGGTGTAGGGCGCAATGGTTGCAAAATTCTGCTCGAGATCCCAAGGGCAGCCGGTCACTGGCGTGCGCAGCTTCGCCATGATGTCGAGCAGGACGGAGATATCGCGGGAGGGGGGCATGGTGAGCCGAGGTGATGAGAGGGTGGCCCCTCTATGCCGCAAGATTGGCGCTGATCCCAGTCAAACGCCGCTGATTTCCACTCTTTCGCGGAACATGCTAGGCGGGTCGGATGGCCGAACAATTGCAAACCGAAACCGCGCTCGTGCTGTTTTCCGGCGGGCAGGATTCCACCACTTGTCTCGCCTGGGCGCTGTCGCGCTTCGCGCACGTCGAAACCGTCGGCTTCGCCTACGGGCAACGTCATGCAATCGAGCTCGAGTGCCGTGGCCGGCTCGTCGACGGCCTCAAGTCGTTACGGGCGGATTGGGCAAAGAAACTTGGCGACAGCCATACGCTGGATATCCCGACGCTTTCGGCAATTTCCGATACTGCGCTGACGCGTGACGTCGCGATCGCGTTGGGCGCCGATGGCCTGCCCAACACGTTCGTGCCGGGCCGCAACCTGGTGTTCTTGACCTTTGCGGCGGCGCTGGCCTACCGGCGCGGCATTTCCCATATTGTCGGCGGCATGTGCGAGACTGACTACTCCGGCTATCCGGATTGCCGCAATGAGACCATTAGGGCGATGCAGGTTGCGCTCAGTCTCGGCATGGCCAGGACATTCGAACTGCACACACCGTTGATGTGGCTGGACAAGGCCGCGACCTGGAAGCTCGCGCACGACCTCGGCGGGGCGGCGCTGGTCGATCTGATCTGCGAGCACTCGCATACCTGTTATCTCGGCGAGCGCGGTGCGCTTCACGAATGGGGTTACGGCTGCGGCAAATGTCCGGCCTGCGCGCTTCGCGCCAAGGGCTGGCGGGAATATGCGGCGGGCAGCCAGGACGAGGCGCGCTGATACGGATTGGGGTGTCGTCATCGTCCGCGAAAGACGATCCAGTCTCCTGTAGCCCGCGTGAGCCTCAGCGATACGCGGGAGCAGCTGGCGACGCAGTTGCGGATATCAGTCCCGGATGTCGCTTCGCTCATCCGGGCTACCCAAAATCGTCAGGCCTCAACTCGATCGGCTTGCCGTGTGGAGTGCGGTCGGCGGCATGGTGCCAGGCGTCACGGTAGCGATGCAGCGTATCGGAGGAGGTGATGCCCTTGGCCGCGACAAGCTTTTCCAACGTTGCCAGCCAGTGGCGATAATAGGTCTCGCCGGTGTCGGGGTCGCCTTGCGCCTGGGCGCGCTTGATTTCGTCTCCAATCGCGAGCGTCCATTCGTTCCAGGTGAAGAGGCCCTGCGCATGCAGCGTCACGGCAATCGCGAACGCATGGGCCTCCCACGGCTCGCGAAACACCGGACCCTCGGCATCGCGGGGGATGCCGGGAGCGGCGCGGGCCGCCTCCAGCGCCGCGTCACGATCCACGGCCATCAGGCCCGCTCCAGATAGGGTTCCCACGCATCAACCGACACTTCCAGCTTGGGGTCGGGTGCGTCGCTCCACAGCTCGGCCCCGTTGAACGTCACGGTGTAAAGCCATTGTGGATCTTCGCCGGCGCCGCGCGCATTGCTGTCGGGAAACACGTGGCAGCCGATTACGCGCTCGATTGTGCCGATGTGGCCGCGCACGTAGCGCGGCAGCCGCGTGTGGGTCGGAGGACTGATCATTTTTGCGCGAACATTGTCGCCTGGCGCGAACAACGCGGGGCGCGCCGGCTCGCGCTCGGTGGGGCCGCCCCTGTGCAACACCGCCGCAACTCCCTCCCGGGTCAGGATTCTGGCCACGGGTTTTGCGGGATGGAGCGATCGGCCCGCGGCGATTTCGTCCGGTCCGATCAGCCGGCGCTCCAGCATCAGCTGCTCAAGCCCCGCGAGCCAGAGTTCATAGTAACTCTTGCCGAGATAATCCGCGGGCGGACGGTTCTCACGCGCAAAGCGCACCATATCGATATTCCAGCCGCCGGGCATGGCCATCGCCAAGGTGGTGGCAAAGGCGCGACGCTCCCATTCGGCATGAAAGACCGGTTCGTTCGGCTCCGGCCGAACCGGACCGGACCAGGGAACGCCGCCCATGTCATGTGCGCCGTCCATTCAGCTCACCTCGTGCGGCGCCTTCGGCAATCCCGTGCCGATCATGCTGTCGCGCGTCACAAGCTCGGCAAGCCGCTCCTCGCTCCATCCGTCCGTGCCTGCGGGGCGCATCGGCAGGACCAGGTAGCGGATTTCGGACGTGGAATCCCAGACGCGGATCTTCGTGCTCTCGGGTAGTTCAAAGCCGAAATCCCTGAGCACCCCGCGTGGATCCTTTACTGCCTTGGAACGATAGGGCGCGGACTTGTACCAGACCGGCGGCAGCCCCAGCACCGGCCACGGGTAGCAGGAGCACAGCGTGCACACGATCATGTTGTGCACGTCAGGGGTATTCTCGACGACGACGATGTGTTCGCCCTGGCGGCCGGCATAGCCGAGCTCGGCGATTGCAGGCGTTCCGTCCTTCAGGAGGCGGGCGCGATAGGCGGGATCGGTCCAGGCGCGAGCCACGACGCGCGCGCCGTTGCGCGGCCCGACCCTGGTCTCGTAGGTCTCGATCAACAGGTCGAGCGCGGGCGGATCGAGGTAGCCCTTGTCGGTCAGGATGGTCTCGAGCGCGCGGACGCGCAAATCGGTTTCGGACAATTCCGAATGGTCGTGATCGAGATGAGTATGGACCGGGTCGGCCATGACAACATGATAGGCGCAACATTCGCCCTATGTCGAGGCATCTAGCTCCGCTATCGTCCGCGTAAAGCGGGTTTCAAGGAGGCGTCATTGGCGGATTTTGTCAGCATCGAAAGAGGTCTCGGGCCCGAAGGCCGCATCGCCGTGGTGCGCTTCGACCGCGGCGACGGCATCAACGCACTGTCTCCGGAAGCGCTGCGCCAGCTCACGCGAGCGGCGAGAGCGTTCGAGGATGACGCTGCCACCTCGGTCGTGGTGCTGACCGGCGGCGCTAAGGCCTTCAGTGCCGGCTTCGACCTGAAGGATGCCGAGGGCTGCTCGCGCAGCAGCATGGATATCGGCTCCTTGCGGCGGCACTTGAAACTGGGACCGCGACTGACCCGCGCCTGGCACGAGATGGAGCAGATCACGATTTGCGCCATCGAAGGCTTCTGCATCGGCGGCGGCGTGGCGCTGGCCGTGGCGCTGGATTTTCGCATCATGGCGCGCGATGCTCATCTGCGCGTTCCCGAAATCGGGCTTGGCATGAACATGAGCTGGCAGAGCGTGCCGCGCATGTTGCATCTGATCGGGCCGGCCCGCACCAAGCAGGCGGTGATCCTGGCGGATCAGCGCATCTCCGCAGCGGAGGCTTACGAGTGGGGGCTCGTGGAGGAACTGGCTGAGCCCGGCCACGCCTTCGATGCCGCGATGACGCTGGCCGGCAAGATCGCGGCCGAGCCGCCGATCTCCGTCGCCATGACCAAGCTCACGGTCAACCGTCTGGCGCATGCGCTCGATGATCTCGCCAGCCACATGGACGTTGACCAGTTCGCGCTGGCGAGCCTGACCGAGGACCACAAGGAGGGTGTCGCCGCGTTCATCGAGCGGCGCAAGGCAAGTTTCAAGGGGCGCTAATGTCGTGACTCTGTCTTTCCGGGGCCCGAGCAAAGCGAGGGAGCCCGGAATCCATATTCACCGGCCGTGGTTGTGGATTCCGGGCTCGCCGCTTGGCGGCGCCCCGGAATGACACCGAATGAAATCGGACGTCAGAGACACAACACTGGCCTAGCTGGGCAGAGAGACGACAGGGAGGAAGTTCGCCCCCTCCGATCCCATGAAATCGAACATCGCCTGCGCCGGGGGCAGCAGCACCTTGTCGCTGCGCCGCATCACGTACCATTGACGGAC
>Ga0265339_10003706_pt1 | contig 10655 bp, 10 predicted proteins | sample 4CB219metaG_FD_202085 | JGI IMG/M metagenome (GOLD analysis project Ga0265339, IMG submission 202085) | Rhizosphere microbial communities from Carex aquatilis grown in University of Washington, Seatle, WA, United States - 4-CB2-19 metaG | ecosystem: Host-associated > Plants > Roots >...
CCTCATCTCGATGCGCAAGGCGTCGTTGACCGCCTGGATGATGTTCATCTCGGGCATTTCTGAGAGCGGCAGGTTACTCGGCGATGCCGGAAAGGCAAGCGCAACCGGGCCCTTCGGCGACGCGGCTCAGCGGCCCGGCGTCTCCTTCGTGAAGGACGCCGAGAACACGGGGCGCATCTGGGTCCTTCCGACCACGAGCTTGCCGGAGCCGGCCCAGAAGACCAGCACGCCCTCGGTGTTCGCCGTGGGCGGCAGGTCCCAGGTCGTGTCGCCGGTCGGGTTGTCGAGCTCGGCGAGGAGAACGAGCCGCGCAGGCTGGGCGGCGCGCGCCTCGAGGAAGGCGAGGCTGCGGCCGTCCTTCGACCAGGCGGGCGCGCTGGCGACCATCGTGCGGCCGCGGCGCGGGTAGACCTGCGAGCCGTCGACGGCGACGAAGCCGGCCTCGGCGGTGCCCGAGACGAAGGCGAGCTTGTCCTTGTCGCGCGAGAAGGTGAAGTGGGCGCCCACGCACTTGATGGGGCGCGCGCGTGCGGCGATGGGTTGGATGACGAACGTGCGCGCGGGGGGCAGCGGCGCGACGTGCGGCGTCGGCGCGACGGCGACCTTCGGCGCGGCGGGCTTGGTCGCCTTATGCGCAACCTTCTTGGCTCGCGCGGCGGGCTTTGCGTGCGCCTTGGGGGCCGGCTTGGCGGGCGGCGGCGCCTCGGGCGGCGGCTCGACGACTTCGTAGACGAGACGCTCCTCCGAGAGGAAGCGCAGGTCCTTCGGCGGCTCGTCGCCGCGCTTGGCGGCGACGGCGCGGAAAGAAGCGACGCGGCGGCCCTGGTTGTCGACGACCACGATGTCGTGCCGGCGCAGGGGCGCGCGCCGGCCCGGCTTGACGGGCACGACGGGCGGCGACCGGACGTACGCCGCGCGCAGCAGGCCTGGCGAGACGCGCAGCTCCGCGGGCGGCACCTTCTCCTGCTGCGCGATCTTCTCGCGCAGCGCCGCCAGCCAGTCCTTCTGGTTGACCTCCTTGAAGCCGACGTCGCCGAACGGATCCGCCGCCGTGCGCTTCGCCGGCTCCTCGGCGGGCGCGCCCGCGTCGGGGGCGGCGGCCGGGGTCGGCTCCTTCGCCTCCGCGACGGGGGCCGGCGCCTCGCGCTTCGGACCCTCGTGCGCCGGCATCGCGACGTCGCCGGGCTCGTCGTCGTGCGCCGCCTTCTTCGGCTCGTGCGTCGCCGCCTCGCTCGTGGCGCATCCCACGGCGAAGGCCAGCAGCAAGGGAGCCCACGAAGGAAGCCGCATCGCGGAGGGCCGACAGTTTACGTGAGATCGGGGTACGCTTCCTCCATGTTCGTGAGGCTGGGCGCGTTCGCGGTCAAACCCGGGGAGCTCGAGACGCTGCGGTCCACGTACAACTCGGCCTGCGTGCCGATCGTCCGCGCCCAGGAGGGCAACGTCGATTGCTTCCTGCTCGAGCCCGTCGAGGCCGGTGAAATCGTCGCCTGCACGATGTGGCGCGACGAAGAATCCGCGGTGCGCTACGAGTCGAGCGGCCGCGCGCAGGAGGTGGTCGCCAAGGTCCGCCAGCACTTCGCCGGCCCGCCCAAGCTGACCGCCTACCGCGTCGTTCGCACGTGAGCACGCCTTCCCGGGACGAGGTGCGGGCGCGCATCCACGACGCGTTCCAGGCCGAGACGGCGCCCGACCCGGACGGCCTGACGATGCACCGGCCCTGCCTCGAGTGCGAGGAGGTCGCGACGGTGCTCGGTGGCCGTCATTGGACCGACGTGGCGCCAGCGCTGGTCTCCAAGGTGAAGGAGGCGATGCCGCTGCTGTCTCGCGCCGCGTTCCGGCACTACCTGCCGGCGTTCATGACCTGCTCGATCGATGATCGCGCCGCCGTCGACGTGATGTGGCTCAGCCTGATCCTCTCGCTCAAGCCGCGGCGAGGCACGGACTTCGAGGCGCGCGTCCAGGGCTTCACCGAGGAGCAAAGCCGGGCGATCGCGACCTTCCTCGAGTGGCAGCGCGAGGAGGATCGCGCGGAGCAGGGCGAGCTGTTCGACGCCAAGCGCGAGAGCTGGTTCGAGAAGGCGATCGCGTACTGGAAGGCGCGCTGAGCGGCGCGGCAGCTTCAGCCGTGCGGATTGGCCTTGGGCCCGTGCTTCGCGATCTCGGCGTCGAGCTCGGCCTGTTCCTCGCGGAGGCGCCAGTCCATGTGCGCCGTCACGTCTTCGAACATCGTGTGCAGGGGCGGCTTGGGCGCCTGCTTCTCGGCGAAGGCGAGGGCGTCGGTGATCTCCTCGTTCACCTCGGCGCGCACCTTCTGCTCGTGCTCGGCGGTGACCTCGCCGCGCGCGAGCATGTACTTGCGCAGGCGGTCGAGCGGGTCGCGGCTCTCCCACTCCTTCGGCTCCGCGGGCTCGCGGTAGACCGACGGATCGTCGGACGAGCTGTGCGCGCCGCGCCGGTAGGTGCGCGCCTCGATGAGCGTCGGGCCCTCGCCGCGCCGGCCGCGCGCCGCGGCCTCGGCGACGACGTGGATGATCGCGAGGATGTCGTTGCCGTCGACGAGCACGCCGGGCATGCCGTAGGCGATCGCCTTCTGGGCGAAGGTCGGCGCGGCCGTCTGCACCGAGCGCGGCACCGAGATCGCCCAGCCGTTGTTGCGGCACATCAGGATCGCGGGCGCCTTCATGACGGCGGCGAGGTTGAGGCTCGAGTGGAAGATCGGCGTCGACGTGCCGCCCTCGCCGAAGAAGGCGAGCCCCACGTCGTCCTTGCCCTCGAGCTTCGACGCCCAGGCCATGCCGACGGCGTGCGGGATCTGCGTCGCGACGGGCGAGCTGATGGTGACGAAGTTGAGCTTGCGCACCGTGTGGTGCACCGGCATCTGCCGGCCCTTCACGGGGTCGAGCGCGTTGCCGAACATCTGGCACATGAAGGTGCGCAGGTCGTAGCCTCGGTACAGCGCCGCGCCCACCTCGCGGTAGGCGGGGAAGAGCCAGTCGCCCGGCCGCAGCGCGTGCGCCGCGCCGATGTGCGTCGCCTCCTCGCCGATCGACGACAGGTAGAACCCGAGGCGCCCCTGCCGCTGCAGGCGCAGCATGCGCTCGTCGAGGATCCGGATCTGGATGATCGTGCGGAAGAGCTTGCGCAGCTCGTCGCCCGAGAGCTTGGGCTCGCGGTCCGGGTGGATGACCCGTCCCTCGTCGTCCATGACGCGAATGACGTCGAGCTTCACGTGCGTTCCTTTATCACCGGCGGCGGCAGTTTACTCGTTGGTGCGCCGCAGGGCGAACCGTATAATCGTCGCCCCAATTTCGTGTCAAGGTCGGCCCGAGAGCATATGTTCTCGTCGCCGAGGCCAGGAGCCCCCTCATGAAGATCCAAGTGAACGACGCCGTGAGCTTTGCGGGACGCGATTACATCGTCGAGGGCGTCGTCTCGTACGACTCGGGCGGAGACAGCTGGCAGCTCGCGCGCGCCGTCGACGGCGGGACCGTGCTGTGGGTCGAGCCGCCGCACGCCGACACCGAGGACCGCCTGCTCGTGCTGCGCGAGATCCGCGACCTCGAGATGTCGGTGCCGCCGCCGTCGGCGATCGCGTACCACGACCTCACCTACGTGCAGCGGCTCGCCACGCGCGTGACCCTCTCGGTCGAGGGCCGCGTGCCCGAGCGCGCCGCCGGCAGCGTCATGGTGTGGCGCTACCGCGCCGCGGGCGATCTCTACCTGCAGCTCGAAGAGGGCGCGGGGCGCGTCTCCATGCTCGCGGGCGAGTCGGTCCACCGCGGCCTCATCGAGGTCCTGCCCGGCAAGTAGCCGGGGCGAAGCCCATGGCCGGAAACACCTTCGGATCTCTGTTCCGCATCACGACCTTCGGTGAGTCGCACGGGCCGGGCGTGGGCGTGATCGTGGACGGGTGCCCGCCGCGCCTGCCGCTCGCCGTCGAGGAGATCCAGCGCGAGCTCGACCGCCGGCGTCCCGGGCAGAGCCACATCACGACGCAGCGGCGCGAGGGCGACAAGGTCGAGATCCTCTCGGGCGTCGACGTCGCCAAGGGCCTCACGCTCGGCACGCCCATCGCCATGATGGTGCGCAACGAGGATCAGCGCGGCGGCGACTACGAGGAGATGCGCACCAAGTTCCGCCCGTCGCACGCCGACTTCACGTACGAGAAGAAGTTCGGCATCCGGGCGTGGGAGGGCGGCGGGCGCTCGAGCGCGCGCGAGACCGTCGGGCGCGTCGCCGCCGGTGTCGTGGCCCGCAAGGCCCTGGCGCTCGCGGGCGACGTCCAGATCGTCGCCTGGGTGCAGCGCGTGCAGGATCTCGAGGCGACGGTCGACGCGTCGACCGTGACGACGGCCGCCGTCGACGCGAACATCGTGCGTTGCCCCGACGCCGCGAAGGCCGAGCAGATGATCGCGCTCATCGACGGCGCCCGGAAGGCGGGCGACTCGCTCGGCGGCGTCGTCGAGGCGGTGGTCCGCGGCGTGCCGGTCGGGTGGGGCGAGCCCGTGTTCGACCGCCTCGAGGCCGATCTGGCGAAGGCCATGCTCTCGCTGCCCGCGTCGAAGGGCTTCGAGATCGGCAGCGGCTTCGCCGGCACGCGCCTCACGGGCAGCCAGCACAACGACCCCTTTTATTCTGCCGACGGCCGCGTCCGCACGCGGAGCAACCGCTCGGGCGGCGTGCAGGGCGGCATCTCGAACGGCGAGGACATCGTCCTGCGCGTCGCCTTCAAGCCGACGGCGACGATCTTGCGCGAGCAGGAGACGGTCGACGTCGACGGCAACAGCACGACCATCAAGGCCCGCGGCCGCCATGATCCGTGCGTGCTCCCGCGCGCCGTTCCCATGGTCGAGGCCATGGTGGCGCTCGTGCTCGCCGATCACTTCCTGCGCCAGCGCGGGCAGGTCGGATGAAGCGGCAATGTGGGTTGGCCCGTCGCCTGGGCGCCCTCGCGCTCGCCCTGGCGTCGCTGCTCGGCTGCCGCGAGCGCGCCGAGCGCCTCATGCGCGTCGACGCGGCGCCGCCGCCCGCTCCGTCGAGCCCGGCCGAAGACGAGAGCCAGGTGCACTTCTCGTTCACCGGGCCGACCTCCGTGACCTTTTCATGGCACGGCACGGGGCGCTCGGTGCGCGTCTGGTCGAAGAACACGCCGCCGCGCGACGTCGAGGCCCACGAGGCGAGCCCCAAGCCCTTCTCCGGGCCCGGACCCTGGAAAGAGGCCACGATCACCGGGCTCGATCCGGGCGTCGAGTACGGCTACGAGGTCGGCCGCCCGCGCTACCCCGTGCCGGCGTTCTTCCGCGTGCCGCCGCCGCCCGGCACGTCGGGTTTCAGCTTCGTGGCCGTCGCGGGCCTCGGCTCGTCGCTCGACTTCCCCGAGGTCGAGCCGCTGCACCGGCTCATCGCCACCCAGGAGCCGGCGTTCGTGCTCGGGCTCGGCGACCTGACCTACGCCGACATCCGCTCGCAGGCGTCGGTCGACCGGCACTTCGACGACGTCATGACCTGGTCGCGGCAGGCGGCTTACCTGCCCATCTGGGGCGAGCACGAGTGGGCCACGCAGAACCGCGACGATCTCCGCAACTACAAGGGCCGCTTCGGGCTCCCACACCCGCAGACGTCGCCGGGCGCGCCGGCCCCCGGCTGCTGCGGCAAGGACTGGTTCTGGTTCGACTACGGGAACACGCGCTTCATCTCGTACCCCGAGCCGTACACCGACGCGACGTGGGACGACTGGGCGGCGAAGGCGGCGCCGCTCTTCGATCAGGCCGAGCGCGATCCGGCCATCACGTTCACGATCACGATGGGCCACCGCCCGGCGTTCTCGTCGGCGCACGAGGGCGGCGATCCGCGCCTCCGTCGCCTGCTCGACTCCTTCGGCGCGCGCTCGCGCAAGTACGTGCTCGACCTCTCGGGCCACGCGGCCGCGTACGAGCGCACGAAGCCCATCGCGCACGTGGTCCACGTCGCGACGGGCCACGGCGCGGGCGACCTCGACCACGCAGACACGCCCTGCTTCTGGCAGGACTGCAAGCCGCCCGACTTCACGGCCAAGCGAGCGATTCACCATTCGTTCGTGCGCGTCGCCGTGCGGCCCACGTCGATCCACGTCGAGGCGTTCTGCGGCGTCATGGCGCCGGGCCGCGACGACATGCGCTGCATCGACGGCGACATGTTCGATCAGGTGACGATCGAGGCGCCGCCGAGTCCGGCGCGCGCCTCGAAGCCGTGACGTAACCTGGCTACTGGGTGAGCCGCGGCGTCCAGGTGAGCGTCGCCGACCCCTGGTGAAGCAGGGCCGCCAACGTCTGGCCGCTGCTTCCACCGATGAAGACGGCGGGGATCGTGATCGGCTGGGGGGGGGCGGTCAGGGACATGGCGACGAGGGAGTCCCCCTGGTTGTTGTAGACGACCACCGCCACGGCGCCTGCGTTCTGCGCGTTCACGACCTTCTGGACGAACGCGCAACCCCCGCGCGCGATGAGCGCGATGCCGCCGGTCAGGTCGACCGTGAGGGCCGAGCAGCCGTCGGTCGCGTTCAAGATCGTGGAGCTCGTCGCGAGGAGCGGGAAGGTCCCCGAGGTGGGCGCGAGGAGGCCGGTGCCCGAGAGCGCGTACTGGACCTGCGCGCCATCCGGCTCGCTCGTGAACGTGTTCTTCTGACAGGTCTCCGGGATCGCCGCGACGCACTCCCACCCGAGCTCGACCGCGCAGGTCGACGAGCAGCCGTCGCCGTTCACCATGTTTCCGTCCTCGCACTCGCCCGGCGCGACGATGATCCCGTCACCGCAAATGCCCGAGCACGCGCTGCGGATCCCGGCCGAGGTGGTGCACGTCCAGTTCGGCTCGATCGTGCAGGTCGAGGAACAGCCGTCGCCATCCGTGGTGTTCCCGTCGTCGCACCCCTCGGCGCCGAGGCGGAGGCCGTCGCCACAGATCGCCGTGCAGACGCTCGGCGAGCCCGAGCAGGTCCATCCGGGTTCGACCTTGCAGCTCAGGTTGCAGCCGTCTCCGGCGACGGCGTTCCCGTCGTTGCAAGCTTGCGAGGACGGGGGTGAACAGAAGCCCGCACAGCACGAGGCGCCGCTCGGGCACTTGATCGCGCCCCCGCAGCCGAGAGGCTTGCAGGCGCCCTGCACGCACGCACCTCCGGCTGGACAGGCGTTCCCGCACGCGCCGCAGTTCTGCGGATCGTCTTGAAGGTCGAAGCAGACTCCGTCGCAGGTCGTGAGCGGGGCTTCGCACATGTCCGCGCAACCGCCGTCGGCGCATGTCGCCGACGCGCCGGGCGCACCGTTGCAGACGTAGGAGGTCTTCTTCACCTCGCCACTGTCGAGAACGCCGTTGCTGTTGTCGTCGAGACCCACGTCGATCTGCGTGCCTCCGAACGGACACGGCGACGAGCCTGCCTGAAGAGTGGTCACGGACACGAGCGACGACGAGCCCGCGGGGCCGGCATCTCCCGCGGGGCCCTGGTTCCCTTGCGGCCCGGCATCGCCCTGTTCACCCTGCGGTCCTGCGGGGCCTGGATCGCCCTGCGGTCCTGCGGGGCCTGCCGGCCCTTGCGCGCCCGGCGCGCCTTGCGGCCCGGCGTCGCCCGCGGGTCCTCGTGGGCCGGCTGGGCCTTGCGGCCCCGGCGGTCCAGCGTCGGGGAGCGCGATCTGCGTCCACTGCACGCCCACGCACGCGAGGAGCGTCTGCGTCGTGCTCGAATAGGCGACCTGGCCGACGTTGAGCGGTCCGCATTTGAGCTCGAGCCATTTCCCTTCGCACGCCCAGAGGCTGGGCGGCGAGGCGACGTACGCGACGGCGCCAGACAGCGACGCCGTGCACTTCGGCAGCGCCATCGGCGTCGCCGCCGTCAAGGACACCGAGTACTCGGCGGTCTGCTGCGGCGGCGTGGCGGTCGCGCTCCGCGAGCAGCCCCCGCCGAGCGCGCTCAGGATCGTTGTGACGAGCGTAAGAATGCCGAGCTTCGAGCTGAAGCGTGAGCTGATGCCGATACCCATGTCCGCCTCCGGACGCGGACCTTCTCACGTGGGCGTCGGCGAAACCGCTGACCATTTGTTTACGGCTGGCTCGCGCGCGAGGCCACGCTCGATCGTCAGCGCCGGCGTGCTCTCGTGCGACGCGCGAGCGCGAGGGCGAGCAGCGCGAGCGCGGCGCCGGTGGTCGACCTCGAGCCGGTCCCCGAGGCGAGCGCGCAGCCGCCGCCGGACGACTTGGCCTTGCCACCAGCGCCGGCGGCGCCTGTCGCGCCCGAACCGGCCGCGCCCGTCGCGCTCGAACCGGCCGCCCCGGCAGGGTTGTCCGTGCCGTTGACGCCGGCCCCGCCGCCCGCGGCCGAGCCGGCCGCACCCGTGCTGGAGCCGGCCGCGCCGGTGCTGGAGCCGCCCGCGCCCGTCGCGCCGGCCGCGCCCGCGCCGCCGGTCGAGCCGGCCGCGCCGCCGCCCGAGCCCGCGGCGCCCGTCGTCGACCCGTCGCCCGCGCCGCCGTCGGCGTTGCCGCCCGTGGCGCCGCCCGGCGCCGCCGGCACCATGGCGATGCCCTGCGCGCCGCGCGGATCGACGTAGGCCGACCCGTCCTTCGAGTGCGAGAGCAGCCACTGGTACTGCGTCGTCTTGACGGCGTCCTTCGCCGGGCTCGTGCAGAACGTGCCGTACGCCGCGTACCAGACGTCGTGCATGATCATCTGGTAGCTGCCGAAGGCGTGGCGCTCCATGAGCGCCTGCTTCGGAACGACGTCGTTGTACTCGTCGGTGAAGGCGTAGTCGTAGCGGAAGAACGGCGACGCGCCCGACGCTTCGAGCTGCATCGAGTCCGTCACGTTGGCCATGTAGTTGGTGTCGAGCGTGCCGTGGAACTGCCAGATCGGCATGTTGATGACGGCGGCGCGCTGATCCCAGTTGTGCGGCACGGCGTCGCCGGGCACGACGGGCAAGAGCGCCGCCCACTTCGAGGCGAGGGCGATGCCGAGCTCCCACGTCCCCTGGCCGCCGTAGGACAGGCCCGTGAGATAGAAGCGATTGGGGTCGCCGCCGTAGGTCGAGACGAGTTTGTCGAGCACGGCCGTGATGTCGCTCGCGTGCGAGAGCCATCCCGACGACTTGTCGATCTGCGGCGAGATGACGATGAACGGCCAGTTCCACGTCGGGTCCTCGACGAGGCGCGGGAGCGAGTGCTTGGTGAGGACGCTGATGGCCTGCGCGGCGCCGCCGCCGCCGCCGTCGCTCGCCTCGCCGCTGCCGTGCATGAAGATGATGACCGGCCACTTCTTCGCGGGGTCGTGACCGACCGGCAGGTACTGGAGGTACTTGAAGGCGCCGAGCGTCTCGGTCGTCGAGCGCAGCGTGCCGGAGAGCGGCGCGGCGTCGACGACGCGGCCCGTGTTGACGTAGCAGGTCGCGGTGACCGCAGCCTCCGCGGCGCGCGGGGCGGCGAGCGACGCGGCGACGGCCAGGGCCGCAAACGTAAACGCAGGTGAAGCGATTCTCTTCGTGATCTTCATAAAAGGAGTCTCCTCGACCCTCAGGAGACGCATTTTAAGCCAGCTCGGCTCAGCTCGGCGGGCCGGCGAACCCCTCGAGGTCGCGGCGGATGCGCTCGAGCTCGGCCTCCGTGAAGTCGTGACGCGCGCGGCAAAAGTTGCATGTCACCTCGGCTTTTCCGTCCTCGAGGATCATGTCGGCCAGCTCGGCCGAGCCCAGCAGGGCCAGCGCGGCGCCCGCGCGCTCGCGCGAGCACTGGCACTCGAAGCGCACGGGCCGCGCGTCGAGGGCGCCCCAGGCGCCGATGGCGTCGCCGAGCGCGTCCTCGATGAGGGTGCCGGGATCGCGGGCGGTCGCCATGGCCTCGCGCAGCGCGCCCGCCGCGAGGCGCTCGCGCGCGGCCGCGACGACGGCGGCGCCGCGCCCGCCGGGCAGTGACTGCACGAGCACGCCGGCGGCGAAGGCGACCGTGCCGTCGGCGGCGAGCACCGTCTCGCAGCGCAGCGCGCTCTCGATCTGCTCGCTCTCCGTCAGGTAGCGCTCGCAGTCGTCGTCCACCTCGCCCGTGGCGAGCGACGTCTGGCCGCGGAAGCTCTCGCGCAGCCCGAGATCGCGCAGGACGCTGACGACGCCGCTCTTGCCGATCGCGGCGCCGAGGCGCGGGCGTTCGGGCGGCAGGGCGGACAGCGTCTCGAGGTGCTTGACGAAGGCGCGCGCCGTCCCCGCGGCGGTCGCGTCCACGGTCACGCCGCCGAGCGGGCCGTCGCCGAGGATCTGCAGCGTGACGCGCTCCTCGTCCTTGGTGAGCGTCGCGAGCAGGAGGCCCGCCGTCACGCCGCGCGCGAGCACGACGGCCGCGGCGCCCGTCGCCTCGTGGCGGCGGATCGCCTCACGCGCGACGCCGGTCGCCGTGACGGCGACGATGCGCGCCGCGCCGCCGCCGACGGTCGCGCGCAGGATCTCGTCTTCGCCGTAATCATTCGTGTCTTCAGCGGCTTCCGTCATGGCCTCCCACCTGATGGTACGCTGACGGACCTGCGATGTCCGCGCCGAACGATCGCTTCTGGACGCTGCCGAACGCGCTCAGCCTCTCTCGGCTGCCGCTCGGCGGGCTGTTCTGGCCAGCGCTCGGGCAAGGCACGGAGCGCCCCGTGCTGCCGTTCG
>Ga0265339_10003713_pt1 | contig 10648 bp, 8 predicted proteins | sample 4CB219metaG_FD_202085 | JGI IMG/M metagenome (GOLD analysis project Ga0265339, IMG submission 202085) | Rhizosphere microbial communities from Carex aquatilis grown in University of Washington, Seatle, WA, United States - 4-CB2-19 metaG | ecosystem: Host-associated > Plants > Roots > Rhizosphere...
GGCCGACGGCGTCGCCGTCGCGCTCGACACGACGCTCGACGACGAGCTCTTGCTCGAGGGACGGGCGTTCGACCTCGTCCGCCAGGTGAACTCGATGCGCAAGGACCAGGGCCTCGCGCTCACCGATCGCATCGTGCTGACGCTTCCCGCGGGCGACTCGGAGCTCGCGCAGCGGTACGGCGACCGCATCAAGGACGAGGTGCTCGCGGTCGAGATCCGCGTCGACGGCGACGCCGGTCTGTCGATCGCGAAGGTCTAGGCGGCTGAGCGCTCGGACCGGCGCAGCTCGACCGGCAGCCGGAACGCGACATCCTCGAACGCCGACCGGAACTCGCGGACGTCGGCGACGCCGCGCGCGCGGAACCAGTCGCACACGCCGTGCACGAGCCGGTCGGGCGCCGACGCGCCCGACGTGACGCCGACGACGCGCGCGTGCGCGAGCCAGCGCTCGTCGATCTCGGAGGCGTCGTCGACGAGGTGCGCGGGCACGTGCGCCGCGCGCGCGACCTCGACGAGCCGCAGCGAGTTGGACGAGTTGCGCGAGCCGACGACGAGCAGCACGTCGACCTCGCCGAGCAGCTCCTTCACCGCCCACTGGCGGTTCGACGTCGCGTAGCAGATGTCTTCCTTCGCGGGACGTTCGATCCGGGGGAAGCGACGGCGCAACACGTCGATGATCTCGTTCGTCTCGTCCACGGAAAGCGTCGTCTGTGTGATGTACGCGACGGGCACGTCGGCTGGCAGCTCGAGCCGCTCCGCGTCCGCGACCGACTCGACGAGCACGATCGCCTCCGGCGCCTCGCCGGTGGTGCCCTCCACCTCTTCGTGGCCGGCGTGGCCGATGAGCACGACCCGGTAGCCGCGCTCGGCGAAGCGGCGCGCCTGCGTGTGCACCTTCGTGACGAGCGGGCAGGTCGCGTCGATCGTCGTCAGGTGCCGTGCGTCGGCGGCGGCGCGGACCGCAGGCGCCACCCCGTGCGCGGAGAACACGACGGGCGCGCCCTCCGGGACGTCGTCGACCGAATCGACGAAGATCGCCCCGCCGGCCTCGAGCTCGCGGACGACGTGCGAGTTGTGGACGATCTGCTTCCGCACGTACACGGGCTCGCCGTAGAGCGCAAGCGCGTGCTTCACGGTCTCGACGGCCCGCTCGACACCCGCGCAGTAGCCCCGGGGGGAGGCCAATAGGACCCGCATCACCAAAGCAGCCGCAGGGTAGCGCCCCCGGATGAGCACCCGGTTAAGACGCCTGGAAGGGCCATGGAGGGTTGGTTGAGACCTACCGCCGAAGGCGTAGGCCCAGGGCTGCAGCTAACGCGAAGCGTTAGCGGAGGCCGCAGTAGCGGGTGGGGACGGCCGCAGGCCGCCACCGCCCGCGCAGCACGACCGTCCCGCCCAGAGCCCAAAGAGGACGCGGGCTCAGCCCGCGTCCTCTCCCGCGAAGCGGGTACCTCAAAAGGCCTGAAGTGCGCAGCACTTCAGGCCTAGAGATGGAAAAGCCCGCCGCTCGGGGGGGTCGGTGCGGCGGGCCTTCCCAAGTTGCTCACCGCGGCGGCGTGGCCTTTCGGACCGCACGCCACAGTGTGCATCGCCCAGTGCTTGGGACGGTAATCCCGCCGTAGGCGGGCGACAATGGGCCGACCGGCCCATCTTTGCAACCCGGGAGGATCATGTTCTCGGTCCGGAAAACGGGCTGGCCCCGCAGCCGGGCTGGGCCGTATCATCCCGTCGCCCAGTATGTCCACAACCGAGCTGCACTACTGCACCGGGCTGGTTGGTCTCGCTGCCGCGTGGGGGAGCCTCGCGGTGGTGGTCGGCGCGCTGCTCATCGGCCTCGGCGCCGGCACGCTCTGGCGCTGGCGGGGCGCTCGGCGCGATGCGGCCGCCGTCGCGGAGGGGGAGCGCGAGCTCGAGAGCGTCCGCCACGTCGCGTCGGCGCTCGCCCGCACCCAGGACGTCGAGGGTGTCGCGCGCGCGCTGCTCGACGAGATCGCGGCGCTCTTCGACGTCGACTTCGTCGCGCTGACCTTCGTCTCCGAGGACACTCGGGAGGCGTCGGGCTTCCTGGCGCGGTCGAAGGGCGAGGACGTCGAATGGTGGCGCGAGATGCGGCTCGACCTCACGCGTGAGCCCTCGGGCATCGCGAGCGCGGTCCAGGCCGCGGACGGCTTCGCCGTGTACGACGTCGCGGACACGCGCGTCAGCTCGAAGCTCGCGGTCGCCGTCGGAGCGAAGAGCGCCGCGTACGTCCCGCTGATCAGCGCCGACCGGGTCATCGCGGTGATCTCGGTCGCGACCACGCGCGGGTACCGCGTGTTCTCCGCCGACGACCTGAGGGTCATGCAGACGCTCGCGTCCGAGGCGACCATTGCCATCGAGCGCACGCGGTCGACGCTCGCGCTCGCGGAGGCGCTCGACCGCGAGCGGCTCGTCATGTCGATCGGCCGCCGGTTGCGGAACGAGCTCGATCTCGGGGCGGCGCTCCAGGCAGCGGTGGAGGAAGCGGGAAGGGCGCTCGGTGCGACCCGCTGCTTCCTCCGGCTGGAGCGCGGAGGCGCGCTGACGATCGAGGCGCAGTGGACGGCCGACGGCGTCGAGCGCGCGGGCGAAACGCCCGTCGCGCTGCCGGTGACGAACCTCGCTGCGCGCGAAGACCGGACGGTCGCCGCCGCCGACATCGAGACGGCCGACGAGCTGGGCGAGCTCGGAGCGCGCGCGGTCGCGGCGACGCCCGTCCGCGCCGACGGCCTGCAGCTCGGCGTGCTCACCGTCCACCGCGACGCGCCCGACCCGTGGACGCAGGGCGACCTCGCGCTGCTCGAGTCCGTCGCGATCGAGGTTGCGCTCGCGCTCCGGCTCGGGCGTCTCATCGACGAGAACCGCGAGCGCCTCGGCGAGCGTTCCGCGCTCCTGCGTGCGGCGGAGGTCGTCAGCGGCGAGCTCGAGCTCGGAGAGGTCCTCCAGCGGCTCGTCGACGAGGTGGCGGCGCTGCTGCAGGCGGATGCGTCCGACTGTTACCTGTACGACCCCGTGCGGGGGCTCCTCCGCTGTGCCGCCGTCCACGGACTCGAAGCGTCGCTCGTCGGCTTCGAGTTCCCGGCCGAGCGCGGCCTCTCGGGTCTCGCGATTCGCGAGAGCCGCGCGCTCGCAGCCACGGAGTACGGGGAAGTCGCGGACGAGGTGCCGCACCCGTCCTACGCCGGCTTCACCGACGCGATCGTCGCGCCGATGCGGTGGAGCGACGAGGTGCGCGGCGTCCTCGGCGTGGGTCGGAGAGACAACAGGCCGTACACCGCGCGCGACAGCGACGTGCTCGAGGCGTTCGCCGGTCTCGCGTCGCTCGCGCTGCGGAACGCCGAGACGTTCAGCATGAGCGCGCGGCAGGCGCGCGTGCAGCGCGGCTTCTATCGGATCGCGGCTGTCCTGGGCCAGTCGCTCTCGCGGGCAGCGACGCTCGACGCGGTCGCGCAGGCGGCCGCGGAGGCGCTCGGCGGTGCGGCCTCCGTCGCGCTCATGCCGCACGGCGGGCGCCTCGTGCTCAGCGGCTCGCACGACCTGCCGCCGGCGTTCGCCGAGCTGTTCGAGGGTGGGCTCGAGTCTGACCGCGACGCGCTCGTCCGCTCGGCCGCGCAGGGGCGCGTCGTCGCCTCGCCCGCTCTCGGGGACGACGACCGTCTGCCGGTCGAGTGGCGCGAGCAGGCCGCGGAGGCGGGATACGCCGCGTTGCTGTCCGTGCCGGTCGAGAGCCCGCGCGACGGCCCGGGCGGGCTCGTCGCGGTGTTCTTCGCAGAGCCGCGCACATTCAGCGAGGACGACCTCGAGCTCGCGCGCCACGTCGCCGACGCGGCTCGGGGCGCGCTCGAGCGCAGCGAGCTGTACGAGGCGGAGCGGAGCGCTCGCGCGCTCGCGCAACAGCTCGCCCGAACCGGCAGGCTCCTGACGACGGAGCTCGATCCGGAAGCCGTGCTCGAGGAGGTCGTCGAGCAGGCTCCGGAGCTGCTCAACGCGGATGCGGCGGCGATGCGGATCATCGAAGGCGGCGACCTCGTCGTCACGGCGGCGGCCGGTCGCGGCACACGCGGGGCGGTCGGTACGCGCAGCCCGGCGGTCGCGTGGCTGTCGGGGGACGTCGTCCAGTCGCGCTCCCCCGTGGCTCTCGAGAATGCCGGGGCGGACTCGCGCCTCCGCGCGCTCGATCCGATCCTCGCCGGCGGGAACGCCGGCTACCTCGGCGTCCCACTGGCGGGGACGGAGGGATCGCCGCGCGGCGTGCTCGCCGTCTACAGCGCGCAGCCGCGCATGTGGCGCGAGGAGGAGATCGACGCGTTGCTTGCGCTCGCCGCGAGCACTTCCGCAGCGCTCGCGAACGCGGAGCTGTACCAGCGCGTCGCGCTCGAGCGCGAACGGAGCGTCGCGATCCTCGCGAACATCGCCGACGGCATCGTCGCGGTCGACCGCGAGGGCACCGTCGTCCTCTGGAACGCGGCCGCCGAGAAGATCACCGGTGTTCCGGCAGAGGACGCTCTGGGGCATACACCGTTCGAGGTGCTTCAGCGGAATCTCGAATCCGAGACAGGGGCGTCGGCGGTCGACCGGCTCGTGCCGGTCATGCGCGGCCGGGAAGAGGTCTGGCTCTCCGTCAGCGAAGCGGTCATGCGCGATCCCACCGGCGCGGTCGCGGGCCGCATCTTCGCCTTCCGCGACATCTCCGCCGACCGTCTCGTCGAGCAGATGAAGTCCGACTTCGTGTCGACCGTGTCGCACGAGCTCCGCACGCCGCTCACGTCGATCTACGGTTTCGCGGAGACGCTGCTGCGCCAGGATGTGCTGTTCGGCGACGAGGAGCGCTCGACGTTCCTCGGCTACATCGCGTCCGAGTCGCAGCGGCTCACGCAGATCGTCGACGCGCTGCTGAACGTCGCGCGGCTCGACACGGGCGACCTGCAGGTGCGCCTCGCGCCGACGGACGTCCGCGAGGTGCTGGGCGACGCCGTCCACCGCGTGGAGCACGGCGTTTCGAACGGCCACGAGTTCGTCGTCGAGCTGCCGGAGGAGCCCGTCGCCGCGAACGCCGATCCTGACAAGCTCCGCCAGGTGTTCGCCATCCTGCTCGACAACGCGGTCCGCTACTCGCCCACCGGGGGCACCGTCCGCGTGGGCGCCGAGCGAAAGTCGGAGACCGTCGAGCTCGTCGTCTCCGACGAGGGGATCGGGATTCCGCTCTCCGACCAGGACCAGATCTTCCGGAAGTTCTACCGGGGCGCCGACGCCGAGGCCCGCGTCGGTGCCGGCGGCACCGGCCTCGGGCTGTTCATTGCCCGTGGCCTCGTGACCGCCATGGGTGGGAAGATCTCGGTCAGCTCACGGGAAGGGGAGGGCGCGACGTTCGCAATCGAGCTACCGCTGGCGGCATCGGTGGGGACGGCCGGGTGACGCGCGTTCTCGTCATCGACGACGAGGCGCCCATCCGCCTCCTCTGCCGCGTCAACCTCGAGGCCGAGGGGATGGACGTGCTCGAGGCCGGGGACGGCCCGAGCGGCCTCGAGCTTGCGCGGGAGGAGCGGCCCGACGTCGTGCTCCTCGACGTGATGATGCCGCGGCTCGACGGCTGGCGCGTCGCGGAGCAGCTGCTCGAGGACGAGCGCACGTCGGAGATCCCGATCATCTTCCTCACGGCGCGCGCCGAGTTCCGCGATCGCGCGCGCGGGCTCGACATCGGCGGCATCGACTACGTCACGAAGCCGTTCAACCCGCTCGAGCTCGCGCCGCTCGTGCGCGAGCTGCTCGAACGGATCGAACGGGGAGAGCGCGACGAGCTCCGCGGCGAGAAGCTCGCCGAGCTGCGCAGTCTCATGAGTACGGACTGAAGTGCTGCGCACTTCTGTCCGTGCTTGAGGTTCCCGCTTCGCGGGGAGCGCCCGCGGGCCGAGCCCGCGGGCTCTTATGAGTGTCAGCGACGGTTTGGTTCTGCGCGGGCGGTGGCGGCCTGCGGCCGTCCCCGCCCGCTGCTGCGGCCTCCGCTAACGCTCTGCGTTAGCTACGGCCCTGGGCCTACGGCTTCCGCGAGAGGTCTCAGGCCCTCTCTCCCTTGCTCAGCGGGCCGTCTGGGCGATTGCGATGCCGGCGAGGACGACGACCGCGCCGGCGAGCTGGGCCGCTCCGAGCGACTCACCGAGCCAGATCCAGGCCGCGAGCGTGGCGACGACCGGCTCGAGCATCGCCGCGATGCCGACGCGCGTCGCCGTGATGTGGCGCATCGCCCCGACGATCAGCGTGAACGGCACGGCGGAGCCGAGGACGATCACCCAGAGCACGAGCGCCCACACAGGGAGGTGCACGGAGCTCAGGCGGCCCTGAAGCGAGACGGTGCGGGCGACCGTCGAGCCGGGGAAGCTCCACCACGGCTGCGTGACCGTCCAGAAGACGGTGGCGAAGAAGAAGCCCCAGGCGAGGAGAGGGATGGGCTCGCGCCGTCCGACTTCGCGCTCGGCGAGCAGGAGGTACACGGCGAAGACGACGGCGGCCACGAGCGCGAACACGACGCCGAGGCCGTCGAGCGTCACGCCGCTCCAGAGCTGCACCATGAGGGCGAGCCCGGTCAACGACAGTGCGAGCGCGATCCAGATGCGGCGCCGGACGTGCTCGTGCCCGAAGGTGCGCGCCCAGATGGCGACGAGCACCGGCCCGATGTACTGGATGAGGAGCGCGATCCCGACGGGCAACCGGTGGATGGCGAGGAAGTAGAAGAGCTGCACGAACGCGACGCCGACGATGCCGAAGAGCGCAAGGCGCGGCACGTCGCGGCGGCGGACGCGGAGCGAGGACGGAGTCCACACGAGCGCGATCGCCGTGAGCGCGAGGCATGCACCGGCGGAGCGCGCCTCGGTCAGCCGGAGCGAGGACAGCCCCGACGTGAGCACGACTTTCGAGACCGCGCCGTTGACCCCGAAGAGCGTCGCAGCGGCGAGGACCATCGTGTAGCCGACCACCGGCCGCCGGTCGCGCGGAGGCTCGCGACTCGGCAATAGGGGCTCGGTCACGCGCGCACGCTAGCCTCTGTCCCAGACGGGGCGTAGCTCAGCCTGGTAGAGCATCGCGTTTGGGACGCGAGGGTCGCTGGTTCGAGTCCGGCCGCCCCGACTAGTGCAGGGAAGCGGCCACCGCGGCCGCCACCTTGCGCGCGGCGATGCTCCCCTCCCGCAGCTGGCCGCCGAGCGTCGGCACGAAGCCGACGAACCAGAGGCCGGGGAGCACGGGCTCGCCGTCCGTCTTCACCGGCAGGCCGCGCGGGCCGAGCACGTCGAGGTGGCCGACGAGGCCGTCGAGCCCGGCGCGGAAGCCGGTCGCGGCGATGACCGCGTCCGGTGCGATGCGCGAGCCGATGGCGAGCAGCACGTCGGGGCCGTCGAAGCCTTCGACCGCGGCGACGATCTCGACACGGCCGTGCTTCACCGCCGAGACGATGCCGACGTCGAGGATCGGCGTCGTGCCGGTGGTGATGAACGCGGTGCGGACGCCGTGCTCCGGTCGCGGCAGTCCCTGTGCGGTGAGATCGGGGATCGAGAGCTTCCGCTGCGTCTTCGAGATCGGGTCGACCCAGTGCGGCGGCATGTGCCGGATCGCCATCCCGATGAGCTGCGCGGGGATGCCGGCCGTCGCGCGGCGGACGATCTGCGGCGGCGTCCGCACGGACAGGCGGCTGCGCGACGCGCCGCCCTCGGCGACGTCGGTCGCGATCTCCGCACCGGAGTTCCCGGCGCCGACGACGAGCACGTCGCGGCCGCGGAACGGCTCGGGGTTACGGTATGCGGAGGAGTGGACGAGCTCGCCCGTGAAGCCGTCGAGCCCGGGCCAGTCCGGGACGAACGGCGCGCCGTTGTACCCGGTGGCGACGATGACGGTGCTCGCCGTGAGCGGGCCGGCGCTCGTCTCGAGCCGCCAGCCGCCGTCGGCGCGGTCGATCCGCTCGACGGCGACGTTCGTCCGTACGTCGAGCTGCTCGGCCTCCGCGTACGCGCGGAGATACGCGATGAGGTCGTCCCGCGACACCCAGCGCCCGAATCGCCGCGGGATCCGCCGGTCCGGCAGGCCGGACAGGAGCCGAGGTGTGTGCAAGTGCAACCGGTCGTAGCGCTGCCGCCAGGCCGCCCCGGGCTCGGGGCCGGCCTCGAGCACGAGCGGCTCGCGGCCCGACCGGCGGAGGAGCGCGGCGGTCGCGACCCCCGCGGAGCCGGCGCCGACGACGACGATGTCCCGATCCTCCACGGCGGGGTTCATACCACTCCGGGCGCATCTCGTCGGGGCGGGCCGCCGTTCATCTCCCGATGAGCGCATTGCGGAAGCGCGTCCCTCAGCGGCGAGAGCCGCCGCTTCCGACCCTCCGCCTCCGTGACCTGACGGCCGCCGATTGGCGCACGATCGTCGTCCACGCGGGCAAGAAGCTCCTCGCCGACAACGCGTCGATGCTCGCTTCGGCGCTCGCGTACAGCTCGTTCTTCGCGATCCCGTCCGTGCTCCTCCTCGTCGTCGGCGTGTTCACGCTGACGGTCGGGCCGCAGACGATCACGTCGCTCATGCACCACTTCGATCACGTCATGCCCGCGCAGGCGACGAGCCTGCTCGGCTCGAGCCTGAAGAACCTCGCAGCGCATCCGGCGCAGGGCGTGCTGATGGTCGTCCTGGGACTCTTCCTCGCGCTCTGGTCGACGACGGGGGCGATGACGTCGTTCATGACCGCGATCAACATCGCGTACGACCGGAAGGACGGCCGCAGCTTCGTCCGCAAGCGGCTGAACGCGTTGAAGATGGTCGTCGCGGTCGGAATCGCGCTCCTGCTCGTCGCGGTGTTCCTCATCTTCGGCCCGCTGATCGAGCACGCGATCGCGAGGCATGCGGGCGCCGCGGGAAGCGTCGTCACGTGGGTGTGGTGGACGGCGCAATGGCCGATCCTCCTCTTCGGCCTGGTCGCGGCGTTCGCCACGCTCCTCGATCTCGGACCGGACATCGAACGGTCGCGCTGGACGTTCTTCACGCCCGGCTCGCTCGTCGCCGCGCTCATCTGGATCGCCGCCTCCGGCGTGTTCGCCGTCTACACGGCGACGTTCGGGTCGTACAACAAGACGTGGGGGACCCTCTCTGCCGTGATCGTGACGCTTACGTGGCTCTGGCTCAGCGCGATGGCGCTGCTGCTCGGCGCGGAGATCAACGCGGAGGCGCAGCGGAGCGAGCGGCTGCGGTCGGCCGAATAGAGAGAGCGGGCGAAGGGAGTCGAACCCTCGTACCCAGGGTGGAAACCTGGTGCTCTACCGTTGAGCTACGCCCGCGAGGGACGACTAGCGTAGCGCCATGTATTTCCCCGCGGAGGCCGTCGTCCTCGTCCCGGTCCTCGCGATCCTCGGCCTCGCGATGCGCCCCCGCGGCCCGCGCCTCGCGGCGCTCGCCGTCGCCCTCGCGCTGGTCTTCGCCGCCTTCGTCACGCGCCTCCAGCCGTTCGCCCTGCACACGTTCCTGTGGGCGCACCTGCTCCAGAACGTCGTGCTCGCGGAGTGGGCGCCGGCGCTCCTCGTGCTCGCGGTCCCCTCGCGCGTCGCCGCACGCGCGCAGAGCTTCCCGCTCTTCCATCCGTTCGTCGCGCTGCCGGTCTGGCTCGGGACGTACTTCGCGTGGCACCTGCCGTGGGCGTACGACTTCGCGCTCGGGCATCCGCACTCGCTCCTGCACGTCGAGCACCTCACGTATCTGCTCGCGGGGATCTGCGTGTGGTGGCCGGTCCTGCACGGCCGCATGTCGGCCGGCGCGAAGGCGGCGTATCTCTTCGCGGCGTTCGTGCTCTCGTCGCCGCTCGGCCTCGTCCTGGCGCTCTTCCCGCGCGCGATCTACGCGTTCTACGCGCACGCGCCGCGCACGTGGGGTCCGTCGCCGGTGGTCGATCAGCAGATCGCCGGCGTGACGATGGCGGCGGAGGAGGCGATCGTCTTCTTCGCGGCGTTCACGTTCTACCTGCTCCGCTTCCTGCAGGACGAGCAGCTCGAAGGAGCGTTCGACGAGCTGCGCCGGGGCACTACTCGAGGCTGATCGACTGCGCGAGCCGCTTCGGCGCGGCGAGCAGCCACGAGTCCGTGAGGAACTCGCGAATCTCGTCGCGCGGCGCATCGAGCTTCACGAGCATGTATCCCCAGCCGTGGTAGTGCAGCGTCTCGAAGAGGACCTCAGGACGCGCCTCGAGCAGCAGCGGCTTCTCCTCGAGATCGCAGCGCACGACGAGCGCGTCCGGATCCGTGCGCAGCGCCGCGACGAACCTCCCGCGCACCTTCAGCGCGGGCCGTCCGTATGACGTCGACTCCTCGATCTCCGGCAGGTCGCGCGCGAGCTCGACGACGTCCCGCCAGGCGATCATCTATTCGGGCAGCTCGACGCGCTCGATGACGACGTCGTCGCGCGGGCGGTCGCGCGCGTCGGTCTCGAGTGCGGAGATCGCGTCGACGACGGTCATCCCGTCGGTGACGCGGCCGAAGACCGTGTGCTTGCCGTCGAGCCACGGGCACGCGTCCGCGGTGACGATGAAGAACTGGCTGCCGTTCGTGTTCGGGCCGGCGTTCGCCATCGCGAGCGCGCCGCGCGCGACCGAGTGGTCGTTCACCTCGTCCTC
>Ga0265339_10003714_pt1 | contig 10647 bp, 7 predicted proteins | sample 4CB219metaG_FD_202085 | JGI IMG/M metagenome (GOLD analysis project Ga0265339, IMG submission 202085) | Rhizosphere microbial communities from Carex aquatilis grown in University of Washington, Seatle, WA, United States - 4-CB2-19 metaG | ecosystem: Host-associated > Plants > Roots > Rhizosphere...
GAAGAAGATGCGCGACATCGTCAAGGCCGACGACTTCCTGGCCGGCAACTTCCTGTCGACCGAGCTGCGCGTGCCGGTGACGCTGCTCGAGACCAACGCGTGCAGCCCGCTCGCGACCAACGCCCTGGCCAACAACATCTGGGACAACTTCTCGGCGCAGAGTTACAAGGACTTGCCGTCGGTGGGTACGATCACCGTTCACCACCCGATCACCGGCGCGCCCCTCCCGTATGTCATGCCGGCGGGCGGGCGCGGCTACACGCGGCCCGCGTCGCTGATCAGCGTCTGGTCGACGGCGCCGTTCCTGCTCAACAACAGCGTCGGTGACTTCAACCCCAGCCCATCGGTGGACGCGCGCATGACGTCGTTCGAGAGCTCGATCGAGCAGCTGTTGTGGCCCGAGAAGCGCAAGAAAGATGCGGTGCTGGGCGACAAGGTGCCGGGCGTGATCGACAGGACCACGACCGCCAGCTACTTGCGCGTGCCGGCGGGCTTCCTGCCCGACTGGGTGAGGCCGCTGCTCGGCCCGCTGGCCCGGATCGCGCCCTGGCTCGCCAGCGACGAGGGCGTCGAGATCGGGCCCATTCCGGCCGGCACACCCGTCAACCTGCTCGCCAACCTCGAGATGGTCTCGGAGTCCGACGATCTCGGCGCGCGGCTCGCGCACGAGAAGAAGGTGCTGGCGCTGCTGCTCAAAGCGAAGCACGACTTGAAGTCGCTGCCCGCGGGCGCCAGCGCCGAGGAGCAGCAACACACCTTTGCCAACCTGGTCGAGCCGTTGCTGGAGCTGAGCAAGTGTCCGGACTTCGTCTCCAACCGAGGACACTACTTCGGCACCTCCTACTTCAAGGAAGAGCCGCCCCTGGCCGACGACGACAAGCGCGCGCTCATCGCGTTTCTGAGGACGTTCTAGTGACCGGAGCAGAAGTGCTTCCAGGCGTCGTCGGCGCTGACTGGGCCGCCGTGCCCGAGGTAGAGGCGTTTCGCGCCGGCGCGGATCACCACACAGATCTGCGCCTCCGCGGCGGCGCGGTCGTCGTGATAGTAGTGCGTGCCTGGCGAGCTGGAGAACATCGCGCCGCCCAGGTACCCGCCGAGCAGCAGGTCGCCCATGAAGGCGTCGCCGTCGGCGAGCAGGAGGACCTGGGACCCCGGCGTGTGCCCTGGCGCCGGAATGATCCGTCCCGTGATGCCGTAGGGACCGAGATCGATCGGCGCCGTGACCTCGATGTCCGGGTTGTACGGTTTGAAGGTGGCGTCGACGAACGGCCGCAACAGGCGCGCGGTGAACGACATCGGCTGCAGCTTGCGGTTGCGCCCGTTGTGCAGCATCTCGACGTCGTCCTTGCCCACGACGATCGGCGCGTGCCACCGGTCGCGGACGATGCCGGCGCCGCCGGCATGATCGGCGTGGCCATGGCTGAGGACGATCAGCGCCAGATCGCCGGGCTTGATTGCCAGTCGATCGAGATCTTTGGTCAGCTTGCTCGATTCGTCGGACGTTCCCGAGTCGAACAAGATCGGGCGCCGGCCGTAGATCACGTATGCGTTGGCAATGCCCAGGTCGAGCATCCGAACGCTCGGCTTTTCGGGTGTTGCTGGTGTCATGGCAACCAGGCTCGGTCCACACGCGGGCAGCGCCAGCGCGCTCCACGCAACCACGTTCACAATCGTCGCCGCTCGCACGCGCGCACCTTAGGACGAAAGAGGGCTCCATGAAAGAAGCGAAACGATCGGTGGTTCTCGGAATGGGGCTCGGCGCGGGAGCGCTCGCGCTCACGCTCGCTCTCATTTTCACGCTGGTGGGCGCTTTCACGCTGGCGCTTTTGGTTCCGCCCGCGCACGCCGCCGACCACAACGACCCCAACGGCGCAAATTCGATCTTCTCCGACATCGCGCCGTCTCCGGCCGACCTCTATGACCTGTTCGGCTTCCCGGTCGAGGATGCGAGCGGAGAACGGGTCGTGGTTGCTCTCACGTTCGGGGCGGTGCCGCGCGCGGGCACGCTGGATCCGGATCTGCTCTACCGGGTGTTCCTGTCACCGGGCGTGCGGGTCGATTCGGGACTGAAGGATGACGACGGCGTCGAGGGCATGCTCAAGTACTTCGACGCGCTCAAGGACAAGTACGCGCAGCTCAAGCCCTCGGAGGTGCGGGTCAACGTCGACGGGCAGGGCAAGGCGCGCCTGCAGTTCTTCAAGCTGCCGGGTGGCGACTTCAGCGCGATGATCGACGTGAATCAGCCGGCGACGCTGCAGGCGCCGGGCGGCTTCGCGATCAAGGCGTTCGTGGGCGGGCGCGACGATGCGTTCTTCAACGACCTGCCCGGGTTCTTCCGGTCGATCAACTACGCGCCGCAGTTCTATCACGTGCCCCTCGCGATGAAGGAAGCGCGCGAGCTGAAGATTCCCAAGACGCTCATCGAGCTCGAGGGCAACACGCTCTTCAACTTCAACCCCGCGATCCCGCTGCACGGACAGGGCGTGAAGCTGGATCTGCCGCCCGGGCCGCTGACCTGGAACGGCAACAAGTACCACAAGGACGCCAACGGCAACTTCCGCTTCGTCTACAGTGGCAAGGACGCGCAGGCCGGCCGCAACATCAACGCGATCATCCTCGAATTCCCGCTGGTCGCGCTGACCAAGTCACCGGCCACCGACCGCATCGTCAACGCCTGGGGCGAGAGCTGGGTGCTCAAGGCGGCGAACAAGGTCGACACCATTCCAGATGACCGACCGCGCGTGAAGCAGCCGTTCTGGCTCGAGCACCCTTGGGTGATTCCCGGCATCATCGTGCTGTTCGGTCTGTTGCTGGCGCTGCGCGGCGGCGGCCGGTCCGGCGCGGGCCGCGTGGTCGTGCGGCTCATCGGCGGACTGCTGATCATCGGCGGCGTGATTGGGGGCATGGCGCTGACGTCGATCGGCAAGCAGAAGCCGGACCTGTCGCTGAAGGCGGGCGACATGGACGCCGAGCTCCAGCGCTACAAGCTGGTCGACACCGACGGACAGCCGTTCGCCGACGCGGCCCTCAACCAGCGCGAGGACTCGAAACAACTCGGCGCCTACAACTTCTCGCTGGCGCCCAGCTTCGTCACACGCCTCGCTCACCTGGGCTGGGGCTTCGGCCCGTCGATCAGCGCGCTCGGCCTCAAGACGTCGTTCGACCACTCGAATTCGCCGATCTCGGTGCACCGGGAGTACGGCACCGGCCTGGCCGCGACGCTGGAAGCGTTCCCGCGTGTGAAAAAGGTGATCTTCCAGCGGCTCAACATGCCGGACGACAAGTGGAAGCGAAAGGGGATCGACATCCCGCTCAAGCGGCCGATCGAGATCTTCATCCCCAACGTCTGCCCGATCGACATGGACACGAACGGCACCTGGCCCTACGGGCGGCGGCTCGAGGACCAGGTCGCGACGCGCTTCCTGTCGCTGTTTCTCGACATGTCGGCCGAGGTCGGCGGGCAGAAGGTCAACATCGAGACGCTGAGCCAGCAGTCACTGTGGGACAAGGTGCCGATCGAGCCCAAGACGCCGCCCAATCCGCTGAAGAACGACAAGGAGTTTCTCGATCACTTCCCGTACCTGGCCGAGCCCTGGTAGCTGCTGTGGCGCGAGCGGACGCGCGGTGCGTGGGAGCGGCCGCTGGGCCCTCGTCGCGCTGCTCGGGCTGTCGGCGGCGGTGCTGTCGCGGTCGCCGTCCCGGCCGGCGGCCAGCGACTACGCCCGAGATCTTGCGGCGCTCGAGCGCGAGGGCGCTGCGACCGCCCGTCAGCCGTCGAATCCCGCGGGGCAGCTCCGTCGCGCCGGGTGGCTCCAGCGGCGCGGGAGCCTGACCGGTAGCCCGGCGGATCTCGTCGAGGCCGCGCGCCTCATCGACGCGGCGACCGCGCGCGCGGGAGCGTCGGACGAGGTCGCGCTGCTGGCGGCGATGCTGGCGCTCGATCTGCACCGCCTGGGCGACGCGCGCCGCTGGCTCGCCGGCGTGCGCGACCGCCAGGTGTGGCTGGTCGCTGCGACCGAGGGCGATCTCGCCGTCCAGGATGGTCGGCTCGACGAGGCCGCCGCGCTCTACGCCGAGGCGCGGGCCTCCCACGCCGGGTGGGAGGTGCTGGCACGGCTCGCGAGCCTCAGCGTCCTGCGCGGGGACTACGATGGCGCGGATCGCCTGTACGCCGAGGCCGAGGATGACGTGGATGCCAAGGCGATGCGGACGTTCGCCTGGCTCGAGCTGCAGCGCGGGCGGGGCGCCTTTGCGCGCGGCCGCTTCGACGAGGTGGCGCTGCGTTACGACCGCGCCGCGCGCGCCTACGGCGGATACTGGTTGGTCGAGGCGCGGCGCGCCGAGCTGGCAGCGGCGCGCGGGCAGGGCAGGGAGGCGCTGGCGCTCTACACCCGCGTCGCCGAGCAGACTCAAAGTCCCGAGATCGCACAGGCGACGGGCGAGCTCTACGCCTACCTGGGGCGGCCCGTCGACGCGGCGCACTGGTACCGGCGGGCGCTCGCGGCGTATACGCGGTCGGTCGATCACGGGGAGGTCCACTACCTGCACGCCCTGGCTGCCTTCCACAGCGACGTGTCCGGCGATTCGGCCGAGGCGCTGCGCTGGGCCGAGGCCGACCGGCAGCTGCGGCCGGGCGTGGCGACAGTGCGCGATCAGCTGGCCTGGGCGCTGTTCCGGGCCGGCCGCCTAGACGACGCTCGGCGCGAGAGCACGGCCGTGCTCGCGATGGGGGCGCCCGGTACGCACGCGCTCTATCATGCGGCGATGATCGCGCTCGTCGCCGGTCGGTCGGACGAGGGCGCGGCGCTCTTGCAGAGACTCGCGGCACTAAACTCGTCGTACACCACGACCTTTCACGCGCATCACTGAAAGGCGGGGCCGCAAGCGGCGGCACCGATCAGAGTGACACGATCTTGTTTCTGTACGCGGTTCGCAACGAGCCGGTTGCGTTGCGCGTGTCGACCACCAGCTGCGCGTCGGCGACGAGCCGCGCGTAGTCCACGGCGGTGTGATCGGTGGCGATCACGACGCAGTCGAACCGAGCCGCTTCGTCCAGCGACGCGCGCCGGAGCTCGCTGTTGCCCACGCGCAACGAGGAGACGTACGGGTCGACGAACTCGACCTCCGCGCCGCGCCGGAGCAGAAGCTCGATGAGATCCAGCGCCGGCGATTCGCGCACATCTTCGACGTCTCGCTTGTACGTGACACCACAGATCAGAATTTTCGAGCCGCGCACAGCCTTTCCCCGCGCGTTCAGGGCGTCCGCCACCATGACCACCACGAACTCGGGCATGCGCGAGTTGACGTCGTCGGCGAGCGCGATGAAGCGCGCGTCGTACTTCAACGTTTTGAGCTTCCACGACAGGTAGAGCGGATCGATCGGGAGGCAGTGACCGCCCAGTCCCGGTCCCGGGTAGAAGGCGGTGAAGCCGAAGGGTTTGGTTGCGGCGGCCTCGATGACTTCCCAGGTATCCAGGCCGAGGTGCGCGCACATGATCGCGACCTCGTTGACCAGGCCGATGTTGACCGCGCGATAGATGTTCTCGAGGAGCTTAACCATCTCTGCGCTGTCCGTCGACGAGACCGGGACGATGTGCTCGATGAAATGGCTGTACATGGCGCGCGCGACCTCGAAGCTCGTCTGACTGATGCCGCCCAGCACCTTCGGTGTGTTGCGCGTGAAATAGGTCTTGTTGCCCGGATCGACCCGCTCGGGAGAGAACGCCAGGAAGAAATCCTCGTCGGGGCGTTTCTGCTCGCCTTGGGAGAGGAGCGGCAGAAGAATCTCGCGGGTAAAGCCCGGGAAGGTCGTGCTCTCGAGGACGATCAGCTGCTGGCGCTCCATGCGCGCAGCGATCATCTGAGCGGCGTCCACAATCTGGGAGTTATCGGGGTCCTTGGTCTTGTTGAGTGGCGTCGGAACGCAAATCATCACGACGTCGGCTTCCCGCAGCACTTCGGGTGTGTTCGAGCCCGAGAGGAGTCCTCTTCCGACCAAGGGTCCGACCGTGCTCGACGGGATGTCCCTGATGTACGAGACGCCCCTCGCGAGCGCCGCGACCTTCTCACTCGCCTTGTCGAACGCCGTGGTCACGAAGCCGGCCCCCGCGATCTCCACGGCCAGGGGTAGTCCGACGTAGCCGGCGCCCATCACGACCACCCGGGCGCTTCGCGCCAAGATCCGGTCGGTCAGGGTCGTCATCGGGCCGCCGTCACCTGAGCGGCCCGAGGATGATGGCCGTGCTCGCGATCCAGAGCAGGATCGTTCCGATGAGCGGTCGATCCCGCAAGAACACCTCTTCGGGATTCCCGCCCGCGTTCTGGCTGTGCGCGAGGTAGAGATATCGAAACATTCCGAAGATGACGAACGGGATCGTCAGCATCATCAGATTGCTTCGCGGCAATTTGGGAGACGTGAACGTGTAAAGCGAATACGCCATGATGGTCGACGACGCGGCGATGCTGGTCAAGCTGTCGAGCAGGGACGGCGTATAGGTTTGCAAGCTTCGCCGATGTTCGGCGGCCGCCGTGTCGAGCAGCACGAGCTCATTGCGCCGCTTGCACAATCCCAGGAACAACGCCCCGAGGAGGGTCACGATGTAGAGCCAAGGGGAGATCTCGACCCCGATCACGACCGCGCCCGATACCGCGCGCATCACGAAACCGATGGCCAGCACGAACACGTCCAGCAGCGGGACATTCTTGAGCGCGAACACGTATGCGAATTGCATCACCAGGTAGCCGCCGGCGATGAATGCAAAGGCCGGGCGGAGGAGAAAAGCCCCGACGAGGCAGGAGGCCATGAGGACGACGGAGATGGTGACGGCCGTGCGCGCCGCGAGCTCGCCCGCGGCGATGGGGCGCAGGCGCTTGGTGGGATGTTTGCGGTCACGCTCGACATCGATGACGTCGTTCAGCAGGTAGACCGCGCTCGAGAGCAGCGCAAAGAGGATGAAGGCAGCGGTCGATCGCTCGAGGTCGTGCCACATCTCGGGAGTAAAGGGACGCCAATGCTCGTTGAGCGTGAATACGAAGCCCGCGAACAGGATGAGATTCTTGATCCACTGCCTGGGCCGCATGGCTCTGAGGAGAGCGGGTGAGCGCGACGAACGAGGGGATGTGGCCGGCATTGAGTCTCCAGTTTGACGCCACCTCGGAGGCGGCGGGATGGGCTCACGGCCGTCCCAGCAACCGGGACGGCTGGGACGGCGCGCTCGCCAAGCTTCCCATATCAGATAACAACCGGGGTGGCACCGCTGCGTGGTACGGTCCCGCTTGTCAGGGCTTCCCGCCCGCACGAGACAAGTGCCTCACAGCGCGTTGTGGTTGCGTTGCGTGAGCACGTTCGGATGAGCGATCACGGTGCGCGCGACCGTCGCTGTCCGACGGTGTTGCCGAGCCGAGCCGGTCATTGACTGTTCCTGAGGAAGATGCGACCCTTCAGCCAAATGGCCGGTCCCCTCGTCTCGGTAGTCGTGCCCACTTACAACCGCGCTTATTGTCTCGCGCGGACGCTCGACAGCGCGCTCGGCCAAACTCACGGGAATGTCGAGATCATCCTGATAGACGACGGTTCGACCGACGAGACCGAAGCCCTGGTCCGCGAAAAGTACGGCAAGGACGAGCGAGTCCGGTACAACCGGCAGGCGAATACGGGGATTTCGGGGGCGCGGAACGCGGGGTTGCGGCTGGTACGCGGCGACTATGTGGCGTTGCTCGACTCGGATGACGTCTGGCTGCCGTGGAAGCTCGAAGCACAGCTAGCGTGTATGCAGGCCCATCCGGAGCTCGGCATGACCTGGACCAACATGGTCGCCGTGGATCCGGACGACAAGGTCACGAGCGAAGTCTACTTGCGTCGCATGTACAGCGCCTATCGATGGTTTCCTACCATCGACGATCTCTTCAAGAACTCGCAAACGCTCGCCGAGCTCTCGCCGGGGACGGCGGCAGCTACGGGCGAGAAACGCTTCTACTACGGCGAGATCTCGTCCCAGATGTTGATGGGGAACCTGGTTCACACGTCGACCGTGTTGATGACCCGCCCTTGCGCCGACCAGATCAAGGCGTTTCGGGAGGACCTTCGGTTGGCCGGCGAGGACTACGAGTTTCATCTTCGGACCTGCCGCCGAGGACCGGTCGGCTATCTAGACATTTCGTCCATTCGTTACCAAGTTGGTCGCGCGGATCAAGCGACGAAGCCGGCAAACAACATTGCGCTGGCAAAGAACTTCTTGACGGTGATCAAACCAATCATCGAAACCGAGCGTGACAAGATCAGTCTTCCCAAAAGCATGCAGGACACTGTGATGGCCGAGGCGCACCTGTGGTACGGCGAGACGTTGCTCGCGGCCGGTGACCGCACCGGTGCGCGCCGGGAGATCATTCGCTCCCTGGCTCGCTCACCCCGGCAGCCCCATGCCGCCAAGATGCTGATGATTTCATGCTTGCCTCGAACGCTGCACGACGCAGCTCGTAGCGCCATCCGCGCAATCTGGCGCGGACAGGCGCGGATGTAGTCGTGACCGCGCATATTGCCTCGGCGGCCTCGCCTGATCCTGCGCTGACCGGAAAGCCCACTGCCTTGCGCGTGGTGCCGGTGACCCGAGAGTCCGAGCTGCGCCCCCTGATCGACGCGTGGTGGGACCTCGCGGCGCGAAACGCGTGCGACCGGCCGGCACAATCTCCGCTCTGGCTGCTGGCCTGGTGGAAGGTTTTCGGGGGGCTCGACAATCGGCAACTCTCGGTGGCGCTGGTCTACGACGGCAACCAATTGGTCGGCATCGCTCCGTTTCTGCGTCGATTGCTCTGGTACCGGCGGCTGATTCCTTATCGTCGTCTGGAGTTCCTGGCGACGGGCGAGCAAACTCGCGACGAGATCCGGTCGGACTATCTCGGCGTGATCTTCGAGCCCGGGTACGAACAGCGTGTGATCGATGCCTTGGCCGATCAGTGGGTTCGCGAGTTCCCGGGATCTTTCGACGATATCGTGCTGTCACCGCTCGACGGCGATCTGCCGATCTGGAATTACACTGCTCGGGCGCTCAGCGAACGCGGTTTCCTGGTCGAGATGCAGACCCTGCCGCCGGCACCGTATATCCGGCTGCCGAATTCGTGGGACGGGTACCTGAAAAGTCTCTCGGGTACCGATCGCTATTTCGTCAATCGGTCGATTCGCGATTTCGAGCGGTGGACGGCCGGCGCTGAGGTCACGGTGGAGCGGGTGAAGTCCTCAGCTGATCTCGCGCGCGGCAAAGAGGTCTTGACCAAGCTGCATGAGACGCGCTGGCGAGCGGCCGGGCAAAGCGGGGTCTTTTCGTCGCACCTGTTCAAGGGATTCCACGACGCGGTGATGCCGCTGCTTCTCGATCGCGGCGCGCTCGAGCTCGTGTGGCTCAACGTGAGCGGGGAGCCGGTCGCGGTCCTTTACAACCTCATCTGGGGAAACAAGACCCTCGCCTATCAGAGCGGCCGCGCGCTCGGCCTGCCCAAGGGGGCGCGCCCGGGGATCATCCTGCACCTGCGCATGATTCGGGAGGCAATCGAGGCGGGACGCACCGAGTACGACTTCCTTTCGGGCACCAGCGAGTACAAGGCCAAGATGTCGAATGCCAGCCGTTCGGTCATCGGCATCCGCGCGTCACAGGCGCCACTGCGGGATCTCGCCTGCGCAGGGCTCGAACGTGGAGCGGCGGTCGTGCGCGCGTACCGTGCCAAGCGCGGCGGTGCACCTCCCAACGGGCAACCCTCCCACGACCGCGACGGCGACGGCTGATCAGGACGCGCCCGACGTCGCGACCGGCGGATTGGGCGCCTCGCGGTGACGGGAGCGGCGCACGAGCCCGATCACGTCGTTCGCGGCGCCACGCGCGACCAGCAGCGCCGCTCCGATGTACGCGAGCCCCCCCGCGACCACCTCGATCGGCAACAGCAACAGCGGCGACCGTATCCCTGCGCGGTGCAGGAGGATGCGCGATCCGAAGACCGCCGCCGCGAGCGGAATGCAGGCGAGGAGCGGCTGCCAGACGCGGCCGAGCAACGTTCGCATGCGCACTTCCGAGGAAGAGTGGACGACGAACATCCCGATGAGCGCGCGCATGGTGAATGCGACGCCGACGGCTCCGCACGCCCATAGCGGCGAGATCCGGCCAAAAGTCAGCAGCCCGGCCAGGAGCACCGCCACGGTCAGCCACTCCACCACGATGAGCGGCCGCGGTCCCTGCTCGACGGTGATGTATGACGCGACCGCCGCGTAGGGGGGGCGCACCACGAAGAGCATCGAAAGCGCCATGAGCATTGCGCCCGTTCCCGCCCACTTCTTGTCCAGGAATACATCGGCGAGCGTCGGGGCAATCGCGCCCAGCCCCACTGTGAGGGGGAAGGTGACGAGCGCGATGACGCCGAAGGAACGCAGCAGCGTCCGCCTTCGATCGTCGGAGCTCATGTGCGCATACGACGCCTGCATCACGTCGGTGATCTGCTCGGCGACCTGGGTGGCCGGGATCTCGGCGAGGCTATAGGCGAGGTTGTATCCTCCCATGACCGCCGGTCCGAAGTAGCGCGAGACCATCAGATTGTCCCACTTCAACGTGGCGTAATACCCGAGGTGGCCGAGCGCGGTGAGGAATCCGTACCCGCCGATCTTGC
>Ga0265339_10003716_pt1 | contig 10644 bp, 9 predicted proteins | sample 4CB219metaG_FD_202085 | JGI IMG/M metagenome (GOLD analysis project Ga0265339, IMG submission 202085) | Rhizosphere microbial communities from Carex aquatilis grown in University of Washington, Seatle, WA, United States - 4-CB2-19 metaG | ecosystem: Host-associated > Plants > Roots > Rhizosphere...
ATGGTCATATCCGGCGCGTTCGCGGGCCTCGCGGGCGGACTCTATGCTTGGTTGCAGTACGCGGCCTATCCGCAATACCTGTTCTGGACCGAATCCGGCAACATCGTCGTGCTGACGCTGCTCGGGGGCGGACTATCGAGCTTCTTCGGGCCGATCCTGGGGGCGGCCGTGTTCGTCGGCGCCCAGGACCTTATCAGCGGCTACACCGAACACTGGATGTTCTTCTTCGGTCTCATCTTCATTCTGGTGGTGACGTTCTTCCCGAATGGTCTGCCTGAAGCCTTCTCCCGACTCGTCGCGATGATGCGGCGCCGCGTCGTGCCTGCTCGCGCCGCGGGATCGGCGGTCATTGCCTCTTCCGTTCAATCTTCTCCGAGCCAGGAGACGACGCCGTGAGCGCCTTGCGAACAGAAGATCTGTCCGTGCAGTTCGGCGCGGTCAAGCCCGTGGACGGCGTGAGCGTGGAAATTGCGAGCGGCAAGCTCACCTCCATCATCGGCCCAAATGGTGCCGGCAAGACATCCTTCTTCAACCTGCTCACCGGCTTCTACCGGCCAACCAAGGGCAAGGTTTACTTCGAAGGCCGGGATGTCACCGACCTGCCGGTCCACGAGAAGGTCCGTTGCGGCCTCACGCGAACCTTCCAGATTCTCAATGTATTCGATGCTCTGAGCGTGGAGCAGAACATTCGCGCGGCCGTCCAGCGGCGCCATGGCCGGGCTCACCGGTTGTTCTGTTCTCCCGACAGCAAAGGTGCGGTGGAGGACGAGGTTACATCGATTGTCGAGCGGGTGCGGCTGCTAGACAAACGCCGAGTGCTTGCTTCCGACCTTTCCCACGGCCATCGACGTCATCTCGAGATCGGATTGTCGCTGGCGACCAGCCCCAAGACGCTGCTGCTCGACGAGCCCATGAGCGGTCTTGGCATGTACGAAAGCTCGATCATGGGCGAGTTCGTCCGGGAGTTGGCGAACGAACTGACCGTAGTGCTGGTCGAACATCACATGTCGGTCGTGTTGTCTATCTCCGACACCGTCTTGGTCCTGAATCAGGGGCGGTTGTTGGCTACCGGCACCCCTGCGGAGATTCAGGCCAATCCGATGGTGCAGGAGGCCTATCTTGGCACCGGCCGGTACGACCTCCCGCAGGACGGGGGCGGTCATGCTTGAGGTCCAGGACATCAACACCTTCTACGGTAACGCGCACATCCTGTTCGACATCAGTCTGCGCATCGAGACCGGTGAGTGTGTTTCGTTGCTGGGACGCAATGGCGCGGGAAAGACCACGACGTTGCGTAGCATCATGGGGTTGTCGACTCCGAAGTCGGGCGCGATCCGCTTCAAGTCGCACGATATCAGCCAATGGGTGCCTTACCGGATCGCGCAAGCTGGCATCGCCTTTGTCCCCGAGGACCGGCGCATCTTCCCCGTGCTCTCGGTGGAGGAGAATCTGAAGCTAGGCCAGAAGAAGGGTCACGGCGCTTCGTGGACCCTTGATCGGATCTATTCAGTCTTCCCGAAGCTGAAGCTACTGCGTGACCGGAGCGGCGGCAACCTGAGTGGTGGCGAGCAGCAGATGCTCTCCATCGCGCGGGCGCTTATGGGCAATCCGGACCTGCTCCTCCTGGATGAGCCCACCGAGGGTTTGGCGCCGATCGTGGTGGAAGAACTCGTCCATGCTGTCGCCCGTCTCAAGCAGGAAGCCATGACCGTTCTGCTGGTGGAGCAGAACATCAACGTCGCGCTCGCATTGGCGGATCGCTGCTACGTCCTCGATCACGGCAGCATGGTGATGCACGGCTGCGCGGATGAGATCCGAAGCAACGAGAAGCTCAGATACGACCTTTTGGGCGTGTGAACACCGGCGAGGAAAGCTGATCATGAACACAATGACCACAAAATCCCCGGAGGCCAGCCGTGACGATTGGTACGCGCGCAGCACTGGCATCGAATATCGCAACCAGCTTTACATCAACGGGCAGTGGGAAGCGGCGGCGTCCGGCAAGACTTTCACCTGCCTTAGCCCCATCGATGGGCGCGTGCTTACCGAAGTTGCGGCGGGGGACGCTGCGGACATCGACCATGCGGTCCAGGCGGCCCGCGCCGCATTCGAGAGCGGAGTATGGTCCAGCAGGACCCCGGCTCAGCGCAAGAAGGTCATGCTGCGCTTCGCCCAACTGGTGGGCCAGCATCGCGATGAACTAGCGCTGCTGGAGACGCTGGATGTGGGCAAGCCGATCCGCTTTTCCCGCTCGGTGGACATTCCCTCCGTCGAAGAGGCGATTAGCTGGAACGCCGAGGCCCTCGACAAGCTCTATGACGAGGTCGCTCCCACCGGCGACAAGTCCGTGGCACTTATCCGCCGGGAGCCGGCCGGTGTCGTGGGCGCGGTGGTGCCATGGAATTTCCCGTTGCTCATGGCGGCGTGGAAGTTCGCGCCTATCCTGGCTACCGGCAACAGCCTTGTTCTCAAGCCGGCCGAGCAGTCACCGCTTACCGCCCTACGTGTTGCCGAGTTGGCCAGCGGAGCCGGGATTCCGAATGGTGTGTTCAACGTTGTGACCGGCTTCGGCGAAACCGCAGGCAAGGCGCTCGGCCTGCATCCTGACGTTGACGTGCTCGCTTTCACCGGTTCAACCCATGTCGGGAAGTATTTTCTCGGCTACGCCGCGCAGTCGAACATGAAGCAGGTTTGGCTCGAATGCGGCGGCAAGAGTCCGAATATCGTCTTCGATGATGTCTATGACATGGACGCCGCCGTGAAGGCAGCCGCCATGGGCATTTTCTTCAACCAGGGACAAGTCTGCAATGCCGGCTCCCGCCTGCTGGTGCACAAGGCCGTCAAGACGCAGTTCTTGGAGAAGCTAATCGCGTTCACCGCGCGCCTTCAGCCGACTGACCCCTTAAACCCGAAGTCCATTCTCGGGGCCATTGTCAACGCCGAACAGATGAAGCGCGTGCTGGATTATATCGACATCGGCGAACGCGAAGGCGCGATTATTGTGGCCGGCGGCAAGCAGGTACAGCCTGTGGCAGGTGGGTACTTCATTGAACCGACGATCTTCGACGGCGTCTCCAGCGGGATGCGGATCGCTCAGGAAGAGATATTCGGGCCGGTCCTGTCGGTGATCGAGTTCGAGACCGAAGATGAAGCCGTGCGGATCGCCAATGATTCAATGTTCGGACTGGCGGCAGCAGTGTGGACCAGCGACCTGAATCGGGCGCACAAGCTCAGCCGCCGAATAAAGTCTGGGCTGGTGTGGGTTAATTGCTACGACGTGGGCGACATGACGGTTCCCTTCGGGGGCGTCAAGCAGACCGGCTACGGCCGCGACAGATCCATCCACGCCCTGGAAAAATACACCCAGCTCAAGACGGTCTGGATCAATTTGGTCTAACCGCAACACCGCAAGCGTGGCGCGGTCACTTATTTGTGCCACGCAAAAAGGGAAGAGAAACAATGAGGAAGAAGATGACGAAAACGGTCTGTAGCATCGTGTTTGCCGGAGCGGCCCTGGTGCTTGCCTCGGCGGCGCACGCTCAGGACGCCATCAAAGTCGGCGCGCTGATTCCGCTCAGCGGAAACTATGGCTACCTCGGCATTACCGAGCGGCAGGGAATCGATATGGCGGTTCAGGAGGCCAACGCTGCGGGTGGAGTATTGGGGAAGAAGGTGGAAGTCGTCTACGAGGACGCCGGTACGCCGGCCCAGGCGACACGCAAAGCCACTCAGATGCTGGAGCAGGACAAAGTCGCCTTCTTCCTGAATGGGGGAGGCAGCGCCGTCAGCGCCGCCATGTTCGATTTCGCACAGCGCAACAAGGTTATCGATCTGGCGATCGACCCGAACGCCGAAGAGCTGGTGACCACCAAGGCCAATAAATATTCCTTCCTGGTCCCGGTTCCGAGCAGCATGATCGCCAATGCCGTCATTCCCCAAGCGGCGAAGCTCGGCAAGACGGTCATGTTCCTGACACATGATTATTCGTTTGGCTACGCCCAGACTGCCGAGCAGCGCCGGGTGTTCAAGGATATCGGCGGCGTGAAGGAGGTTGGCGAGATCAAGATCCCGCTGAACACCCGTGACTTTAGTAGCCAGATTATCGCCATCCGCAATGCCAAGCCGGACATGGTCATCGTGAACGTGGCCGGCGTCGACGCCACCTCGTTGTTCGAGCAGATATGGGAATTCGAACTCTACAAGGAGACCAAGATTGTGGTCCCGCTGCTGGACTTTGAGGATAGCTGGGCCATCGGCCGAGAGAAGAACCAGTTGATCGCGCTGGCAGGCGTCGAGTGGCACTACAATGTGCCTGCCAAGAATGCCATGGCTTTCAAGGAGCTTTATCAGAAGCAGTACCCCAAAGCTCAGTATCCGGTACCCACCACGAATACAGTCAATTCCTATCTCGGCGTGCGTGAGACACTGCGCGGCATCCAGCGTGCGGGTTCGACGGCTAGCGACAAGGTGATCAAGGCTCTTGAAGGCTTCCAGGTGGAGGACTCGCTGAAGCCGAACCCGCTTCTGATTCGCGCGAAGGACCATCAATGGGTGCAGGACTTCTTTGTCTACAAGATGAAGCCTCTCCAGGACACCAAGGAGCCTGGCGATCTTTACGAACTGGTCTCGGTGGCGAAGGGCGCGGATATCGTCGTCCCCGAAAGCCAGCGCACCGTCGATCTGAATGCTCAATAAACGATGGGTCCGGGAGCGTCTGCTCCCGGACCTTCCTCTTGCCCGGCGCACCCGTCATGACTGAGATTGCCATTTACGACTGGATTGCTTCCCACGCGAAAAGCCAGCCTCACAAATGTGCGCTGGTGGACGATCTATCTGAGCGGAGCTTTTCCTATGCGGATCTCGACCGGCGTGTTGGAGCTTTGGCCTCCTTCATGCTCGATGAACTGGGAATCGCGGCCGGGGACCGCGTTGCGACCCTGGGGCACAATTCGAGCAATATCCTTGAGGTTCAGTTCGCGTGCATGCGCGCCGGCGTGCTGTTCGTGCCACTGAACGTGCGCCTTGCCGCTCCGGAACTGGTGGAGGTATTGCGCGACTGCGGCGCGCGGCTGGTGCTTCACGATCGGGAATTCAACGCCGTCGCCGAACAGGTGGCGCAAGCTGTTGGCGCTCTTCACCTGGAGATGAATGAGTGGGGGCATCCTTGCCCATACGAAGACGCAATTGCCACAAGCGTTCCACGCGGACCGCGCAGCGGTGGCACGCTCGATGAAACCTGGACGCTCATCTACACCTCTGGCACGACCGGTCGCCCAAAGGGGGTGCTCATCTCGTACCAAATGGTGCTGTATCATGCCGTCAATTACGGTTTTTCTACCGGCCTTACGCGCGACAGCCACGGCTTGACCTTCCTTCCCATGTTCCATACGAGTGGGTTGAACCTCCCGGCGAATCCGGCGCTCCACGCCGGGGCCACGGTGACGGTGATGCGCCGCTTCGATCCGAAGCGTGCTCTGGCGCTGTTGGCGCAAACGGATCTGCCCGTGACCCATACCTTCGGTGTGCCGGCCAACTATCTCTTCATGCGTCAGCTTCCCGCCTTCGCGACGGCGGACCTCAGCGGCGTCCGCAGTCTCGGTGTTGGTGGCGCGCCGATGCCGATCCCACTGTTGCAGGCCTATGCCGACAAGGGTGTCGCCATGCAGCAGACCTTCGGGATGACCGAGACCGGCCCCACCGTGACCATCCTGAGGGCCGAGCGGGGCTTCGACAAGCTTGGCTCCGCTGGCTTGCCTGTGGTGCATGTGGAGACAGTGGTGACGGACAAGCACGGTGTTCCGGTCAAGGCTGGTGAGATCGGCGAATTGTGCGTGCGGGGGCCTTCGATCACAACCGGCTACTGGAATCGCCCGTTGGAGAGCGCGTCGGCATTCCGTGATGGCTGGTTCCGGACCGGCGACATGGCGCGACAGGATGAGGACGGATACTTCTACATCGTCGACCGATGCAAGAACATGTACATTTCGGGTGGCGAAAACGTATACCCGGCCGAGGTTGAACGGGTCCTCGAGAAGCTGGATGGCATAGTCGAAGTGGCAGTGATCGGTGAGCCAGACGAAAAATGGGGCGAGGTCGGGCGCGCCTTCGTGGTACGCGATCCCGCACAGGATTTGACCGAAGAGCGGATTCTGAAATACTGCCGGAGCGAAATCGCCGGCTACAAGGTGCCGAGATACGTATCCTTCACCGCGGGCCTGCCGCGCAACGCCACCGGCAAGATAGACCGCATGCAGTTGCAAAAGCTCTCTCGCGACGACAGCCCGGATGCTGGCGTGCCAACGCCGAACGTCACAACCTGAAGGGCCTCACTTTGGGACGAGAGACATCAACGATGAAGCGCGCCGCTTCCTACAGGGAAGACGACCCGAAGCAACGTGCAAAGACGGCTGACGACCCGAACGACGACACGATCTCGATTGCCGACCGGGCCTACAAGATTATCGAAGCTCGAATCGTCCAGCTCAAATATCCGCCGGGCCACTCGTTGTCGGAGCATCAGCTCAGTCAGGAACTGGGAATTAGCCGCACGCCAGTACGCGAGGCTTTTCGTCGGCTGGCTATCGATCAGCTTATCGAGATACTTCCACGCAGAGGCGCGTTCGTCACTGACGTGGAAGTGAAGCAATACCTGCATCTGCTGGACCTGCGCCGGCAGATTGAGAAGTTCATGGCGATACGCGCGGCGAAGCGGGCCACTCCGCAGCAGCGCGCAATCATGGCCCAGCTCGCTGCGGAATTGCGAGCGGGCATGATGGATCCCGAGCAGGCGGTGTTCGTTTATGCGGACCGGGCCTACAAGGGTCTCATTGTGGAGATGACGCGAAATCCTTTCGTCGCCGGCATCATCGCGCCCATGCACGCTCTGTCGCGTCGCTTTTGGTATTGCTATCGGCATCAATGGAACGAGGATGAGGCGCAGGTCGCCATTCGTCACCATTTGCTGGTTATGGACGCCGTTGCTGCAGGCGACGAAGCTGCCGCCGATCGTGCGGTGCAGACTCTCTTCGGTTATCTTGAAGGCTTTGCCCACCGCGTTCTACACAATGAACACATCATCTAGCGCTATGCCCTCAGGGAGAATGCAACGGCGTTCTTCCCGAGCGGCAGCATGATCCGTCCTGGAGACAAGTTATGGAGCATCTCGCATTGAGCCGGCCCCAGCCTGATCTGGCGGTCGTCAGATTGCTTGGCGCTGGCCGCGTCAACCTGATGTCCTATGCCATGCTCGAAGAGCTCTGGCGAATTGCCAATGATCTGCAGGCGGATCGCTCGCTCCGCGTGGTCATCGTCACCGGCTCCGAGCAGGCGTTTTCCGCCGGCATGAATTTGCGCCAGACGGAAGTTTCTGATTTCGAGCTGTTCACCATCGAAGAGCGCTTGCACACCCACGCGATCGGTGCTCGCGCCTGTCAGGCTTGGGAAAGTCTCGACGCGGTCACCATCGCTGCCATCGAAGGGTATTGTCTCGGCGGCGGCCTGGCCTTCGCGGCGACGCTCGACTACCGGGTCGCGTCGCGCGCCGCGTCGTTCGGTGCGCCGGAAGTGCGCCTCGGCATGAATATGAGCTGGCAGAGCCTGCCACGCCTTGTGTCGCTGGTGGGACCTGCACGCGGGCGCAAGCTGATCATGCTGGCCGAGAGCGTGACCGCAGACACGGCCCTGGAGTGGAGTCTCGTGGATTATCTCTGCGAGCCTGGCAGCGCTCTGGAGGCTGCCACCGCCGAAGCTCACAAGTTCCTCGCCATGCCGCCGGCACCGCTGCGCATGATCAAGCACGCGATCAATCAGGCGGCGGGCGCGTTGAATCATAACGGCAGCTATATGGATCTCGAGCAGTACGTGCTTTGCCAGTCCACCCAGGCACACCGCGAGCGCATCGAAGGCTTCCGCCGGAGCGGTTGATCCGTCTTTCACACTTTTGGACTTGTTAGAAATTCATATTGCCATGACTGTCCTCGCTGAAACCTTTTGTGCCATCATCGCACGGCATGCTCACGACAGGCCGGACCATCCGTTTCTGCGAGAAGGTGAGCGCTGTCTGACCTATGCCCAGACACAAACGACCATCGGACGCCTCGCCGGTGTGCTGGCCGCCCGTGGCGTTGCGCGGGGCGAGCGATGCGTTATCTTGATGGAGAACGGTCTCGACTATGCGCTCGCATGGCTGGCGCTGTCGCGTCTCGGTGCCGTGTCGGTGCTCATCAACCAGGCCTATATGGGCGCGATCCTGGAGCACCAGCTCAAGCTTGTCGAGCCGAGGGCCTTCATCATTGATGAGAGCCAGAGCGCGAAGCTGGGGGCGCTGGTCGCGAATGGCGCGATTGAGGCGTCCCTCGTATTCCATGGCCGCAGTGCTGCGGCTGCGACCGCGCCGTACAGCTTCGGAACGCCGGTGGTGGATTTGTGGCGATCTCCCGACGATCCCCTGCTGCCGGAGGCAACGGCCACACCCGATGTCAGCGAGGTGATGTCAATCTTCTACACCTCCGGCACCACGGGGCCGTCGAAGGCAGTCGCATACACCCATGCCCAGGGTTGGCAGACGGCGCAGACAGTGGCCGAATATCTGGACGAGTCGGACGTGTTCTACATGACCAACCCGATGTGCCACGTCAGTTTGCCCCACTGCCTGGGCGCCGCACTGCTGGCGGGCGGCACACTGGCGGTACGGGAAAAATTCAGCGCCAACTCATTCTGGAGCGATGTTCGCTGCTATCGCGCGACCGTCACGATGATGTTGGGGGCTGTCGCCAGCTTCGTCAACAGCCGCCCGCCGGCGCCGGATGACCGCGACCATACGCTTCGCAAAGTGTTGATGGTGCCTCTGCTGAAGAACGTGGCGCAATTCTGCGCCCGCTTCGACGTGGAGGTGATGAGCTGGTTCAATATGACGGAGGTGAGTGTCCCGCTGCATACAGGCGGTTTCTCCCGAATGCGTGAGCCGTTGCCCTCTCGTCCTCGGCCGGGCGCGCAGGTTCGGATCGTCGACGATCGCGACCGGCCGGTCCCGCCGGGAACGCCAGGCGAGTTGGTGGTGCGCGACGACGCACCCTGGCTCATAAGCAGCGGCTACTGGAATAACCCACAGGAAACCGTGGAGGCATGGCGAAACCTGTGGTTTCACACCGGCGACCTGTTCGTGGAACCTCGACCCGGCCACTATCAGTTCTTGGACCGGCTGAAGGACTGCATCCGCCGGCGAGGTGAGAACATCGCCTCATTCGAAGTTGAGCAGCAAATACTGTGCCATCAGGACGTGGCCGAAGCTGCGGTGATGGGCGTGCCGGCGGACGACGGCGAGCAGGAAGTGCTGGCGGTCGTCACCCTCAAGGTCGGCGCAGCGCTGGCTCCTGAGAGTCTGCTCGACTTCCTTCAGCTCCGGCTGCCGTACTTCTGCGTGCCGCGCTACGTGTCCATCCAGCACGCACCGCTTCCCAAGACACCGACTGGAAAGATCACCAAGAATGACTTGCGTGCAGCGGGCAAGGCGCTTGCCTGGGACCGCGAGCAACATGGCTATCAGATGCGCCGATGAACTCGACCTCAGCATTTCCGCTCCTCGATGCCGGTTGTTTCGGCGCCCGTCTCGGACCGGTTGAGAATACCCTCACCGCCCGCATGCTGATGAGTTACGCCGCCACGCTCGCCGCCACCGCAGACGTCTATCTCAACGACCTGCGCCCCGACGGCATCGTCGGGCTTCCGCCTTTCCTGGTCTCGCTGGAATGGCAGATCATGAACGGCACGCCTTACCGGAAGGCAGTGGCTATGGATGATGCCGGCATGTGGGCCTGCCTTCATGTTCAACAGGACAGCACCTTCCATCGGGTGCTGCGACCGGGCATGAAGCTCATCACGGTGGGTGAAATATGCGGTGTGCGGCGGACGCGGCTCGGTGCTTATGTCGCGACCCGCCTGACGACGAATCTTGCGCAGACCGGCGAGGCGGTCGCGGAGAGTTGGTTCTGCGGTATTTTTCTGGACCGTTTCCCGGATGGCCCGGACATGCAGAGCGACCGGCCGCCGGAGCTTGCGAAGGTTGCCTTCAGCACCACCCCGCGCCCCTTGCTGCGTGTAGACCGTGCTTTGCCGCACCTCTACACTGAGGCCGCGTCCATCTGGAATCCCATCCATACGGAACGCCGCCGGGCGAAAGAGGCCGGATTGTCTGATACCCTGCTCCATGGCACTTGCACCTGGGCGGCGGCGGGGTCCTATTTGATCGACACTTGCGGTGAAGGCGATCCTGCCCGGATGCGCCGGCTAGGGGGACGGTTTGCCAATCCCGCGCCAGTCGGTTGTCAACTCTTCATGCAGGTCGAACCTGAGTCCGCGTTTGCGCAGCATGACGTGCAACGGTTTCAGGTGACGGATCAAGATGGCCGCGTCATCATTGCCGATGGTTACGCACGGTTCGGCGAACCGGAGCACGATCACCTGTCTATAATCGCCTGAACAGATGGCCCGAGAAAGGGGTATGCCGCAGCACGCCTTATTCTTACTGAGTCACTCGGTCGCATCCGTGGAGGCCAAGAATCAAGTAGCTGAAGGGATTCAGAAATTGGCACCTGGAGGGCCAGATGAATCTCGATCAGGGTGGAGACAGCGAGGCACGGTTTGCGG
>Ga0265339_10003722_pt1 | contig 10637 bp, 6 predicted proteins | sample 4CB219metaG_FD_202085 | JGI IMG/M metagenome (GOLD analysis project Ga0265339, IMG submission 202085) | Rhizosphere microbial communities from Carex aquatilis grown in University of Washington, Seatle, WA, United States - 4-CB2-19 metaG | ecosystem: Host-associated > Plants > Roots > Rhizosphere...
CACCGGGAAAAACTGGGCCCGTGCCCGGCCATTCTCCATTTAAAGCAGCCCGGGCAAACTCAGAAGACAGAAGACAGCTTGGAGAAGAACGATCGACGCGCCTGCCGCCAGTGCAAGTCGTCCCCTCGGGCTTTCATACGCATCCGCAAAGACGCCGCCTACAAATGTGATGAGAAACGGCAGCGCCCACAGCCACGGACTTCCCGGCGTGCCTGTCATGACCAGCAGGACCGTGGCAAGAAAACAGATCAGCGGGGTGGTATTGCCAAAGTAGCGCGACCGCCGGAGTCCCAGGTAAAGCGCCAGCGCCGCGGCTGCGGCCACCGTGATTGCGGCGTTCCCCAGCGTGGTGAAGAACCGCCGTGCCGGGTCTACGGAGAACCACAGGAATCCTGCTGCGGAACGGAATACGTAACTGAACGCATCCGGCGAAAAGCCGTAGCAGACGAAAAGCAGCACCAGGGCTCCGGCTGTCGCCATGAGCACCACGGGAAGCGCCTGGCTTCTATGACCCTCGGCCACCCAGAGCATGAGTACGAGCCCGAGCAGCGCAGCCACGGGCAGAGCAGCGATGTGCGACGCGGCAGCCACGCCGAATAGCAAAGTGAGCAGCACCATGCGCGGTCGCCATTTGCGGCGAGGCCCTTGCATGGCATGAGCCACTCCGATGCACGTGTAGACGCCACCGTACACACCGAGCGCAGCCAGGATCTCAGGATTCGGCGTCACACATGCTCTCAGCACTGCGGGAGAAAAACAGTAAAGCGCCAGCGCCATATAGCCGCCAAAGTTGCCGTATAGCCGTCGCGTCACCCACCAGATGCATCCACCAAGCAGGCAACCGGCGAACAGAAATGGAAGCCGCAACAAGAGCAGGATGTGCGTCATCTGGTGGCGCAATTCCCATGTGCTGATCTCGCCGCCTGCCTGAACCACACGGTCTTCAGGCTTGCGCAAATGGTCAAGACCTCTCTCGGCCAGGAGATTTAATGTGAGCGGGAGTCCGGCGAGTCGATAGGCCAGAATGCCGTCGTGAATGTTGCCGCATGTTGTGTAGTATCCGGCCAAAGCCGAGGGTCGCTCCCAGGTTTCGCGCCCGCACCGCGCATACTGATAATCCTGGTCTGACAGCGTCTGGCGGCTCGTGAGCCAAAGTCCCTGAATAAGGAAAAGCGCCAGCAATCCCGCCGCAATGCGTTGCGGCAGATTGAATCGAAAGCGGCGAAGAATTCCGAACCGGTGGGTCATCACGCTCAAGGGACTTTACCAGTCTAACCGGCGCACCCTGCGAACTTGCTATTGTTTCAGCGGCGCGGCCGCCGGGCATCTGATCGCTTTACGCTGCCGTCCGCCGAAAGGTAAACTTGCCCCGCCATGATTACTCGTCGCAAGTTTGTTTTGAATACTGCTGCCGCCGCCGTCGCATTGCGAACCCGCTTCGCGCTGGCCCAATCCTCAGGCGTTTATCACAACCCGATCCTCGGCGGTGACCACCCGGACGGCAGTCCCATTCGCGTTGGCAATGATTTCTATCTCACCCACTCCAGCTTTGACTACGCTCCTGGGCTCCTCATCTGGCACTCCAAGGACCTTATCAACTGGCGTCCAGTTGCGGCGGCGCTTCATCGCTATTACGGCACGGTCTGGGCGCCTTACCTCTGCGAGTATCAGAGTCACTTCTACATTTACTTTCCGGCCGGAGGCAGCCTCAAGGTTGTTCATGCGGATCACCCGACCGGCCCCTGGAGCGAACCAATCGATTTGGGCATCGAAGCAATCGACCCCGCTCACATCGCCGAGAATGGCAGGCGTTTTCTGCACATGGTCGGCGGCAGGATGGCTGAGCTCGACGCCGATGGCTTGTCAGTGAAGGTACCTCCGAGAACGGTACTTGAGCCTTGGCCCATGCCCACCAGTTCGCGCATGGAGTGTACCTGCCTTGAGGGTCCAAAGGTCCTTGAACACAACGGCTACTTTTATTTGAATGTTGCGGAAGGCGGCACGGCCGGCCCGGCCACAAGCCATGCCGTCGTCTCCGCGCGCAGCCGCCATGCTGACGGCCCGTGGGAGTTCTCGCCATACAATCCAATCGTCCGCACCGGTTCCCGCGAGGATCGCTGGCTTTCGCTCGGGCATGGCCGCCTGGTCGATACGCCGGATGGCAATTGGTATATGACCGTTCATTCCTATGAGAATGGCTACCGTGCGCTCGGGCGCCAGCTGATGCTGCTGCCAATCGAGTGGACGTCCGATGGTTGGTTCCGTGTCCCGAAAAGCGTCACAGCCGATTCGGCAATTCCCATGCCCATTCCCGGAACAATCCAAGAGCCGTTCCTCGATCCGTCAGATGACTTCACTGCACCGGAGCTTGGCCTGCAGTGGGGCTTCTGGCACGAGTTTGACCCAACCCGCTTCAAGACTGGCGGCGGAACGTTGAGCCTGAAGGCCAGAGGCAACACATTGGCCGACACATCAGTTTTGACCACGCCCGTTGGCGGCCATTCCTACTCGGTCGAAGTCGACGTTGAATTGGAACAGGATTGCGTTGCGGGCCTGCTGCTGTTCTACAACCCGGAACACGCTGCGGGCATCACGCTTTCTCCAGAGGGCATCTCTGCGCGGCTCGCAAACGACAGCACCCATACCAGCCGGGAAAAGGGCACGACGCGCGCCACATTCCGTATTGTCAATGACCGTCAGGAGATCGATTTCTACTATCGTCTGCCCGGCAAGCCGTGGCAGCGCACGGAGGAGTCGGCGGAAATTTCAGGCATGGACCACAATGTACTCGGCGGATTCCTGGATGTGCGTCCTGCCTTGTGCGCCTTTGGCGGGGGCAAAGCGACCTTCCGCAGTTTCCGTTACTGGCCGGGGGTGAATGCGCCGGCTTAGCAAGGTTGTGCTAACCTACCGCCAATGGAACGTGGCTTTGACAGAATGTGACTTGTGAAACAGCACGATTGCTCGTCAGGTTCAGCGCAGAAACCGCGGCACATTGTTCGACACTTTCCCCAACCGGCCGCTACCCGCTACACTTCTTCCAGCATGGCCATCGCCCGCGACAACACTCCAGATCGTCTTGTAAGCGCCGCCCGCGCCGACGAAGAGCAGGGCTTTGAACTGAAACTGCGCCCTCGCTGGCTCGGCGAGTTCATTGGCCAAACCAAAGCCAAAGAGCAGCTTGCCATCGCGCTTGAAGCCGCTAAATCGCGCGGTGAGGCTCTCGATCACGTCCTGCTGTTTGGACCGCCGGGCCTGGGCAAAACCACCCTGGCCACCATTATTGCCAATGAGCTTGACGTGGGCTTCCAACAGACCTCCGGTCCTGCGCTGCAAATTCAGGGCGACCTGACGGCCATCCTCACCAACCTGCGCGAACGTCAGGTTCTCTTCCTCGATGAGATTCATCGCATGCAACCAGTGCTGGAAGAGAAACTCTACACCGCGCTCGAGGACTACAAACTCGACATCATCATCGGACAGGGACCTGCGGCACGCACGCATGTGATGGAGATTCGTCCCTTCACCTTTATCGGCGCGACGACGCGGCCAGGCCTGCTCTCTTCGCCGCTCAGGTCGCGCTTCGGCATTCTGCTGCGCCTGGAGTTCTACACAGAAGAGGAACTTCGCTTCATTGTGACCCGCTCCGCTGAAGTGATGCAGATTCCTATCGACCAGGACGGCGCCGCAGAGATCGCGCTTCGTTCCCGCGGCACACCACGTATCGCCAACCGGCTGCTGCGTCGCGTGCGCGACTACGCGCAGGTTCGCGGCTCGGGCACCATTGACCGCCCCACCGCAAACGCCGCCCTCACCATGCTTGAAGTGGACGCACACGGCTTTGACGAGATCGATCGCCGCCTGCTGATGACCATCATTCAGAAATACGATGGCGGCCCCGTGGGCCTGGGTACGCTGGCTGCAACGCTCGCCGAAGAGGAAGACGCGCTCGAAGAGGTCTACGAACCCTTTCTCATCCAGATCGGATTCCTTGATCGCACGCCACGAGGTCGCGTCGCCACGCGCCTCGCCTATGAACACTTTGGCATCACGATGCCAGGACGCCAAACGCCACTTTTTTAGCAAAAGTCCCGGCTGCAAGCAAATCTCATTGAGGAGAAATCTTCATGGCACAAACAGCATCCACCATGCTCGCGTTGGGAACGCCAGCTCCCGACTTCGCGCTCGTCGATGTAGTCAGTGGCAAGACCGTCCGCCGCGACGATTTCCGTGGCAAGCAGGCGCTGCTCGTCATGTTTATCTGCGCCCACTGTCCGTTCGTCAAACACATCGAGCAGGAACTTGCGAAACTTGGCAAGGACTATGCCGCGCAGCCCCTGGGCATTGTCGCTATCAGTTCGAACGACGCAACAACACATCCTGCTGACAGCCCCGCCGGTCTCAAGCAGCAAGCCGAGACATTCGGATTCAACTTTGCCTATCTCTACGATGAGACACAGTCCGTCGCTCACGCCTACGATGCAGCGTGTACCCCGGATTTCTATCTCTTCGACGCCGATTTTCGTCTTGTGTATCGTGGTCAGTTCGACGCAAGCCGCCCTGGCAATGGAATTCCAGTTACTGGGCAGGGCCTGCGCGCTGCTATTGACTTGGCGCTTGCAGGCAAGCCAGTTACAACGGATCAGGACCCATCTATCGGCTGTAACATCAAGTGGAAGGCATAAGCAACGCGAGTTAGCAAGTCACTTACTCTACTTACTAACTCGCTATAACTCTAAAGCGTCGGTGAGTCATCTCCCAGCAACGCCTCGCGCACAATCTTCACCGGCGGAAATCCCTGCTTGAGAAAATCGTCGTGGAATTTCTCAAGTGAAAATGCCGCGCCCTGCTTCTTCTTCATATCCTCGCGCAGCTTCATAATCTCCAGCTTGCCCAGCGTGTAGTAGAGATAAGTCGGATCGCCGGCGCCGCGTTTGGTCTCTACAGCCGCTGTCTCCTTCGACTGGTAGCCTTCCTTCTGGAAGAACTCTTCGGCCTGCTCAATGCTCATTTTGCCTGTATGCATTTCGATACCGACGATGAAGCGCGCGTCACGCAGCAGCGCATCCTGTAATTGGCCGAGCCGAAGAAACTTCGCTTCGCGCTCATCCTTGGCTCCCTCACCGGGCTGGCCGTATCCCTCGTCGAGCATCATTTGCTCGGTATAGTGCGCCCAGCCCTCGACATCGGTATTCGCGCCAAGCAGCTTGCGCACTTTGCTCGGCGCCTGTGGCAGCCACAAGAACTGTACATAATGTCCTGGATAAGCTTCGTGGACCGCAGTCGAAATCACCGTACCGATATTGAAGGAGTGCATGTAGCCCTCAACTTGCTCGGGCGTCATCGATGGATCGGGTAGCGTTACATTGAAGTAGGCTTCGGTCGCATGCGTTTCAAACGGCCCCGGTGTATCCATGCTGGCAAAGGTGGTGGCGCGCATGAAGGGAGGCGTTTCCTCGACAATCGGCCTCACATCCGACGGGATGGTCACAATATGATGCGTGCGAATAAAGCTCACCAGGCTATCGAACGTGGCGCGAAACGCATCCAGCAACTTTCCCGGAGCCGGATGATTCTCGCCAAGTTCTTCGAGCACGGCGCTAGGCGTCTTATCGGATTCCAGTTCATGTGCAACCAACTGGAAGTGCGCCTGGTTCTTGCGAAGATCGGCCCAGCCAATTTCCAACAATCTGTCAAGAGGTATGTCCACCATCTCGTCGTACTTCAACTTGTTGCTGAACGCCTGCGCGCCAATGCGAAAGTCCCCGTCTGAGCGCGCCAGCAGATCTGTCTTCAGCCAATTGAGATAGCTCTTCATCTCTACAATCACTGCCGAATTCGTTTGTGCAAATTCAGCTTTCAATCCAGCGTCCTTTGCATCGGAAAAAGCCTGCGGGACGTCGCGCTCGAAAAAAGTAATAATGTCGGGCAGTTGCTCGATTGCAATCTCGGTAAAGATGCGCGGCGGATTCTTGAGGTTGACGCGCGCCTCTTTGAGCAGCGTAGGCATTTGCTTCTCGCGAGCGACAAGAGAGCGCAGCCGCTCGTCCGGCGATGCAAACTTCCGTTCCATCAAGACAAATGCGCCATTCGCGCAAATGCTTGAATAGTTGTCGGCATTCTTTTCCCAGGGGCGAATCGTCTCCAGCGTCAACAGTTGGGTGCGGATATTGGCAAGCACCATCTGGCGGTCGCTTCGCGCTGCAAAGTCCGCTGTTGCATTGTCGGGATGGATCGCTTCAACCCGCTGCTCAAAGCTCTTCAGCGCCGCAATTTCCGCTTCGACGTTCCTTCGCGAGTAATTCTCGAGTTGTCCATCGTACTGGTGATAGCCCGCCATGGTTCCGTTTGTCGGACCGTAGCGAAAGTAAACCTGGTCGAAGTACTCGTCAGAGACTTTTGTAAATTGCGTCTTCCAGTCCTCTGTGGCAGCATGAGCGACGATTCCGACGGACATACATACTCCAATGGCAAGCTCAGCGATGATTCGTTTCATGATTCCCTTCCAGGTTGAGACAGGTCTTCAGGCACCGACCGGGACCGGGGCCAGTTTTTCAAGCAACTCGTGAATTTCAAGCAGAACCTCATCGGAGCGCGACGAGGTCAGCGGATATTTGAGCAAGCCCTGTGGTGTAAATTGCGCGCCCCGCTTGGCATTACGCGCTACGAGCCGCATAAGGTGCTGCGGGTCGACGGCCGCGTTTTCCATGAATCGAATCTGCAACTCGCTGCGCTTGCGGTCGACCTGCGCAATGCCCAATCGTTCGCATTCCAGGCGCAGCATAGCAGCTTCAAGCAGAAAGACTGTGGCATCGGGCGGTGCGCCGTAGCGGTCTTCCAACTCAGCGCGCACTTCGGCCACGGCTGCCTCGCTGGCTGCGCCGGCGATCTTCTTGTAGAGCCTCAGCCGCTGGTTTTCCTCCGGCACATAGCTCTCGTCGATGCGCAAGGCGATTCCAAGATTCAACTGCGTTGCTGGCCGCTCCTCGCTGCTCTCGCCCTTCATTTCCTTCACAGCCGCCTCAAGCATTGACGTGTACAACTCGAAGCCCACTGCCTCGATGTGCCCGCTTTGTTCGCCGCCCAGCATGTTGCCTGCGCCGCGCAATTCCAGATCGAGCGCCGCGATTTTGAAGCCCGCGCCCAGGTCACTGAACTCCTTCAGCGCTGCGAGTCTTCTCCGCGCAATCTCAGTTAACTCGTTTTCAGATGGAATCAACAAGTACGCGTAGGCACGCCGATTCGATCGGCCCACACGCCCGCGCAGCTGGTACAACTCGCTCAGTCCATGACGATCGGCGCGATTGATAAGGATGGTATTCGCGAGTGGAATGTCGAGCCCATTTTCAATGATTGTTGTAGCCACCAGTACGTCGAATTCGTGGTTCATGAAAGCCAGCATCACCTTCTCAAGCTCGGTTTCACCCATCTGCCCGTGCCCGACCGCGACCCGCGCCGCTGGTACCAGTTCTTGAATCCGCGACGCAATGTCGTAGATGGATTCAACGCGGTTGTGGACGAAATAAACCTGGCCACCCCGCTCCAACTCCACCTCAACTGCCGAGCGCACAATCTTCTCGTCGAACTTTGCGACTACGGTTTGAATTGCCATGCGGTCTTTGGGCGGCGTTTCAATCACGCTCATATCGCGCAGGCCAACGAGCGACATATGGAGCGTACGAGGGATAGGTGTGGCGCTCATGGCCAGTACGTCAATCTCTTTGCGCATCTGCTTCAGCCGCTCTTTGTGCCGAACACCGAAGCGCTGTTCCTCGTCGACCACAAGCAGGCCAAGATCCTGGAACTTGATGTCCTTTGAGAGCAGGCGATGCGTGCCGATGAGGATATCAACTTTTCCAGTTTCCACTTGTTCGACAATCATCTTCTGCTCTTTTGGCGTTCGAAACCGGGAGATCATTTCGATGTTGATCGGGAACTGCGCAAACCGTTTTTTGAACGTCTCGAAATGCTGAAAGCTCAAAATCGTAGTCGGCGTGAGCACCGCAACCTGCTTGCCGTCCTGCACGGCTTTGAACGCGGCGCGCATCGCAACTTCAGTTTTTCCGTAGCCCACATCGCCGCACAACAGCCTATCCATAGGCGTGGTCGATTCCATGTCGTACTTGATGGCGCGAATAGCCGAGAGCTGATCTTCTGTCTCGTTGTAGTCGAAAGAGCCTTCAAACTCTCGCTGAAACTCGTTGTCCTTGGAGAAGGCCGTTCCCTGCGCGGTGGTTCGCTCGGCATACAACTTCAGCAGCTCGGCAGTCATGTCCTGCATGGCCTTGCGAACGCGCGCCTTGGTCTTGGCCCACTGTTGCGAACCCAGCCTGTTTAGCACGGGAGCCGGACCGGTGTCAGTGGAACGATATTTCTGAATCAGGTCTAGCCGCGTGAGAGGCACATAGAGCTTTGCCGCTTCAGCGAACTCGAGAATCATGAATTCGACAGAAAGCCCGTCCTGCACAATTTCTTTCAGGCCCTGGTATTGCGCGATGCCGTGCTCGACATGGACAACATAGTCGCCGACAGCCAGGTCGCGGAAATCGGAAACAAACGCCGCCGTCTTCGACTTCTTCGGTTCCGGCCTTGCCGTCACGTCTGCATCGTCCGATAGATCGTTCGCGCCAAACAGAATCAAATTGACGTCTGCAAAACTCACGCCGGCCGAGAGCGGCGTCCTCACAATGATCGGCACGCGCAGGTCACCGGCCAGATAACTCGCTTCATCCAGCACCGTCTCGCCCCCAGGACGAATGGTGCGGCTGCCCAACCGGTAGGGAACCTGGTATTCGCGCAGTACGGTCGCCAGACGTTCCACATCTCCCTGGTTCGGCGCCGCAAGCACGATGCGCGTTTCGGTTTGCATCAGACTCTTAAGCTGCTCTGTAAGAGCGGGAATTGATCCATGAAACCTGAGCGTTGGCCGGGTGTTCAACTCGATTTCGCCAAGCGTCGTGTCTTCATCCAGCACATCGACCGCGCCCAACTGATCGATGTCGAGCCCCATGTGCGACTCAAGCTGCGCCTGCAAGATCTCGGGCCGCAGATAAACATCTTCAGGAGCGATCAGCGAGCCAATTCCCGACCGCTCGTGGCGCTGTTCTACCTTGTTCCACCAGCGATCAATTTGATTGCGCACCATCGCCGGCTCGTCGACAAACAGCGCGCATTTCGGCGGCAGCGAAAGCAATGACTTTTCCGCCCCGGCCACAGCGCTGAAGAACTCCCATCCAGGAAAAACGCTGACGTCACCGGCCGCCGCGGCCTCTGCCGCCATCTCCTCGTCTTCGCCTTCAATCCTTTGCCGGCTGAGCCGCGCATGCACCGCGGCCAGTAGCCGTTCCGTCACCGGCGTCTCGGTGAGAGGCAGCAGTTGCGTTTCGTCCAGAGGGGACTGCGACCGCTGTGTCTCCGGATCGAACTTGCGGATGGTCTCGATTTCGTCGCCGAAGAACTCAATGCGCACCGGCCGGTCCTGCTCGGGAGAATAGACGTCGAGAATTCCACCGCGCCGCGTGAACTGTCCCGGCATTTCCACCAGGTCCATCTGCGTATAGCCCACTGCGGCCAGGTGGCCGGTGAGTACTTCAACGTCCACCTCTTCACCGCGCCGCAGGGTAACGGCCAGCCCGGCGTAGTACTCGCGGTCAAAGAGCTTGAGCGCCGCGGACTCCACCGGTGCAATCAAAATGTCTACCGCCCCGGTGGCCAGCTTCCACAAAGCGGCTGCCCGTTGCTCTTGCAGATCGGGGTGGGGAGAGAGGTTTTCAAAAGGGAGTACATCGTGGGCCGGCAGCCGCACAACGCGTGCCGGATCGATGGCGCCGGTAAGCTCGCAGCCCGCCTTGAGCATCGGCTCAAGCGCCTCAGCAGCCTTGTTGTCTGCCACCACCACGATTACAAGCTGTTTGGCGGCCCGCGCCATGAGCGGAAGATAGAGGGAGCGCGCCGTCGCCGTAAGTCCGGAAACACGTCTCCGCCCCGCACCCAGGCTCAGATGCCTGGTTACGCGCTCAAATCCCGAAGAGTGCTCCAGCTCCGCAAAGACTTCGCGGACAAACGGGAGGATCATGAGTCTTCAGTTTATCAGTGTCGGTGGTTGATGATCCGCACGACCCGGATTGCCGCGACGTGGCTGTTCGTCAGACTCTTCTGAGAATTGTCGTTAGGCTGCGGCGAACTGTGGGCTGGCTGACCGCCTCCAATCCGGCCATCTGAGCGGCCACGAGTTCCTGTTGAAACTTCTTCGAATTCACATGCCCGGAGGGTTCCGCCAGGAATACCAGGGCCCCCGGCTTAAGAACGCTCGCCGTCTGCCTGAAAAACACCTCCGCCGACGGCAGTTCATGCACAACGGCAAAGGCCAGCACAAAGTCAACAGCACCTTTAAGGTCGTCGAGCGGCATGCTTTCCGACGTTGCCAATCTTGTTTCGATGCGGTCCGCCAGTCCTTTTTGCACGGCTCTTCGCTCAAGACTGGCCAGCATTCTTGTCTGAATATCAACGGCAATGATCCTGCCGGTGGGCCCTACCATCTGCGCCAGAGGAAGAGTGAAGAAGCCCATTCCTGGTCCAGGCTCCAGCACGGTCATGCCTTTCTGCACAAACGGTGCAACCATGTCCTCCGGGCTTTG
>Ga0265339_10003723_pt1 | contig 10636 bp, 10 predicted proteins | sample 4CB219metaG_FD_202085 | JGI IMG/M metagenome (GOLD analysis project Ga0265339, IMG submission 202085) | Rhizosphere microbial communities from Carex aquatilis grown in University of Washington, Seatle, WA, United States - 4-CB2-19 metaG | ecosystem: Host-associated > Plants > Roots >...
GCGGCGCGGTAGGTTTTGCAAGCGTTGACGATTTGACGCGGCGCGTGCCGGAACTGAACCGAAAAGAATTAGTTGCACTGGCGCAGATTGGAGCGCTGAATGCGCTGGGCGAAGTGGAGCACCGGCGCGATGCACTGTGGCAGGTGGAGTGGGCGGGAAGACCGGTGGGGCCACTGCTGAGAGGGGCGGAGGCTGGGCGTGAGGCAGCGGTTCCCACCCTTCGGTCGCCGCAGCGACCGAAGGATGGGGCAACGGCAGAATCGCGGGGCGCGGCAGGGGAGCGGAGCGGAAAAAATTCCGGCGGAGAAGCCTCTGTGGATTACGCGGCGGTGATGCCGCTGAGGCAGATGACGACGGAGGAGCGGCTGGCGGCCGATTATGCGGGGACGGGATTGACGACGGGGCGGCATCCGATGGCGTATCACCGCGAGGCGTTGCGGGCGGAAGGAGTTTTTGCAGCGAAGGAACTGGAGGCGTTGAAGAGCGGCAGGCGGGTGGCGATTGCCGGATGCGTGATTGCGCGGCAGAGGCCGGGCACGGCGAAGGGATTTGTATTTTTGTCGGTTGAGGATGAGACAGGAATTGCGAATGTGATTCTGACGCCTGATGTTTTTGAGCTCGACCGGCTGGTGGTGACGCGGAACCGGTTTTTGCGGATTGAGGGGCCGGTGCAGAACCAGGATGGCGTGATTCACGTGAAGGCACAGCGGATTGTTCCGCTGGAAGTGACGAGGGTGGAGGTGAGGTCGAGGGATTTTAGGTGAAACAGCTTCTAGCTCCTAGCTTCTAGCTGCTAGCTTGTCGTGGCGAGTTAGATTCAATGGCTAAGCCGAGGCCGCGGCTCATGACGCAAAGGGCTAGAAGCTAACGGTTAAGAGCTAACAGCTGCTTTTTCAGTTCCCTGCCCCGGAATTGCGCAAGCGGGCGAATCCCCCTACAATATGGAGAGAGACGAATTGCAGGGAAAGCGAGTATTTCGAGCGATGCCGAAGGAAAAGATTCATCCCAATTACGCCGCGGTGCGGGTGATGTGCGCCTGCGGAAGCAACTTTGAGACGCGGTCGACACACAAGGGCGACATTCACGTGGAAATTTGCTCGGTTTGCCATCCGTTCTTTACCGGCAAACAACGGTTGGTCGACACGGCGGGACGCGTAGAGCGGTTCCGGCGGAAGTACGCGAAGAGCGACAAGGCGATTGCGGCGGCGAAGTAAGCCGAGATTCCCAGGTCTCAAAATCGAGACCCGGGGCACCCACAGGATGGGACGAGCCTCCGCCACGGCGGGGGCTCACGTTTGTCTGGGAGAAGACAGCTATTAGCTTCTAGCTGCTAGCTTCCAGCTTGTGAAGTGCTGAACCCGGGTTCATCGGCGGCGCGAGATAGGGCACATGGCAGGACGCGGATTCACGGTCAACAAGGACTGGGACAATCCAGTGGAGCACGCGATGCCCGCAGAGGCACGGGTTCCGGCGGAGGTGCGGCTGGGCGCGGTGGTGGTGCGGCCGGCAACGGTCCTGGCGCCGATGGCCGGCGTGACGGACACGGTGTTCCGGAGATTCATACGGCACGCGAGCAGTTTCAGCAGGCAACAAGAGACCAAGGGACCAAGGGAACAAGAACGCGGGGAACAGGGAGCAAGGGAGCGAGTTAGCGAGGGAGCGGCTGCAGCGGAGGTTGCGGCGGCAATCAGCAACGTGGAGTCGGGATGCGGGCTGATTATGACCGAATTCACGTCGGCGGATGGGCTGGCGCGGATGCGGGAGACGAAGCGGCGGCGGTACCTGACGTTTTACGACGATGAGCATCCGATCGGGGCGCAACTCTTCGGATCGAACGCTGAGACGCTGGCCGAAGCCGCGCGGATTGTCGAGGAGACGGGTTTCGATACGGTCGACTTGAATCTGGGATGCCCGGCGAAGCGCGTGGTGGGTTGCAATGGAGGGTCGGGGCTATTGCGCGATCTGCCGAAGATCGGTGAAATCTTCAAGGCGATTCGCAAGGCGGTGACGATTCCCTTCACCGTAAAGTTCCGGATGGGCTGGAACGACTCGCAGATTGTGTGCGTAGAGCTAGCGAAGATGGCCGAGGCCGAAGGGCTGAACGGTCTGGCGCTGCATGCGCGGACGCGCGAGCAGGGCTACAGCGGGCAAGCGCAGTGGCAGTGGATTGCCGCGGTGAAGCAAGCGGTGAAGATTCCGGTGATGGGCAACGGCGACGTGCGCACGCCAGAGGACGCGGCGGCGATGGTGGCCGAGACGGGCTGCGACGCGGTGATGATTGGGCGTGCGGCGCCAGCGAATCCGTGGATCTTCCGGCAGATTGCGCAGTACACGGCGACGGGCAGCTACGAGAAGGCGACGAACCTCGATCGTTACAGGATGATCCGCGCGTATTTTGAAATGCTGCTGGCCGAGGCCGAGGCGACCAAGGACCTGCCGCGCGACGCGAGGATGGGTGACCCAGAGGGCAAGATGAAGCAGTTTGCCACCTGGTTTACGCACGGTGTGCCCGGCGGAGCAAAGCTGCGTGCGGCGATTTATCACGCGCGGACCGGGCCTGAAGTGCTGGGCGAGGTTGAGCGATTCTTTGTGCCGATGATTGAGGCAGGCGAGTCTGCCGAACCCGAGGAGATCGAAGCGCAAGTGTTTCCGGACGGCGCGCTGGTGTGCGACTGATGTCAGCGGAGCTGGCGGAGTTAGCGGTGCAAGCGGAGCTAGAACCCCTCCCTAGCAAAGCCAGGACGTAGCACCCATATTTCGTGGCGGGGCTGAAAGCAAGAAAAACAACCGCAGATCCTTCTCCCGCCTCGGCGGGATCAGGATGACAATCTTTGTGGGAAGCGCGAACGCTACGTGAGCGCGAGATATTCGTGCACGAGGCGGACGACCATCGATCCTTCGCCGACCGCTGAGGCAACGCGGTTCATAGCGCCCGCGCGGAGATCCCCGGCAGCGAAGACTCCGTGGACGCTGGTTTCAAGGAGCAGCGGCTCGCGCGGCTCTTTCCAAATGCGCGCGTAGCCTTCAGCGGCCATCAGGTCGCGGCCCGTCAGCACAAAACCCTTGTCGTCACAGAGCACTTCCGGCGGGAGCCAGTCATTGCGCGGGCGCGTGCCGATGAAGATGAAGAGCGCGTCGGCCGGATGCGACGCGGACGATCCGTCGATGAGGGATTTAAAGACAACACTCTCGACGCGGCCTTCGCCTTCGACTTTTTCAACCTCAGTTTGAGGGCGCAAGTGGATGTTGGGAGTTTTCTCGATCTGCTCGATGAGATACTGCGACATGGTATCGCGCAGACTGTCGCGGCGAATGACGATATCGACTTCAGTTGCGTAGCGGGCGAGATAGATTGCGCCCTGGCCGGCAGAGTTGCCACCGCCAACCACTGTCACATGACGATCGCGAAACGCGGCAGCCTCAGTGGTGGCGGCGCCGTAGTAGACACCCGCGCCGGTATGCTCCGTGATGCCGGGCGCAGGATGCTCACGATACGACATGCCCGTCGAGGCGAGCAGGGCACGCGTGACAATCTTGCGGCCGTCGCTGAGCGAAAGGGTTTTGTAGCCGCCGTCGATTGAAACGCCGGTGACTTCAAGCGGCGCGAGGAACTCGGCACCGAGCCGCTGCGCCTGAGTGATGGCGCGGCGAGTGAGTTCGCTGCCGCTGACGCCGGCGGGAAATCCAAGATAGTTTTCGATGCGCGAACTTGAACCGGCCTGTCCGCCGGGAGCATGGCGGTCGAGCAAGAGAGTGCGCAGACCTTCGGAAGCGCCGTACACGGCGGCGGCAAGTCCTGCGGGGCCAGCGCCGACGATCACGAGATCGTAGACGTCGAAGGCCGCGATGAGCGGTTTGCCCAGGCGCTCGGCGACATCACGCGGAGCGGGATTGCGCAGGACGGGCGAACCATCGTCAAAGAACAACGCGGGAAGGTCTTCGTTGGCGACACCGGCCGCGTCAAGCAGCGAGCGGGCGTCAACGTCACGTGCGACATCGAGCCAGCGATACGGAATGAGGTTGCTGGCGAGAAAATCCTTAATGGCGTGGGATTGGGGAGACCACTGGAAGCCGACGAGGCGCAGGCCCTTTGCTTCGGGCAGATATTCGGCCTGCCAGGCGTCAAGCAGATCGTCGACTACGGGATAGAGGCGTTCCTCGGGTGGCTGCCATGGCTTGGAGAGATAGTGATCGAGGTGCGCCTCGTTGATGGCCTTGACCGCGGCATCAATGTCGGAGTACGCGGTGAGCAGAACGCGGCGGGCGAGCGGATAAATGGCGCGCGATTGAGCGAGCACTTCGCTTCCCATCATGCCTGGCATGCGCTGATCGCAGATGAGCATGGCAAGAGAGTCGCCGCGGCTCTTGAGCTCGCGGATCGCGCTGAGCGCTTCTTCGCCTGACGACGCGCTGATGACGGTGTAGTTTTCGCGGTAACGTGAGCGGAGGTCGCGGCGAACGGCGGCGAGCACCTGTAGATCGTCGTCCACGACGAACAGAACCGGCTTGTTCATTTCGCAGGCACCGTGGGCTGGGAATCGGCGATGGGCAGCGCGACGCGAAACTCCGTGTGGCCCGGCTTAGAGTCAACTTCGATGTTGCCATCGTTATGGAGAACGAGACGGCGGACGATGTCGAGGCCAAGACCGGTTCCCTGCCCCATGGGTTTAGTTGTGAAGAAGGGATCGAAGATGCGCGAAAGGATTTGCGGCGGAATGCCGGGGCCGTTGTCGACGATGCGCACAACCACACGCTGGCCGTCGCGCCGGGCGTTGACCTGCAACCGGCCGCCTTTCTGAATCGCATCCAGCGCATTGTCAATGAGGTTTCCCCAAATTTGATTCAGCTCGCCGGCAAAACCGCGCACCAGCGGCAGGCCCGGCTCCAACTCGATGGCAACTTCGGCGGATTTTTGACGCGCCTTGGCTCGCATCACGACCACGGTGTTGCTGAGGTTTGGCCCAAGATCCACCGGCTCAGCAACCATTGCCTGATCCATGTGCGTGAATCCCTTGATGGCCATGACAAGGCCAGAGATGCGCATGGCGGCCTCCTGAATTTCGGAGGCGAGGCCGCGCACGGCGCAGCCCGCCGCGGCCCAGCGAATGACGGCATCGAGTGCAGGACCATCTACAGTGGCGGCCAGTTGATCGAGGGCGTCGAAGGTGACGGGCGTATCGGCAAGAACGTCAGAATTGGCCGTGACGAGCCCGTGATCCGACAACCAGTCTGCAATGGCCTCTTCGCGCTCAGCCTGCTGAAGGGGAGAACGAACACCCTGGGGCGCGCGAGCGAGGCAGGCGTTGCGAATTCCGTCGACGGCGGAGAGCTGCGCATTGTTGAGGCGGGCCGAGCCGAGAGCAAGAGTCGCCGATTCCGCTTCTTCGAGCCTGTCGCTGAGAGAAGCAGTGCTGCGCTCGATGGCGGACGCCGGATTGTTGAGCTCGTGGGCCAGGCCGGCAGAGAGTTTGCCGAGAGAGATCATTTTCTCGTTCTGCAAATCGCTCGAGGTGAACAGGCGCGCGCGGTCGAGCATGATGTGGACAAGGATGGCAGTGACGGCGTAGCACTCGCGCGTGAGGGCGCGAAGGTCGTCACGGAGGATCTCGAGCACTTCGGTCGGCTCTTCGGCAATGGCGTCACCGGGTGCTGTGGCCAATCGCGAGAAAGGAAGAATGCCACTGACCTCTCCGGGATGCCAGTCAATGACTTTCTGCGGACCGGAGCCACGATCGACCGAAAGCGAAAGATGGCCGGAAAGCACGACGAACAGGCCTTCGACCGCGACGCCTTTGTGAGAAAGAATTTCACCGGTCTCGAGACGGCGCAGCTTTCCATGCGCAACGAGCCAGGCAAGCTCCTCCCGCGGCGCGGCAGCGAGCGTTTTGTGTTCCGCGAGACGGTCGATCAGGTCCAATGCGCAGCTCCATGGCGCAGGGGTTGGCGAATGAATGAATCGAAGGGGAGGAAGTGTCAGGCTCCAAGGTAGCAGAGGGACAGGGAGCGAGGGAATACGAAACCGAGGGAGCAAAGAAACGTGCAAGCGAACGAGATTGCCGTGGGCAAAGAGGCGGGTGTTCACGCGGAGGCCACTCCTTTTCCACATTCGGTCACGAGGTGTGCACCGGGTGCACGTGAGGGCGAGTACGCTAGGCTGGAAAACGAGATGACGGTTTGCACGATTTGCGAGGGAGCGGGCCTGGTTCGGTCGATGGATGCGGCCGGGAATTGGGTGAGCCGCGAATGCACCTGCCAGGAAGCGGAACGGGAACTGCGGCGGATTCATGCGGCGCAGATTCCGGCGCGGTACAAGGATTGCACTTTGGACACTTTTCATATTTACAACGGGGCCGACCGGTCGCTGGCCGCGGCGCTGACGACAGCAAGGCGCTTTGTGGATGAGTATCCGGTGGACACTGGCGGGAAGGGATTGCTGTTTACCGGGTCAATGGGCGTTGGCAAGACGCACCTCGCGGTGGGCGTGCTGCAACGGCTGATGCGGGAACGCGGGGCGAAGGGATTATTCTGCGATTATCGAGAACTGCTAAAGAGCATTCAGAACAGCTATAACCCCGAGGTGCGGACCACGGAGCTGGAGCTGCTGAAGCCGGTGTTTGCCGCCGAAGTGCTGGTGCTCGACGACCTGGGCGCGCAAAAGCCTAATGAATGGGTGTGGGATACGGTGGCGCTGATTCTGAACACGCGCTACAACGACCGCCAGACGACGATCATTACGACGAACTACTCTGACCTACCGGCGGGGAGCGGCGGATTGAGCGATCCGGAGCGCGCTGCGCGCGAGCCGACGCTGGGCGACCGGATCGGAGACCGCATGCTATCGCGGCTCGCGGAGATGTGCATCCAGGTAAAGATGGCTGGGAAGGACTGTCGGGACTCGGTGAAGCGGGCGCGGTTCGGATGAGAAACAGCTATTAGCTTTTAGCCCTTAGCTTGCGACAGTCAGATTAAGGTCCTTGGCTTTCTCAATCAGACTACGCGCATTCGCGGGCCCTCTTGCGATGTGGACGGATCTGCGCAGAAGGCCACTAAACCAAGAGAATGCTGGCGAGGATCAGGAGCATCGCGGCGACGGTGAGCGCCTTGTAGACGCACTCTGAGGCCGGCTTGGACCGAGAAAAGGCGGCTGAAGCGGTCGGCGGCGAGCCGATGAAGTGGTTCGGTGAGGGATGCATCGGTGGCCCGCCTTTCAAATTCCCATCACACTCATTTACGGCTCGATCGCATTGCTGGTTCCGTTATTGGTTTGCATTTCTGATGAGTGGAACTTGCCAAGATCTGCCGGCTCTGATCTGCGGCCGGTGAGATCCCCTCATACGTCGGATGCCGTTTAGACGCCAGTGGTGCGCATTGGATGCAGAGAAAAGATGACGATCGGATGAACCGGCCCAGCGCAGGCGGATGCGAAATGGAAGAAAGCTGCGCAATCGATTTGAAGAATTCAGCGGCGGCTCGGCTAACTATGTCGGGTGTACAATCGCGCTCGTGAGTACAGGTCCACAATTGATTCGTCCGCAGGCGGCCCCTGAGCGCAACTGGCTGCCGATTATCGTGGCGGCGGTGATCGTGCTGGCCGTAGGGATCGGACTGGTGCTGTTTTACGAACATGGAAAGAGTGCGCCGGCGGCGACACCGATATCGGCGGCGCTCGATCCTTATGCAGGCAATTTGACGATCAGCAATCTCCATATGAGCGAATCGGCGAATCTGGCCGGTGGGAAAGTGACCTACATCGACGGTTCGATCGCCAATACGGGGAGTCGCACGGTGACTGGCATCACGGTCCAGGTGTTGTTTCGCGATCCAGCACATGAGGTGGCTCAGAACGAAACCCAGGCGCTGAGCCTGATCCGTACCCGCGAGCCCTATGTGGATGTGGAGCCGGTTTCGGCGGCACCGCTGAAACCGGGAGAAAGCGCCGATTTCCGGCTGATTTTCGACACGATTGCCCAGGACTGGGACGGCGCATTCCCTGAAATTCGGCTCATTCACTTAGACGCGAAGTAGGCGGGACGCCGATTCCAGGCAAGACCTCCTTTCGCGACCGCGTAGAAACTACGCGAAGATGCAAAAATTACGCGGAAACAGTGGTTTACAGGCCACCAAGCGAGGCGATTCCGCACCGAGGTTAAAAACTCTAAGTCTTTTTATTTCAATTAGATAGAAGATTTACCAGCCAGGCTCCTTTTTTGGCAGCGATCGTGCTTTTAACAGGGCGAGCGGACAGCAGCGCTCACATGCCGCGGAGCCATTATGAACACCGCGAGCCAAAAAGGGGTTCAACCTCATGAAAACATCTGCGAGTGAAACAAAACTCTTCCCGCGCCAATTGGCTGTGTTTGCGTTGGCGGCTGCAATTGCAATTCCCGTTTGGGCTCAGGACCAAGTCAACACCGGAACAGCGTCTGGAGTTTCGGGCCAGACCACCACGACATCTGCTTCAGACTCACAAGCTCAGCCCTCCCCCATGCCGACCGAACAGCCTTTGACCCCCGCGAAGGAGGGGTTCTGGGGCCGCATCTATCCGTTTGCCCGCAAGAAGTGGGTGAAGCGGCAGATTGACCCCATCAACGATCGTTTGAGCGAACTGGATGAAGTGAACGCCAAGAATGCCGCTTACATCAAGGACGTTGATGAACGGGCGCAGGCGGGCATCCGGAAGGCGCAAGGCGCGGCCGATGCAGCGAACCAGTTGGCGATGGCTGCGAACACCGAGGCGGAGAACGCCAATGGAGCCGCGCAAAATGCATCGAATCATGTGACCCAGATCAACACCACCGTGAACGGCCTGGATCAATACCACCAGGCGTCGGACCTAGTGATCAAGTTCCGCGGTTCAAGCCCGGTGCTGACTTCGGACTCGAAAGCAGCGCTGGATCAACTGGCCTCAAGCCTTACCGGGCATGAAGGCTACATCCTGGAAATCGAAGCGCACTCGCCCTTGGCGGGCGGTGCCGGCATACAGAGTTCCGAGCGCCTGTCGGAAGCAGTCAAGCGCTATCTTGTATCGGAACATCAGATTCCCGTCTACCGCATGCACTCCGTGGCCCTCGGCAACGAAGTTGAGATGGCCTCAACCGCAACCGGCGATCAGAATCCAAACCAAAAGCCGGAGCGGGTACGGTTCAGCAGTGTGCATCTGAGTGTGATGGAAAACAGTTTGGCGGCCCAGGCAGCAGCGTCACCCCAAAGCGCTCCTGCCCCAGCAGGCGCGGAGCAGCCGTAATAAGCGGCCAACTCCTCTCCCCCGAGGCTCTGCACTCGCGCCAACGGCCACCCCGCCGTAGGCCGCCAAAAAAGCTCTCGCAACGCGAGAGAACCAAGGCAACTTGGCCCCCGTTAACACGGGGGCCGTTTTTTTTGCGCGAATGAAAGAAGTTTTCATGTATTACTATGAGCATCTCGAGGAAACCAAGCGTTACCAAACAGAGGGGGTCGGGATGCGATCGCGGAACACAAGACTGCTGTTGGGCGTATTCGGGGTGGTTGCGCTGTATCTCTGTGGCTGCAACTATGTCGTTCTGGAGAATCCACTGCCCTCCGTTGTTGATAACCGCATTGTCGGCAGCTGGGCAACGCCCGACGGCAAGCTCTATGCGGTGATCAAACCCGGAGACAATTCGTCGTACCAGTCGCTAACGGGGGACGATATAACGAAAAATGGCAGTGGGTCGACCTTTTATCTGGCCAAAGCGGGTGGCACCTTGCTGGCAGAAAACCCATCGGCATGCAGCGCATTCCTCTTCAGCGCACCATCCACCGACGATGCCCCGAATGGCTGCTGGACGATTACACGCGTGGTGCTGACCGACAATACCCTGGAGTACGACACCTTCGACACCACCCTCATGCTGCGCAAGAGCGTACAGGGCGAGCTCAGGGAGGTGAGCCTGCAGTTTGGCGCATCCGTCGGCAAGGGCGCCAGTTCGACCATTGATACCGACGTGCTCATCGAAGGCAAGCCGGAGGAGGTTGCGCCATTCCTGGCCACGTACTCGAGCGGTTTGGTCTACACCCAGGTGGTCCAGCTGCACCGCATTTGAGACCTCACATCTGTTTTTGCAGGGGGTAGTATGCGCAGAATTGTTCTCGCCATAGTCTTGCTGGCGGCGGTTGCCGGCTTGTCCACTTCGCTTTTCGCGCAGGGCGCGCCGGCGCAGTCGAACGAAGGGGCGCCGTACACGATCGAGTACTACTACAAGTGCCAGTGGGGGCATCAGCAGGAGTTTCTTGACCTGTTCCTTAAGAACCATTGGCCGCTGCTCAAGAAGATCGAGACGACGGGTCGGATCGTTTCGCTGAAGATTGAGTCGCCGGCCTATCACACGACCGAAGATGGGCGCTGGGATTATCGCGTGACGATCGTCTACAAGAACTCGACTGTAGCAACGAGCTCGAACCCGGACGAAACGGCGATTATCAAGGAGCTGTGGCCGGATCAGGACACGTACAAGAAGGAAGAGCAGCGGAGATTCGAGATACTGCTGGGGCACTGGGATCTGCCGGTAACGGATGTGACGCCGAAGTAGCTAAGAGCAGAGATCAGCGGCGGTCAGAAGTCGTCGCGGGCGCGCCATTGGCGGACGAGGTCGGCGGCGGCGGCGGGCCAATCCGAGAA
>Ga0265339_10003724_pt1 | contig 10636 bp, 9 predicted proteins | sample 4CB219metaG_FD_202085 | JGI IMG/M metagenome (GOLD analysis project Ga0265339, IMG submission 202085) | Rhizosphere microbial communities from Carex aquatilis grown in University of Washington, Seatle, WA, United States - 4-CB2-19 metaG | ecosystem: Host-associated > Plants > Roots > Rhizosphere...
AAAAATCGCGCTCGCCCGGTCGGCCAGCCGCTCCATCGGCGCGCGCGAGCTTTGCGCCTGGTCCACCATGCGCGTAATTTGCGCCAGCACCGTGGCCTCGCCCAGCGATTCCGCCCGGCACACCACAGCTCCGTCGTAGTTCAGCGACCCGGCCAGCACGCGCCCGCCAACCTCTCGCGCAAGCGGCGTCGACTCGCCCGTCAGCATCGACTCATCCACCGTCGTGCGTCCTTCAATAATCGTCGCGTCCACCGGAAAGCGTTCTCCCGGCAGCACCGCGATGCTGTCGCCGGGTTTCACCTCTTCAAGCGGCACCACGGTCTCAACGCCATCCACAATCCTGCGCGCGCTCACCGGTTTCAGTCGCGAAAGTGCATTGAGCGCCGCAAGCGCCCGCCGCGTTGCCCGGCCCTCAAGGCTCTTGCCTAGCAATAGAAATCCAACAATCAGCAGCACCGCGTCGAAATAAACACTGCGTCCCGGCCCCGGTGCGATCGTCGCATAAGCGGAATATGCAAACGCCACGCCCGTTCCGAGGCTCACCAGCGTGTTCATGTTCGTTGTGCCGTGGCGCAGCGCGCTGATGGCGCTCACATAAATTCCGCGCCCCGCCCACGCCACAACCACCGCCGTCATCGCCAGCAGAAACCACCGCAACCCATCGGCCGGCAGTGCATAGAGCCACGGACACACACGAGCCAGGAAAAGATCCGCCGCTCCCATTTCCATTCCCAGCGGCATCGCCAGCACCATCGCCGCCGCGCCCGCTGCCAGCGTCACCCACGCCTTCAGGTCCGCGCCCACCACGCCATGTTTGGCGTGCTCTCCACCTTCGCCCGCCCTGGGCAGCACCGCATCGTATCCGGCTCCGCGAATCGCCTCCACCAGTTGCTCGGGTGCAGCCAGCGCCGGGTCAAACACCACGCTCGCGCGATGCGCCATCAGGTCCACGTGCGCCGAATCCACTCCCGGGGTCGCGCGCAGCGCCTCCTCCACATGGTGCTGGCAACTGGCGCACGTCATCCCCAGAACGGGAAGCGTCAGCGATTCTGTCGAGTGTGCGGCCACAGCTTAATCCGATCCGGTCAGTTTTTTGGGGACTGGGCCGCTTGGGACAAAGCCGCATCCACGGTACTTGATTCCAAATACGCCGTGTAGCCGGCCTTGGCGATGGCGGCGATGACCAGACCGAGAGGCGCCGGCTCTTCATCGGAACTCAGCCTAACCGCCCCAATTTTTAGCTCGTTCACCACCACGCCGGGCGTCGCGGCCAGCGCTTGGCGCACGCGCCGCACACAGCCGCCGCAACTCATCCCATCGATCTTCAGCGTGAACTCAGCCATCTTTTCTCCCTTTGGTGTCTATTTGATGATAGCGGGAGGCAAGCGATTCGCCTCTGGTCCGCCTTCTGGGACGGGCCCCCTCTCGCGACGTGACAGAATTGGCTTATCGCCCCGACTGCGCTATGGACAGCAACATCGGCCACATCATTGAACGCGAGTTTCCCGCCACGCCACTCGTCGGAGTCGGCGCAATCATCGTCCAGGACGGCCGCGTGCTTCTTGTACGCCGCGGCACCGAGCCACTCAAAGGCCACTGGACGCTCCCCGGCGGCATGCTCGAAGTCGGCGAGGCGCTCGCCGCCGCCGTCGTGCGCGAGGTCCGCGAAGAAACCGGCCTCGACGTCGAACCCATCGAGCTCATCGAACTTCTCGACCGCATCCATCGCGAAGGCAGCCGCGTCCGCTACCACTATGTCATCGCCGACTACCTCTGCCGTGTTACCGGCGGCGAGCTGCGCGCCGCATCTGACGCCGACGCCGTCCGCTGGGTTGAGCGCTCCGATTGGAATAGTCACAGCGCCTTGGTCCTCGATCCCATCACTGTGCGCGTGATCGAAAAGGGCTGGCAGCGCGCCAAGCAGCTAAAAGCTGAGCAGCCTAAAGTTGACCAACTGCGCAACGAAAGGCGGTAAACCCATGAGATGGGCACTGCGGGTGTTTTCTGCTTCGCTTGCCCTCGCGGCAATTGCCGGGCTTGGATTCTACTTGCGCCCCGTGAGCTACTTCAACGCGCGGACGCATTTACAGGAACGCTTCGACGGCTTCGAAAACCACTCGGTGAAAGTTGAAGGCTACCGCATGCATTACCTCGCGATGGGGCCTGCGAGCGGCCCGCCGGTCATTCTCGTCCACGGCCTGGGCGGCCGCGCCGAGGACTGGTGGAACGTCGCGCCTGTTCTGGCCCAGGCAGGCTTCCGCGTCTACATGCCCGACTTGATCGGATTCGGCCGCAGCCAGCAGCCCGCCGATTTCTCCTATTCCGTCCGTGACCAGGCTGCGGTAATTGTCGGTTTCATGGACGCCCTCGGCATCAAGCAGGCCGACCTCGGCGGATGGTCGATGGGCGGATGGATCGTGCAGTTAATCGCATCCGGCCATCCTGAGCGCGTTACCCGCCTCATCCTCATTGATTCCGTCGGCCTCGACATCAAGCCTGCCTGGGACACCGGGCTCTTTACCCCAACCTCGTCTCAGCAGTTGGACCAGCTCGACGCCCTGCTCATGCCAAATCCGCCGGCGATTCCTGCCTTCATGGCGCGAGATATTTTGCGCAATTCCCGCCGCAACGCCTGGGTCATCAAGCGCGCGCTAGCCACCATGAACACCGCCCAGGACGTGACCGACAACTTGCTGCCACAATTGAAGATGCCGGTGCTCATCGTCTGGGGATCTCTGGATCAAATTGCTCCCGTCGATCAGGCCCGAATGATGAACAAGCTCATTCCACAATCCCAGCTCGACGTGATTCCCGGCTGCGGTCACATGGTCCCCCTCCAGTGCGCCGCGGAGATGGACTCGCGGGTATTGCAGTTCGTCCAGTAATCACCAGGCTCCCTGCCCCCAGTTTCGATTTGACTCGCTCGCTCCTCCTCTGCGAGACTCAGCCAGATGTCCTACAACGGAAAATTTGAGTTCGCTGAAGAGCGCAGAACCAGGGAGCGTAATACCCGCCTCTATCGGTTGGCGCATTGGCCCATCTGGATTTGGGTCTTTTTTCTTGCCCCCGGGCCACTAACCTTCCGCCTCTTTTCCCATGGCTTCCATTGGCTCAACTGGGCCTGGCTTGCGGCGGTTCTCATCGGGACAGGGATCGCCGGCCTGCGCGGTCGTCTCCCGGGCGTCGAGCCATGCCCCTACATCCTTCGTTTTGACGAAGATCGGCCCAATCCGCTCTACCGCCGCATCTGCTACACCTTCGCCTGGAACGCCGTGCTCAGTTTCACGCTTCTCAATTTGATCGGCCTCCTGCTGGCCTCAGTCACAGGCGTTTGGCAGCTCAAGCAGATCTACTATTACGCCTATTCACCGCTCAGCGCCTCCATCCTGCTGTTCGGGATCATGGGCAAGTTGCCCCGCGTCGGTCCGTCGACCAAAGGCGAAGGGGTCGAGCGCCGCTACTTCTATGGCTCCGTCTGGGCCGCCTCCATTGCCCACGTCGTCCTCCTCCTTCTCTGGCGTGTCCTGCCGGAAACGCACGCCGGCAGCTTTGCCAAGCTCGTCGTCTTCAGTGCTGTCCTGGCGGCTGTCGGCGTAGCTGCATCGCGCGGCCAGTTGCCCCGCACCCGGCCCATCGTCTCCGGCGAGCTCATCGCGTCCGACTAACGATCTGTCGCCCGACCTTCAGTGGCGGACACGCCCGCTTTAGCGGGCGTAAAAACGGTAGCCCCCAGGCACAAACCTGGGGATTCCAGTCCAATGCACGCCTGAAAGCCCGCTTCAACGGGCGAAAGATCGACTCCCCCGCGTCGGCTGGTTCTCGCAACAATGTCAAGTCCCCCGTCGCAGCCATCCCCTGCAACCCTCTGAAAACACTCCGCAAATACTTCCGCGAACTTTGCCGAATAATTTTGTCTTCCGGCGCATAATCGCTTCATGATTGCTTGAGTCAGGCCCGCTTGCGCGGCGGACACTCTCCGCTGCCTTTGTGTTTCCGCGCGGGTTTCAGTGGAAAAATCGCCGAAGCCGCCGGAAGGGCCCAAGAAAACGCGCTCATAACTCCTTTGGATGGAGGATTTTGCGAGAAAAACCCTTTAGAATCAGGAATCTAGCGGAAATGATCGAGGGTACAAGTAACTGAAAACAAATCCCTTAACCCCAAAGAGGGGTGGGGGGAGGGGTACGATCGGCCGCTGTAAGGTCGCTCCCCGCTCGTGATTCAAATCACATTTGACCACCGGGCCGCAGAGGTATAACAAGGTTGCTATGTGTCTCGCCATTCCAGGAAAAGTCGAAGAGATTACCACCGACGGCTTGATCCGCGTCGGCCGCGTCAATTTTGGTGGGGTGGTCAAGAACGTCTGCCTCGACTACGTTCCTGAGGTCGTCGTTGGCGACTACACCATCGTCCACGTCGGCTTCGCCATCTCCAAAATCGACGAGGCCACCGCGGAGCAGACGCTTGCCGACTTCCGCGCCCTCGGTGTCCTCGACGAAGAGCTCGCCGGCGAAGAAGAAGCTTTTGCCCGTGCGGCCCTGGCGCCGCAATCGAGCTGTCCGGATGGAAGCTGCTCGATAAAAGAGTCGAGCACTGGCGGTGCCGCTACTAGCTCCGCCAACGCTGCTAATTCCAATAACAAATCCGCTGCAGAAAACCAATGAAGTACCTCACCGAATTTCGCAACGGCGAAATCGCTCGCAAGCTGGCCCGCGAGATTACGCAAATCACCACGCGCCCGTGGAAGATCATGGAAGTCTGCGGCGGCCAGACCCACTCAATTATCAGAAATGGAATCGACCAGATGCTCCCATCCGGCCCCGACGCGAGTGTCGAAATGATTCACGGCCCCGGCTGCCCCGTCTGCGTCACGCCCCTCGAACTCATCGACAAAGCTCTCGCCATTGCCGCGCAGCCCGGCGTCATCTTTTGTTCCTTCGGCGACATGCTCCGCGTCCCCGGCACCGACAGCGACCTCTTCCAGATCAAGGGCCGCGGCGGCGATGTGCGCGTCGTGTATTCACCGCTTGACGCTGTCGATCTCGCCGTCAAGAATCCGGACAAGCAAGTCGTCTTCTTTGGCGTCGGCTTTGAAACCACCGCACCGGCTAACGCCATGAGCGTGCATCTGGCCAAGCGCCGCGGGCTCAGGAATTTCTCCGTGCTCGTTTCGCATGTGCTCGTTCCCCCCGCCATTACCGCAATCCTCCAGTCCCCCGGAAACCAGGTTCAGGCATTTCTCGCGGCGGGTCACGTCTGCAGCGTGATGGGTTATTGGCAGTATCCACCTATCGCCGAGAAATTCGGCGTGCCGATCGTGGTCACCGGTTTCGAACCTTTAGACCTGCTCGAAGGCATTCGTCGCGCCGTTGTCCAGCTCGAGGCCGGCCGCCACGAAGTGGAGAACGCCTACAGCCGCGTCGTCACCTTCGACGGCAATCAAGCGGCACAAGCGCTGCTCGCCGACGTCTTCGAAGTCACCGATCGCGCCTGGCGCGGCATCGGCGTGATCCCGAACAGCGGCTGGCGGCTCAACGCGGACTATCGCGAATTCGACGCCGAAGAACGCTTTCACATCACTGGCATTCATACGCAAGAGTCGGCGCTTTGCCGTTCCGGAGATGTGCTGCGCGGAATCATCAAGCCGGCCGAGTGCGCGGCCTTCGGCAAAGAGTGCACCCCCCGCCACCCATTGGGCGCAACCATGGTCTCGAGCGAAGGCGCCTGCGCCGCCTATTTCAACTACGGCCGTTTCCTTTCCGCCGAAGATCTCGCAAGTGCCGGCTCTGCGCTCACCGGAGTAGCGCATGGCTGACAATGCCAAAGTCGTCGCGCCGCCGTCGGAAAAAGCCGCGCCGGATTTTTCGAACTGGTCCTGCCCGCTTCCGCTTGCCGACTACCCCACCATCGTGATGGGCCACGGCGGCGGCGGCAAACTTGGCTCGGAGCTGGTCGAGCACCTGTTTCTACCCGCATTCCGCAACCCCGCTCTTGAAAATCTGGGTGACGCTGCCGTGCTCGACGTTGGCGGCGCGCGCCTCGCGCTCTCGACCGATTCCTTCGTCGTGCAACCGTTGTTTTTCCCGGGTGGCTCGATCGGAGAGCTCGCTGTCAACGGAACCGTAAACGATCTCGCAGTTTCGGGAGCCGACCCGAAGTTCCTCAGCGCAAGCTTCATCCTCGAAGAAGGTTTCTCGCTGGCGCAACTCGCAGCCATTGTTGACGCGATGGCCAAATCGGCCGCGACTGCCGGCGTCCAGATTGTTACGGGCGACACAAAGGTTGTCGAGCGTGGCCACGGCGACGGTTGCTACATCACTACCGCGGGCGTCGGGATTCTCCGCGCGGACATTCAAGTTGGCCCGCATCACGTTGAACCGAACGACGCGATCATCGTCTCCGGAACCATCGGCGACCATGGCATGGCCGTCATGAGCGTGCGCGAAGGCCTCGAATTCGAAAGCCCCATCCGCTCCGACTGCGCCGCGCTCAACGGAATGATTGCTGAAGTTCTCGATGCCGTCGGTGCGGCCGTACACGCCATGCGCGACCCTACCCGCGGCGGCCTCGCATCCACGCTGAACGAGATTGCGCAGTCTTCGGATGTAGGCATTGTCATCAACGAGGCCAGCGTTCCAGTGCGCCACGAGGTGCAGTCGGCCTGCGAGCTGCTCGGCCTCGACCCAGTCTACGTCGCCAATGAGGGCAAGGTCGTTTTCTTCGTTGCGCCCGAAGCCGCCGATCGCGTGCTTGCCGTCCTGCGCGCCCACCCTCTCGGAAAAGACGCCGCGCACATCGGTCACGCCACCGCCGAGCATAAGCGCATGCTGGTCGCGCGCACCACCATGGGAGCCAACCGCGTCATTCCCACCATGATTGGCGAACAGTTGCCGCGCATCTGCTAGTTCATCCGCTGCTCCGATCAGAACTGTTGAACTGGACGCCTTCGTGAGTTGTGCCGCGCGCGAAAATAAGTTTTTTCAAATTACATTCGTAAGTTGGTCTTCCACACTCCCCGCCCAATACTGCTCAAACCGCGGCTCTCCCCGCCGATAGATGAGAAAAGGCTAAGACTCCACTCGGCTCACGTTGAGCCTCCGAGATTCTGCGCCTTTGCGGTCAATTGGAATGCGTCGACTTATCAGAACCATCTCCTGTTTCGCCTCCGCACTGCTGCTCGCAAGCTGCGGAGGAAATCTGTGCGTTTTCGCTCCGCCGGAAAACATGCCGCTTCCTGTCGCTGGCGTCGCAAACCCTGTCGACGAATCGCGGATGGTCATGCTCCAAGGCAATGTGCATCCATTGGCGCGACAAGACTTCGATCAGGGTGACGTGAATCCAACGACGCGCCTCGACCGGATGCTGCTCCTGCTCAACTCCTCGCCGGCCCAACAAGCTGACCTCAACGATCTTGTAGCCGCGCAGCAGGATCCGTATTCACAGCTCTTTCACCAATGGCTCACACCCGCCGAATTCGGCGCTCGCTTCGGCGCGAGCGATACGGACCTGGCGCAAGTGTCTGCGTGGCTCGAGATGCACGGACTCATCGTCGACGAAATCCCTGCTGGGCGACGGCTCGTCGTCTTCTCCGGTTCAGCCGCACAAGTCTCCTCCACGTTTCGTACCGGCCTGCGCAACTATCGCGTCAACGGAGCCTTGCACCTCGCCAACGCTTCGGACCCACAGATTCCCGCGCCGCTGTCTGGCTTGGTCGCCGGCGTAGTTTCCCTCCATGACTTCCGCCGCGTATCGGAGATGCGCACGAGAACGCCGTTCGCCGCGCAGCCTGACTACTCGGCCGGAGCCACGCATTACCTCTTCCCGGCCGATTTCGCCACCATCTACGACCTGAACCCGCTCTTCAGCGCGGGAACCAACGGAACCGGCATTTCCATTGCCATAGCGGCGCGCAGCAACATCCGGCTCAGCGATGTGAAAGCATTCCGTTCCATGGCCGGCTTGGCCGCGAACGACCTCACGGTAACTCTCGCCGGCGCCGATCCGGGATTGGTCAACCACGATCAGGACGAGTCCACTTTGGACGCGGAGTGGAGCGGCGCCGTTGCACCGGACGCCTCGGTGAATCTTGTCGTCGCGGCTACAACGGCCACCACCGACGGCGTCGATCTGGCGGCTGCCTGGATCGTGAATCACAGCGCAGCGCCGGTGGTGAGCGTGAGCTACGGCAGTTGCGAGCGGGACATGGGCGCGACGGAGCAGGCTTTCTACAACAGCCTGTGGGAGCAGGCGGCAAGCCAGGGAATGAGCGTCTTTGTTGCCTCAGGCGATTCGGGTGCTGCCGGCTGCTCGGCACCTAACAACAAGCTGGGCACACAAGCGGCCGTCAACGGGCTCTGCACGTCGCCCTACTCCACCTGTGTCGGCGGAACGGAGTTCGACGAAGGATCGAACACGGCGCACTATTGGTCGGCGGCAAACTCGTCGAGCTACGGCTCGGCGCTCGCGTACATTCCGGAGGAGGTCTGGAACGAGAGCGCGTCGAACGGTGGCGCAGGATTGTGGGCGTCGGGCGGAGGCGCAAGCACGGTGCACGCGCAGCCTGCATGGCAAGCCGACGTGGACGGCGCAGCCGCTGCCAACGGTGAGCGAGCCGTCCCCGACATCTCGCTCGCGGCTGCCGACCACAACGGCTATTTCGTGGTTGAGAACGGATCGTTCTGGATTGCTTCGGGCACGTCCGCGGCCGCGCCGTCGTTTGCCGGCATCATGGCGCTGGTGGCAGAAAGTCAGCACGGCGCTCCGCAAGGCAACTCCAATCCCCGGTTGTATGCTCTGGCGAACTCAAAGGACGATCCGTTCCACCCTACGCCATCCGGCGATAACACGGTGCCCGGCCTCGCGGGTTTCACCGCCACTGGCGCGACGTACAACCTGGCCACCGGCCTTGGATCCGTGGATGGAGCGATGCTGGTGAACAACTGGAGCCCTCTAAGAAATCCGCCAACGCTTGCGCTGACGGCAGCCGCACAATCCGTAGCGGTCTCCCAGGGCGGCTCGGCGACTTTCGCATTCACCGCCACGACCGGAGGCTCATTCGCAGGCGCCGTCAGTTTCTCTGTCGCTGGCTTGCCTGCAGGCGTCACAGCTGCGTGGTCCGCGAATCCCGTCGCAGTTTCCACGAGTGCCGGCCCAAATCATGTCACGCTCAACCTGACGGCGGCGCAAAGATCAGCCATCGGTTACTTCCCGTTTGTCGTTTCGGCTGCGGGCGATGGTCTCACGTCGAGACAGGCCGTGACTCTGCTGGTCCAGCCCCGCTCGGTCGCCTGCTCGCGCTTCGGACTCTTACCCACGAGATGTGCGCCGCTTCCGCGCACGCCAATCCCGCTGGCTGGCCCGTCGCACAATTTCACCTCAGTACGCTCCCGCTAACGAGAGCGCCTAGGCAAACAATCCGAACGCCTGTTCGATTCGCGCGGGTAATGCCGCTGGAGCGTCTGGAAGCTTTTCGCTGATCTCAAGCACAGTCGCCGGCTGCGACGCCAACGCTTTGAGCCCCTTCACTGTCGCCGGCCAGTCGATCGTGCCATCGCCGGGCCACAGGTGCTCGTCCTTGAAGCCGCGATTGTCGTGCACGTGAACGGATGCGATGCGCTCGCCCAGAGTGGCGATCGCGGCGGCGGTTCCTACTGTGATGTGCGCGTGGCCAAGATCGAGGCACACGCCGACATTTGCCAGGTGCCCCATTTCGAGAATCAGAACCAGATGTTCGGGCGTCGTGGCCTCGCTCAGCAGATTCTCCACCAGCAGCCGGACGCCGAGCGGGCGTGCAAACGCGCCCAAATGCTCAAGAGCGGTGAGCGCGAGCTCAATCGTGCGCTGCGACCAGGCGTCGTCCCGTTCGCCGAGATGGACCACGAGATTGCGAAGGGGGATGTGCTCAGCCGCTTCCAAGGCGCGCTTGATCTCATCCATGGCGTCGATGCGCCGGGCCTTGTCAGGGTGCAGTACATTAACGCCAAGACCGCCGGAGCGGCCCATTTCGCGGTCAGCATACAACGGGGCGTGCATGGAGAGCGGTTGCAGTGCGTTCCCTCGGAACCACTCGGCGAGCTCTGCCACCTCTTCGCGGTTGGTGTAGTCGAAATGCTGGCGCGCGGCGAAGATCTCCACTGCCTGCGCCCCGGAGCGCTCCGCCAGTTCAAGCAGACCTGGATGCAGACGATGGTTCAGGAACAGATGAGTCGAAAGGACGCGCAGCATCTTCGAGAAGCCCCTTGCGCCAGACGAATGAAAGGTGCGGACCCGGCGCTAGGATCATTCTCGCACCCTGACAGGGATTTCTCGCATCGGCTCTGTTGCGAAAGATGATGCGGGACGCAAACGCTCGTTGCGCGGCATCGATCTCTCGTTGGCGCGCCAATGCTTCTCGCGGTCAGCGGGAATTGTCCAACGCTGACCGTCTATCATCGATTCGGAGATGCCGCGATCGAACCGTTTGTGTCGGAGAAGCCACAATAGAACCGTTTGTGGGAGTTTGAACGCTTGAAGGAAATTTTCTGGATCGAAGGAACACCGCCTGTCATCGTGGCCATTGTTCTTCGCCCGCGCGGCGAAGATTGGCTCAACGACGAGCTGTTGCGTTACAAGCGGAGCGGAGTTGAGGTTCTCGTCTCGC
>Ga0265339_10003727_pt1 | contig 10633 bp, 11 predicted proteins | sample 4CB219metaG_FD_202085 | JGI IMG/M metagenome (GOLD analysis project Ga0265339, IMG submission 202085) | Rhizosphere microbial communities from Carex aquatilis grown in University of Washington, Seatle, WA, United States - 4-CB2-19 metaG | ecosystem: Host-associated > Plants > Roots >...
AAAACGCCCAAGCACCGCCGCCACCCAGTGAATGCCCTACGGCGACAAAAGTATTGTACTTGCATCCACCGCTTGCCGTCTTGTATGGCTTGTCGAGTCCCTGCTTGGTTATCCAGTTCAATGCATTTTGGAAACCATTGTAGTTTGAATAGATCACGTAGTCGTCCTTCGAGTCGTCAGTGACAGGAACGGACGAGGGATTTGGGTCGATACCTGCGTCGATCAGAAACTGATTAATGGTTTTTGCGTTACCACCGTCCTTTACGGTGCGGTTCTTGTCGTAGTTTCCAAGCCCTTCAAAGGCGAAGATGATCCGCATCTCCCCCGACGGGTCCAGCCCATTGATCGGATTGTCGCCATTCCATGCAGCCTCTACGACTTCCTCCACCGCAACCGATGCCGTCCAGAAGCCATCGTAAGCCGCAACCGATGTGGCCGTACACGCCGTCTCCGATGGCGATTGATCGGCCTGTACGTCGAGTTCCAGTGTGTCGGGCATCGTGTGCATTCGTGAATGGTAGAGCGCCGCCACGCGCGGTACAAGAACATTCCCGCCGCCACCCCCGGCCCGCCCCGGCATCCCCCCCGGCACCCTGCCATCCCCTCCCACGCCCTGCCTCCTGGGACGGTTTGCGGCGCTCCCACGGCGGGCAGCTTTGCGCCTCCGGCATCAGCATCACCTGGCACTGAGTGGCACGCCTTGCACGCCGGGAACGGGGCAGCTTAAGCAGCTAAAAGAAGAAGGGCGACAGGCCAAGGGCTGGGAGTCTCTGCGGCTCTATGCGGCGGGGGGGGCTGCCGCGCAGTTCGCGGCAGGCCGCTTGCCGAAGGCCCCGTTATTGGCCGGGCAGGCCAATGCTCCGCGCGCGAAGAAGAAGGGTCTTGGGCACCTGCAACGGCGCGCGAAGCTGGGGTTGTCTGTAACACCCCTGGCGGTAATTTCACGCCCTCGGATGCGCTTCCTGGGGCGCTCCTGGGCGCGCACCATTATCACGCCGACACCGCCCCGGCTGAGGCATCACGAGCGCCGGCGTGCGCGCCATCTTGCGCATCGTTTCGGCGCATTCGACAGGGGTTCGACGGCGATCCGGCGCGCCAACAGGCGCACGATCACGACGCCGGCGGAAGCGCCCGGGCCATGGCCGATGCCGTCGCCGCCATCCTCGCCGGCGCTGCAATGACCGCAGCGCCATCGCCTCGGTGAAGCGTCCACCGCAGCGCCGCAATCCCCTGTAAATGCAGGCGAACAACCCCTTGCCGCTGCTGTTTCTTTTATCTTGCCTTCCTTCTCTTTCCCCCTCTCCCTCCCATTCCCTCACGCAAAAACGCGACAGGCTGGCCGATTCAGAAGCGAGTCGGTTCACCGTCGCGAAGTCTCTGTAAACGTGGATGGGAAGGCGCGTTGGAGAGGATGCGAGTCGGTCCCTTTCTTCTTGTCCTCCCACGCCTCGCTTTGCCTCCTGCGCTCCCCTCCGCGTCACTCTGGTATGATCGGCGACGCTTCGGCAGACGATGCCGATGCCGGCGGATCGGTGGGCGTGGCCGGCACTGTGGGCGTCTCTGTGGTGGGCGTGGTGGGCGTGGCCGGCACTGTGGGCGTCTCTGTGGTGGGCGTGGTGGGCGTGGCCGGCTTCTCGCAACTGGTGGGATGGAAGCGCTTGTGCGCCTCCTGAATCTCGCGCATGGCCAGATGCGTGTAAATCTGCGTGGTCTCAAGACTCGCGTGGCCCAGCATGATCTGGATGTGCCGGATGTCGCACCCGTTGGTAAGCAACCCGGTGGCGAACGCGTGGCGCAGCAGGTGACAGCTTCCCGGCTTATTGATGCCGGCCTTCTTGATGATGTCGCGCACCGCCTTGGTCAAATGGCTGTCGGTGTAGCGCGTCGCCCAGCTTGTCAGGAACAACGCCGGCTGATTCATCGACGGGCACAACGCGGGCCGCACCTCGGTCAGGTAGCGCTCCACCCACTCAATGGCGCGCTCGCCGATGGGCACCACCCGGTCCTTCTTCCCCTTGCCCAGCATCACGTGCACAAGCCCCTGCGACAGGTCCACGTGGGCGATGTCCAGGCCGCACAGTTCCATGCGGCGGATGCCGGTGGAATAAAGCACCTCGACCATGGCGCGATCGCGCACGCCCATCGGCTGCTTCGTGTCGGGCGCGTGCAGGATCGTCTCCACGTCCTCCGGGGATAACAGCGCCTTGGGCAGACGCTTCTCCTTGCGTGGCCGGTCGAGGTCGGAAGCCGGGTTGTACAGGATCAAGCCCTCTCGCGTCAGGTAGCTGAAGAACTGCGCCATGGAGACCAGCCACGCGTTCTGTGTGCCCACGGTCAAGGGCGTGGCGTCGGGCTTCCTGTAGTGGAACAGGTAACTCTGGTAGGAGAGGATCACCGCCCGCGTGACTTGCCGGGCCTGGGTGAGGCCCAGCGCTTCACAGTATTTGCGGAAGTAGGCCAGATGCCGCTCCATGCGGTAGACCGTGCGCGGCGAGTAGTTGCGCACGCGCTTGTATTCGAGGTAGCGCGCCGTCATGAACAAGAGGCTCTGCGGGTCCTCCCAGCGCCCGCCCTTGCCGTAATGGGCGGCGCTGCCGGCGTTGTCGCCTTGCGTGTGAGGATGAGGTTGCATGTGCTGATCTCCTGTTACGATTGCGATGCCCTGCCGGCTCTGCGCCGCGCCTATATACACTTCCCGGCAGTTTTTCTTTTTAGCCGGCTCTTGAAGCAGCTAAGCAGCTAAAGAAGAAAGAGATAGAGCAAAAACACCCGTGCAAAACTACTCCCGTCATCGGGGCGCTAACCGCCCGTCATCGGGGCGCTAGACTCGGGTTTTCACCCGTCAATGGGTGGTTTTTGCCCGTCAAAGCCCGTCGTACCTGGGGGTAGAATGGGCGGTTGGATGGTCCCGGCAAGCCGTGCCAAGGGCGCAAGGCCATTGATGAACAGATTCCCGTCGGCCCCTTGGCCGTCCCACGCCAGTTCATACTCCCACCGATTGGCCAGCCCCGGCACCCGGTGGCTTACCACGTATTCGAGTTCCAAGAGCTTGAGCAAGTGCTCCTTGACCTGGGTGACGCTCCACCCGGTCTTCTCCCGGATCGTCCGCCGGCTGAACCGCACCGCGTCCGCCCTGATCTGGTGCTGCTTGGCCATCGCCTCCACCATCTCATGCAGGGCGATCAGGAACGAACGCGTGGGCGGCGAGAGTTCATCCAGGCTGCGCCCCAACGTCTGCACCGCCAGTTCATGCACCAGCTTCACGTCGTCGATGTCCACCTCGATGTATTGGAGCGTCTGGCCCTTGTGCTGGCAGCTTTTAATCTCCTTCTGGTACTGCCGCAGGAAGGCCGTGGTGCGGATCAACCCGAGATACTTTTTGTGATCGCGGCGCAGGCGTAACTGGTGATCGGGGAACGTCAACGCCTCGGCGAAGGGGTTGTTGACCCGCAGCGGCCGCAGCAAGCGCTGGGCGTTGTGATGCGTGGTTAAAACATCCTGGCGGTCGATGTCGCGGAGCAACCCACGCAACGTCTCCTCCTGGCGCTGCGCCTGATGAATGCGCTGCGTCTGCGAGCGTCCCTCGTCCACGCTGAGGATCAAGTACCGATTCTCAAGCTCGTAATCCGTCTCGGGCTTTGTGCTTGTCGTGAACTGCGCCACCGGCCCCTTCACGCGCTTGAGCTGCGTGGTGGGCATGCCGCCGTCGGGGTCCTTGACCGTCACCGCCAGCACCAGCTCGTTTTCGCTCTGCAAGATTTTGAGTGGGTAGCTCGCCTGGCTGCTCCCTTCGTCCTCCACGATCGCCAGAACTTTATGAGCCAGCCCATCCTCCGGCAGGTAATACAACGCCTGCCCGGTCATGGCCGTCACCACCTGCTTGTCCTCGGCCGGCACGAAGTCCAGGATGGCGTTCATCAAGGAAGATTTGCCGGCAGCGCTGCGCGCGGTGATCTGGCCACTGAGCGGCTTCGACAGCTTCCGGCTGACCGCGATCAGGTAGCCCAACAATTTATTCGTCTCCTCGCCCACCACGCCGGCCAGTTCAAAGTCCGACAGCAACCGCCGGAATAACTGCGGCTCACGCAACAGCGCTAAAGCCCTGGCCTCCTCCTCCGGCGTCATCTTCGGGCCGGCGTTGATCGGCGCGGCGATGGTGGCCTTGGCGAGGATCTGCGCCTCCTGGTGCGCCTCCAGCTTCACGAGCAACTGCGTAAGATCCGTCTCCATCGTGGGCCGCGGCACACCGAGGATCTGATGGCCCGCGGCGATGAACGCCGTGCGCTGCCGGGCGTTGTACAGGTCCAGCGTGTCCACGTGGAAGCGCTCCTGCCGGCCTTCGCCGTACACCACGCGCAAGTTCACCTTCAACTGATCGAAGCTGGTGTTGTTCTCCAACCCCCGCACCCGATATGCCCGTCCCCCGATGCGCAGTTCCGCCTGCTTGCCCTCGTGCAACAGTTCAAATGCCGGCGCATCACCGGTCGGCGGCAATGGCGGCGCTGACGCCGGCATGGATGCAGACGGCGGCGCGATCGGCGCGGCTGGTGATGCCGGGGGGGGCGGCACGGTCGCCCTGGTCACGTCGCCCACGTTCGCCGGCACACGGATGGATGCGGCCCGTTCCACCGGCAGGAGTCTGCGGGCAGCAGCTAAAAGAGAAGTGAACGCATCTTGCGGCTTGTCATCTTTGCCGCGCGTGCCGGCGGTGCCGCGCAACAGGTCGTTGACGTCGGTGTGCGCCTTGAACTCCACGCGCCACGCTTCCACGCCCTCCGGCTCAAGCTGCTGCGCCAGTTCGTTCGCCGCCTTGTTGCCGGCTTCGTCGTTGTCGTAGCAGAGCAAGACGCGCCGCGGTTTCCTGTGCCGCAAGAGTTGCCAGTGATCCAGGGTAAACCCGTTGACGCCATAGCTGGCCGTGGTGTTCTTGAATCCCATCACCCACAACGACAGCGCATCAATGAGCGCCTCGCACAACAACCATTCCTCCTGGCCGGCCACACCCTGCGCATTCCACACGCCGGCATGCGGCCCCGGCAGGTACAGGTGCTTGGGCGCGTTGCGCACCGGCTTGCTGACGCGCCGCCCGTACATCTCCACCACGTCGCCGGCACCGTTGTACACCGGGAACGTCACGCACCCGCAAAAATGCTCGTGCCCGGTCTCCTTCAAGACGCCGATGGTGAGCAACTGCTCCTTGAGCGCCTTGCCGGCGCTGGTGGTCGTGGGCACGCGATACCCCAGCGTCCGGTTCGACCAGCCCAGCTTGAACGTGTTGACTGCCTCCGGCGTGAGAATGCCCCGCTCGCGCAGGTACTCCATGCCGGTAGACGTGTTGAGCATCGTTTTGTGATAGAAGTCCGCCACGTGGGCCAGCAGCGCCGCGTCACTTATCGCCATGCCCGGCTCAATGAGAACCGGGTGTTGTGTGCCAAAGCGTGTTGTGAGCATCGGCGCTGCCAGCCCCTCGCGCGGCTTCTCTGCCTTCTCCCCGCCGGCGTCTCCCGCGCCGCCGCCCCCGGCGCCCATCTCCCGTCTGAGGACATCCACCGCATGGCGGAAGCTGACTTTTTCATAGGCCATGATGAACGCGATCACGTCCCCGCCCTTGTTGCACTCCCCGAAGCAGTGCCACAGGTTCTTGCTTGGCGTGATGACAAAGGAGGGTTCGCGGTCGTCGTGGAACGGGCAGCATGCCGCCAGATTCTCCCCCTGGCCCTTCAACTCGATCCCCCGCCGCCGGCACAACTCCGCCAGCGACACCTCCCGTTTCAACCGCTCCAATTCGTCGTCGGGGATTCGCGCCATGGGTTTTTGCCTCCGTGCTGGGAACCCTGTCAAGAGGATTTATGCGTTTCTCGTCACTTTTTTTAACGACAACTAACGTCCAATAGAGTATACGTTATGCGTTAGTCAGACAAGCCGCAAGTGTTTTTGCGTTTCGGAAGGACGGTAAAATGAACGCCATGCCAAGACACAAACAACCTTCTCCCTCCATCACCGGCTTCGGCGCAAGACTCGCCGAGTTCCGCCGTGCGCGCAACATCACCCAGGTGCAACTGGCCGAAGCCACCGGCACCACCCAACGGGCGATTTCCTACTATGAGAATGAGGCTGGCTATCCCCCCGTCGATGCCATCGTGCGGCTGGCTGATGCCCTGGGCGTCTCCACCGATGAACTGCTCGGCATGCACGCCACCAAAAGCGCCAAGGCCCATAGCGAACACAATGACCCGGACCTGCGCCGTTTCTGGAAGAAGTTCCAGCAGATTGCCCGCCTCCCCGAGAAGGACCAGCGCGCCGTCATTCGCCTGGTCAACTCCCTGGCTAAAGCCTCCTGACCCGCCACCGCACACGCCCCTGGCATTTCCTTCCCCGGATGGCTACTCACGCTCATCGGCAGATACAACGGTTCATGGGAGTGCCCACACACGGACGCTTCGCATCGGGAAGGATGGCGCTCAGGCACGCGGCCCCCTTCCTCTTGGGCCGACAATGTGAATGGGCGGGCGAAGGGGAACACGTGGGACTATGCGGATATAGACGGGAATGGGCGGGATGATGCTGAACGTGGCACGTGGCGCACACGCTTTACCCGCGCCGATCCTGCCGGCGGGGATGACGCGGGGCGGGCGGGGCCCGGGCCGGCGGGAGGGCTCCCGCCTCGCGGCAGACCCCGCATCACGCCATGCGCTGGGGGGTCCGGAGTAACACCCCCCCTTCTACTGACCACAAGGGGTAATCCGCACGACAGGTAGGCGTTTTCACGCGCTCGGCGAGTTCATAATTATTAACGTCGTTGACGCAAAAGCGTTGTGACACACGATTGTTGCACGTGGTTCTTGCATCCGAACCTTGTCACACAGTAAGGCAGTGGGATCGCGACGCGGTGCGCGACCGGCACAAAGGAGGCCCCTGATGATTGTTTCCCTGAATCTCCCCGAAGAGGCGGTTGCCTTCATCGACAAGATGGCCACCGAGTGCAAGCAAAGCCGCTCGGCCTGGATGACCGATGCCCTGCGCAAGATGCAGTTGATGGATTCCCCAGCCGGCAGGAAGGGATTCGCCCACCTGGTCCTGGGCGTCATGGCCGAAAGAGCGCTGCGCGCCGGCCAGCCCCTCGAACGCGTCCGCCAACTCTTCCCGGATTTTGAGCGTGAATTGCCCGCCCTTGCCGCTGGACCTTCTGGCAGCGCCCCGCAGCTTCCCGCCGCCGATGCTTCCCCCGCGCCGCCCGCGCCCCAATCCGTCCCCGTCACCCGCCGCAGGCCCTACCAGCGCGCCGGCACACGCGCGGCAACCTTCACGTGTCCATGCCCAGCGGATCGACACGGTTGACAGGCTCATCGATAGGAGCGTTGTACACGTTCGGGCCGTCCACATACCCCAGCGGCTCCTGGCCCAGCCACCGCTGCACGCCCGGGTGCATGTCCCGGTGCCGGAAGTCCATCAAGCCGGCATCGGGATCAACCCGCCCGCCTTGGAACATTTGATTGAACCCCTCGCCGCTCTCGCCGGCGTCGGCGGCTGGCTCGCCCTCGGGCTGCTGCTCGCCGTAGGCGTCATGCGTGAACGGCCCGCCGGCATCACGCGCAGCCTGCGGATTGTAAAGGTAGTCGATGCCCTCGATGAGCGGCGCAGACGGATCATGCGGCATCCCTGCGCTCACGTCGTCGCCGGCGTCATCATCGTCGAAGCAATCTTGCAAACGGTTCATGTGTCATCTCTCCTTTACAAAAGCTTGGGGCAAGACAACGCGCCACCGGGAAGGCGTGCATCAGCGCGACGCGGTTTCGCCAATGCCAACAGCCAAGACAGTGGCAACACCACGGTCTTCAAGGTGTCGCCTGGTGGCGCGCCTACCTATTCGCGAGACATTGTGGTTGAGCCGCCTCAGATTACAGGAATGACCTTGCGTAATACCTCATCACAAAACGAGACTAATCTGGAGCTAAATGAGTACCTGCATTTGACTGGCACTGCATCTGCGGATCTGACGATTACACCGGAATCCGTCAAAGCCGCCGTCGAAGGTGGCCCCCGACCTGGAGAGCGCCATTATAGATTGCTACTGGAGGCAAGTCTTTCGGGCAGCCGTGTCGAAGAATTTATGCATCTCTACACAATTCTATTGACGTGTTTCAATGATCCTGCCTTGGCTGTTTGTTTACGCACGTCACTTGAACATCTGGCATATGAACCTCTCGCACGCACCGCTACCCATGTATATGCCGGAAATCACTCGATCCTGCGCGCGTTCGTTAGAATTCATTGGCGAGGTGGAACCCGTTGACTCATTTCCCACCATCCCCCTGGGGAGGCCGGAGGGGGATAGAGGGGGTGGGGACCCGCCTGCCGAACACGAAAGAACCCCGCCATCGGCGGGGTTCTTTCGCATCACCCACTAGTTATTGTCATCCGCCAGGAACACAAAGGGCACCGGCTCGTCAGGCTTGGTGCCAATGAAGAACTGCACGTTGTTGCGGTCCTGATGCACGGACACCATCCGACCGAGTCGGGGCCGGTGCTCAGCGGACGCGGCGCCGCCGATGCCGGCGGCGGTGGAACTGGCGACGTGGCGTTTGATGGCTTCGAGAACGTCACGCATATCCAGCATAGCATATGCTCCGCGGGTGATGCGGAAGTGAAATTCCGCGTGGACGAAGGGAGATTGCATGTTGAGAGATGAAATGTTGCTGGTAAATCGACCGGTGGCCTTTGCTGTCGGCCAAGAACGCCTCGCAGGCGGAGTCCTTGCCGGGGTCAACGCCCTTGCGGCTTGACGACGGTGAGGTGCCTGTACGATGAAGAATGCCGACAGCCCGTGAGGCTGGCGGGCGGGGGCAAACGCAGTTTGGGTTACTGACGCTTCTTTGCAGCTTCGCGGATACCCTTCAAGCTGGTTTCGCCAGTGACTTCGCGCATGTGTCCAACCGTAGCGTTCGGTGAGAATCCGGGAATTGGGTTGGACAGATTCTTGTTCTTGGCGTCGCTCCGCTTCTGGTCAATCCGACCCGTGAGCGGGGCGCCTTTATCGCGGTGACGTCCGTCTAATCCTGGTTCCTTCATGGTTCACTCCTTTGAATGCTGGCGAAGAGGCCAAACCGAAATCACCGTAGACATGTTGCTGAGCAGAGTCAACTTCAGCGTCCGAAAAAAGTACGAATGGCTTCGCCATCGCAGAGGTCCTTCCGCATATGTGAAACCCCCTTGTATGTTGCTTTGGCATTCAGATTGGTTCCGATCGGCCGCGTGAGCGGCGGGGTGATCGTGAGAACACCCCTTGCGTGAGCAGTTTTCGTAAAGGACATCTAAAGGACATCCGGTTTTGTCCCACCCCACCTGTCTGCGGACGGCGTGAGCCGCCGAGGAGGCGCGTGAGCGACGACGATGGCCGCGAGGACGTGCGGACGAAGCGGGCCGCTTTCTGACACCAACCGCTCACGCAAGACTGCGATATACCCTTGCGGAGAAAGGGATAATCAGAAAGGACACCCTTCCAGGGTCAAGGAAGGGGGTCTGGAAGGGGTGTGGACAACGGAAATCGTTCGAATCTCTTACTCTCCGCTGTCCCATTCCCAGGTCGGGTTGCCCGAGAAGAAATCCTTGATATCCTCAAGGAGATGCTGTCGAACCTCGTTCAACTGGGGCAGTTTCCCCCCCGCATCTTGAACAAATTCCCCAACGCCGGCTACCCCGCTCCCCCTCTCATTTCCGCTTCAGTACCAGGACTTGGCATCCTCAATTTTCACGCCAACACCGCTCCCTCGGGTGCCATTGGCCTCCGGGGCGAGGGGCCCCCGGTGGCCATGCCCCATGTGGTCACGTCCTCCCGATTGCATCCCATAAGCCCCGTCTCGCGCCCCCGGGGATAGTTGACGCTGGAGAGCCGGCTGCCGAAAGTGGCGTTCGGGTATTTTGGATCGCTCTCCAATTATATACTCCCGAACCCTTTTTCATTTCCACCCAAGTATATGCTCCCGTGACCTTCCCCACGTTTGGCGTGCGCGAGGAGTATTGCTCGATTCAGGCCGGCCTCGAACGTTTCGCGGCTCAGGTAGCCTAAGTGAGAGTGCCGCCGCTGGCGGTTCTAGGAGACCTCCAGCTATTCAAAGATCGCCAGGATCGCCTCCTGGCGGGTGATAAACTCCATCCGAGCGTCACTGGAAACCTGTCGATTCATTTCGCGTTTCGCGTTGACCGAGCTTCTCGTTAAAATCCCCCTCATGCCGCTGTCTTGGTCCGAGTTCGTCGCCCACCGCAGGCGTCTCCCGCTCCAGTATTTTCCCGCGGCGGGCGCCACTCGCACAATCGCGATTTGCTCGCACATCTGGTGGACCGAACAAATCGGATTGGCGCTGTTCAACGCCGGCTTTAATGTCGCTTTTCTCCAGCCGTTCTATCTTTTTTACACCGATAAATATGCGTGGGATAACTTTGACGTCTGCTGGCAGGAGCACCGCCAGGTTTTTCGAGATGCCCGCGTTGATCTGCTTTTGGGGGGAAACGATTCGGCGTTGGCGGTTCACCCCCGGACCGGCGAGCGCATCCACCATGGAATCCGCCCAGATGGGTCACCTATACCCGTTGTCAATTGGTGGTGGGACGACCTTCGCGTGAGGCCTGCGCTTGC
>Ga0265339_10003731_pt1 | contig 10624 bp, 8 predicted proteins | sample 4CB219metaG_FD_202085 | JGI IMG/M metagenome (GOLD analysis project Ga0265339, IMG submission 202085) | Rhizosphere microbial communities from Carex aquatilis grown in University of Washington, Seatle, WA, United States - 4-CB2-19 metaG | ecosystem: Host-associated > Plants > Roots > Rhizosphere...
AGTATTTATTGGATGATCTGTAGCAAGTTTTTCCTCTATATCTTTGAGCGTTCCAATGTATAATAAATCCTGTGGTTTTAGTTTATCAACTTTTCCTTCAAGGATTGCCTTTACGTCGTTAACCGTATCACGAAGTGCGACATGAACACCTTTTTTTTCAGTTTGCGTTTCAACGACGGTAAAATTTTGTGTCATAAAATTTTGAAGCATTTTTGCGCGTTTATATGTTGTCTGATCTTCTGTGGATAATTCTGATTCTCCGATCAAAGAGACGATTCTTTCGAGGGATTTTGCTTTTTTGAGAATTGTTTGGGCATCAATTGCTGTTTGATAATGTAGTTCGCCGACTGTCTCAACATTCAATGAGGAAGAATTTGATGAAAGAATATCAATCGCAGGGAAGCGGCCTTCTTGATAGACTTGTCGTGAAAGAATAAGTCCAGAATCCAAATAGGGAAAGATTGATTGTACACCACTGTCTGTTAAATCATCAGCAGGGACATAAATTGCTTCAAAGGTTGTGATAGCGTTTTTTGCAGTTGAAACGAGTCGTTCATGGAACGATGCCATCTCTGATGCAAGTGTTGCTTGGTATCCGCCTTCAGATGGAATGGCATTCATCAATGTAGACAATTCATACCCGGATTGAGCAAAACGGAATATGTTGTCAATAAAAAACAATACGTCTTTTCCCATAGCATCTCTATAGTGTTCTGCTAGAGTTACGCCGGTAAATGCTGTACGAAATCTGAGTGCAGGATTTTCTCCCATACTTCCATAAACTAGACTAACCCCTTGCATAACTTTACTTTCTATCAATGTCTGAAAAAGTTCTTCTCCTTCACGAGTACGTTCACCAACACCGGTAAAAACAGAAACGTTTTTTTCAGGATTTAAGATAACAAGATTGTGGATAATCTCTGAAATGATAACTGTCTTACCGACACCAGCACCTCCAAACAATCCCACTTTGCCGCCTTTGACAATAGGGGTGAAAAAATCAACCGGTTTTATGCCAGTTTCAAGAACCTCTTTTGGAATTGTGACATTTGCGAATGAGATACCTTTTGAAATAATTGGTTTGTAATCCTTTGCAACAATCGGACCAAGTCCATCCTGTGGCTCTCCTAGTGTGTTAATGACCCTACCAAGCATTTCTTGCCCAACAGGAATCCTGATCGGCTGTTCAGTGGTTATAACAATCGCTCCATGGTGCAATTTGGTCACTTCTGTTAACGCGAGGCAAAAAAATGAATTTGGAGACGCAGAACGATAGACCTCCATTTTGACATGTGGGTCTTCTTTGTAAATCAGAACATCATTGAATTTGGGTTTGCTTTCAATAAATTCAACTTCAATGATCTGTCCTTTAACACTGATAACTTTACCGGTTAACATAGATTTTTAATTGTACTTTCTGTCGAGAAAGTACCAAAGCTTTCGACAAGGCTGTGCTCGTTAAAAATCTTTTTCATTCCGCTAAAAATTTTGCAATTTTTTTAACGCTTCACTTCAAAGGTTTTCTTAACACTGCGCGCAGTGTTGTCGAGTTTTAATGTTATTATTAATTTCTATCCTTCATCCATCAGCATAACAACTCCTGAAATTGTTTCCAATTGTTTTTTATTGTCTGAAAGATGTTTGAGTCGTGATTTTTCTTGATTGAGCTTTTTTGTTTCATCTTCAATATGCACGAGTGCTTCTTCCATAGCATTTACACGGGATGCATGACGGGCAAGTTGGTTTTCAAGAAGAGTTTGGCTGAAAAGATTTGCCATGATTTGTGTCTCAAAAAAATGAAAGATTTTTTGCAGTGTCGGCTCAAAAATAAATCGGTCTTCGCGGGGGATTTCGCTGAGAGTTTCAGTTTCAAAGATATCTTCGCCGGTTATACTCGTCTCAATCGGACTTTGGCGCACCACGTTACCAAATTTTCCATAAAAAACATTCACTTTTTCATATTCCAAAAATTTTTTCATCAGACTTTTTATATGCGCAACACTGACACTAGTATCAGGAATTTCAAAATATTCATAGGGACGATTGGCTCCTGATCCTTCAAACATTGTTTTCCCGGCATTTCCGATGATGACGATATCTGTTTTATCTTTATCATTTTTTGCCAATTCTTGTATAAAGAGTTTGTAAGTTTTTTGGGTCACAGCACCATATAATCCGCCGTTTGAAGAAAGATAAACTAACAGTGTTTTATTCTTTTTCTGCAGTGTTGGAAGAAGCCCTTGGTCACCCTTTTTAATTCTTTCCATAAGGTCCTTAACTTCACGATTGTAGGATGATTTTAAGTCGACATAAACATCTGAAATATCTGCTAAAAAATCGCGCGTCTTTAGAACAGATTCTCGGATTTTTTGCATTCTCACAACAGCTATTTCTTCATAACTTTCAGCCAAATCTTTCAGACTGTTCAATGCTTCTAATTCTTCAAAAATTACTTTCTTTTGTGCCATAGGTTATTTTATTAATTGCAATAATTTATCTTTATCCTGCAGAATCTTTTGATTAAAGGTTTTTAGATCATCAGCAACGGCAAGTTCCATCAAATATTGCTGTGGTTGTTCTGTATAGAATGCTTTAAGAAGACCTGCTTTTACTTTATCCAGCGCTTCTTTGCTATCGATGATATTTTGTAAAATCATAGAAAGAATAATAAGCTGAATCGTTAAGGGAATAGTCAGTTGATACGGCTGATTAAGAAATTTATAAATAAGTTCTCCTGTTTTTAATGATTTTTTGACGTCATCAGTTAATTCTTGTCCAAAATGAGAAAGATTTTGCAATCTTTCATAATCTGACAAAAAAGCGGTGAGATTTTTGTTAACGTCGCGAGTGAGTTTGTCAACGGTTTGCCGTCCAACACGAGTAACAGAAAGAGGAATATTCACTGCAGGTCGCATGCCTTGATAATAAATATTGCTGTCCAGATACAAATGGCCGTCGGTGATACCCATGACGTTGGTTGAGACATAGCCTGTTAAGTCTCCTTCAACAATTTCAATAACAGGTAGGCAAGTGATCGAAACTTCACCTTTGGGATGTTTGAAATTTCCTGCGCGTTCAAGAAGTTTGGAATGGACGTAAAAAATATCACCCGGATACGAGTCTCGTCCTGGAAAGCGTCTTGCAAGAAGCGAAAGCTCCCGATAGAATTTCGCGTGTGTTGAAAGATCATCCAGAACCAGAAGCGTGTCAATTCCTTGATCCCTGAAATGCTCTGCTACTGCCATGGCAGCATACGGGGTTTCATAAATAAGACTTGGTGAATCATAGGAAGAAGTCGCGACAATAATTGCATGATCCATTAGTTTTTCTTGGATAAAAAATTCCTGAAGTCTTTTAATATCGCTTTTTTTCTTTGCAATAGCTGCATAAATGACGATAGTACCTTCGTGGATTTGGTTTTTGACAGTTGTCAAAATAAGCGATGTTTTTCCTGTTTTTCTATCCCCGATAATCAATTCCCGTTGTCCGCGTCCCAAAGGAAGAAGAAGATCAATCAGTGTGACACCAGTTATTAAATGTTTGGTAATTTTTTTTCTTCCAGAAATACCTACTGGAGTTGCTTCCAAATCGCGAGAGATTTTGGGTTTAATAAAGCTCGCCGCAGGGTCAAGCGGTTCTCCAAGTGGATCAATAGTATGTCCCAACAGTTCCGGACCGACAGGGATAGATAATATTTGATTTGTCTTTGTAACTTTTGTTCCGACAGTTATTGCATCATGAGAAAAAACTCTTGCTTCAATTTTTCCTCTGTTGATAGCGAATACTTCTGCTTGTTGTCCTGTTTCAAACAAAATCAGTTCATGCGTTCTTACCGTCGGCAGACCTTCTATAAAGACAATAGGATGACTTACCTGATAGGCAATACCATATTCGCCGGTTGTTCGTAATAGTTGGTTAAAGTGACTATCCATAATTACCTTCCAAAGTTACTATTATTGATATCTTGTTTTACCGTTGGGTTTGCTGTTGGTTGAGGAGCAGGGGATGGGGATGTTGGTACTGTTTGCGTTGGCGGTATTTTGGCGTTAGGATGCATAAGTCTTTCCATATAATCTTGAAGGATTCGTTCAAAGGTAGATTTAACAGAAAAATCAAAAAATTTGCCATTGTAAGTGATGTGTGCACCACCAATAACAGTGTGATCTACTGAGATATCAAACAACACTTGCTTATGCATGGTGATAAAGAACCATTGTGAAAGGGTTTTTAAGGTTTGATCTTGCGGTTCAAAAGCAATCGTTAATGAGATAACAGGAAGCAAGGAAATCTTTTGCATAAGAATGAAAAGGAAATCTTTAACAGCAGGAAGAGATTCTGGATTTATATTACTTGATCGCAGAATGGTGATCATTTTGTCACTTTTATTAACGCCAAATTGTTGATGTAATGCCTGTTCTAGATTAAAACCTGTTTGGAAAAACATTTCCGAAATTGTCGTTACTCGAGCAAGAAAATCGTTCGCTTCAAGCTTTGTTGTAAAAAAATCTGATAAATCAACTTGATCCATCTATCCAAACACTCCTTCCTTTTTTGCTTTTTCGAGAGCTTCAATAAGCAATTGTTGATGATCTTCAAGGGAAAGCGCTTTATTCAATATCTGTTGAGAGACTTCCTGAATGACGTGATTGATCGTTCTGTCAGCCTGTTGCAGTCGCAATTTTTTGTATTCTTCCAATTCCTTTTCAAGTCCAGGCAGCATTGTTGCACTGAAATCTTTCGTCTGTTTTTGTAGATCTTCTTCCATAGTTTTTACCACTGAATGAAAATCAGTAAGTGATTGCGTTGCTAATTGTTGTAGCGTTGTGGAGTAAGTTTTTGAAAAATCAGTTGAGGTGCTGCCGACTTGATTCTCCAAAGTCCCTTCCATTTTTTGTAAAGCATCATCAAGTGATTTTTTTGCAGAAGAAGTCACATATTGGGTTCCGGATATAATTTGACTTGAAGAGAAGGCTGCATCTTCAATAATTTTTCGTTCTTTTGCCAATGCATCATCAACAACATGATGATAGTTTGTGTCTGTCTCAGCTCGCTGCTTTTCAATTATTTTTTCTTTTTCATGGAGTTCCCACAGGTAATAGCAGACAAACACAAAAATTACCAGATCGGCAAGAATTGTTATAATTTGGACCACAGTTGCGGGCAGCATACTACTATTATTTTAGAGAAATTTGAGGCATTTTACTAGTGCCTGGAAAGGTGAAATTAGTGATTGAGGGCAATCATTAATGAACTTATAGTTTATGCGCGTTTATATTTTTCGGGAATTAACTTAATTTAAAGACTTATAGTTTAGCCTCGAAAAAGCAATTTGTGGATAACTTAAAAGAAAAATTGTAGAAAAACATAATAGATTTTTGTTGATAAGGTGTTGACATTTAGATTAGCTTGGATTTACAATGAAATAAGTTTTATGACCACTGCCTTTTTTATCATAAACACAACTCTACTAATTTTTGTAGTTTTTTTGCTTCTAGGGAGATATATCTTCAGGGGGAATCAACTAATTTGTCATCATAGAACCACCTGTAAATGGAATTATAGAGGTAAAGTATAAGTTTCTGTGAACTATACCTGCTCTTAACTGAAGCTCATCGGCCAAAGTCTATAATCGAATTATCAGGTGGTTTTCTTTTTTAATTAAACTGCATTAGCTTCGCAAAATCAAGGATTATTTTTTAATCATCTTCTAAAGCCGTAAGATCATAAACGCAACCGTCAAGCCTGCAAGAACAATAACAACAACAATGACAACATTAAGAATAATTCCTAAATGGATAATTCTACTCGCGGCTGGATTTCTTCCAAGCGCTTCAACTCCTTTTGCTGCAGTTCTTCCAAAAGTCATAAAGGCAAGGATAAGCGAAGCAAGGACAACGAGAGCGGCAACAGTATATTTAAAAATCGCAGTCGGGGAGTTTGCTGTAGGTAAGAAAGCAAATTTTAATATATCACTCAATGAACCGAGCAGCGTTGGTTTCGTATTAAAATAGTGCAAATTAAGATCAACAGCCATAAGTTCTGTTTGTTTGGGATTGGAATTGCTGTACGATTCAAGCGCGGTACCGAGAACGTAGCCCGAATCAACTGCTTTGACGGCAACACCGGGTATGGTTGACGTTGTAAGAAAATCGCCTTTTGCGATACTGCCTTGTTGTGTTGAAACAAGGACATAGACTGTCCCATCTGAGATGACTGGCAGGGAATTTGAGCCGCTGTTACCAGTACTGATGAGAATAGCGGCATCTCGCGATACAATACCCAAAACTTGCGGATCGTAGGGTACGACAGAAAGTATCGCTCCCTTTTGGGCATTTGAGAGGATACTGCCGTCTGGGACTTTTTGTACATTTAAATTGGTAGAAACAAGGTTTGCAATTCCCAATGTTGCGGCTCCTTCTACCTGACCGCCTGAGTTATTAGAAGCTGCAATTGCCACAGACGAGACTTGTGGAGCAATCACAAAAAGAAGAAAGAAGGTAATAATTATTAGAAATGAAATAATATTGGTTATATTTTTTAAGGCGGGAAGCATATGTTTAACTATAATAGAATTGAGAAGTGAATGCTAGTAGTGGCTAATAAGAATTAATTTTAGGATAAGATGCTAATGATGTTTATGGGACGCAAATCAGTAAATTTTTGATTATTATTTTATGTACTTGTATCAGTTGCAGTTTTTACTTTGCCTGATGCAGTTCGTATGGTATTGAAATCAGTGGTTGCCAATGCTATTAATGACTGCATACGGCTAAGACTGCTTCTTGTTCTTGGGTCACTTTGATCATCATATCCTACAACTTCAGCAAACTCTCGAAGTTTCGGATTGAGTTCTGTTTGAGTAATTTGTGAAAGTAATGGGCCAAAAGAAAAATCGCTGACAAGATGTAGAGGCGCAGAGGTCAATGCAGGAGTAATAGTACCCTTACTTAAGTCAACCCATCTCCAAAGGTTTGACCAATCCACGATATGAATGTTTGTTGATGGATCGACATCTAATGTCGTAATGTCAGAATGTGATAATTTAATATTCATGGCTCTACTAGATCCCAATGAAACGCTAAACGAATCAGGTGACGTTTTTTCTGCTTCAAAAGGTTCAAATTCTCTATTGGCAGTTTGTAGTAATGATGTTCTGTTTCTGACTGCACTTTGGAGCATGTCAGGGTTTGCAAGAAGTAATCTGTTTGTATCAACTACGTGTGGGTTTATATCATCCATGACGATGGTGTCAGGAACTAGTCCTGTTGTATGAAAAAGTCGAGATACTGTTGCTAGGGTTTTAATAACATTTCCCACCGCAACATAGGTATACCCATCTGGGACTTGTATTGTTCTTTTACGAATAGCCTCTGCAATCCAATTTGCTCGGCTCATAACTTCGTGTTCGTTAGTAATAAGGTAATTTTTATTTTCTGGGGTACCCATCACGATAAACTATATCATAATTGAATTGTTGCAATTAAAGGAAGACATGATCATTCTTTATATGCGGAGGAGGCGGGATTCGAACCCGCGAGAGCTCAACACTCGCACGCTTTCCAAGCGTGTGCACTGGACCACTATGCGACTCCTCCTTGATTAATAAGTCTTATTCTAATAATGGAGTCGTGCTCTTTGAGTACGATCTCCTCCCACCTCTTTTTAAATACTTATTCTAATAATGGAGTCGTGCCCTTGGGTACGATCTCCTCCTACCTTTTTTTAGGGATCAGGCAACAAGGAATAGGGACTAGAAATTTTTAATTTGAATTTTTGCTGATCCCTGATCCCAATTTCCTAACCGTGTACACCCGAGAGGACTCGAACCGCCGACCTCAACGTCCGCAACGTTGCGCTCTATCCAACTGAGCTACGGGTGCATTTTTGAGACACAAAAACTCTGAACTTAATTCTCAGTTTTTCGTTCTTAGCATGCGATAGCATGTGTATTTTACCTGATAGGAGCTCTGCAAGCAAATAAGTGTACTTTATTGGGTTTGACTTTCAAGCGGAAAATTTTTCTCAAGCCAATTGCCAGCTTTTTCCATAAAAGTAGGTTTGACATATTCACGGAAAGGTAAAAAGCGCAAAAGAACTGATTTGACTTGCTGTACAGGGACATCACCAAGAACAATGGTAAGTTCTCCTGGAAAATAATCTTTTGTACGAATGTGGAGAACTTCTTGTCCATAATGCTGCAAAAAATAAAAATCATACAGCTCATCCCAAATAAAATAATGATCTTCAATTCGTATGCCTTGGTTACTAATGCGATAGTAAACATTAACCGGTGGGACAGCTGCCAAGGTAAAAGCCAAGAATGCAAGAGAAAAAACAAGAGCCATCAGAAGATATTGTGAGAAAAGAAATAAAATTATCTCTACGGCCATAAGAATCAGTGCGCTGTTGGTGAAGTATTGGACAGAGTGCCTTTTATATGGTCTTCCAGATGCGTGCCATGAAAGATAGGTATGGATATCTTCATATTCTGGCTCATCATTTATAAATTCTTCTTCAGGATTCATTTCATCTGGGGTTTTTTGCTCGGCAGAATAGTTCATAATTTCACTCTAACTGATTGGAAAAGGTAAGTCAAGAAATGGTATAATATTTCGCGTAGCGAAATAACTTATAACAAAAACTTTTAATTCTTAGATGGTTTTAGTTATCAGTGTCTTGCAAAGCAAGACCAGGAGAGGTCGTACATAAAGTACTCCCTCACCATGAGAATAAGACTTATTAATCAAGGAGAGGTCGCTCCACAAGGGAGCTACGCTCCTAATTTCATTCGGAGAGGTCGCTCCACAAGGGAGCTACGCTCCTAATTTCATTCGGAGAGGTCGCATAGTGGTCGAGTGCGGATGTCTTGAAAACATCTGAGGGTGCAAGCCTTCCGTGGGTTCGAATCCCACCCTCTCCGCAAAAGTGGGATGAGAAGCGCCGCTTCGAAGAAGCAAGTGCTCTTGGAGTGCGCCGCTTCAAAGAAGCTAGTCCCCTTGGGGGAAATCCCACCCTCTCCGCAAGATTACCAACTAAATAAAAATAATCATTGCATTTTTCTAGGCTAATCAATTATATTAGTTGATATAAATGGATAAACGACTCATCTGGGCGGATATTGTACGTATCTTAGCAGTATATTTTATCGTCGTTCTTCACGTTGCCTCAATTCCGAATCCTTCACAAACTAACTTTATCTATAGTATGGGAATAACGATTGCAGATACCTGTGTGCCTCTCTTAGTGATGCTAAGCGGCGCACTTCTCATTGGGAGACAAGAATCTTATCAAACATTTTTAAGAAAAAGGGTTAGTCGTGTCGTTGTCCCTTGGGTTATGTGGACTGCAACTTTTACTGCTATTGTTGTTTATTTTCAAGCAAGAATTAGTTTTGGTACTATAATTCACGTTTTCCATCTAATCTTTATCCCTTTTTTTTGGTTTATTGTTTTGGTGTGTTCGTTATATGCTATAACCCCTGCTTTACGAATTTTTGCTCGTTCCGCAAAAACAAGAGATATAGTCATTGTTATTTTGCTCTGGTATGCGGCTCTTTCATTATTACCTACGATAAGAAATACCCAGGCCTTTCCTCTACATGTTGGGGATAATGTTGTTCAATTAGTGGTCAATTTTATTGGATATTTCTTATTGGGATATCTCATTAGTAAAATAAAACTACAAAAAAAATATGTACCTCTTATTGTAATGTTATTTTTATTGAGCTTTTTAGGAAGAAGTTTTCTTGAATATTATTCAACGCATAGTAATCAACAACTTATCAGTGGTTCTGGTTTTATCGATCCAACCCTTGTTGTTTTTTCTGCCTCATTTTTCTCATTACTTTATTTAGGTGAGGAAGTTTATCAGAAAATAAGTAATTCATTTATAAGAAATAGCCTTCCAATTATTAGTAGAGCAACGCTAGGGATTTATTTTGTGCATTATTTATTTTTGAATAGAAAACCGTTACCACAGTTTATTGAAACGACGTCGTTGATACATATTTCCTATAATATCGATATGTTTATCAATGCGTTTATCTTTTATATCATTTCTCTTTTTATCATTCTTGTATTAGTAAAAATTCCCCTTATCAAATATCTCGTTACGTAGGAAATTTTATTTAACTCTCAAGAATTTACTGTGTTGCATTATACCCTCACGATCCCTTATAATTTTTAACCAGTTGGTAGTGCGAGAACAGTATGATATCAGAGGATGAATTGCGTGCATTAGAACTGCTTAAGAATAATACAAAAATTGCAACACTAAACGGCAAAACGTATCGTCGTACCCCTCCGTCAGAACACTATTATCTGCATCAATTTTTTTGGGATTCGTGTACTCACGCGATGGGACTTGTCTATTATGATCCACAGTGGGCATATGAAGAACTTGCATCATTATTAGCAGCTCAATGGGAAAATGGATTTATCGGACATATTATCTATTCTGAAGATGAAAAACGTTATTTTCCTACGAAAGAGTTGTGGGGAACTGAGAAGTTTTCCCAAAAAAGTTTTGTCTCGTCTGGTTTTATTCAGCCACCTTTGTTGGCAATCAGTCTTAATCATATTGATGAAGTGCTGCATGATAAAGGAGAAAAAACTGATGGGGTTGA